>Ga0302325_10005707_pt1 | contig 28200 bp, 21 predicted proteins | sample Palsa_T0_2_FD_201948 | JGI IMG/M metagenome (GOLD analysis project Ga0302325, IMG submission 201948) | Peat permafrost microbial communities from Stordalen Mire near Abisko, Sweden - Palsa_T0_2 | ecosystem: Environmental > Terrestrial > Soil > Palsa > Peat permafrost | place: Sweden: Abisko... | reverse complement strand
CCGATACTCTGATGCCTCATACTACTACCAGCACCTCCACCGGCAATGACGGGGCAGGTTCATCCGGTGCGCATTAGCCATAGCGGCTGGATCTGCCGCCCCAGCCTGCCCGTCTGCATCACTTTAACGTAACACTTTAAGATTTGAAGTGGGGCAGGACTTCCTCGCCAAGCCGCTGAATGCACTCCATGACCTGTTCCGGTGCGGGACCGAGCGGAATGCGGATGCGTAAGACGAACCAATCGATACCACCGAGCGCCCGATTCCAAAACTCCAGCTTCTCTAGCCAATCGGCAGGCGTACCCATGATCGGATAGCCCAGCGGACGAATATTATCGAGTGTAAAGTCGGATTCCCGAGTGAAACCGGGACGCGGCGCCAGCATTCCCCACTTAAAGTAGAACTTACACTCTTCAAGCCACAGCCGGCCGAAAGTCTGCTCGGCTTCTTCCATCGAGGAGGCCAGCCATCCGTCGCGCAACAGCGCGATGCGAGGGGTCTTGCCGGACTTGATTGCGGCTTCCCGATAAATCTCAACTTGCGCTTTAATTTCTTCGATGCTGTCGAAGAACGGCGCCATCGTCCAGGCGTCTCCGAGACGCCCTGCGCGCGCGATCGATTTAGGCCCGAACGCGCCAATCCAAAGCGGGGGACGCGGCCGCTGATAAGGTTTCGGCGTGATGTGAATCGCTTCGAAATTGTAGTATTTGCCGTGGAAAGCGAACGGTTCCACTGCCGTCCAGGCGCGCTCCATAATCTCAAGTGATTCTTCAAATCGGCCTTCGCGCTGCTTTATCGGAACACCCAGGTGCGCGAAGTAATCGGGGTGATAGCCGACTCCCACACCAAGCGTCAGGCGCCCGCGCGAGAGCACGTCGATCAGCGCGACGGACTGTGCGAGATGCACCGGATTGTAGAGCGGCGGCATGAGGATGTCGGTGCCGATACGAACGCGCTTGGTGCGTGCGGCAATCGCGGCGAGCAGCGGCAGCGGACTCGGAAACATGCATTCGGTGCGCGCATGACGCTCCGGCACGAAAACGCCATCGAACCCGTGGCGCTCGGCCTGCGCGGATTCGAGCAACAGTTGCTCTGCGAAGTTGGCGCTGCGTTCCGGGGTCGGCTCGGCCTGCTGATAGGGTCCGCCGTGAGTATCGGGCATATAGCCAAAGGAGATCATTCAGGTTCACCTCCAGGGCATGGCACTACAAACAGGGTCGTCGCCGGCAACCCTATCAGGCTTAACTTAACGCCAACAGCTGGAGATGACTACGCCGAATACGCATGATTCTGCCCTTGCGCGCCGACTTGTGGCATCATCGGGGGATGCTGAAGCCGAAGCCTTCAAGGAAGCCAAACCCCGACAGTAGCGACGGAACTCGCGGTATCGTAGGAGCCGCCGAGCAGGACCTTGAGTTGACGATCGAACAGGCGGAAGACGCAGCGAAGCACGTCGTCCAGGCGGCCGCGTCGGCACTTGGTTTTGGCAGCGTCGATAAGAAGACCGCAAAGCCCTCCGCCAAGAAAAGTACGGTTGCGGTAGCACCATCGGCAAAGAAGCGACCCATCGCGGCGATGCCGTCCGCACAAGCGCCAGCAAAACTACCTGCAGCTAAGCGATCGGCGGCAGCAAAGAAGCCTGCACCATCGCCAGCACCCCGGAGCAAGCCAAAATCGTAAGCCCCGTTTATTGGTTGGTTCGTGGCGTCGCGAGGATATTTGTTGATATAGTTCGACAATCAGAGCGCGCACCAGCGATAAAGCCAGGCGCGGCTCATCAAATTCACGCAGGAGAACAGGCATGCACGTCGGAATGGCAGTGATCTTTCAGGGACAGGGCGACGGACGCACTGACCGCAACGTTTACCGCAATGAGCTACGGCTGGGCGACCTCGCGGAGCCCCTCGGCTTCGATTCCATCTGGGGCGTCGAACATCATTTCACAGACTACACGATGTGCCCCGACGTGCTTCAGTTTCTCAGCTATTTTGCCGGCCGCACGGAACGTGTGCAGCTCGGATCGATGGTCGTGGTACTGCCGTGGCATAATCCGATGCGCGTCGCCGAGCAGATCGTGATGCTCGATCATTACTCGAACGGCCGCTTCATCCTGGGCATGGGACGCGGTCTTGGACGCGTCGAGTTCGAAGGCTTCGGGGTGAATCAGGAAGCGAGCCGCGACGTCTTCGTCGAGTCGGCGGAGATGATCCTTGAGGGTCTCGAAACCGGGGTCTGCGAGTACAACGGCAAGTTCATCCAGCAGACCAAGCGCGCGCTGCGCCCCGCTCCGTTCAAGTCGTTCAAGGGACGCACTTTCGCGGCGGCGGTCTCGCCGGAGTCATCGCAGATCATGGCGCGCCTCGGCATCGGCCTGCTGATCATTCCGCAAAAGCCGTGGGACATGGTAATCAAAGAGCTTGCGGACTACGGCAAGGTCTATCGCGAGGTGAACGGCGCCGATGCGCCGGCTCCGATCGTCGGCGGTTGGACCTATTGCGATGACAATCGCGATCGCGCCGAGGAGAACGCTCGCAAGTATATCGGTGGCTACTGGAAATCGGTCATCCGCCATTACGAACTCGTCGGTGACCATCTGACCAAGATGAAGGGCTACGAGGCCTACAAGTCAATGCAGGAAAATGTCAACGCTCCCGGCGGCGTGGACAAGATGACGGACTTCTTCCTCGGCCTGCAGGTCTGGGGCACGCCCGAGATGTGTTACGACAAGATCGTTGACGTCCACAAACGCACGGCGTCGCAGGCGTTCAACGGAGTCTTCAGCTACGGCGCGATGCCGTACGATCTCGCCGAAAGCAGCCTCCGGCTCTTCGCGAGCGAAGTGATGCCTGAGCTGAAGAAGCTCGTTCCTGCGGAGGAAAATGCGATCGCACGCGCGGGCGTCGGTCACCATGCGGACCCGGCGGCGTTCCGTCTTCAGGCATAGCGTTCGGCGCGATTGTTCATTGCAATCGAAAAAGCGGCCGGCTCGATAGCCGGCCGCTTTCGTTTCGTGTGCTCGATCATCTCTCCAGGCTCGATCGTTCCCTCATGTTGACGGCGCTAGGGCGGATAGTCACACTGCCGTGGGCCTTCCGCAGCCGCCCTCCAATCCACCTCGCACGATGAGAAAGTTACTCGGCATTTTCGTATTGATTGTGTTCGGCTTCGGACTCGCGCTGGGAGTCGCCGATATCGGCATCCGGATCGCGAATCACTGGTACCCCTACTTCTATTGCTATGACCAGTACCGCGGCTGGGGACTGAATCCGGGCGCGCACGGAAACTACAAGCGCGAAGGCGAGTCCTACGTACGCATCAACGGCGACGGCTTTCGCGGACCCGACTTCGATAAAGCGAAAGCGCCCGGCGTGATTCGCGTGGCGGTCATCGGCGATTCCTATGTGGAAGCGATTCAGGTTGGCGAGGACAAGACCTTTACCGCGGTCACGGGACGGGAACTTGCGGATTGCCCGCTGCTTAGAGGTAAGCGCGTCGAAGCGATGAACTTTGGCGTCGATGGTTACGGGACGGCGCAGGAGTTGATAACGCTGCAACGCAAAGTGTGGGCTTATGCGCCCGATATCGTGGTGCTGGCGATCTTTCTCGGCAACGACGTGCGCAACAATTCCGTGGTGCTGGAGGGCGATCAATGTCGCCCGTTCTGGACCTACGACGGTGACCAGATGAAGCTGACCGGTCCGTTTATCGATTCGCCCAGCTTCAAACTATGGTGCATGGCGCGTTTCGATTATCGCGATTTGCGGCTGCTCGACCTGTTCACGAACAGTTGGGAGATCGTCAAAGGCGGCCACGGCGGTCCGACCGCTGAGCAGCCAGCCGAGCGCGCGATCAACTACAGTATCTACAAGGCGCCGGCCGAAAAGTCGTGGCAGGATGCGTGGCGGGTGACGGAAGGTCTGGTTGCGGCGGTGAACGACGAATGCGTGCGCCACGGCGCGATGTTTCTCGCGCTCACCGAGGATACCGGTATCCAGGTCTGGCCCGATGCGGCGATGCGTGAGAAGTTCCAAAAGCGACTCGGCGTGAGCGACCTGTTTTACCCGGATCGGCGGATCGCGGCGCTTGGTCAGCGCGACGGCTTCGCGGTACTGACGCTGGCGCAACCGTTACAACAGTACGCCGAAGAGCACCACGAGTTCCTGCATGGCTTCAAGAACGGACCGATGGGATTCGGCCATTGGAACGAGGCGGGACATGCAGCGGCAGGCCATCTGATTGCACAGAGATTGTGGGCGATGATCGCCGCGGGCAAGTGCAAAAGCTGCGAGAATTAGACGTGAGGTCCGGGGATTCCAAACGAGGATTACCGCCGGACTGCCGAGTCACTCAGACCGGCGCGACGAGTCAAAAAGTTAAGGCGGCGCCGATGCGGCCGTTGGCGAGAACCTCGCGATAGAGTTCGAGCGTACGATTGACCATCGTGTCGATGCTGAATTCCTCGCGCGCACGGAGCGCGGCCGCCGCGCCATATTTGTCGCGCAGGGCGGGATCATCCAGCAGCCGATTAATCGCATCCGCCAGCTCATCCGAATCCGCCGGAGCGACGGTCGTCCCAGTGATGCCGTCGAGCGAAACGAATGGCACCCCTGACCTCAGGCGCGTGTTGACGACGGGCTTGCCGCACGCCATCGCTTCGAGTTGAACGATCCCGAAGGCCTCACTGCGCGCGATCGACGGCATCACGAAGACGTCGGCGGCTTGATAGTAGCCAACCACCTCCTCCTGCGAGACCCGCCCAAGAAAGGTGATTCGATCCCTGACGCCGGCCTCGAAAGCCTGCCGTTCGAGCTTCGCGAGTAATGGACCTTCCCCGACCAGCAGCAAGTGGCCACGCACCGAAGCCATCGCGCGAATGAGATACTCGAAGCCCTTGTAATACACCATCCGGCCGACGGCCAGCACGATCCGCGGTCCGTAACGCTGGCGGATTTTCATGGCGATTTCAGCGTCGCGCGGCCGAAACGAATCGGCGTCGATGCCATAGGGGATAACACGGCAGCGATCGCGATTGCGCGAAAGGGTCGGCGAACTATCGATGTAAATCGGCGAGCTCGCGATCAGCGCGGACGCTCGCGAGAGGAGGATGTCGTCGAGGGGGCGCAGGAGCTTTGCGACGGTCTTCTGGCGCACGATATCGCTGTGCCAGGCGATTACCAGCCGGCCCTTATGTCCGCTCGCAAGATATGCGAGCGCCGCCATTGGATTCGGCAGATGCAGATGAACGATATCCGCATCGATGCGGCGAATCTCACGGACCATCGTGGGGCAAATCGGCGTGGCCCATAGACTGAACAACCGCGGGAGCCGCCTGACACTAACGCCGTCGATCATGCTCTCCCGCAGGCGGCGCGACTCGTTGGCGACGATTACGTTGACGTTGATCGATTTGATCAGAGCGCGGCAAAGCGCTTGCAGATGGCTCTCAATGCCGCCGCGATACGGTGGGTAGAACTTGCCGATCTGCAATACGCGCATCGCGCCGTTCGCGCCGGTCAGATGCGGCGGTGCGGCAGCGGCGGCGTCGAGCGCCGCGGCACGAGGCAATGCTTCGCTCGCGACGCCTTCGCCCGCGATCGTCAGTTTCATTCCGGAGTCCTCCGGGATTCCCAAGCTCGCGTCATCGACTGATTCGAATTCATAATCAAACACCCGACCGTAACCGAGGAAGCTAAAAGCGTTAATAGTGCAATGTCGTGTTGGCCTTATGTGGAAACACGCGGAGTAATGGCGGCGGCGATCTGCCAATAGAGTTCGACGTAGCGCCGGGCATATTCGCTCCATGAAAAGGTCGCGGCGTGCTTGAGCGCGACTGTGCGGCGCGCGTCGCAAGTCGCGGGGTCGCCGCTGCGATCGCGGATGAGGCGGAGCGCAATTTCAGTCCACGCGGGGACGTCGCCGACCGCAGCGAACTGCACGTTATCGCCGCCGACCTCGCGCAGGACGGCAAGGTCGCTCGCAATTACCGGCGCTCCGCATGCCATCGCTTCTACCAACGGCAGTCCGAATCCTTCGCCTTCCGAAGTAATCAACACGAGGGCGGCGCGGCGGTAAATCGCGGCGAGCACCGCTCGTTCGACGAACGGCAAAACCGCAACGGCAGTCTCGACGTTCAAATCACGCGCGAGCTTCATCTGTGCCAGCGTGAACGGACCGCCGACGCGCACGAGGCGCGCAACTGGGTGGGCGGCACGGATTGCGGCAAACGTACGCAGCAGGACGTCGATTCGTTTGCGCGGAATCGTGCTCCCGACGTGGAGGATTTCGAGCTGACCGGTGCGCGCCGGACCGAGCATGCAGGCGGCCTCGCGGTCGGCATCGGAGTCTGTGTGCGGTGAGAATATGTCGGCGACGCCGTTGTGAATCGTGACCGTTCGACCCGCTTCAACGAGCCGATGCTGCGACAATTCCTCACGCGTCGCGAGACTGTCGCATGCGACCATAGCGGCCCTGCGAAGGCCGCTCAATTGGCGTGCGGCCATGAGCTTGAGCGGCATTGCAATGAGCTTTCCAGGGCGCGATTCAGCGGCAGACTCCAGCACGATGCGGAAGGCGTCGAGGTCGTGGCAGGTGACGATCGCGCGCGACGACGGGACGCTGCGCACCAGATGCGCGTAGCTGTGATCTGTGATGTGGAAGATGTCGAAATCATTGCGTAGTCGCTTCAAATAGCGCGGATAATCCACGAGTCGATTCAGCAGACGGTCCGCGTTGAACCTCGTTTGACTGGGAGAACCGGGCTCGCCGTTCGCATGAGCTGGAGCGTCGCCAGCGCGCGAAAAGCGCCGCCAGAAGGGCGGCCGGACGAGCGTCGGAGAGACCTGATCCGCGTGTTCCGTACGCAGCCGATCGAAGAGTTCGCCGGCGACCAGATCCATGCTCGGCCATCCCTCTTCGGCAAAGTCCGCCACCACGGCGACGCGCAATTTCAAAGTGCCCAATCCGATTAGTTCGCCTCGGCCGCCGGATCACTATCGACGCTAAAACTAGCGTCGTATGCCGATTCGATGGTGAATAAACCCTAGGGTTCTGATGAGATCATGCTACTCAGAGAATGCCGGGTCAGCGGTCGAGGAACTGAGAAAAGAAGTCGAGGTGGCTGCGGGCGACGAGCGGCCACGCGTACAGCGACCGCGCGCGAGCGACGCCCATGAGCGACAGTTCGGAGCGTCGCGCCGGATCCTCAAGCAGCCCGGTGATCGCGCTGACCCAACTGTCCTCGTCGCGTTCATTGACGATCACGCCGGCGCTGTCCACGACGAAGGGGAGTTCGCCGCTGTCGCTGGAGATGACCGGCACGCCGCAGGCGAACGCCTCGACTACCATCCGGCCGAACTGCTCGCGCCAAACGGAAGTTGCCTGGCTGGGGGCGCAAAGCAAGTCCATCGCATTTAGATAGGCGGGCACCTGATCATGCGGGACACTGCTGACGATGCGAACGCGGTCGCCATGAGGCGCGGCCCACTGACGCAACGTCGGTTCCAGGGGACCGCCGCCGATAAAGAGCGCGCGCCAGGGCACCGTCACGCGATCGAGCACGCGCATCAGCAGGCCAACGCCTTTCTCCGCGACGAAGCGGCCGATGTAACCGATGACCGGCGGATTCTGCAGTGACCAATCGAGACGGATTCGCACCGCCTCGCGCGCGGCTGGGTTGGGTCGAAAATGATCGATGTCAACACCGAGCGGCATTACTCGATGCGGCTTGCTGCCATAACCGCGCGCGAGCATGGTCTGCACTACCAGCTGCCCGCTACCCATCCATCCGGCACTGCGATCGATGCAATACTTTTCGATCGCGGAAAAAGGTTGCGGGTAGTGCTTCGAGATATTCTGCGCCGTCCAGAAGACCAGCGGGACCGTGCGCGGCGTCCACCACGCCACCTGGCCGCCGGCCGCGATGTAAGGCTCTTCCCAGCAGTGCACAAGGTCCCACGATTGGCGCAACAACTCTCGGACACGAAGGCCGTAAACAAACACATGGAGGTGGCTGGTGAAGTAGGCGCGCACCGCTTCGACGTGACATAACTCGCCATCGATTGCCGCATATGCGATGGGCAGCAGATCGCCATGAAAGAATGCGGGAGCGATTGCGGTTATCTGCCAAGCGTCGCCGCCCGCCCGCGCCATCTCATGCGCGAGTCGCCGGTTGAGCGCGACGCAATAAGAATGAGCGATCGACAGGATTCGGCGCGGACGCCGATTCATTGCGAGCGCGGGACTCTACTGAAAGTAATCACGATCATACATTACGTCATACGCGAAGAAGTGGACATGGCCGCGCCGTAAGCTTCGAGGCGAAACGCGGCCGCGGACGGCGCCAGTTCCTCGATAACCCTGCTGAGAGCCTCGAGATGGCGTTCGGATGTGAAGCGCCGCGCCAGTTCGATCGCCGCGCCGCGCAGCCGCGCGTGATGATCGGGGTCGCGCAGGCATCGCACAATCGCGTCGGCGAGGCCCGCGGCGGATGGCGGCAGCGCAATGGCGAGCGCGCCATTAACGCCGTCGGTTAGCCACTCGGGGATGCCGCCGGCAGCGAAGGCAGCGGCGGGTAATCCCCGCGCCCCGGCCTCGGGTCCGACGAGTCCGAAAGGCTCGGGCCAGAGGCTTGGCACCACCAGCAAATCGGATGAATCGAAAAATGCCGTCATTGCGGCGGAGTCGATCCAGCCGGTGAATTCGATGCGTATCGTTGGATGGTTGCGGACCATCGTCTCGGCACGCCACGCCCATTCGACGCGTGAACCGCCATCACCCGCGAAGGTCAGGACGAGCGGACGCGACAGTGCGGCCGACGCCACTGGGAGCGCGTCGAGCAGCGTGCCGCCGCCCTTGATCGACTCCATCCGACCCGCGTATAGCAGCCGCAAAGGCTCTCCCGGCGAGCCGGCAGGCCTTAGCGGAGGCGTGAGGCGGCCGCCGCGATCAATCACGGGAAGGCCGACGCAATGAACCACCGCGGGCGCGAGACCATGACGCACGTATTCAGCGCGCACGAAGTCGGACGCGGTTAGGACGGCGCGGGCACTCCGCAGCAGCGCAAGACGGCGCGTGGCCTGTCGAAAATCGGCGACCATCGTGAGGGGACTGAGGCCGCCGCATCGGCGCGGATAGAAATTCACCACACATCCCGCACCGAGGATTCTTGAGCATGGAGTGTGGGATGGAAATGCGAATGATTTAGAGCCGCTGATACAGGTCGCGCGGTAGTCGTGCGCAAAGACTATTGATGGCGCCACCGCCAGCGCTCGCGCTTCCATTTCGACGTCGGTGAGACCATGCGAATAGATCAGATCGGGCCGCCATCGCTCCAGCGATTCGAAGCATCGCTGCGCGCCAATTTCAGCAACGCACCAGGTTGGCGCATTCCCCGAGCGGCTGATCGCCTGCGAGGTTGAGGGAGCGTCGTACTCGCAAAAGAGCCCGACTTCGCAGCCGGCGGCTTCGAGCATGGGAACGATCGCATCGAGATAGCTCTCGACGCCGCCGACGACGCGCGCGTTACGGGTGACAATCGCTATGCGCACGCGGGTGCCCGCAGGGCTTCGATGGTGTGCCGGACATCGAAGCGGCTTAAGTAGAGGTCCTTGGCTGCGGCCCCGTACCGACTGCGCCGGCCGGTATCCGCGCTCAACTCGATCACCGCATCGGCGAACGCGGCGGAGTCTTCAGCCGGGACCATCGCGGTCGCCCCGCTTTGCTTCCATAACGGCTCCGTAAATGCCCCTGCGGTGGTAACGATCGCGCGTGCGTGATCGAGCGCCGCCATCATCGTAGTGCGGCGCGAGCTGACACCGTCAGGATAGGGCTGCATCATGAGGTCGCACGACGAGATCGCGAGCGAGAGTTCATCGTCGGGGAGCATACCGGTTGCGCTGATGCGTGCGGCCAACGTGGGATTTTCGCTCACGAAGGCGTCGCGGAACGCGCTGCTGTTCGCGCCGATCAACAGTATCCCTGCGGAAGAATCGGTCGCGAGAACACGGGATATGATCGCACGCAGCATCACCGCGATCGCGGGCGTATAGGTGCCGAAATGGCCGATCACAGCACGGCCTGTATGCTCCCATCGGCGGCGAGCGGCATCGACTCGAGCACGGTCGCTGATAACCGCGATCGTGCTCGGCACGGGCATCCAGACAATCGGACGATTACCTGGAATGTAGCGGCGCAAATGCGATTCCCAGACAGGCGTGGAGACGAAGACCCGAGACGCCGAGCGCGCAGCGAACATCGCCATCACCCGCGTGACCGCGTCGATCACCCGATAGCGCATCGGGTCGCCGGGGAGCACTCCGAGTTGGACCTCGTGAAACATCACCGTTACGCCGCCATTTTTTCGCGCATGTGCGTGGAGCCATAAACAAAACGGCACGTTCATCGCCTTGAATCCGAACGCATGAGGCACGTACTGCACCAGCAGGCGATCGTCGGCGCGGCGATCGATCAAGCGCGAGAGCCGAGCCAGTCCGCGACGACCAAAGCCTCCGGCCAGGCGATGGATGGTGACGCATTTATCACACGGATCGACTTGCGCGACCGCGGGCGTATAGACATGAACGGTGTCGCCGGCGGCGGCAAGTCCTCGCGCGACCACGCGCGAATAGTCGCTGACCCCTCCCGGTTGCGGCGGATACTCGCCAGTAATCAGATGCCATCGAATAGGAGGAGTCATAGGGGGACGGGGGGAGAGCCGTGAGGAACGAAGAAGCTGCTCTTGCTGAAACCTCACCGAGCTTTCAGGCTTCCCCTTTAGTTTATTGTCGCAGACTCGCCCCGTAGATCTCGAGGCAGCGGCGGACGACCGCAGGCCAGGTGAATTTTTCGAGTACCCGTTGACGCGCCGCCGACCCCATCGCGGCGGCCTCGGCAGGATGTTCACGCAGCCATTTGATACGATCAGCGAGCGCAACCGGATCGTTGGGCGGCACGATAAATCCCGACACGCCGTCCTCGACGATCTCGGGCATGCTGGCGACGCGAGTGCAGATGACCGGCGCGCCGCATGCCATCCCTTCGAGCAGGGTCTGGCCGAGCAACTCCGGCACGCGCGTCTCCTCTCCATAGATGGTGCGATAGACGCTGGGCAGCACGACGCACAGGGCGACGCGATAGGCGTCAACCAATTCCTCGTCGTCGCAATCGTGGCAAAATGTCACGCGCTTGCCCGCGGCCAGCCGATGCAAATCGGCGAGGAATTTTTCGTCGGCAACGCGGCCAATGATTTTCAATTCGATCTCGGGCGCGATTGCGGTGACGAGATCGTTGACGCCTTTGTGCGGCAGAATGCGGCCGGCATAAACGACGGGACGGTCCGCCTGACTGTCGGCGGGTCGGCCCGCTGAGCGGTCTCGCGGCGTGGCGGGCGAGAACTTTTCGCTGTCAACGCCGCCAAGGATAACGTGCGCGAACGCCCTACCCTCGTGTCCGAAGTATCGGCGGCTGTATTCACTGATATGCAGGTGACCGTCGAACCATTTGTCAGTGGAGACGTAGGCCGAGAGGTCCCAACCTCCGCCGCCGAGATCAGTGACGAAAACCGGCCGGTGCACGACACGGCATGCGAGGGCGGCAATGCTCGTGGCGAGCACGTGCTGCTGATAGCAATGAACGACGTCGGCGCCGCGCAGATGGGGGAGCATGGAAAGTGCAAACGGATTGCCGCGTTGGCCGCGCACGTACCAGGGATTTCCGATCACGAGCACCTCGAGGTTGCCGACGAGTTCGCGCCGATCGCTAGGGCCGAAAGCGATCAGGACGGTATCGACTTCATCGGCCATGTGGCGCGCGAGTTCGAAGGCATAACGTTCGCCGCCGCCGAAGACGCCGTCCTCGCCGAAAATCGCGGGGGCGATGTGAAGGACTCGCACGTGCCGGAATTATGCGCGGACGTCCGGGCCATTATTGCGCCACATCGCGCCCGGCCTCGTCTGTTGAGTGCGATCTACTTTACGACCTCAAGCTCGAAGTTCAAAAACCAGGCTGGAAACAGCCAAGCCCAACGGCGCTCGTACGCCTGCGGGAAGCGGTTCGCGAGCCGCCAAATCACCTTATTGACTAACGTTGGATAAAACACGATTTGGGCCTGGCGACGAATAAATCGCTTCTCAGTGTAAAAGTCAAAATCGTGCTCACGCGTGAAGTAGTGAAAGCTGAAATAGCTGAAATGGTGGCGATGCGTTGGATCAGTGAAGGAATTCGCCGACGAAAAATGAGGCGTCGTGATTCGCACGAGGGCGCGGCTTTGGCAAATTCGATGAATTTCCTCCATCGTCGCGACCACGTCCGAGCAGTGCTCGATCACGTCGTTGGCATGAACTGATCGAAACTGATTTTCGTCAAACGGCCACGGGAATTGATCGAGGTCATGGACGACATCGGGATTAACCATCGCGACGCGGTCGAGATTCACTGCGCCGTCGAAGCGCTTTTGACCACAGCCGAGGTTGAGAACCGTCGCCGCCTTGCGCTCGGCGTCGGTCATTCCGTTTCAAGGGGCCGCTTGGGCCGCAGCACTTGCGCAACCCGCCTCAGGTTGCGACCGCGAAAAATCCGGGCGACGTGGGCCAGTTTGAATGCGTACATCGGCTCATAGCGGAAAACCTTCCGCCAGCATCGCACCGCTTCGCTGCGATTTCCTTCTTCCATAGCGCGCAATGCCTTGCTTGCGAAAGCGCCGGCATAGCCATTGTGGACCTCGGCAATGAGCCCGCGGGCACGAGCACCGTAACGATCCTTGATTAGCTGGATGAAGATATCCGGGCTCCATTTGTCCGGCCCGAGATGATCGTTGCTCAAACGGTACTTGGCGAGTGGTTCGGCGATATACTCGAATTCACCACATTCCCGCGCGAGGATGAACAAATAAAGATCGAAGGCGGGGGCCTCGGTGTTAAAACCGCCGCAGCGATGCCATGTGGATCGCGGCAAGGTAACAGTAGTAGGAACGATGGGCCACCAATGCGCCAGAAGTTCATCCATCGAAGGCGCGTGAGCCAGGGACGGCGGCATCGCGGGGCATTGGACAACGTTGCCCTTTAGATCGATGCGCATGTAATCGGAGAACGCGAGGGTCGCCGACGGATTTCGATCGAGGGCGGCAACGGTCTTCGCGAGGCGCCCGGGAAGCCAGATATCATCGGCATCAAGAAGGGCGATAAACTGGCCGGTGGCGCGCTCGATCGCTACGTTGCGCGCCTGATTGAAGCCGCGATTGGCTTGTTCGATGGTTCTGACACGATCCCCATACCTGGCCAAGATCGCCGCGGTGTCGTCGGTCGAACCGTCATTCACAACGATTATCTCGTGGCCCTCGATCTCCTGAGCGAGGGCGCTATCGATCGCGGCAGGCAGGGTCGCGGCGCTATTGAAGGTCGGAATTATTGTGGATACCCGAGCGTTCAACATCGCGATGGGCTCAATTCCACCAAAGTATCGGAGGCACTCGCGACGTTCATCAATGGCTCTTTCCGCACCCGATTCTGCACTGTCTCGCAACTGGCCTGAACCTTGTTTGCTGCACTTGCGCCGGCTTGCCGTAGAGACGAGGAACAGAGGCCGTTAGAGCGATTGGAACCGTCAGCGCGGAACATCGGACGACGAGCCTGCGGTCCTGAACATGCGCCCCAGGTTCCGCGGGCTAAAGAGGCGCCGAGCGAGCCCACTCTGGACCATGTAACGCGGGCTGCGCCAGGCGGCTCGCGCGAGGGTAGCGCAAGCAGTAAGCATTTCGCCGTGTTTCGTTTGCGTCAGCGCCTTCGCAATCATTGAGCTGGCGAAGACCCCGTTCAACTCTCGCGTGAGGGGAAGAGCCGCCCGGCCGTAGCGGTGGCGGACGGCCTTTGCGAAGAGGTCAAAACCATTGGCGTATTTATCGGCAATTTTATGAAAATCGATAACCCGGTAGATTACCAGTGGTTCGGCCAGGTATTCAAATTCGCCTCGCTCGCGGGCGCACAACCAGAGGTAGGCGTCGGAGAGATTGGGCAGTCGCTCGTTGAAGCCGCCGCACGCCACCAGCTCGGACTGCCGCATGATGACGGCGCTTGGATAAATCCGCCAACCGCGGGTCAGCAGATCGTTCATACTCGGGGCGCTCCCGACGACCCACGGTGGCCCCAGTTTGCCACGCTCATCCATCGGAATTACGTCGGTGAAAGCCAGTACGGCAGAAGAGTTACGCTCCAACGCGGCACAGCCGTTCGCGAGGTGGCCGGGCAGCCAGATATCGTCTGCATCCAGGAACGCGATGTATTTGCCGCGCGCGATACTGATTGCGGCATTCCGCGCGCTGTTGAAGCCCCGATTGGACTGGTTAACGGTCCTGATTCGATTCGCATAACTGTCCAGCAGCGCCGCGGTGCCATCGGTCGAGCCATCGTTGACGACGATGACTTCATGGCCGTCAATCTCCTGGCCGAGAGCGCTGTCGATCGCCTGGGCGAGGGTGATTTCACTGTTATAAGTGGGAATTATCGTTGTGACGAACACCGCGATCCCTCAATGGCTAATCATCAATAAGCTGCCAATTCGCACTGCAATAGACCGGGCCCAGTGACGAGGGCGGAAGGCGGCCGCCGCCAGTGACATCGGCGGCGAGTACTTCGAACGAGGTCGCCTCGGTGATGACATCGAAATCGCCGTTGGCGTCGCCGAGGTAGAGATCGATCGCGTAGCTGCCCGGCATCAGGGGAATCTTATCGATCGCACAGACCACGGTGCCGTGCGCCTGCGGGGTGCAGAAGATGAGTTGATCGCAGAAGCGATCGCTGGTGCAGAATACCGGCGCACCGTAGGTGGTCTTTATCACTGCTCCGAGTACCGGGCGGACCGGACGGCTGGCGGCGTATGTAACGCGGATTTCGAGGGGCGCGCCCATCCGGACCACGCCGGTGGGTAGCGCAGTTGCGCTGCGCAGTTCGACTCGCGTCATCGTAGGAACGCAATGTCCGCGGCGGCCGGGATGTTGCACCAGCGAGCGTTCGCCGGAGCCCAACTCGGCGCCGGCGGCGACGTATCGCGAAAGAATCTCGAGCGGTGCGCCGCGCGCGTCGAGGCGCCCACCCTTGAACATCAGGCAGGCACTGCAGAGCGCTTCGATTGAAGCGGTGCTGTGGCTGACGAACAGAACTGTACGTCCCTCGCGCGCGACATCACTCATTTTGCCGAGGCATTTTTTCTGAAAGGCGGCGTCACCGACGGCCAGGACCTCATCGACGAGGAGGATCTCGGGATCGAGATGAGCAGCGACGGCAAACGCGAGGCGGACATACATGCCGCTGGAATAGCGCTTTACGGGGGTATCGACGAACTGTTCGATTTCGGCGAAGGCGACGATCTGATCGAACTTGCGGATGATCTCGTTGCGGCGCATACCCATGATGGCGCCGCTGAGAAAGATATTTTCGCGGCCAGTCAGTTCGGGATGGAAGCCGGTGCCGACCTCGAGAAGACTGCCGACGCGTCCGTACAGCTCGATGCGGCCGGTGGTCGGTTCCGTGATGCGCGAGAGCACCTTGAGCAGAGTGGATTTGCCGGCGCCGTTGCGACCGATGACGCCGAGGACCTCGCCGGGCATCACCTCGAAACTAACGTCGCGTAGCGCCCACACCTGATTGGCGTCGGCAGGCGGATCGCCACCGGCCATGCGCGTTCGCAAGCCGCGCCACGGGGCCATAGCAGCGCGCGCGATCGAATCGCGTATAGTGCGATAGGATTCGCGTTCGCCAATGCGATAGCGCTTCCCGAGATTTTCGACTTTGATTATAGGCCGCATGGAAAAGACCATTCACAGACTTCGCTACGGCACGATCGCGAGACTACATTATGTAACATAGCGCGCATGCGGAAGCCCGCGAGTGGTCAAATGATATCGGCGAATTCCCGCTCCATTCGTCGAAATGCATAGGCCGCGCAGATCAAAACCGCAACGGTGACCGCGGCTGAGACCGCGATCGCATTCCAATCGAAGGCGCGGCCGAAGATCGCGGAACGAAATCCCTGGATAATCCCGCTCAGCGGATTCAACGTAATCAACCACCGCCACCGTGCCGGGATGAAGGTCACGGGATAGATGATTGGCGTCACGTACATCCAGATCTGCAGAACGAAGGGCAATGCGTAACGAATGTCGCGGTATTTGACGTTTAGCGCCGACATCCACATCCCGACGCCGGTCGCGAACAGGGTGGTCATCAGCGCGAGCGGAACCAGCATCAGCAGACCTAGGCCGAAGCCGACGCCGTAGTGGAAGGCCATGATGAACAAAATCACCGCCGCGATCGCGAAATCCACCAGGCCGGCGCCGACGGCTGCGGCGGGGATCACCAGCCGGGGAAAGTAAACCTTGGTGATCAGCGCAGCATTGCCGACCAGGCTGTTGCTGCTATTGGTCACGGCCTGATTGAAGAAATTCCATGGCAGGAGTCCGGCGAAAACGAAAATCGGATACGGCTCGCCTTCGGATGGGACGCCGGCGAGGCGACCGAAGATTGCAGTGAAAACCACCATCGTCAGGAGCGGTTGCAATACCGCCCACGCCACACCGAGCGCGGTCTGCTTGTAGCGCACCTTAATGTCGCGCAGGATCAGGAAATAGAAGAGGTCGCGATGCGCAATAAGGTCGCGCAGATCGATCCCGACCCAGCGCCGCGCGCTCTCGATGGTCAGGACCGGCTGAGCGGGCAATTCGGAAACCACGCCTGCCGACCCATTGGAGTTGCGTTCGAGATCGTCGGGACCGGTCCCGCGGTCGGCCAGCGGCGCTATACCTTCGATTTTCAGGGGTTCGCCGCTCACCCACGATCTCCATCGAGTTCGCGCCGAGTTCGCGACCTGGAGAGCACCGGCGATGGTTCCAAAGTCTCGGCGACAGTGACGATCTGGGCCGCCATGTCGCGCCACGTCCAATTGCGGAGCGTTGCCGTCAAGGGCCTAAGGCGACGCAGGTACTCGTCGATTTGACCACGCCAGCGGAGCATCCGCGCTACCAGATCGGGCGCGTCATCGGGATTGGGCAACAATAAGTCGGCCAGATCCGGGGAATAACGCTCAGCTACGCCGGCGCCGCGGCTGACGATCGCGGGAACGCCGCAACAAATCGCTTCCTGCACGTTGAGGCCGTACGATTCATAGCGCACCGGGCTAACAAGGACGTCGGCAGCCGCGAGGATGTCGGCGACACGATCGGTAAAGCCGAGGATTCGCACTCGCGAGCCGAGACCGCTGCGATCGATCACCTCGCGCCATCGCGCCAACGCGCGGCCGCCGCCCGCGACGACCAGATCGGCGTCCCAATCCGTGCGCGCACAGAGCGCTTCCCAGGCCGTCCACAAAGTATCGAAGCCCTTGCGCGAGTCGTAACCGAAGGCGCCGACGAATGCTGCCAGGGGACGGTCGGCAGGTACGCCAAGCCAGGAGCGGGCGGCAACGCGCCGGTCGGGTGTGATCGATTGCCATTCGGAGCCACTGCCGAGATAGACCGTACGCACGCGCTCCGGCTCCACGCCGACATCGCGAATCAGATCGCTGCGGGTGCGCTCTGAGTTCGCGATCAGGAGCCGTGCGGATCTCAGCACACGGAGTTCCTTGCGCGCGTGGGACCACGTATCGATACCGTGCTTCACACGAAACCAGAGGGGTGCCTGGGAGGGCGATGCCATCCATTCGCGATGCACGTAATGCACCCAGTTGATATCCGGCCAGGCACAATTGACGCCGTTAACGAGAACGCGGGCTCCGGGTCTTCGCGCGACTACATCACCGGCGACCGCACGCCCGAGCCGGTCCAGTTGGCGCTGGCCCAGGAAGTGCGCCGCGCCAGCGCGACGTGCCAGATGGACCTGCACCCGGGGATTCGACTCCAGATCGGGATCGACGCGAAAGCTTACCAGATGAACGTCTGCACCGGTTCCGCAAAGATATGCGGCCAATTCGGCATTCGCGCGATCCATCCCGCCCGCCCGGTGGAAGTCGCCGGCGACCAGAACCCACGCCGGAGCATCGCTGCGAGCGGGCTGTCCTGGCGGCTCGGAACCTCGCCAATCGCCCCCGGGCGAATCACGCCAGCCGCCCTGCGGATTTCCACCCGCCAGGCTCATGCGGTCCTGAGCGCCGAGTCCGTGGGTGGAATAGGCGCGCTGGGTTGGGCGGTTCGCTTGGCGGCGGCGGACCGAACGTTTGGGGTCGCAATCCATCCCGCAAATAGCATTATCAGGGCAGTCCCGGGAATCGACGTCAACGTCCCCAGGCCAGTCGGTGCAACCATGAAGCAATAGGCCACGAAGACGCGCGCGAGCCACTTTCCGAGATACCACGGATCGGTTTTGCGGGGCAGCGGCCGCGTCAGTGCCCAAAAGATAAAAGCCAGCCACAGGGCCAGTCCCGGCAGGCCCTGTTCCAGCATGATGCGTCCGTACTCATTTTCAATTACGACGGGATTGCGCAGTTGGTTTGCCAGGAAATACGGCATGCTGGTGCCGCCACCCCCAAGCCCATTGCCGAACGGGTATTCAGCCGCGAGTTCAAAAAAATTGGCATTCATACTGCTCGAAACCCGCGTTTTCACGTAGCTGGTATCATTCAGAGTCACGAATCGTTGCATCCGCGGACTCACCGCGACCAAGGCTCCCACCACCGCGAGCAATCCGACCCAAGCGAACCAGGGGAAATTTCGGATGCGTCCCGAGAAGGTCGCCGCCAGCCCCAGCACGAAGAGCATCGTGGCCTGACTGCGCGAGGCCGAAAGAAAAACTCCGAGCGCCGAAGCGCCCAGCGCGACCAGCATCAGTTTCCGGATTGTTCCACCTCGGGGCTCCTGGATCATAGCGCCCAGCAACAGCGGAATACCGGCCGCCATATTTCCGCCGTAGGCCGCGGCCTGGATGAAAGTGGCCGGAATGCGATAGCCGTTGGACGAGCCGATCGCGACATCCATGCTGTTGTAGATGATCTGATCGACGTCGTTCATCGGATAGAAGCGCGGCAGACCGAACTCGACCTCCGCAAGCGCGAAGACCAACTCGATGATCGCGAGAATCGCCAGTCCAGTCGCGAGCTTGCGCATCTCGGTACCGTCCAGCATCGCGCCCACCAGGATAAATGGTACGAAAAAGATCTGACCGCGCAATCCTACGAGCTGGACGAGCAAAGGTTGCAGGGGCATGAGCATGATCAGCAAAGGCCATCCAATGAGGGCCAATACCCACGGCATGATGCGCCGCATTTTGAAGCGCTGGACGGGCGTATCAGTACGCGCGAGCAGCGCGATAAAGAAGCCGACCGCGCCGAAATCGAAGATGAAATGAGCAAAGGTGGTTTCCAGGTTCGCGCGTACGATGCCGTAGAAATAGCCGACGACCATCGTCGCCATGAAGCCGGCCCACACGGCTCGGCGTCCAGCTACGTAGCATGCGGCGAACGCTATCAGACAAAGTGCAATTGCTAACATGAAGCGTTCAAGATTAGATCGATACAGTGTTTGCGAGCCGATGTTATTAGTATCGGCATCTCGTATTTTGACAATTCCGCGCCGCCTCGCAACCCGCGCCAACAACTCAGCGCACCCCGCCGTAGCGTCATACGATAGGTCGCGCTTAGGGCGTCCAGTATTATACCGCCTTGATAGGACCCTTCAGGTAGGCACGCCGGGCCGCGATTACGAATAGGATTTCGCGCCGACCGTCTCGCCGAATCATGAGCAACGCCGGAATAGCGCAGAACACTCCGGCCAGGCGCACCAAGGCGATCACTCGATCGCGAAAACGGAATCTTTTGCCCTCGTACTTTTCGCGCAAGGTCAATTCGCCGCGAATGATCGCTTCTATTAACCGGATCAGGTAAGCGGTCTCGAGACGCCCGCGTGGGATTCGATGAGAGACTTTCAAGGCCGGTGCGTAGATTCGCTGGTAGCCGGCTTTTCCAATCAAGTAACCGATCTCGATGTCTTCGCCGCCGACCAATTGGCTGCCCACCCGCCCGGCCATTAAGAGATCGGGCCGATCACACGGAATCGCCTTCAAATAAGCGTCACGCCGCACCCACATCCCCGCGCCGATCGTTGGCGCGGCAACCGCCACGGCCCCGAACTCCCGCGTCTGGTCGCCCATGTAATCGTTGAGCGCGAGCAGGTGTTTGCGCCGTTCAACACTCGGCGAGGGCTGCGTTTCCCACAAGGGCCGGACATTGGCAACCGCCAGACCGAGTGACGGTTCGTCGAACAAAGCGATTCCGTTTTCAATGTAGTCGCGATCCGGAACGTTGTCGTCGTCGAGGAAACATATCGCCGCGGCGCGCGCTCCTTTGATACCCGCGATTCGCGCATGGGTTAGTCCCTGGTGCGGCTCGGCGACGACGCGGACCTCGCAGCCGCGATTGCGCAGGCGCTGCGTCGAAGGATCACGTTCGGCAACTTCGGCGGTGTTGTCGGTCGACGCGTTATCGACCACCAGCACCTCGAATGATCCGTCCGGGGCGGTCTGTTCGGCCAACGCGGCGAGCACGCGCGGAAAACGCGCCGCCCCGTTAAAGGTCGGAATTACCACGCTCGCGCGTAAAGAGTCTGGTGTGGAATTGCCCATCAATTCGATCAAGCGCGACGAATGTCGTCAAATGGCATGGTTGCGCGATTTGGAGATCCGCCAGGCTTTCGAAGCGCTCCTTATTTCGCAGGGAGGAATCGGCTACGCCTCTCCCCGGATCGATACTGTCTGGAGTCCAGGATCGAGGCCATCGACTCTCGCGAATTTGAACGCGCCAAAGTATCCCGCGCCTGCCAGCATCGCCAGCAGCGGAATCGCCGGCAATCGATAACGCGCGATCGCCTCAGGGCCGCTGGCCAGACCCAACAACACTATCGCGTCGAAAAGGGGCAGGAGCACCAGGGCCTTTTCAATCGACGATCTGTGGCTAAGGCGCGTTAGTGCCATGATTACTCCGCCCCAGACAAGCATTATCAATACTACCTGTAGAGCTACGAGTACTGAGAGCAGCGTCGAATGGAGCATCTCGTGGATTCTAGCCGTGACGTCACCGGAGGCCGCGAGGAAGGACTTTGCGCCCGCGTTGGTGCCGAGAAATGCATCGAGGCTTCCCCGAATCGGGACAAAGGCGATCCAGACAAAGCAGCGCAACGTCATAATCACCGAGGCCGCCGGATCATGGCGGATAATCTGTAGCGCGCGATGCACCATGACAGGCTGCAGCGACGGCGGCGCTCCTTGAAAGTCGCGCATCGGCCATCCGATCTCGCGACCAAAATCTTCTTGCACAGACTCAAAGGTCTTATCGCCGCGATACCACACGACGCCGGCCGCTCTGAAGTAGTAGAGGTTCTCCGGGCCAATGCTGCTGAGCGACCAGACACCGGTGCGCAGATCGTTCCGGGCCATCCAGCCGAACAGGAACAAACCGGGGATGGCAAATGCCAGCACTCCTGTCGCGATAAGCCTGCGCCAACTGACTCGAGGCAGCAGAAAAACAGGCATCACCGCAAACAGTGGAAGAACTATTCCCAATGGCCTCACCAGTATCGCAGCACCCAAGAGCGTCGCGGCGGCCAAAATTGCCGCAACCGCTATTCTGTCATTGAGGCCCCGCCATCCCGTCCAGAGGCCCAGTACGACTCCGGCCGCGACCAACAACTGAAAGAGAGCATCCGACATGACGGTAGCGCCAATGAGAATCGACGGAATATCCAGCGCAATAAGCAGCTCAGCGGCAACGGCAGCAGCCAACCCCCAACCTTCGCGAACGTACAGCCCAATCAGCAGACAAACTGCGGCACCCGCCAGTCCCTGCACCAGGATAGCGGTCCGCAAAGTCGGCATCGCGGCGAGAAAGAGCGGATAGCCCGGCGTCCGCACCGTCTCGGCGGGAGCGCACGATCCATTGAGCCATCGCGCGAAGCCGCACCCGTGTTCGAGGCCCTGCGCCAACTCGATGTAGCGGTTCGAGTCGGGGTCCATCACAACCCCGCCACGAAGTAGCGGCGCGAGACGCAGGACCAGCGCCAGCACCGCTATTCCGGGCAGAAGCCATCCGCTCAGGAAGCTTTTCGAGTTCTGACGCGAGGGGCTCCTCAATGCTTCAATTTCTGTATCCATGGCCTGCATACGATCGGCGGGAGCGCCCCTGTTATCCGTGAGCAGCACCTAATGGAGTTCCTCGATTAGGCTGGCGATCTCCCGCAGAATCGCCGGCGGATCGCAAAGGGCCTTCGCGCGCGCCGGTCCCGCCGCGCCCAGGCGATGTCGGAAATCGATGTCGTCGATAAGGCGGCCGAGTGCCCCGGCGAGTGCAGCCTTATCGTCGGGCGCCACCAGGACGCCGCAGGTCTCGTCAACGATTTCGATCGCGCCGCCGATTGCAGTGGTCACCACCGGCAGTCCGGCGCCGAGCGCCTCGATAAAGCTGAGGCCGAAGGCGTCGGGTGCTGAATTGGGCTGGCAATAGATATCTGCCGCTGCGAGGACCCGCGCGACATCAGATCGATGACCCAGGAATTTCACGCGATCGCCGATCCCCAGTTCGTCGGCAAGGCGGCGGAGGCCATCGACATAGGCGCGCTCGTGTGGACGCTGCGCAGCGCCGGCCTGCCAGCATATCCAGTTGCGATCGCGCAGTGGTGCGAGCGCGTGCAGCAGTGCGGCATGACCCTTGAGGCTCTCCATGCGGCCGACTTGCACAATCACGACCGCATCGCGCGCCGTCGCCAGCTCATCGCGCAATTCGAGAGCCCGCGATCGGATGGGGCGTTCGTCGGGAATCGCCACCGGACAATAGATCACGTGCGGAGGAACGCGCGGGAAAATCAGCGGCAGCATCGAAGCCGTAAAGCGACTGTTACAAAGCGCTAGATCGGGCGGCGTCAACGCGGCCCAGAGCTCGGTCCAGTGTCTGCCGGTGGTGGCGCCATGCATCCAGAAGACCAGCGGCCTGCGGGCGCGCCGGACGACCCCCGCGAATATCGCATGGTTCCACGGCATGTGGCAGATGACCGCGTCGAAGCGCTGGGCCTTGAGCAATCGCTTCAGCCGCCGCCGTGCCCGCCAGGCACTTAGCGGATTACGGACGCGGACGCTTCCCATCAGATGAACCGGCACCCCGGCCGAGCGTAGTTCGCAGGCGATCCTGCCGTCGAAGGCAATTGCGAATTCGTGGGCAATTTTCGCAGTCCGAGCGCTCTCGCGCGCGAGGGTCAGCATCATCGATTCAACGCCGCCATAGAGATTTCCGCTATGCACGTGCAGCAGGCGCATCGCGCGTCACGCCGCGTGCGGCGTAATCGAGCGATAAGCCGTCAGCAGGTCGGCCGCGAGCCGATCGTAAGTGAAACGACGCGCGCTGGCCTGGGCAGCGGCCCTCCCGAGCCGCGCACGCATCTCCGCGTCGCCAGCCAGCAAGGCGATCAGCCGGGCGAGTGCCGCCGCGTCACCCGGCGGGTGGGTGAGTGCGTCAACGCCATCCTCGATAATCTCGGACGCACCGCCGCCGGAGCTCACAATCACCGCCCTGCCGCAGGCCATCGCTTCCGCGATTACCAGTCCAAACGGCTCCGGCTGCGTGCTCGCATGGACAACGATATCGAGCGCGCGCATCGCCGGCGCCGCCTCCTTGAGGAACCCGGTGAACCCCACCCGGCCGCTCAATCCCATGCCAGCCGCGATCGTGCGTAATTCCGCAATCGTATATTGGCTGCCCTCGGTCTCGTAGAGCGGGCCGCCGATCACGTAGCCGCGGATCGCTGCGGTCGGCGGTAACATCGCGATTGCCCGGAGAAAAGTCTCGTGACCCTTCCATCGTGCCATCGTCGCCACGATACCGACGCGCACGCCGCCTTCGCCCAGCGGCGGCATCCCGGCGAGGCGATCCAGATCGGCCATACTACCCCCAGGCGTAAAACGTATCAGATTGATCGCATTATAGACAGTGAAGATCGCGGGTCTCGGGCCCAGCGCGGCACGCGCGTCCGCAGCGACACTCTGGGAATTGGCGACAATCGCGGCACAGCGGCGGGCCAGGGCGCGGAGCAGCGGCGCCATCAGCGGGCGCGCCCGGACGAAGTCATGAATATGCCAAAGGACCGGGACGTTACGCGGCGCCGCCCAAGTCCCCAGCACGTGCATTTTGAAACCGTTGGAATGGATGAGGTCCGGCGACATCGCACTAATGGCGAGCCTCAGCCGCCGCCGATAAAATGCGACGGCGGGCGCCGCCAGGGCCACGCGTCGCGCCAGATCGAGATTGCCCCTGGGATTACCGGTCCACGCGCCGGTACCGGCATCTCCGAGCATCGCGAGCGAACGCGGGAAGGCCACCACCGCGACCTCGGCGCCAAGTTCACGCGCTTCCCGCACCAGGTCGCCGCCGGCCGCCACGATCAGTCCGAACGACCAGGTGGGACACGCGTCCTTCAGGCTGGCGATTATGTCGAGCAGGGCACGCTCAGCCCCGCCGATCTGCCCGGCGGGATTGAGGAATACGACCTTCACGCCAGGCCAGGTTCCGGCGCGGCCGCAGCCGCGAACGCAAACGCCTCGCCGGAGGGGGCTGCCGTCACGTACCAGGGTTGTCTTTGCGCGCTTGGGCCTCGCGCTGCTTGAACTCACGGTAGGCGCGCTGCACGATCAGATCGTCGGGTGCGAGCTTGATCGCGAGTCCGTAATCGCGATTGGCCGCCACAAAATCGAAGTCGTTTTCTTCGGCCTCAGCCAGTCTTATATAGGCCTGCGCAGAGTTCGGATTGATTTCAAGGGCGTGCTGGTAGGCAATCGCGGCGTGGTCATACCTCTTGGCGTCACTGTAAAATTGACCGAGATTCATCATTGAGGAAAACGTAGGCTCATCCTGCGTTACCTTGAGTAACGCCGCCTCGGCCGCATCGACATCACCTGCCGCGCGCGCCGCGTCCGCCTCTGCCTGTTCGATCGCAACCTGATCTGCACCCGCAGCTTCCGCCTGCCGCGCGACCGCATGCACGGCGTTCAGGTCGTGCAACGGGCCCAACACGTCCACCATCAGTCCGCGATACGGCGGCGCGGCAGTCGGATCGAGATCGATGGCCTCGTGGAACATCTGTTGCGCCTTGCCGAACTTCCCGGCAAGAGCGTAGTCTTGGCCTGCGTCCAGCAGATAACCCAACCTTTCGTCGTCACTGTCCGCAGCATCCGCAGCCTTCTCTTCCACCTGCGCCGCTTCAACGTAACGTCCCAGTCCCAGGTAGAACTGGCCCAGACCTTGTGCCGAGCCTGAATAGCCGGCATCGATGGCGCGCGCAAACCCCTTGTGAACGGCTTCCTGCTCGTCCGGCAACAGCCAGGGAAGCACGTGCTTTTGCAGGTAATAATGGCTTTCCGGGTCGGGGGAATGGAAAACCGAAAGCGAGATTTGCTCGAGGCCGTTGCGCTTGTCGCCGTCGAGCAGGAGGCTCCGAGCATAAACGTCGCGAGCCAGCGGATCGTTCGGATTCAGCCACACCGCTGCGCGCAATTCCTGCTGGCGCAGCGCGGCGGGCGTTCCCGGCGGCATCAGCGCCACTAGCGCCAGATGCACCCCGGAATCAGCCGGATGATTGATTGCGGCCGTCTCCGCCGCAGCAAACGTCGTGGGCGTTCCAATGTCGTATGGATAAGAGGAATTATGCTGGAATTGCGCCGCCACCATGAATGCGGCCGCGGTAGCGGCGAGTCCCGCGGCGCCAAGGAAGGTATATCTGCTTGGCGTCGAAACGGTGCGCAATCCTGCCGTCGCGCGATCCTCGAGATGGGTCAACCCCAGGCGCAGCAGTGCTGCCAACAAGACGATAAACAGCAGCGCGTTGGCTGGTGTGTGCAAGCTGAAATCGAAGAACTCGTGAATCAGGGCGCCGCTCAATCCTCCGGCGATTCCCGCGAACAAGGGCCATTGGCGCGTGCTCAGGCGCGCCGCGGCCGCGCGACATTTGCGCCAGACAATCACGCCGAATGACAAGGCGATCGCCGCACCGATCAGTCCGGTCTCGGCTACCAGTTGGAGGTAATCGTTTTCCGGGCGGCGAAAGTAGAACGGCAGCCAGGGCGCCCGCTGATAATGTGGAAACAGCTCCGGCCAGCATCCGAGACCAACTCCGAATATGGGAAAATCGCTGATCATCCGCAACGTATCGCGCCACGCCAAGGGCTTCAACCCAAGACTGTCGCCCTGAGCGATGGTCGAGCCGATACGGGTACTAGCCTCGTTGCGCGCGTTCGGGCCCAGCACCAGAAGCAGCAGGACCAGGAAAATTACGAGGCCGCCCAGTGCCAACGGCAGCGCGCGCGCGCTCATGCTTTGGAGGGCGGCAGGAGCGCGATCGCGGGCGTGGCGAAAGCTCAATCCCAACCCGACGCACATCCCCGTGGTGGAGCCGATCCAGCCGCCGCGTGAAAGGCTCAGCATGATTGCCGCTACCATCAGGAATGCGGCCACCGCACAGAACATCCGCAGATCGGGGGCGTGCTGGCGATTCCCGGGCGCGACGGGAAAAATCGCACCGACCGCGGCCAGCGGCAGAATCATCGCAAGAAAGTTCGCGAAGTGATCGGGATTGACGAACGGGCCACTGGCACGCACCGTCGCGGGCGTCGCGGCCACCCAGTCATGCGGCGTGAAAACCCACAAGATACGTCCATTCCAGGTGGCCTTTTCGATCAGTCCGATCAGCGCAACCGCGGCGCCGATTGAAATCAAGGCGACCACCAATTGGCGCATAAAGCGAGCGTTGGCCGAGCGTTCGCCGCCAACAAAGCCGAACGGATAGCACAGCACCAAAAAAAAGATGGCGCTGGAGGACAGGAACTCGATCAGGCCCGCCCAAGCCACTGACGGCGCGATGGCGATGGATCGCCAGCGCAAATCCCCGAAATGGCCCAGCGTCAGCGGGGAGAGTGGCTCGGCCGCATTGGCTTTTGCCGCGATCGTTGGCGCAGCAGCGGAGGCCCGTTCCTGCTGGCGCCCGCCCACCGGCGGCAAGCGCATCTGCAAGTCCGGCTCGGCAGGATGCGGGTTGGAATTCCATGCGGCGCGCAAGGCCTGATAGGGCGCGGTTTGCGGCCAGCCGGGAAAACTCGTGCTGTAGAGCCGATAGGTCGCGGGCGAAATAACCCGCATCACGGCAGGTGGGATCGGGGCCATCTGGAAGAGCAGCAGGCCGGCGAAGAGGGCCAGCGGGAGCGCCAGCCCAAACAGATCCGGATCAGCAATCGCTCGGCGGGCCGGTTTCGCGCCCTCCAGCCAGATCCGCAACATCCACGCGATCAGAAGCGCGAACTGCGCAATCTCCAACAGCGTGTAGGCCCACAGATGGACCGAGCCGAAAGCAATCGGAGCGAAGGCGAGAATCAGAACCAGGCCGGCGACGACGAGTCCGTCGAGGCGGCTCAGTCCGCTCCCCGCTCCGAGCAAACGGCCAAACATCCGCATTCAGTGTAGGACGCCGGAACGCGATGCGATCCCGGCACGACGATTCTGTTCAGACGGGCTCTTCATCATCCCGCATGCGATCGCCGTCGAACGAATAGTAATCCTGATGGTAATAGTTGTGATAGTCGGGACTGTGGATCTTGACCTTGTTGAGCACCAGCCCGAGGATTTTTGCGCGGGCGTATTCAAGGCGGGCGCATGCGTTCTTAACTTGCTGGCGCGGCGTCGCGGAACCATTGGCGACCATGACTACGCCGTCGGTGAGCTTCGACAACACCATCGAATCACTCACCGGCAGCACAGGCGCCGAGTCGATCACGATATACTCATAGATCTCGCGCAGTTGCAGCATCACGTCGGCCATCTTGGGCGAGTTAAGGAGCTCGGTCGGATTGGGCGGAACCGAGCCCGCGCCGAGAAAATAGAGGTTTTCGATTTCGGTCGCACGAATCATCTCAACCAGTTCACGCGAACCGGTGAGTACCTCCGTGAGTCCCAGATGATTGTCAACGGCGAGCACGCGATGGCACCGGGCGCGACGCAGGTCGGCATCGATCAAAAGGACGTTGCCGCCCAATTGCGACAGCATCACCGAGATATTGACTGCCGTTACGGTCTTACCCTCGCGGCTCATCGCACTGGTAATCAAAGTCACCTTCGGGGGGCCACCCGCACGTGAGAGCAGTAACGCCGTCCTGAGATTGCGGTAAGCCTCGCCCACTCGAGAATAGGATCCATGCGTCGTCA
>Ga0302325_10005702_pt1 | contig 28217 bp, 24 predicted proteins | sample Palsa_T0_2_FD_201948 | JGI IMG/M metagenome (GOLD analysis project Ga0302325, IMG submission 201948) | Peat permafrost microbial communities from Stordalen Mire near Abisko, Sweden - Palsa_T0_2 | ecosystem: Environmental > Terrestrial > Soil > Palsa > Peat permafrost | place: Sweden: Abisko... | reverse complement strand
AAACCCCTTCGGGCTACTGCTGATTCTGCAATCGCCAGCTTGGCGATTCGCTTGCCGCGCTCGTCGGCGCCGGCTCGACTTGCAGGTCCACGGTCATCACCTGGCTGAAGCCGCCGCTGCGGAAGACTCCGCGCAACGGGGTCACATCGCCGTAGTCGCGGCCGATCGCAATCCTGACGTAGCGCTCATCGGTGCGGCAACTATGGGTCGGATCGAAACCGGTCCATCCTGTTCCCGGCAGCCACGCTTCGAACCAGGCATGGCTCGCCTGATGGTTGACAGTCACCCTGCTTTGACCGCTTGAGTTTGGCGCCAGGTAACCCGACACGTAACGCGCGGGCACGCCTGCCAGCCGCAACAGACCTATCGTCAGATGGGCGAAGTCCTGACACACTCCGCCGCCCGACTTGAGTATGTCGTCCAGATTCGAGTGCACGTTCGTCAGTTTGCTTTCGTACTCAAACTGGTCGCGCACATAATTGACGATTCGCGCCACGTACGCCGCAACATCGTCGGAAACCGACGGATGGACCATCCAGAAGAATTTCTGCAGTCGCGGACTGAACGGAGTGTAAACGCTCGGCTCCAGGTATTCGCAATGGCTGTGACGACGCAGATGGTCGCTGCGCAAAAATTCGCCGAAGGTCTCCTCGAAGGTTTCTGCTGCGATCGGCGCGCTGTCAACGGTCGAACGCGTGATGAAGGTGAGCGACTGATGAGCTCCGCTGACCGACACGGAGTGGCCAAGATTGCCGAAGAAGTCACGGTATTCCAGCACCGAAGCCGGTTGATCGATTTCGAGTGCAAAGGATGCACAGCGCTGGCCCGGACCGTCCAGTGGGCGCATCCGCAGCTCGTTGTGCGAATCGTAGGCGGGTTCCTGATATTCGAAGCGAGTTTGATGAACGATGTTAAACTTCATAAGTGCTGCCCCTGGGGTCAATCAAGCGACATGAACTCGCGAAAAATCAGGTCGGCCAGGCGCGCATATCGGCTCTGCGCGTCGAGCAGGAACTCGTGCAGCCCATCGGCGATAACCTGGTTGGCGCTGGTGCTGCGCAATCGCTCCAGCAGTTCTTTCGAGAAGGTGAGGCTCGAGGACTGATCGGCGCCCGCCATCGTGGTCCGTTCGAGCGCGGCCGCAAGCCTCTCGATACTGAAACGGATCGAGCGCGGGAACGTCGGCTCGAAGACCAGGTAGTCCACCGTGCCCGCGACCGTTATCGCGTTGCCGTGCGTCTTGCGGAACGCTTCGAGCGCCGATGCGCTCTTGAGCACCGCGCCCCACTGGCGCAGGTCGGCCGGACCACCGATATCCTCAAGCCGCGGCAGCAGGAAGTGGTACTTCACATCGAGCATCCGTGAGACGTTGTCCGCCCGCTCGAGCAGTGTTCCTATATCAATCAGATCATAGGCCGAATCCCGCGGCAGCGTATTCGTGATGATTCCGAGGATCGTGTAAAAACGGTCTTTCAGTGTCGCAAAGAACGCGAATACTCCCTGCGTCGCCAGAATCCCGGGCGACCATTCCTGCGCGTCGAAGTAGAGTCCGTTGACCGCCATCCAGAGCTCCGATGAGATCAGATGCCGCAGCGGACTAAGATTATTGCGCAGCGCCTCAACGCAGTTCCGAATCGATGATGGGTTCTCGCGATCGAACGTGAAAAAATCGATTACCGCGCCTTCGTCCGCCCGGCTATGCCGCTCCGCGAACGAATCATACTGGCCCGTGATACGCACCAGCGGTTCCCACGGATCCGCATCACGGGGCGGAACCTCGAGGAGAAGGCTGTAATTGACGTCGACCAGGCGCGCATTCCACTGCGCCCGCTCAAGATATCGGGCCGCCCAGAACAGCGACGCGGCGACCCGCCGTAACACTAGTCTTCGAGCACCCAGGTGTCCTTGCTACCTCCTCCCTGCGATGAGTTGACGATCATCGAACCTTCACGCAATGCCACCCGGGTCAATCCGCCGGCGAGCACGCGCGGCTTGCGTCCCATTAGGACGAACGGCCGCAGGTCGACGTGGCGCGGCGCCAGCGCCGTCTTGTCGCCATTGAGACTCCCGGTCAGCGTCGGATGTACTGAAAGCTGAATCACCGGCTGCGCGATGAATGCCGCGGGATCTGCTTCGATCTGCTTGCGCGCAATCGCCAGATCCTCATCGCTGGCCTGCGGACCGATTACGACGCCATAACCGCCCGATGCGCCCGTCGGCTTTACGACATAGCGATCCAGATCCTTGAGAATCCGCTCGCGCACGTCAGTGTCGCGCAGCAAAAACGTCTCGACAATCGGAATTATCGGCTCCTCGTTGAAGTAATAGCGGATCATCGCCGGCGTGTAAGCATAGACCGCTTTGTCGTCGGCAATCCCGGTGCCGATTCCGTTGGCTACCGCGACATTGCCGGCGCGCATCACGGCGGTTAGACCGGCCACGCCCAGCAACGAATCGGGCCGAAACACCACGGGGTCGAGGAAGTCGTCGTCGATCCTGCGATACAGGACATCGACCCGGCGCAGTCCGCTGACCGTCCTCATGAAGAGCTTATGGTCGATGCAGACGAGATCGCGTCCTTCGACGAGTTCGATTCCCATCTGATGCGACAGGAAGACGTGCTCGAAAAATGCCGAGTTGAACGGGCCGGGCGTCAGCAGTGCGACGGTCGGGCTGTCGACCGCATCAGGAGCAAGCTCGCTTAGCGACGCCAGCAGGTCAGCCGGATAATTCTCCACGCTGCGCACCCGCAGCCCGCGAATCAGCTCCGGCATCAGCCGCGCCATAATCCGCCGGTTCTCGAGCACGTATGAAACTCCCGATGGCGTCCGAACGTTATCTTCGAGTACGTGAAAACGACCGTCCGAAGCGCGCACCAAGTCAATTCCCGCAACTGTGACATGCACGCCGTCCCGCGGCTTGATCCCGATCGCGGCGTGACGGAACTGATGTGACCCGATTATCAAATCGCGCGGAATGATACCGTCATGGATAATTGCCCGCTCGCCGTAAACATCGGAAACGAAGGCGTTGAGCGCGCGCACGCGTTGGATTAGACCCGCCTCGAGCTCCGTCCAGGTCTGCTTTGGAATTATTCGCGGCACCGGGTCGAACGGGAAAATCCGTTCACCGCCCTCATCGTCGCCGTAGACGTTGAACGTGACCCCCATCGTCTGAAACATCTGATGGGCCCGCTGAGGCAACTCCGCGAGCCGTTTGGAATCCATACCCCGCAAATACGCCACCACGCGCGCGCATTCGGACCGGGGTCGGCCCTGCAAATCAAACATTTCGTTGATGGGCTCGTCGCTCATATTTTCAGCATCCCGCTGAAATGCTCTCTCATTGGGCACCGAAATGCACCTGAAATGTGCAAAGACCTCATAGTCAGACGAACTTCTCCTATCTCCACCGACATGACGGGATACCCGCCGCGATGCGGTGCAATCGCCATGCCTCTGACCATCGCGGCCTCGGCGTTAGCCGAACCGTTCTGACCGGATGTGATCTGATGCCGAACTTCGATCAAACGACTGCCGGTTCGGCGCAACGACGGACGGCTGCAGCGATTCGTTCCAGCGTACGTTTCGGGCCGAGAACCGCGATGACCTCGAAGATGCCGGGACTCACTGTACCGCCGGTCAGCGCGACGCGCACCGGTTGCGCAAGCTGCCCAAGCTTGAGACTGAAGCTCGTCAGAACCCCTTCGAACGCTGTCTTGATAGTCTCCTCGCGCCAGTCCGAATCTGTGCCTTCGAGCGCGCCGGCCAGTGCCGTCAGTGGCTCGGCCATCGACGGCGTCAGGAACTTGGCAGCGGCCTTAGGATCCAACGACGGCTCATCGAGGAGGTAGAAGCTGGCGAAATCGACCAGTTCGACCAGCGTTTTCGCCCGTTCGCGGAGCGTCGCGAGCGCCTTCTCCAGCCATGCCCTGTCCGTCGGCACGGGCCATCCGCGCTGGCGGATAAACGGCACGACCTCGTCGGCAAGGCGATCAAGCGGCCGTTCCTTCAGGTAGTGAAAGTTAAGCCAGAGGAGCTTTTCGGCATTGAAGATTCCGGCGGATTTTCCGCACGCGGCAAAATCGAAATAGTCGATCAGTTCCTGTTTGGAAAATATCTCCTGATCGCCGTGCGACCATCCGAGCCGAGCAAGGTAGTTGAGCAGCGCCTCGGGCAGGTAGCCCGCGTCGCGATAGGCGAAAACCGACGTTGCGCCATGACGCTTAGACAGCTTGGCGCCGTCCGCTCCCATCACCATCGGCAGATGCGCATACGCGGGCGGCGTCAGGCCGAGCGCATAGAAAATCTGCATCTGCCGAGGCGTGTTAGGCAGATGGTCGTCGCCGCGTACCACGTGCGTGATCCCGAAATCGGCGTCATCGAGAACCGTCGCGAAATTGTAGGTCGGCACACCGTCGGATCGGCAGATGATCAGATCGTCCAGTTCGACGTTTTCAAACACCGCGCGGCCCTTGATCAGGTCGTCGACCACGGTTTCACCGCTTTGCGGGGAACGGAAACGAATCGTGTAGTTGCGGCCCGCTGATCGATCGGGAAGTACCAAGTCGTTGGAAAACGGCTTGTCGCGGCAGGTACCGTCGTAACCGGGCTTGCGCCGCTCGCGCTCGGCTATCTTACGCTTCTGATCGAGCTCCTCGGGCGTGCAGTAACACAGATAGGCCTTATGATCTCGCAGCAATTGCAAAGTCGCTTCCCGATAGCGATCGAAGCGATTTGACTGAAAGTAGCGCGGGTCGGGCGGACCCTCGTCCCATTCCATCCCGAGCCAGCGCAGGCTTTCTAGGATCTCCGCGAGCGATTCGGCCGTCGATCGCTCGCGATCGGTATCGTCGATTCGGAGGATGAACGCGCCACGGTTATGCCGCGCGAACAGGTAGGCGAACAGGCCCGATCGTACATTGCCAATATGCAGCGCTCCGGTCGGACTGGGCGCGTAGCGGGTTCTGACGCTCAATGTTATTCCCACTCGATCGTCGCGGGCGGCTTCGAGGTAATGTCGTAGACGACGCGATTGACGCCGCGGATTTCATTGGTTATCCGGCTCGACAGGCGCGCGAGAAACCCGGCGTCGAGCCGGGCCCAGTCGGCCGTCATCCCGTCGGACGACTCGACTGAGCGAATCGCGATGACGCTTTCGTAGCTGCGGCCGTCGCCCATCACGCCGACCGTCTTGAGCGGCAACAGTACCGCGAAGCTCTGCCACAGCCGGGCACCGACGCCGTCGGCCGCGAACTCCTCCATCACGATCGCGTCGGCGCGCCGCAGGAGATCGAGTCGTTCGCGCGTCACTTCACCGGCGATCCGCACGGCGAGGCCCGGGCCGGGAAACGGCTCGCGATCGACAACGTCAGAACCGAGTCCAAGCGCCCGTCCCAATTCTCGCACCTCGTCCTTGAACAGCTCGCGTAACGGTTCGATCAGCTCGAACTTCATCGCTTCGGGCAGACCGCCAACATTATGATGGCTCTTGATCATCGCCGACGGCCCTTTGGCCGAGACCGATTCGATAACATCAGGATAGAGCGTGCCCTGCGCTAGAAACCGCGCGCCGCCAATTCCGGCGGCTTCGCGCTCGAACACTTCGATAAACGTATGGCCGATTATCCGGCGCTTGCGCTCCGGATCGGTCACCTCGGCCAACCGACCAATAAAGAGATCGCTGGCATCGGCAATCCGCAGATCGAGGCCTATCTGACGCGCGAACACATTCTCCATCCGTTCTCGTTCACCAGCACGCAGAAGGCCAGAGTCGACGAAGACGCATTGCAGCCGGTCGCCGATCGCACGATGGATCAGCGCGGCCGCGACCGACGAATCCACGCCGCCCGACAGTGCCATAATCACCCGGTCGTCCGCATGGACTCGCTCGCGCAGCGCCGCGGAATGGCTTTCGATAAAGTTCGCCATCGTCCAGTCGCCCGGCTCACCGCATATGTTGAGCGCAAAGTTAGCGAGCACCTGCGCACCGATCGGCGTGTGGGCCACCTCGGGATGGAACTGGATTCCGCGCAACCGGCCATCGGGACTGCGCACGGCCGCATAAGGTGAATTGTCGCTATGGGCAATCGCTGTCAGTCCCGCCGGCAAAGTCTCGATCCGATCGCCATGGCTCATCCATACTCGGAAGGCGTTACCACCTTCGATTCCCGCGAAGAGCGGATCTTCCTCATCGACCATCAGAGTGGCCGGGCCATACTCGCGCGCCCCGGCCATCCCACTGCGGGCGCCCAGATGGTGTGCAATTACATAGAGCCCGTAGCAGATTCCGAGCACCGGACGGCCGATTTGCAGCACCTCCGGTTCGATATCCGGCGCGCCGGTCTCATACAGGCTCGCCGGGCCCCCCGACAGTATGATGCCGCGGGGATCGAGGGCGCGGATCTTCTCGATCGGCACGTCGTACGGATGAATCTCGCAGTAGACATGCGCCTCGCGCACGCGCCGCGCGATCAGTTGTGTGTACTGGCTGCCAAAATCCAGGATGAGAATCACAGACGCGGTCCTGACCGCTCACTATAGCCCAGCGCCGCGGGCGCGCGAAGCCGCAAATGTCGTGCTTTCAACAGTTTTCGCCGTTCATCGGGGCGTGTCGGCTTTCTTTTTCACTGGCGCCCGGCGCCGTGGCGACGATCCCTCGGCGCGCGACGGACGCGCCTTGCGAAATTCGATTATGAGCGGAGTGCCAACCAGCTTAAGCGCGGAACGGAAACGGCTCTCGAGAAACCGCTGATAATGGGCCGGGATGTCGTGCTCCATGTTGCAGAAGAACGCGAGCCGTGGAGGCGCCGATCCGACCTGCGTCACGTACATCAGGCGGAGCCGTCGCCGATCGACCATCGGCGCGTCCATCGCCGCCAGCGCCTCGGCAAGTATTCGATTAAGGATGGCCGTCTGAAATTTCGCCCGCCACGAGTCGCCCGCCTCGATCGCCGCCGGCAGAATCTCGTTGACACCGTCGCCGGTCAGGGCTGATGTGAAAACCATCGTGGCAAAGTCGAGAAAAGGAAAAAACTCATTGGTGTCGCGAACGAAGGTGGCGGTCTTAAGTCCTTTGTGAGCGGCCTCATCCCACTTATTGCAGACCAGGACCATCGCCCGGCCGCTGGTTTCGACCAGCCGCGCGAGCCGCGCATCCTGATCGGTGATCCCCTCGCTCGCGTCGCAGACCAGGCACACGACCTCACCACGCTTGATCGTTCCGAGCGAGCGCCCGACCGAACTCTCTTCGAGCTCACCCTCGACACGAGTGCGACGGCGAATGCCCGCGGTATCGATCAGAACCACGCGCCGACCGGCGACCTCGAGCTTGACGTCGACCGGATCGCGCGTGGTGCCGGGAGAATCATCGACCAGCGCCCGCTCGAACCCGGCCAAGCGGTTGAGGATCGACGACTTGCCCACGTTGGGCCGGCCGACCAGCGCCACTTTCAAATCGGACGAAGTCTCGGCATAGGCCGGCCCCTCCGTCAGACGCCGCGTGACTTCATCGAGCAGTTCCCCGATCCCGCGGCCGTGCGCCGCCGAGATAAACACCAGGCCGTCGGCGCCAAGCGAATGGAAATCCGCACTTGCATTTTCATGGCTCGGCACGTCCATTTTATTAACGGCCGCGATCATCGGCCGCCCGACACGGCGCACGATCCGAAAGGCTTCGGCATCGGCGGAGTTGAACCCGAGCTTGCCGTCGAGGAGAAAAATTACCGCGTCGGCAGCCGCGATCGCGTCGAGGGCAAGTGCCACGGCGCGTCCGGTCAACCCGTCGGAGCCGCCGAACTCGAGACCCCCGCTGTCCATCAAAGTGAAATCGCGGCCCTCGTGATTGATATGTGCAAAGTTGAGGTCGCGCGTGGTGCCCGCGGCCGCATTGACGATCGCGCGCCGTTCCCCGGCCAGGCGGTTGAACAGGGTGGACTTGCCGGCATTGGCGCGGCCGACGATCGCTACCAGTGGAATGTCGGCGCCCGCCAGACGCCGCAATTCGTCGCGAAACTCGGTGGTACGCCGTTTCGGTTCGCCTTTCACAGGCCCAGTTCCGTCAGCCGCCGTTCGCTGCGCATCCAGTCGCGTTCGACCTTGACGAGCAGTTCCAGAAAGACGCGCGCGCCCAGGATTTTTTCGAGATCGAGCCGGGCGTTGGTGCCGATTGCTTTCAATTGCCGACCGCCCGCGCCAATCACCATGCCCTTATGCGATTCGCGGCCGACGATTATCATCGCGGCAATTTTGACAAGGCCGCGCTCATCTTCTTCGACGTAACGTTCAATCTCGACCGCGCTGCCAAAAGGAACCTCTTCACGCATCGCGAGAAAAAGCTTCTCCCGGACGATTTCGGCTGCCAGCATACGTTCCGTCTGGTCGGTGTATTCGTCAGTCGGCATCAGCGGGGGCCCAGGCTTGATCTTCGACTTCAACGTCCGCACCAGTTCGTCGATATTCTCGCCGGTCAGCGCGCTGACGGGAACGATTTCGGCATCCGGCAGAATTTGCCTGATTTCGTCGATAAGCGGCAGGCAAGCCGACCGCGATATTCGATCGACCTTGTTAATTACCACCACGATCGGACGATCCTCAGCGGTAAGCCCCTTGAGCAAGTCGCGATCGGCCGGCATCAGGTTACCGCCCGATTCGACGATCGGCGCAACGACGTCGGCTTCGGCGAGACTGCGATGCGCCACGGCGAGCATCCGATTTCCCAGCGCCGTTTTCGCGACGTGCAGCCCAGGCGTATCGATTAGGACAATCTGAGAGTCGGCGTCCGTGCGAATTCCGAGGATTCGCCGGCGCGTGGTCTGAGGACGCGGCGTGACGATGGCGACTTTCTGCCCGACCAGGCGGTTAAGCAGCGTCGATTTTCCAACGTTGGTGCGCCCGCCTAGCACGACGGTGCCTGAACGGAAATTTTCAGCCTCGTTGCTCATGGCTATCCCGCGCGATCCAGTCGAGCGCCGCCCGCGCAGCCGCCTGTTCGCTCTGCTTCTTGCTGCCACCCTCGCCCGTACCCAGCTCGTGTCCGGAAATGCGGATACGGGTCGTGAAGTGACGGGCATGATCGGGGCCGCTGGTGTCGACCAACTCGTAGACCGGCTGCGACTTGAAACGGCGGTAGGCAGCCTCCTGCAACTCGGTCTTATAGTCGCGCTCAGCGGCCGGCCCGCCGATATCATCGGCGAACAGATGCTCGACGACTTTTTGTGCCGGCGCCAATCCGCCGTCCAGATAGATTGCACCGAAGACCGCTTCCAGCGCCGCCGCCAGGATCGAGAGCTTGTCGCGGCCGCCGCTCTTTTCCTCGCCCTTGCCGAGGCGCAGATGCCGGTTAAGCCCGATAGACTGCGCCTTGGCCGCCAAAGTCCGGCCGTTCACAATAGAAGCGCGCTCCTTGGAGAGGAGACCCTCCCGAGCTTGTGGAAATTGTCTCATCAGTAAATCAGCAATCGCCAGATCGAGCACAGCGTCGCCCAGGAACTCGATTCGCTCGTAATTGGGTTCTCGCGCTCCGACAGCGCTAGGATGGGTCAGGGCAGCCCGCAGCAGTTCCGGATTCGTGAAACGATAGCCGATGGCGTCTTCGAGCTCGGCCGCCGTCCTAGCCGTCGAGACGGGCGCTTGTCCGCCCCAGCTCGCGCCGAACAATCGACCCCACCAGCGTTGAACCATTGACATCCGAAGCCTGGAACTCAACCTCGTCGTTGGACCACTCGCCCTCGCAGGCCGCCGCCACTCTGATGTAGTTGCGACTCAACCCCCGCAGCGAATTGTCCTCACCCCGCTCCTCAAGCAGCACCTTGAGTCTTGCACGTGCGAAGCGCGCCGTGAAGTCGGCTTTCTTGCTTTCACCCAACGAGCGCATCAGGGCGGCTCGCCGCCGAATCTCGGCCGGTGCCACCCGGGCGTCGAACTTTGCCGCTGTGGTTCCCTGCCTGACCGAGTACGGAAAGACGTGGAAGTAAGCCAGCGGCAGACTTTCAGCAAACCTGAAGTAAGACTCGAAGTTAACGGTTGATTCGCCGGGAAATCCAACAATCAGATCGGTGCCGATAGCCGCGTCGGGAATCTTTTCGAGCACTCGTTCGATCCGACCGCGGAAGAAATCCGTGTCGTATCGCCGCCGCATCCGTAACAGAGTGGAATTATCGCCGGATTGCATCGGTAGATGGAAATGGGGACAGAAGCAATCGCCGACGGCGACGATATCGATTATCCGGTCGCTGAGCTCTTCGGGATCGAGCGAGCTCAGTCGCAAACGTCTGATCGGAGAACGCTCAGCGAGCATCTCGAGCAATTCTTCGAGCGCAACTGGCGGATCGAGGTCCTTGCCAAAGCCGCCCAGATGGACGCCAGACAAGACGACTTCGCGCAGTCCGCGTGAATACATAGCTTCGATCGTCTCGAGAATCCGCCGTGGTTCGACGCTACGCGACATGCCCCGCGAAAACGGCACGATACAATACGTACAGAACTGGTCGCAGCCCTCCTGCAATTTCAAAAACGCACGAGTATGTCCGGCGGGTGCGGCGCTGACCAGCTCGATCGGCGCGACGACCTTGCGCAGATTGCTCACACTGATTCGGGGGCCCCCGCCGACAACGACCGCGCGCTCGAGATCGTCGAGTCGCCCGACTCCGACAACGGCATCGACCTCATGATACTTCGCGAGCGCCTCGGGGCTTGCTTGTGCGAGGCATCCGGTCATGATCACGCGTGCGGCTGGATTTAGACGGCGGGCTCGCCGCGCCATCCGCAGGCCCTCGGCATCGGCACGATCGGTAATCGCACAGGTATTAACGATATAGACGTCGGCGATCTCATCGAAGCTGCGGCGCTCGAGCTTAAGCGCGGTCAGACGAGATTCGATCACGGCCGTGTCGTATTGGTTGATTTTGCAGCCCAGCGTCGTAATCGCAAAGCGCATCGGCTGATCGGTGTCCGTATCCATCATAATGCGCTCTCGATAAAGCCGCCGCCGATCACTTCGTCGCGACGATAGAATACGCATGCCTGGCCGGGACTGACTGCAGGTCCGGGCTTCTCGAAACGCACCTCGGCGTGGCCGTCGGAAAGAATTTTGAGCATCGCGGGCAAGGGCGGATGGCGATACCTGATTTTGGCTTCGATTTCGATCGCGCCGGCGTGGGCGATTTTCGGATCGACCAGCCGGACCTCATTTGCCATCAATCCACGCGCGGCGAGATTGGCGCGCGGGCCAACCACTACTTCACCCGTGGCGGCTCTGATTTCGCGCACATAGACCGGCTCCGAGGAGGCAACTTTCAGACCGCGCCGTTGCCCCACCGTAAAATGATGGACGCCTTGATGGACGCCGAGCCGATTTCCCGCCGAATCAACGATCGCGCCTGCGCGCAATTCGCGGCTGGCTGAATTTCTCTCAACAAAGCGTGCGTAATTGCCGTCGGGCACGAAGCATATTTCCTGGCTGTCGGGTTTGTCCGCGTTGAGCAGGCCGAGCGAACGCGCGCGCTCACGCACCTCGGGCTTCGCCATCGCGCCCAGCGGAAAGAGCGTACGCTTGAGCTGTGCCTGGCCGAGCGCGAAGAGGAAATAAGACTGATCGCGGTCCGAATCCGCGGCGCGCAACAGCCGGGAGTGGCCGTCGTAATCGTGTTCAATCCGAGCGTAGTGGCCGGTGGCAATAAAGTCGGCCTGGATCGCGCGCGCTCGCTGCCATAGGCGATCGAACTTAATCTCGCCGTTGCAGCGCGCGCACGGATTGGGCGTCCTGCCGGCAAGATATTCGCCGACGAAATTATCGATAACTCGGCGGCCGAAATCGGCGCGAAGATCGATAACATAAAATGGAAAATTGAAACGTTCCGCTACCCTGCGCGCGTCTTCGAAATCCTCATGTGAGCAGCATGTGCTCCGCCGCCGAGCGGTCGACACCGGGCCGTCAGGAACGAGCCTCATCGCGACGCCGACGACGTCATGCCCCTGCTCGTGAAGGAGCGCGGCGGCGACCGAGCTGTCGACCCCGCCGGACATCGCGACCATCACGCGCGCCATCAGAGTGCCGCCTCGGCGACTGGTTCGGCCGGCTCGGCGGCGTTGACCCGCCTCCAGACTCGCCCGATAATGTCCGCCGCCCGCTCGACGTCAGCAACGGTAGTGTTCCATCCGAGACTCAGGCGCAGTGAGCTGCGTGCCTCATCGCGACTGCGGCCCATCGCGAGCAATACATGCGACGGCTCGACCGCACCTGCCGCGCAAGCGGAGCCCATCGACACTTCCACGCCCTCCAAATCGAGCGCCATCAGCAGACTCTCGCCGAGCACGCCAGGAAAGGTGAAATTCAGCGTGTTAGGAACGCGGCTGTTTTCGGAGCCGTTGAGGATAAGAGCAGGAATTTGTCGATGGAGCTCATGGCGCAACAATTCAGTCATCGATCCAACGCGGGCGGACTCCTCGCTCAGGCGATCCGTCAAAGCGCTTGCCGCAGCGCCGAACGCGACCGCGCCGATCAGATTCGGCGTTCCGGGTCTGACACCACTCTCTTGTGGTCCACCGAAAATCACGGGCCCGACCACTCTGGGTTCGCGAATATAGAGGGCTCCGATTCCCGCCGGAGCGCCGATTTTATGGCCGCTCAGCGTCATCAGGTCGCAAGACAGTGCAGCCACGTCGATTGGAATCCGGCCGAGCGCCTGAACCGCGTCGATATGGAAGAGCGCTCCAGCTCCTGCGATCGCAGCTCCCAAGGCGGCAAGATTCTGAATCGTTCCAACTTCCGAATTGACGAGCCCAAGCGTGACGATCGCCGTCGTATCGCTAAGTTTGGAGATGACCGAAGCCGGATCGATCCACCCGTCGCGATCGACAGCCACACGGACGATTTCGAAGCCACGGCGCTCAAGCTCGGCTACCGAAGTCATCACCGACGAATGTTCGATTGTCGAGCTAACGATCCGTTTGCGACCGGCACCCGTGGCGGCCCCGAAAATCGCGAGGTTGTTCGCTTCCGTGCCGCCGCTGGTAAAGACGATTTGCCGCGCCGACGCGCCGATCAGCCGGGCGACGCTCTGACGGGCGTGCTCAAGTGCCGCGCGCGCGTGCTGGCCCGAGCGATGTACCGACGACGGATTGGCCAGCGGCAGATCGACCATCAGCTTTTCAATCGCCGCGCGCGGTTCCGGGCGGAGTGGCGATCCCGCATTGTGGTCGAGGTAAATACGCATGGTTGGAGCCCAATAGGACATTAACTGAGCCGGACGAATGGCAAAAGGTGCGCTTCGACGCCGCCCGATACTACCCGGGTCAGCGCTCCTTGGACCCGGCGCGCGCGGGCACCGACGGCTCGGCGGGATACTTCTCTTCGATACAGTCCTGGCGCTCCTCGAGCTCCGCCATCCGGGCAGCGAGCTGGTTGAACTTGTCAGCGATATTCTGCATCGCGCGCGCCACCGGATCGGGCAGCCGCCCATGCTCGAGTTCCATGACCGCGTCGCGCGTGCTTTCGCCTTCGATCACCTTGCCCGGAATGCCGACGACGGTCGAGAACGGCGGGGCCGACGAGATTACGACCGCGCCGGCGCCGATCCGGCATCCGCGGCCGATCGTCACGGGGCCGATCACGGTGGCGCCCGCGCTGATCATCACGTGATCCTCGATCGTCGGATGACGCTTCTCCTTCTTGAGACTCGTCCCCCCAAGAGTCACACCCTGGTAAATGATAACGTCGTCGCCGACCTCGGCGGTCTCTCCAATAACGACTCCCATGCCATGATCGATAAAAAAGCGGCGGCCGATCGTTGCTCCCGGATGAATATCAACTCCAGTGAGAAAGCGGCCGATCTCGCTGGCGATGCGGCCGAGCAGCTTGAGCCGATGCTCCCACATCCAATGTGCCGCGCGATGAATCCAGATTGAATGAAGCCCCGGATAGGTCAGGACGACTTCGAGCCGCGTCCGCGCCGCCGGATCGAAGCGGAAGACCGTCTGAACATCCTCGCGGAGGCGACTAAGGACTGCCATTATTCAGTCTCGAGCGAACATTCAGCCTCGAAAAGATTATCCCGAGCCTCGGCCTACGGTCTCACGGGTGCGACCGCGCCGGCCGTCGCAGCGATACGTTTACCGTTGAGGCGGACGTGAACGGACGCCGTCGATTTTATTCGCGGCCGCGCGTTCAGTTTATGCAACCGATATTCAACCGAGTCGACCAGCGCCTGCCAGCTCGCTTCGATCACGTTGTTGGAAACGCCGACGGTTCCCCAACTACGCTTCCCGTCGGTCGACTCGATAAGCACGCGAACTCGCGCTCCAGTCCCGTGGCCGGTATCAAGAACGCGAACCTTGTAGTCGTCGAGCCGCATCGTCTCAAGCTGCGGATAATATGGAACGAGGGCCTGACGCAGCGCAGCGTCGAGAGCGTGGACGGGACCGTTTCCGATTGCCGAATTGCGGGTGCGCTGGCCGTCGGGGCCCTCTATGACGACGACGGCCTCGCTGAACGGCGCCTGGTCCTCATGCCACTTGTCATCGAAGACCCGGAAACTTACGAAGCGGAAATGCTCGCGGGTCAAACCTAGCGCCCGCAGCATCACGAGCTCGAACGATGCGTCGGCGCCGTCGAACGCGTAGCCGAGGCCTTCGAGGCGCTTGAGATCGTCGAGCAGCGTCTTGATTTTTTCGTTGTCGGGCTCGATTCGTATGCCGAACTCGCGCGCCTTATAGAGGATGTTCGCGCGGCCAGAAAGCTCCGACAAGACGACCCGGCGATTGTTGCCAACCGTCGACGGATCGACGTGCTCATACGTGCGCGCGTTGCGCTGGATTCCCGAAACGTGCAGCCCCGCCTTATGTGCGAACGCGCTCCGGCCGACGTAGGCCTGACGAGCGGCCGGGGTCACGTTGGCCAGCTCGTAGACCAGCATCGAAACGTCCTGGAGTGTCTTCAGTCGATTCTGCGGCACGCAGGCGTAGCCCAGCTTGAGCTGCAGATCTCCGATTATCGATATCAGATTGGCGTTCCCGCAGCGCTCACCGAGCCCGTTGATCGTGCCCTGCACCTGGCGCGCACCGGCGCGAACGGCGGCGATCGAATTGGCTACCGCGACTTCGGAATCGTTGTGGCAATGGATACCGAGCACGCAATCGGTGACGGCTTTCGCCGCGAGCACGCCAGCTTCGATTTCGTGCGGCAGCCGGCCGCCATTGGTATCGCAAAGGGCAACCGCGTCGGCTCCTGCCGCCGCGGCGGCTTTCACGCAGTCGAGCGCGAACTGCGGATTGTCGTTGAATCCGTCAAAAAAATGCTCGGCGTCGAGAATAACCTCGTCGACGCGCTTCTTCAGGAAGGCGATCGTATCGAACAGGATGTCGAGATTTTCCTGAGTGGAAATTCTGAGCGCCTCACGTACGTGCAGGTCCCAGGTCTTGCCCACAACAGTGGCGACCGGAGTGTTGGCGCGCAGAATCAGTTGAAGATTGCGATCGACCGACGCCTTGATCCCGGCGCGGCGAGTCGCGCCGAAGGCGGCAATCTTCGCGTGGCGCAGCTTGAGCCGGCCTATCTCTTTAAAAAATGCCGCGTCGCGTTCGTTCGAGCCCGGCCAGCCGCCCTCGATATAATCAATCCCGAGCGCGTCTAGCCGCTGCGCGATGGTGAGCTTGTCCTCCGTGGTCAGCGATACGTCTTCCGACTGGCAGCCGTCACGCAGCGTCGTATCGTAGATCGACAGCTTTTCGCCACCCGCCATCGCTCAGACCGCCTCCACGCCGCCGATCCCGCCGCTTTCCACAAAAGCGTCGTGCAGCGCACGCATCGCGAGCTCGCCGTACTTGCCGTTGACGACGACCGAAACTTTAATTTCGGAGGTCGCGATCATTTCAATGTTGATTCGCTCGTCGGCGAGAATCTTGAACATCCTCGCTGCCACGCCCGCGTGCGATCGCATCCCAATCCCGACGATCGAGACCTTCGCGACCTGCTCTTCGTGTCGGATTCCGGCTGCGCCAATCTCACCCGCCACCGCCCTGACCAACTCGAGCGCACGCCGCAGATCGGCGACCCCCACCGTGAATGTCATATCGGTGCGGCCGTCGGCGCTGGCGTTCTGAATAATCATATCGACAATGATACCGGCGTCGGCGATCGGGCCGAAAATCCGCGCCGCGAGTCCGGGGCGGTCCTCGACGCCGACAAGAGTTATCTTGCTCTGATTTTGATCCAGCGTGACACCGGACACCAGGATATTTTCCATCGTTCGATCCTCCTGGCCCACCCAGGTTCCCTCGACGTCTTCCTTGAAGCTCGACCGCACGATTAGCGGCACGTTATAGCGGCGCGCCAATTCGACCGAGCGGAGTTGGAGCACCTTGGCGCCTAGTCCAGCCATCTCTAGCATCTCGTCGTACGAAATTCGCTTGAGCTTGCGCGCCCGCGGACAAATTCTCGGGTCGGCCGTGAAGACGCCCTCGACGTCCGTATAGATCTCGCAGACCGCCGCCTTGAGTGCCGCCGCCAAAGCCACCGCGGTCAGGTCCGACGCGCCCCGGCCAAGCGTCGTGATATTGCCGTTTTCATCCACGCCCTGATAGCCCGCCACCACCGCGATCCGGCCGGCCGCAAGAGCATCGTGGATTCGATTGCATTCGATTCCGACTATACGCGCACGGCCGTGATTCGAGTCGGTGGTGAGAGGCATCTGATGGGCCAGGAACGAAGACGCCGGGTGACCGAGTTCGTTGAGGCGAATCGCCAAAAGGGCCGCGGATACCTGCTCGCCGGTCGCCACGAGGACGTCCGCTTCGCGCGGATTCGGCGCGTCACTCAACGCTGCCGCCAGTCCGAAGAGCCGATTCGTCTCGCCCGCCATTGCGGAGACCACTACGACCAGATCGTCGCCGGCGTTACGCGCCCGCGCGACATGCTCCGCGACTGTGCTGATGCGTTCAGCCGATCCTACCGAAGTACCGCCGAATTTTTTGACGATTAAGGCCATGTTTACTGAGATTCCGCCTGAAAACCCTGCTCGCAAGCCCGGGACATCTCGCCCGGGTTGAACTTGTTATTATGAGCGGAAAAAGATGGCGGGGCCATAGCCCCCATTTTGGCAGATGCTGTCCTGGGACGGCACCTTTTGGCGGATGAGCGCCACCCTCGGACTGGCCGGGATTTACGCGGTCAGCGGGAAAATTCCGTGAGATGGCCAACGACGCCGGCGTAGCTCGGCCCGCGCGATTCGAACTCGATCGCACGGCGCCCCGCATCAGCAAAATCAATCCTGATCGCCACGCATTCGAGTTCCGGCGACTCGCGCAGGCGCTCGAACCATTCCACTGCCGCGATTCCATCGGAGAACAGGTACTCGCGCAGCCCCATGTCATCGAGAGAGGCGCTATCGAGACGATAGAGATCGATATGGTAGAGGTTCACGCGCCCGCGATGCTCCTGAATCATCGTGAACGTCGGACTCAAGATGTCGGCTTCGTCGAGGCCAAGGCCCGTTGCGAGTCCCTTGACGAAGCAAGTCTTGCCGGCGCCGATTTCACCACTCAATCCGATCAGCTCACCGCCGCGCAGAACCGATGCGAGCCGCCTGCCCCACGCCTTCGTCTCCCGCGCGGATCCGCTTTCCACCGTCAGCTTCATCGGTCACGCAGCATCAGGGACGCAGAAACTAACCTTACTCATCATGCGCCTGAACTAAAGATTCGCGAGCAGCGGGAAGTTCGTCGGCAAGATCACCTGCCAGAAATCCGACCGGTCCGATTCGGCGCGCCACTCGATCCCCGGCCATCCCATGGAGGAAGACGCCGAGCGTCAGCGCATCGATGGCCGGCATCCGCTGACCCATCAACGAGGAGACCATGCCGGAGAGCACGTCGCCCATGCCCGGTGTCGCCATACCAGGATTCCCAGTCGAGTTGATTCGCGGCGCGATACCGGGCGCGGCGATAACCGAACGGTTTCCCTTGAGCAACACGGTGGCGCCGGTCAAATCCACTAGTCGTTGGGCACTGCTGATACGATCCGCGTTGACCGTCGAGCTATCGCAGCCGAGCAGGCGCGCCATCTCGCCCGGATGGGGCGTCAGTACGACCGGACCGCGCGCGTGGCGCAAATGTTCGACACCGAGATGGGCAAGTGCATTCAGGCCGTCGGCGTCGATCAACAGCGGTCTCGCGGGGGCGGCGATCGAATCGATGAGCCATCCGATTATCTCGATCGTGTCGCGACTGACGCCGATTCCAGGTCCGACTGCCACCGCAGTCATCTGCGGAGCGATTACCGACAGACGCGTGCGAGCCGCGGCCGCCGACAGATGGCCGCTCGAATCGCCAATAGACTCGGTCATCAGCTCGATCTGGCCTGCCGCAATAATCAAGGAGACCGATTCCGGAATCGCCGCCGTGACGAGTCCCGCACCCATCCGCAACGCACCTCGCGACGCTAGCAGCGCCGCGCCCGATTTCCCTCGGCTGCCCGCGATTATCAGCGTATGCCCGTATGTTCCTTTGTGCGAGTTGGCCGGCCGCGGCGCGACCAGGGGGCGTAAATCAGTAGCCTCAAGCAGGCATCCTTTGGGATCGATTTCTTCGATCGCTTCGCGCGCGAAGCCGATATCGACGATGCGCAAGTCGCCGCAGCAAGCCGCGCCCGGATATGAAACGTGGCCGAATTTCGCGAAGCCGAAGGTCACCGTCAACGACGCCGAGACTGCCACGCCCATGATCGCACCGGTGTCGGCGTTGACGCCCGACGCAATATCGACAGCGGCGATATGTTTACCACTGGCGTTCATCTGTTCGATTGCGGCGCGCGGCAGACCGGCCACGTCGGCGTTAAGGCCGGTGCCAAAGATGGCATCCACGATAACGCCGGCCGAAACTTCGAGCGACACATCGTTGGCGGCCTCGATGATTTTACCCTTGGCGGCGCGATACTCCTCGCACGCGTGCCGCGCGTCACCACCAAGGTCTTCAACGCGCGCCAGCAGGATGACGCGGACGTCAACGCCCTCCTGAATAAATTGCCGCGCCGCGACGAAACCGTCGCCGCCGTTGTTGCCTTTGCCGGCCACCACGAGCACGCCGGCGCGAATCGCCTCGGGCCATTTGCCGATCGCCGCGGCGGCAACCGCCTCACCCGCACGCTTCATCAGCGAGTAGGACGGGATGCCATATTTAGTCTGGCTGAGCCGGTCGAGCTCGCGGCTCTGCGCGGCGGTTAAAAGCTTCATATGTCGATCTTGTTCCTGCCGGATTTTAACAAAGCCGGCCCGCGATGCGCAGCGCGGCGGACGCCTTAAGTGCGGCGGGAACTTCCCTTTGCGAGGATTGAAACATCCGGCGAGCGCAGAGCCGCCTTCATCTCGCGGACTGCGCGTGCAATACCGACCATCACGGCACGCGCGACGATCGAGTGGCCGATATGCAGCCATTGGATTTCCCGTATCGCGGCGATCGGGCCGACGTTGGCAAAGTTGAGCCCATGGCCCGCGTTGGGCCGCAGACCAACATCCGACGCCAATGATACTGCCGCGCGAATTTTCTCGAGTTCGTCCATCGCCGCCTTCCCGAGTCGCGGTCGCTTGCGCGCACCGGCCGCGTTCAGGTCCGCGTCGGCCAGATTCGCATAAGTGCCGGTATGCAGCTCGACGAAATCGGCGCCCAGCGTAGCGGCGGCCGCAATCTGCCTTTCTTCGGGATCGATAAACAGGCTGACGCCGATGGCCGCCTTCTTGAGCCGTTCGATCGGTGCGGCGAGCCGCGATTTCATTCGCGCCACATCGAGGCCGCCTTCCGTGGTCAGCTCGGCGCGGCGCTCCGGTACGAAGCATACTTCGTCGGGCCGCAGCTCGAGCGCCAGCCCGACCATCTCTTCATTGGGCGCGAGCTCCTGGTTCAGATGAATTCCAATCGCGCGGCGAAGACGAAAAAGATCGCCGTCGACAATATGCCGCCGGTCCTCGCGCAGATGAACGGTAATCGCGTCGGCTCCCGCCCGCTCGGCGGCAACCGCGGCTTCGACCGGATCGGGATATTGCGACAGCCGAGCCTGGCGAACCGTGGCGACGTGATCGACGTTGACTCCGAGCCGCGCGGCCACGGTCACGCCTCCGCTCCAATCAGCTTGCGGATCGCGCCGCCGATCTCGCCCGCCATTTCGCGGATCGCCGCGGCATCATCGCCTTCGACCATCACGCGCGCGAGCATCTCGGTGCCGGAGTAACGCACCAGCAGCCTTCCCCCGCGGCCTAATCGAGTCTCGGCGGCTTCGATCGCGAGTGTCACGTCGGCCATTTCGGCCAGCGGCATGCGCTCGCGAACGCGAACGTTTTCGAGCACCTGCGGCACGCGGCGCATCGCACGCAGATCGCTCAGGGGACGGCCGCTCGTCATCATGTGGCTCACCACCGTCAAGGCGGTGATAAGGCCGTCGCCGGTGGTCGAATGGTCCATCATGATCACGTGGCCGGATTGCTCACCGCCCAGATTGTAGCCGTTGCGGCGCATCTCGCGGACCACGGCCGGGTCGCCAACCTCGGTGCGAACCAGCTTCACGCCGGCTTCGGCGAGCGAGCGCTCGAGGCCAAAGTTGCTCATGATAGTGGCAACGACGGTCGATGAATTGAGGCGCCCTTCCGCGGCGAGCATGCGGCCGATCGTCGCCAGTACATCGTCGCCGTCGAACATCTCGCCGCGCTCGTCGAAAAGGATCGCGCGATCGCCGTCGCCGTCGAGCGCAATACCGATATCGGCGCCGACTCGCTTGACGGTTTCCCGGATGCGATCGGTATGGACCGCGCCGCAGTCGAGATTGATATTCTTGCCGTCGGGTTCCACCCCAATCGCGATTACCTCGGCGCCAAGTTCGTCCAGCACTTCGGGGCCGACGCGGTACGCGGCGCCGTTGGCGCAGTCGATTACCACCTTGAGCCCTTCAAAAGTCAGCGCGCGGGGAACCGCCGTTTTCAGAAAAACGATATAGCGGCCAATCGCGTCGTCGATTCGCGCCGCCTTGCCGATTTCGCCGGCCGACGCGCCGATTCGCGCATCGGCAAAGACCAGATCTTCGATTCGCGCCTCGGTCGCATCGTCGAGCTTGAAACCGTCGCGCGAGAAAAACTTGATGCCATTGTCCTGGTAGGCATTATGCGACGCGGAAATAACCACGCCCGCGTCGGCACGCATACTGCGCGTGAGAAACGCGATCGCTGGCGTCGGCAGCGGCCCGACCAGCCATACGTCGGCGCCCATCGAGCAGATTCCCGACGCCATCGCGGTCTCCAGCATGTATCCCGACAGACGCGTGTCCTTGCCTATCAGGATGCGCCGATGATGATTTGGTCTCTCCGCGCGAAACACCTGGGCAAGCGCTCGCCCCAGCCGCATCGAGGTTTCGGGCGTGATCGGCTCGATATTGGCGACGCCGCGAATTCCATCGGTTCCGAACAATCTGGCACTCATGCTGGCACTGATGATTTCCTAGCCATTGGCGGCGCGCTTTTCACGATAAAGACGAAGCTTAACCCGTTGCGGCGACTGGCGCACGAGTTCGAGACCGTCGGGCAGCGTGACCTGCACCGGCAGCACGTGCAGGCCCGGCGTCACGCCGCTGGCCTCGACGAACACCAACTGATCCGGGTCCAGCTTGGCGAGCTTCAGCAGCGGCCCGCGCACGACGATACTGGCCTCCCCCGGCTGAACCTCGGATTTGTGATCGGTGTTGCGCACCTGCACCTTGATTCCCTTGTACTCGCGATTCGCAATCTGAGGCTTCAGCGTAACCTTGGCCTCAACTTCATATTGCGCCAGATGGATTCGCGGCCCGGGATCGACCAGATGGACTGCCGCGTCGAGATCCGACGACGCACCCGCCACGCTCAGAGGCTCGGTGTTGACCCGCTTCAAATAATCTACGAAACGACTCGGTCCGGTTGCCGAAACTTCGGCCGGTGTGAGAACGGAGCCCGCAACCACATAGCCATGTGCCGGGTCGCCCTCCAGGCCGAGCGCTACCGGCAGGTCACGGGTAACCGTCTTGTCGATATCGAGCACGATCTGCGACGGCGCGATCCGCGTGATCGAAGTCTGGCGCGGCAGATTGAACATTTCAGGACTTACCCTGAACGACGCCTGCCCCTGATTGACGCCCGCCAGATCCAGCCGCAGCGTCAGACGGCCCGGGTCAATCAGCGACAGCAGCGTGCGCGGTCCTGCCACGTCGAGTTTGACGAAGCGCGGATGGTGATTGATTATCAGCAATTTCGCCGGCAGCGAATTGTAGCTGACCGGCACCTCGAGCGAGACTTCCGACTGGTGCTGTCCGGCGTTGACGAACAGCCACAGCGCAATCGCCAGTGCCAGCGACAGCACCTTGAGGCTCGTATGCCGGGTCAGCGATCTTCGGAGGCGCGACCGGCGCTTGGGGTCGCTCAGCGACGAAATGAACTTGGCGATATCAGCCGGCCGCAGCGAGGACGTCATCGCAAGTCGCTCCGAGCCTCAGGCTGCGAGCTTCTGCAGCCGCGCCAGCAACACCGGAGGTTCCATCCCCTGAACGAGTCCGCCGCGGCTGGCGATCGAGATTGTCCCGGTTTCCTCGGAGACCACGATAACCAGCGCGTCATTGTCCTCGGTCAGACCGATCGCGGCGCGATGACGCGTGCCGAGGGTCGGACTGACGTTCGAGTTGGTCGACAGCGGCAGCAGGCATCCGGCCGCGACGATCCTATCCCCTTTGAGAATCGCCGCCCCGTCATGCAGTGGCGTGCCGCGGAAGAAAATTGTTTCCAGCAGTTCGCGCGACACGCGGGCGTCAACCGCGCGGCCGGTCTCGACGAATTCGCTGAGTCCGACTTCACGCTCAATCACGATCAGCGCCCCGATTCTGCGTGCCGCCAGCCATGCCGCCGCCGCGGCTACTTCCTCAGCCATTCGCGCCGCCGTCCCGCGCATGCCGAATGAAGGCCCCGCGCCCATTCGGGTGAGCGCGCGCCGGATATCGGCCTGGAAGATCACGACCAGGATGACCATCAACGATCCGAGGAAATTGTTCAGCAGCCAGTTGACAGTGAACATGCCCAGCATCTGCGAGGTCACAAAGGCGATTCCGATCAGGAACAGCCCGACCACCATCTGCACAGTCCGGGTGCCGCGAATCAGGAGGAAGATTCGGTAGATAACATAGGCGACGATCAGGATGTCGAGTGCATCCTGCCAGCGCAGCACCGGAATCAGCGAGAGATATCTATGCATGTTCGTTCAGGCTCGGCATATTCGTTCAGGCTGGAATAGTCCGTCCCGAGCAAGCCGCCGCGATTCGCACCGCCGCCCTTGCCAGCGCCGGCTCATGAACGCGGATTATCGATGCGCCACCCATCACCGCTACAGCCTCCGCCGCCGCATTACGCGCAACCCGCTCGGGCTCCCCCGCCCCGCGCGCATAGCCCTCAAAGAGCTTACCTGAAAATCCTACCAGAATAGGCCAGCCGAGCGCAGCGAGGCGCGGCAATCCCTGCAGGACGTCAAGATTATGGCCCGGACGCTTGGCGAATCCGAAACCGGGGTCGACTATCACTCGCGACGGAGCCACTCCAGCCTTGACGGCGGCGCGCACCCGGGCAGCCAGGTAGCGGACGACTTCAGCGGTGACGTCGCGATACGACGCGAGGTCAGCCATCGTCGCCGGCGTCCCCCGCATATGCATCAGCACGACCGCGCAGCGGGCTTGCGCAACGGTACTGGCCATCGCGGAATCATAGGTGAGCGCGCTGACGTCGTTGATTATCGCCGCGCCCTCGGCGAGCGCCGCGCGAGCGACCGCCGCCTTGCGGGTATCGATCGAAATTGGCGCTTCGACTCGCGATGCCAGTTGCCGCAGTACGGGAATCACGCGGTCGATCTCTTCGTCGGCGCTGATATCGGTCGCACCCGGACGCGTCGATTCACCACCGATATCGAGTATATCCGCGCCTTGGGAGACCAGTTCGATCGCCCGCGACACCGCGGCGGGCTGATCACGATAGCGATAGCGGGGCCGAAACGAATCCGGCGTCACGTTGAGGATTCCCATGATGGCGGGAAAACGGATCACGCGCCCATCCGTGAGGCGAAGACTCTTCGGTGCGGACTTACGCGATAACGGACGAGTCGCGCGGGCCGTCACGTCTGCACCGGAGAATGCGCCGAATGGCGTAGTCGAATTTTTAATTCCGCGACCGATCGCGCCGGCCGCTGCGTCGAGTGGAAGCTTGCCGGTCGAGCGCGCTCAGGCAAGGGCGGGCTTGGCTGGCAGCCCCGGCATGGGAGTTTCTTCGGCAGCCTGGCGCGGCTTTTCCTTGGGCATCTGCGATCCCGTATTGACCGGGACGCGGCTAGGCGGCATCTCGCGACCTTCTCTGAACGCGGCCACCATGTCGCCAACTTCGCCGCCGTCAAGAACTTCTTTTTCGAGCAGCCGGCCCGCCACGGCGTGCAGCAAGGGCAGCGCCTCGGAGAGCAGCTTGCGGGCGTTCTGATAGGCCTCGTCAACAATCCGCCGGACCTCACGATCGATCTCGATAGCGGTGTGCTCGGAGTAATCTTTATGATGCGCGATATCGCGGCCCAGAAAGACTTGCTCCTCGCGCTTGCCGAAGGTCATCGGGCCGAGTTCCTTGCTCATGCCCCATTCGCAGACCATCTTGCGCGCGAGCTCGGTCGCTTTTTCGATATCGTCGCCGGCGCCGGTCGTCATGTGGCCAAAGATCAATTCTTCCGCCACCCGGCCACCGAACATCATGGCGAGCCGCGTCATCAGGTAGTCGCGCGAATAGGTGTAGCGATCGTCGAGCGGAAGCTGCTGGGTGACGCCTAGCGCCATCCCGCGTGGGATGATCGTGACCTTATGAACCGGATCGGCGCCCGGCAGCAACATCGCCACCAGCGCATGGCCGCCCTCATGGTAAGCGGTGTTGCGACGTTCGCCGAGCGACATGACCATCGAGCGCCGCTCCGCGCCCATCAGCACCTTGTCCTTGGCAAGCTCGAAATCGGACATTTCGACGCGGTCTTTATTGTGCCGGGCGGCAAGCAGAGCAGCTTCGTTAACCAGGTTCTCGAGGTCGGCGCCGGCGAATCCGGGCGTCGAGCGCGCCAGCTTGTCGATCGAGACGTCTTCGGACAGCGGCACCCGCCGGGTATGGACTCGCAGGATACCGTCGCGACCCTTGACGTCGGGACGCGGTACGACTACGCGCCGATCGAAGCGTCCCGGCCGCAGCAACGCTGGATCGAGCACGTCGGGCCGATTCGTCGCGGCGACGAGGATCACGCCCTCGTTGGCCTCGAAGCCGTCCATCTCGACCAGCAACTGATTCAGCGTCTGCTCGCGTTCGTCGTGACCGCCGCCAAGTCCGGCGCCGCGATGGCGTCCGACGGCGTCGATCTCATCGATAAAGATGATACAGGGCGCATGCTTTTTGCCTTGAACGAACAGATCGCGCACTCGCGACGCGCCAACCCCGACGAACATCTCGACGAAATCGGAGCCCGAAATCGAAAAGAACGGCACGCCGGCCTCGCCCGCGATGGCGCGCGCCAGCAGAGTTTTGCCCGTTCCCGGAGGTCCGACTAAGAGCACGCCCTTGGGAATACGGCCGCCGAGCCGGGTGAAGCGCTTGGGATCCTTGAGGAAGAGGATAATTTCCTCAAGCTCATCCTTGGCCTCATCGATTCCCGCAACGTCGGCGAAAGTTACTTTTTGAGTGTTCTCGGTGAGCAGCTTCGCCCGGCTCTTGCCGAACGACATCGCTTTGCCACCGCCAATCTGCATCTGGCGCATGAAAAAGATCCAGACTGCCACGAGCAGCAGGATTGGGAAGCCCTGGATCAGTGCGACCATCCACCACGAATCGGTATCAGGCGGCCGAGCGGCGATTTTGACGCCTTTGTCGCGGAGGTTCTTTATCAGGTCAGGATCGGTCGGCGCGTAGGTTTTGAAATGCTCGCCGCCGCTGGTCAGGCCGTGAATCAGGTTGCCCTGAATCGTGACTTCTGAAACCTGGCTGCGATCGACCTGGTTCAGGAAGTCGGAAAATATGATCTCTGGTTCGCGGGTCTGTGGCCTGCTGAAGATGTTAAACAGCAGTAGGAACATCAGCCCCAGCACCAGCCAGAGAGCGATGCTGCGGGAGAATTGATTCATCCGGTAATCAAAGTAGCATGCGTGTTCAATACCGCGCAATCACGCTTTCACCGCTGCCCTCGCATAATAGTTTCGATCCGCAGCACCAGGCGAGTATCTGCATCCAAAAGCGCCACGCGCGCGCGCATCACACCCGGAATCCAGGCAATCTCGCCGCCAATCGTGACGATTGGATAGAGCGATCGCACGGCTTGAGCAATCTTACGGTCTATAAAAACCTGTTTCACTTTTTGGCTGCCGATCATGCCCAGCGGTCTAATCCGATCGCCCGCCTGGAAGCTGCGAACCTCGAGATCGGGGGTCATCCGATCGGCATCGAAGCGCGCCTCGAATTGTCCGCAAGAGGACTCGGCGATGTCATTTTCTGGACGATCGAACGTAGCGGCCTCGAAGGCGAATCCGGGGCCGTCGGTGCGGCCGTTACGCGCGATCGGAAGACGAAACGACTCCGGTGCCATGACCGCCCCTTTGACGATACGGCGGGTTATCTCCAGCCGGCCATATTCGCGGCGCGCGGTCCATCCGCCGGGCAGATCGATCGCTGCCGAGCCGGCGCTGCCACTGGCCAGCTCCATCAGCAGATCGAAGTGGATACGCCCGTTCATCCGCAGCGTGGAAGTCTGCCTTCGGGCGAACTCGCGCATCACGGCGGCGGCCAGTGCCGGATGGAGCGCCGCGAATCTATCGAGGTCGAGCCTGCCGTCGTCGGCGATGACGCTGTCGAGCGCGCGCGCTGCTTCACCCGCAACGAAATCCGCCATTGCGCCCATCTCGCGCGAGAGAGCAACGAGCCGCCCCGCGAAGCCGGCGCCGTATTCGTGGGAATAGTCGCGATCGACGGCGGGAATGAGCGTGGTGCGAATCCTGTTGCGGGTGCGGTCGAGCGAAAGGTTGGAGCTGTCGCGCACAAATAACGCGCCGATCGATTCGAGATAGCAAATAATTTCGTCGCGCCGAATCGAGAGCATCGGACGGACGATGCGTCCCGGCCCGCGCTCCGCCATCCCGGCCAGGCCGTCGAGGCCGGTGCCGCGGATAAGCCGCATCATCACGGTTTCCGCCTGATCGTCGGCATGATGCGCCACCGCGATATATCGCGCACCAGTTTCGTCAGCGATCCGGTTCAAAAAAAGGTAGCGAGCGTCGCGCGCCCGTTCCTCGAGATTGGCCGAATCAGCGCCCAATTCGGCGTGGCCTACATGGAGCGAGATACCGAGCCTTGCGCAAAGTTCGCGCACGAAAACCTCGTCTCGATCCGATTCGGCGCCGCGCAGATGATGGTTCAGATGAGCCGCCGCCAATTGCTGCCGCGCCTGTTCGCGCCGGGCGACAATCGCCGACGTCAGCGCGACCGAATCCGGCCCTCCTGACAGCGCAATCAGAATGAGATCGGCGGGCGCGACGCCGATCCGCCCGAGCGCATCGGCAACCGTCTTTTCAACCGGTTCGACCCGGGAATGACGACGCCCGGTCATTGGAATCACAAGGCAACCACATCAATTATTTTATCAGGCGCCGGCTCGCGGACCGTTATGCCATCGGTGGTCGCAAGGCGGCGAATCCGCGATCTCGGCCGGCTTTCGCCCGGCGTCCGCCAGGCAGTTCAGCCGTGCAACTGTTCGAGCAGATTCAGAATGACGTCGATTCCGGGCAGATTGACGTCGAGATCCTCGGCCAGCGTGCGAATCAGGCGCACGCGGTCGACGGCCGCCGGATCGTACAACGGCTGAGGGCGTCCGCCCATATCGATCATGCGCGCGGGTATCACCAGTTCCTCATGCTCCCATACGGCGAGCTGACGTTCGCTGATTCCGCCTATCCGACACAACACGGTGCGGCTGACGTAGGTCGGCGTCCGGCGGGCGTCGCTGGAGCGGCGGGGTAAACGTGTGCTTGAGCGGGCCATCGCGCTCATCCTCTGTTGTTTGCCAGGTCAGCACGCGGATCAGGAACGCCGCGCGCCTTGCGGCGGTCGGCGAGCTGTTGGATAAGTTCACGCTCTTCGCCGTCCGCGTCGGTGGGCGCCAGCACCTTCAACTCGTACA
>Ga0302325_10005700_pt1 | contig 28219 bp, 26 predicted proteins | sample Palsa_T0_2_FD_201948 | JGI IMG/M metagenome (GOLD analysis project Ga0302325, IMG submission 201948) | Peat permafrost microbial communities from Stordalen Mire near Abisko, Sweden - Palsa_T0_2 | ecosystem: Environmental > Terrestrial > Soil > Palsa > Peat permafrost | place: Sweden: Abisko... | reverse complement strand
GAGCTCGGGTTGGAACGTCGCCAGCTGGCGACGCAGAATGGCCGCCACTGTGCCGGGCGCGGTCCGCTCGTCGTGCACCGCCGCCGTTCCGGACAGCTGCACAGCGCCGTAGTAGGTGGTCGGGATCCCGAGCGCGGGGTCCTCGTCACCGACCGCCTTCCACGACGATGGGATGTAGGCCCAGTCGCCGGCCACGCTCAGCAACACCCGTGGGTTCTCGGCCAGGGCGGTGAAGATCGGATTGGCGCGCACCAGGTGCAGCCAGACGGTTCTGTCCTCGAACACGAACTGCGTCGGCACGACGACGGGCAGATCGCGTCCGGGCCCTCCCGGCGCGACCAGGTGGCCGAACGGATGGGAGGTGACGAAGGAGCGCCACTCGTCCTCGCCGAGGGTGGCGTCGGCGGGGGCGATGAACACGGTCCCCAGTCTGTCTGGCTCAGGGCGGGTGCGAAACCACGCCCCGCGTCAGCTGGCGGCGACCCCGAGCTCGTCGATCGACTCGCCCCGATGGCGCTTGTAGTCGACCTTGCCGTTGGGCGCCCGCCCGATGGAGGCCACGAAGCGGACGCGGCGCGGTGCTTTGTAGGAGGCCAGGTTCTCCTTGACATGGGTGATCAGCTCTACCTCGGTCGGGGCGGGCACGCCACCACGCAACTCGACCACGGAGACGATCTGCTCGCCGTAGGTCGGGTGCGGGATCCCCACCACCACTGCGTCCTGCACGGCGTCATGCGTCTTGAGCGCCTCCTCGACCTCCTCGGGAAAGATCTTCTCGCCGCCCGAGTTGATGGAGGCCGAGCCGCGCCCGAGCAGATGGATCGTGCCGTCGGCGTCCACCTGCGCGAAGTCGCCCGGGACGGAGTAGCGCACCCCATCGATCACCTTGAAGGTGCGGTCGGACTTCTCCTCGTCCTTGTAATAGCCGAGCGGGTTACGCCCGCCCAGCGCCAGGACGCCGACCTCACCTGATCCTGGTTCCACGGGCCGTCCGTCCTCGGTGAGCACCTTGACGTCGGGGCCCAAGGTGAACGACGCCGTCTTGGCGGCGGCTCCGCTGGCCGAGACCGACACGCCCATCCCGAGCGCCTCCGACGAGCTGAAGGCGTCGACGAGGAGCATGCCAGCGTGGTGGACCAGCAGCCCCTCCTTCACCGGTTCGCTCCACATGGCTCCCGACGAGATGATCATCATGAGCGAGCTCAGGTCCCAGTTGCCGGGATGCTCGTCGAGCGCGGCCAGGAGCGGACGGGCGAAGGGGTCGCCCACGAAGACGAGTGCGTTCACCTGTTCGCGCGCAATGGTGTCGAGCATTTCGACGGGGTCGTACTTGCGTGACTCGAGCAGGCAGACCCGGCCACCTTCGGCAAGCACGGTGTTCGAGGGGAAGTTGCCGGTCCCGTGCATGAGCGGACAAGCCGGCATGATCGTGACGCCGCCCGGGCTGGCCTCGACTGCGGCGCGCACGGCCTCCAGTCCGCCCTCGACGGGGTAGTGCCGCACCGCGCTGTCGATCAGGCGTGCGAAGAGATCGTCCTGCCGCCACATCACACCCTTTGGCATGCCGGTGGTGCCGCCGGTGTAGAGCATGTACAGGTCGTCGCCGCTGCGGCCCCATGGCGCGCACACGCGCCCCACGGCGGATTTGGCGGCGTCCTCGTACGGCGTGGCCCAATCGGGGCAGGGTCCCGAGCCGTCGTCCACCCAGAGCCACCCCCTCACACCGGGCACCCGGTCCAGGATGCCTTCAATGCGTTGAGCGAAAGCGCCGTGGAAGACCACGGCGACGGCGTCGGCGTTCTCCCACAGGTAGCTCAGCTCATCGTCGCCGTAGCGGTAGTTGGTGTTGACCGGGACCAGCCCGACCTTGACCGCGGCGAAGGTGGTCTGCAGGTATTCGGGCGAGTTGTAGAGGTAGATCGCCACCTTGTCCTGCTTCACGGTGCCCAGGTCGAGCAGGAACTGTGCGATCCCGTCGGCCCCGCGGTCGAACTCGCGCCATGCGATGTTGCGGTCGCCCTGGGTCACGGCGATCGATTCGGGCTGCACGTCCGCCACCGTCTCCCAGACGTCTGCGTAATTCCAGTTGCTCAATCCGACCACTCCCCATTGCGAGCCGACCCCCGCCCCCTCCGAGATGCATGAAGCGAGGCGATGAGCCTACGCTCCGCGCGTGGACCTCGGCCTGCCCGGCGACGACGACCCCCGCCGTCGACAGGTCAGAGCCTGGCTCGACGAGCACCTGCACCCCACCGGCCGACAGCTGGCCGAGGCGGGCTACGTGGCGCCCCACTGGGCCGCGCCGTACGGGCTGGATGCCGATCCACTGACCCAGCTCATGATCGACGAGGAGCTGCGGCGGGTGGGCGTCAGGCGCCCGGTCAACCCCATAGGCATCGGATGGGCGGGGCCAACCCTCATGTATGCGGGCACGGAGGAGCAGAAGGACCGCTGGCTCTGGCCGCTGCTCAGCGGGGAGGAGTTCTGGTGCCAGTTGTTCTCCGAGCCCGGCGCCGGCTCGGACCTGGCGTCGCTCACGACCCGGGCCGAGCGTGACGGCGACCACTGGGTTGTCAACGGGCAGAAGGTGTGGACGAGCTACGCGCACATCGCCAAGTGGGGGATCCTGCTCGCCCGCACCGATCCGACGGCCACCAAACACATGGGGATCAGTTATTTCGTCTGCCCCATGGATGCTCCGGGGATCGACATCCGGCCGCTGATCGACATGACGGGCGAGCACGCCTTCAACGAGGTCTTCCTGACCGATGTGCGCATCCCGGCCGATCACCTGATCGGGCCTGAGCACGCCGGATGGGAGCTGGCCAAGGTCACGTTGGGTAACGAGCGCGTATCGCTGTCGGGCGAGGGCGCGCTGTGGGGGATGGGCCCGACCGCCGAGGATCTCGTGGATCTGATCCGGAGCCGGGTTGCCGGCGGTGCCGGCGGTGCGGCTTCCGCCTCGACGCGTGACCGGCTGGTTCACGTCTGGATAGAGGCCCAGATCCTCCGGGTCTTGCGCCTGCGGATGGTCTCGGCAGTCCTGGCGGGGCGGGCCCCCGGCGCCGAGGCGTCGGTCCGAAAGGCCATCGCCGACGCTCATGGCCAGCACATCATGGACCTAGCGCGAGACCTGGCCGGGCCTCACGCCATGCTGAACGGCACCGGTCCCATCGGAAGCCTGGGCGACCCCACTTGGTCCCGCGGCTTCCTGTTCTCACCGGCATTGACCGTGGGCGGGGGTACTGCCGAGGTCCAACGCAACATCGTGGCCGAAAAAGTTCTCGGTCTCCCGAGAGATACCTGACTCGCCACCGTCACGGCCCCTTGTCCGTCCGGACGAACGGACGAACCGGCGGGTCGGCGGGTCGGCGGAGCGGCGGAGCGGCGGAGCGGCGGAGGAGCTAGACCTCGAGCGGCCCGGCGTTGGCGAAGCCCTGCCGCACCCCCTGGCCCGCCCGAGCGGTGAGCTGCTCGGGCTCGTAGAGCATGAGGTAGGCGTTGCGGGCGTGATCCCGTGAGCGGTTCCGGAAGACTATGGCCAGTTCGGCCGGGTCGTCGGACTCGTCCTCGTGGACGAAGACCTCCAGGATCGGCGTGTTGGTCATGAGCTGCGCCGTCATAATCCCGGTCGACGCCTCGTGGGCGCAGACCTTGTCCACCTTCTCCCGGCCGGGCATCCCCAGGGCGACCACAATGCGGCAGCCGTCCTCCTCGATCATCTTCTTGGCCGCCACGGCCAGGTCCTTGAATCCCGGGACGGTCCGGCGCAGCGTGGTGAATTGCGTGCCGTATCCAGGGCATTCGGACAACTCGTCGAGGGCCTCGCCGCCCATGTCGTAGCGGGCGAACATGGTGTCAACCACGCCGATCAGGTCCATGCACCATTCTCGCGCAGAGCGTCGCCTGGTCCGGCCGGCGCAGCTGGTCCACAATTGCCGGGTGAGCGCCCCCGATCCAGCGAATCAGCAGCGTCTCGGCCAAGGCCACGTCCCTGACCCAGACCACGTCCCTGACCCAGATCACGTCCCTGACCCAGATCACGTCCCTGACCCAGACCACGTCCCTGACCCTGACCCAGACCACGTCCACGACCCAGAGTCCCGGACCTGGGTGGAGCGTGACGCCGCCGTGGTCTGGCACGGGTTCACCCAGATGGCCGCGTACAGCGGTACTGCGCCCCTCGTCATTGACCGAGCCGAGGGCAGGGAGCTGATCGACGCCGACGGCCGACGGTATCTCGACGCCATCTCATCGCTGTGGGTCAACACCCTTGGCCACCGCGTCCCCGAACTCGATGCCGCTCTCGTGGCCCAGGCCGGCAAGGTCGCCCACTCGACCATGTTGGGCAACGGCAACACGGTCGTCGTCGAGCTGGCGGAGGCCCTCGCCCCGGTGGTGCCGGTCGACGACCCCCACTTCCTGTTTGCCGCGGATGGCGCGGTGGCAGTCGAGCAGGCGCTCAAGATCGCGTTCCAGTACTGGGTCAACCGCCGCGTCGACGGCCGCACGCGCTTCCTCGCCCTGGGCGATGCGTACCACGGCGACACCATCGGCTCCCTCTCTCTCGGCGACGGCGGCGTCTTCAGCGCCGTGTTCGACCCGCTGTGCTTCCCCGTCGTGCGGACGCCCGGTTACGCCGACCCGGGCTGGGTCGACAAGGCGTGCGCCGCCATAGAGACCCACGGCGAGGAGCTGGCCGCTGTCGTCATCGAGCCGCTGGTGCAGGGTGCGTCCGGCATGTTGTGCGCCTCCGCGTCCGATGTGGGGCGGCTGGGGGAGGTGTGCCGCCAGGCGGGCACCCTCCTCATTTGTGACGAGGTGGCGACCGGATTCGGGCGGACGGGATCGTTGTTCGCCTCCGAGCAGTGCGGAGTGCGGCCCGACCTCATGTGCGTGGGGAAGGGGATCACCGGCGGGTACCTGGCCATGTCGGCGACGGTGGCGTCGGGCGAGGTGTTCGGCGCCTTCCTGGGCGCCGATCTCGGGCCCGAGACCTTCTACCATGGGCATTCCTACGGGGGGAATGCGCTGGCGGCGGCGGTGGCGCTCGAACACCTGCGTCTGATTCAGGCGTGGGATGTGCTGGGGAACGTGCGGGCGCGCGCCGACCAGCTGGCGTCGTTGCTGGGAGAACGGGTCGCGGGTCGGCCGGAAGTGCGCGAGGTTCGTCAGCGTGGCCTGATGGTCGGCATCGAGTTGGCGCCGCCATCGCCGGGGCTGCGCTGGGGTCGTCGGGTGTGCGCCGGCGCTGTCTCTCGGGGTGTGTTGCTGCGTCCGCTGGGCGACGTCGTGGTGCTGATGCCGCCGCTGACGATCACGGTGGAGGAGATCGTGCAGGTCGTCGACGCTCTGGATGGGGGGCTCGACGACCTGGCGGATCCGGCTTGGGCGTCATCCACATGAGCGGCGTGGGTGGCGTGGATGGCGTGGGTGGCGTCGATGGCGCTGGTGGCGTGGGCCACGTCCCCGCATCATCGGCCAACCCCTCGGTCTGGGACGCCCGCATCCGGGCCTCCCTGGATAGGGTCGTCGACGAAGGGCGGTGGCGAGCCCCCCGGGAGTTCGACGCCCTCGGCCCGGCGGGCGTGCTCGAACACGGATCGCCGGTCGTCTCGTTCGCGTCCAATGACTATCTCGGATTGAGCGCACACCCGACCGTCGTGGCGGCCGCCCAGAGCGCGCTCACCCGCTGGGGCGCGGGGTCGGGCGCCTCCCGCCTGGTCACGGGGACCCGTCCCATCCATAGCGAATTGGAGGAGGCGCTGGCCGATTGGAAGGGCACGGAGGCCGCCGTGTGCTTCCCGACCGGGTTCGCCGCCAACCTCGGCGTCCTGTGCGTCCTCGGGGGCCCGGGCGTGCGCATCCTCTCGGACGAGTTGAATCACGCCAGCATCATCGACGGGTGCCGGCTGTCACGTTCGGCCCTTGCGGTCTACCGCCATCGGGACATGGGCCATCTGGCAGAACTGCTCGCCGCCGACCCCTCCACCCCCGGCGGCACGCCCATGCCAACGATCGTCGTCACCGACTCCGTCTTCTCCATGGATGGGGACGTGGCCCCGCTCGACCATCTGGTGCGACTCTGCGAACGCCACAACGCCCTCCTCATCCTCGATGAGGCTCATGCCGTCCTCGGCCCCGACCTCCCTGGAGCCCCCCGGGGGGGTGGGGGGATGGAAGGCCGGGACCGGGACGGTGTGCAGGGGGGAACGGTCGTGCGCGTCGGCACGCTGTCGAAGACATTGGGCTCGCTCGGCGGGTTCGTGGCGGCGTCATGCGACATCGTTGACCTCATCGTGAACCGGGCCCGCTCGTACATCTTCTCCACCGCGCCGACGCCCGCCGACACCGGCGCCGCGCTCGCCGCGCTCCAGATCGTCCGATCCGCCGACGGCGCCGCCCTGGTGCGCCGTCTCGCCGCCTTGATCGACCTGGTCGCCGAGGCCGGATTCGCACCGCCGGGCCATCCGAGCCCCATCATCCCGGTCGTGCTCGGCAGCGAGCAGGCGGCACTGAACGCCTCGGCTGCGCTCCTGCAGGAGGGATTGTGGGTGCCGGCCATCCGCCCGCCGACGGTGCCGGTCGGCACCAGCCGGCTGCGAGTCACGCTGTCCGCGGCGCACACGGACGACAACGTCACCCGATTGTTGCAGGCGCTGGCCCGCCTGCCCCGCCCAGCACAGCCGACACCGACGGCGACGGCGACGGCCAGGCCCGCCACGACGCCCGCCACGACGCCCGCCACCCTCTGATCGACGTGCGCCCTCACCGGGTGGTTGTCGTCGTTGGCACGGGCACCGATGTGGGGAAGACATGGGTTGCCGCGCGTTTGCTCACCGAGCTCCGAGCGGCAGGCTCGCGCGTTGCCGCCCGGAAACCGGCGCAATCCTTCGAGCCCGGCGACGACCCCGCTGCCCGCGATGCGGCCGTCCTGGGCGCCGTCACCGGCGAGCCTCCTGAGCACGTCTGCCCACCGCACCGCTGGTACGAGGTCGCCATGGCGCCCCCGATGGCAGCCGAGGTGCTCGGCCTGCCGCCGTTCACCATCCAGGAATTGGTGTCCGAGTTGCGCTGGCCGTCGGAGGCGATCGACGTCGGATTGGTCGAGACGGCGGGCGGGCTGCGTTCCCCAATGGCGGTCGACGGGGATTGTCATTCCCTGTGCGAAGCGGTGACGCCCGACGCCGTGGTGCTGGTCGCCGACGCCGGCCTGGGCACCATCAATTCGGTGCGTCTCACCCTCGATGGATTGGGTTCACTGGAATCAAGGGCGGTCGTGGTGCTGAACCGTTTCGACGCCGGTTCCGACCTCCATCGGCGGAACCTCGAATGGCTGCGTGGGCGAGATGGACGTCGGGTCCTCACCATCCCTGGAGGGCACACAGAACTGCTGGCCTTCATCCGCCAATAGTTGGTCCTGCCGGCTCGGCTCGGTCCTGCCCGCGCAGTTGGACCCGCGCAGTTTGGACCCGCGCAGTGTGGACCCGCGGTGTGGACCCCCGCAGGTGGTTCGGTCCCCGAAAACACTGCTGCAACCGCTTACGCTCGATGACTCAGTGCGACAGACCATCGCTGCTGGGAGGACCTCGGTCACAGGTGCCGGCCTTGCGCTTCTGTGCTCAGCGGCCCTCCTCCTTCTCGCCGGCTGCGGCGACGCGGGATCAGGCCAGACGACCCGTCCGAGCCTGAACTTCAAGGCCGAGCCAGCAGCCCGGGCCGGACAACTCCCCGTTCCGGCGGGCCGGATGCCGACGAAGGGGCCTATAGGCCTCGAACCCTCCACGGCTGATGGGGTCCAGCTCGACGTCCTGAGCGGGTTGCTGAACGACACACCCATCTTCAATGGTGACTTTGCCGATCCCTTCGCGTTGCGCACTGCCGATGACCTGTACATCTATGCCTCGAATACTGAGTCCACGTCCTATTCCCCCGGGGCACACGTGCCCGTGATCGAACTTTCCCGCGATTCGGGATTCAAGGGCCAATACCTCGGCGACGCGATGCCGTCGCTTCCCAAGTGGACGGTGGCCGGTTTCCAATGGGCTCCGTCGGTGTGGACGCGACCGGACGGCACCTACGTCATGTACTACTCGACCCCGGCGACGATTCCACTCGGGTGTCTGGCCAAGACACCTCCGTCAGGGTGCGTCAAGACCACGCAAGGAGAATCCAGTGCGATGTGCATCTCGCGCGCCACCAGCGCGAATCCTGCGGGCCCTTTCACCGACGACTCGCCGTCCGCTTTCGTGTGCCCGCTGGCCCAGGGGGGTGCAATCGATCCGAGCGTGTTCGTGGCATCCGACGGCACGCCATGGTTGCTCTGGAAGAGCGACGGGGACTGCTGCAACCTGCCCACCATCATTTATTCGCAGCAGCTCTCGGCCGACGGGCTCTCGGTCGTCGGCCCGGCCCACAAGCTCATCGGGGCGACTCAGGGCTGGGAGGGGAATCTGGTCGAGGGGCCATCCATGATCCAGAACGGCAGCGACTTCTGGTTGTTCTATTCCGCCAACCTCTGGGGGACCGACAACTACGGCATTGGCGTGGCACGTTGCAGCAGCGTCGTCGGCCCGTGCACCAAACCCCTCGATCATGCCTGGCTCTCGTCGACGGGATCGGGGGGACAGACCGACCCGGGCCCCGGGGGCCAGGAGTTCTTCCAAGTGGGGGGCCTGATCTGGATGGTGCATCACGGTCTCGCTCCCGGCCAGAGTGGGAACAACGCCGAGCGCCGGCTCTATGTCGACCTGCTCGCCTTCCCGGGCGACCAAACGCCGCGCATTGCCCCCCGGTCACCGGCGGCAGCTCTGGCCGAGGCACTTCTCTACTTCGGAGACCCCAACGCGCCTCCCCAGCCGGACGAGGCGTTTCTGGCGCTCCTGCACAAGGTCCCGAGCGCGTTTGCCAATGACACCGACCAGGCGCTCGTGGCAGACGGTCAACTCGCGTGTGCCGGCCTGACTCACGAACAGAGCGCCGCTGACATCATCGGTTCGCTGACGTCCCGCGGACTCGATGTGTTCGAAGCGAGCTTGGTCGGGATATCTGCCGGCGAGTACTTCTGCCCCCAGAACGGCCTGCAAGCGTTGAAGGATGTCCAGGAGGCACTGACGCAAGGTTCCGGCTAGCGCGACGCAGACCATACAAAGAAGGACAGCGCGTCGCTGCGTGTAGGTGATCCCGTGACGATGTCAATCTCGCCCTACGGGTTCGTTCTCCGTCCTGCAGCGTCCTGCGGCGTCCTGCGGCGCGACCTTTCCTTCGATGTGGGAAGCAACGATGCACCGGCCGCACCGACTCCTCCGACTCCTCCCAGGGGGACCACAGGCGTCGGGACGCTGCGGCGCCGGCCGCCGTGCCGGAACTTCGGTGGCGACGCTCGCTCGCATGAGCTTGCGGGTCGGATCGTGGAGCGGTCAGGCCGGATCTCGGCCTTGCACCGGGAGCAGCTGGCCGATATCGCCGAATTCGATCGGGCAGAAAGCTGGCGCGGCGACGGCGCGGTCTCCATGGTGGCGTGGGTCATCGGACAGTGCGGGGTCAGCACGTCAACGGCCCGGCAATGGGTCCATTCGGCGGTGAAGCTCGAATCTCTGCCCTGTTTGGCCGAGGGATTGGCGTCGGGAGCCTTGTCGCTGGACTTGGTGGAGCCACTGGCAGAGGTCGCATCGCCCGCCAGCGATGCTGCGCTGCGGGAGGCGTCCACGCACTGGAGCGTGCGACAGGCGCGTGAGTTGGCGACCTGGCACAGGGCGCGGGTAGAGGCGGTGGCGGCGGCGCAGGCGGTGGCGGAGACGGAGTCCCAAGCCCAAGTCCAAGGCGCAGCGGACTTGGAACCAGATTCAGCGCCTCAGGACGGAGGAGCCGAGGGCGGGGACGGTGGGGCGGCCATGACGTCAGCGGCCCGAGAGTTCGAACATCGGACGCTGCGCTTCAACGACACGAGGCGGTCGATCTGGGTCGCGTTCACCAAAGACGACTATGCGGTCGCGAAGTCGGCGCTGGTGAGAAGGGTCACTGCACAAGAGCAAGGGCAACAGAGTGGGACGGCGATCGAGTCAGCGCCTTCATCCGATCCGCTCGGCTACGTGTCGTACGACAAGCGGCTCTACGACGCTCTGTTGGATCTGGTCCGAGCGGGGACGGGATCGAGTAACGGTCGGTCCGGGGATGCGGGCGCAGAGGCCCTGCGACCACGGGTGGTGGTTCACACACCGCTCGAGGTGCTGATCGGGTGCTCGACAGACGACGTGGCCGAAATCGCCGGCATCGGCCCAGTGTCGACCGGAGTCGTCCGGCGGTTGGCTTGCGACGCCAAGGTGGACCTGGCCGTTGAGGCGGTGGACGGATCGATCCTCGACCAAGGCCGGGCGCGAAGGCAGCCGTCGGTGGTGCAGCGGATCGAGATCGACCGGCGGGACAAAGGATGCCGATTCCCCGGGTGCACCTACACCGAGTTCACAAACGTGCACCACATGAAGCACTGGGCCGACGGTGGTCTGACCGACATGGACAACCTGATCACGCTGTGCGGTCGCCACCATCGTGCCGTGCACGAGCTCGGCTGGACCGTGTCGGGTGACGCCGACGACGTGGTGACCTTCAAGGGACCGCATGGGCGACGGACGGAATCGGCGCCGTCTCCGACGTGGCGAAGGTCGTCCGTGGTGCGGGCTGCGCGGTCGGAACGGAATGCGCCATTACGGCGGTGAGCGGCGAAACCTTGCAATCTACGTAGAGCGGAGTTCCGTGTGGGCTTCGTCGCGGCACCGCGCCTTCCAGCCGGTGGGAATGACGGCGACGGTCATCCGGCGGCCGCATTCGGGGCAGAAGCGCGGTGGGTCGAGCACTCGCCCGCATCCGGGGCACTGGGTGGACGGCTTACCGCAGCCGGTGCAGTACGTGGTCACGGAGAGGGCCACCGGGCGAAGGCGGACGGTCTGATCGTGGACGTTCGCATGCCGGACGGGTCTTGGATGGCGGGGGTCAGATGGCGGCCGTGAGGGCGCCGATCGGCATGCGGAGGTCCTCGAGCATTTGGAAGTCCTCGTCGGCGGAGCGGCCGAGCGTCGTCAGGTAGTTGCCGACGATCAGGGCGTTGATGCCGGCCGTCATGCCGATGGCCTGCAGGTCGCGCAGGGTGACCTCACGGCCGCCGGCGTAACGGAGGATCACCGAGGGGAGCGCCAGGCGGAACAGCGCGATCCAGCGCACCGCTTCCCAGGCGCCCAGGATGGGCTGGTCGCCGAGCGGGGTGCCGGGGCGGGGGTTCAGGAAGTTGAGCGGCACCTCGGTCGGGTCGAGCTCTTGGAGCTGGGCCAGCAGCTCGACGCGTTGGGCGACGGTCTCGCCCACGTTGATCAGGGCGCCACAGCACAGCTCCATGCCATGTGCCTTCACGAGCCGACAGGTGTCGGCGCGCTCGTCCCACTCGTGCGTCGTGACGATGTTCGGGAAGTACGAGCGTGACGTCTCGACGTTGTGGTTATAGCGATGCACTCCGCCGTCGGCCAGCCGGCGGGCCTGGTCCTCGCTCAGGATGCCGGCGCTGACCGCCACATTGAGGCCGGTCTCGTCGTGGATGATCGGAACGAGGTCGAGGATGCGCTGCATGGTGCGCTCGTCGGGGCCGCGCACGGCGAGCACGATGCAGAACTCCGAGGCGCCGAGGGCGGCGGTCTCGCGGGCGGCGGCGAGGACCTCGTCGGTATCGAGGAAGGGGGTGCCCTTGACCGGCGTGTCGAAGCGCGAGGACTGCGAGCAGAAGTGGCAGTCCTCGGGGCAGCCACCCGTCTTCGCCGACAGGATCCCCTCGATTTCGACCTCGGGGCCGCACCAGGCCAGCCGGACCTGGTGTGCGAGCGAGGCCAATGCCATGACGGCTCCGTCGGGCAGCGCCGCCAGCGCGGTCAGCTCGTCCCCCGCCAGGAGCCGTCGTTCGTCGAGCAGGGCGTGTTCGGCTCCGGCGATCACAGCCCTGTCCGCAGCACTCAGGGCGACTTGGGGAGGAGGCGGTGGGGCCGCGGCAGCGGCTGCTCGGCGGAACGCAACAGGGCTCGTGGTAGTCACGGCGCCCACGGTAGTGGCAGGGTGTGGGCCGCCGGAAGTTGGCCGGCGCGCTGGAAGGAGTGGCCATGGCCTGGGATTTCTCGACCGAACCCGAGTTCGAGGAGAAGTTGGAGTGGATGCGCGGCTTCGTGCGGGACGAGGTGTTCCCGCTCGAGACGCTGGATCTGACCTACGACCAGGTGCGGGTCCTGATCCGACCGTTGCAGGAGCAGGTCAAGGCCGAGGGGCTGTGGGCGGCGCACCTGCCGCCGACGCTGGGCGGCATGGGGTTCGGCCAGGTCAAGTTGGGGCTGATGCACGAGATCCTGGGGCAGTCGCCGTATGCACCGGTGGTGTTCGGAAACAATGCGCCGGACTCGGGGAACGCAGAGTTGCTGGCGGTCGGGATTGAGGCCAGCGGGGATTCGGCGCAACGGGAGCGGTGGTTGCAGCCCTTGTTGGATGGGGAGTTGCGGTCGGCATTTTCGATGACCGAGCCCGACACGGCTGGATCTGATCCAACGCTGTTGAAGACGTCTGCGGTCCGGGACGGCGAGGAGTGGGTGATCAACGGGCACAAGTGGTTCACATCCAACGGGTCCGTGGCCGACTTCCTGATCGTGATGGCGGTGACCAATCCAGACGTGCATCCGTATTCGGGGTCGTCGATGATCATCGTGCCGGTGGACACGCCGGGCGTCGACATTGTGCGGGACGTGTCGACCATGGAGGACCCGCATACCCCGTACGGGCGTTTCGGGAACCACGCCGAGATCAAGTACGTGGAGGTGCGGGTGCCGGTCGGGAACCTGATCGGCGTGGAGGGATCGGGGTTCGTGCTGGCGCAGCACCGGCTGGGGCCGGGGCGCATCCATCACTGCATGCGGTGGTTGGGGCAGTCCCGTCGTGCGTTTGACATGCTGTGCGAGCGGGCCGTGTCCCGCTACGCGCACGGGTCGATGCTGGCGGAGAAGCAGACCATCCAGAACTGGGTGGCGGACTCCATGGCCGAGATGGCCGCTGCTCGTTTGATGACGCTGCAGGCCGCTTGGAAGATGGATCAGGAAGGGGCGGCGGCGGCCCGGGTCGAGATCGCCATGATCAAGTACTTCGGGGCGAAGGTCTTGTATGACGTGATCGACCGCGCTATCCAGGTGCATGGGTCATTGGGATTCTCTTCGGACTTGCCGCTCGAGTCGATGTACCGGGCGGCCCGGGCGGCCCGGATCTATGACGGGCCCGACGAGGTGCACCGCCAGACCGTGGCCCGGCGTGTGCTGAAGGGGTACTCGCCGCATGAGGTGCCGACCGAGCACATCCCGACCCGTCGGTCCGAGGCGCAGCGGCGCTTCGCCGATCTGCTGGCGGACCTGACGGTGGACGCGTAGGTTCAACCGCCGTTCTGGAGCGAAGCGAGGGGAGTGCGGGTGTCGTATCGCTGTCTTGGCTTGGCCGGAGGCGTCCTCGCGGGAGCGCTGCTCTTGGCGGCGTGCGGCTCATCGGGGACGGGTTCGACTTCGGGGACGACCCATCCGAAGAACTCCACGACATCGAGCACGGCTGCGGTGTCCACCACCTCGTCTTCTCCGCCGACCTCGACGACAGGGTCGACCTCGGCCGGCGCCGGCTCAGGACCCATGGTGACCGCCTCGCTCCCCGTGGTGGTATGCCAGAGCACCTCGGGCATCTCCACCACGACGACATCGCTACCGGCGGCCGTGTCGGCGAATGTCCCTTCGTCGGAGGCACAGCAAGGGAACCTGGCGGTCTACAGCGATCTGACCGGCCGGTTGATGCTCGTGGGTCCGACCATCGGCTGGACGTGCACCGGCACCTTCGGGGCGGACGGCAGCGGGATGTTGGCACTCTCGCCGGTCGGGACGAGCGTGCCGGCGGCAGGGACCACGTGGCACCTCCCGGCATCCTCGCCGACACAGGCGATCATCGCCATGGAGAGCGGGGGGAGCACCGTGCAGGGCGCCGCACTGGCCTGTCCGCTTTTCAGCGCAGCCAAAGCGACGACCCAGCAGGACCTGGGTCAGGGCTGTGCGGTGGCGAGCCCTCCGCAGGAGCGGGTCGTGCGGACGTCAGCGGTCCAGGTCGGGTTTCAGGACCCGGCCGGCGTGGCGGGGGTCGGGTCTCCCTCGGGCGGCCTGAATCCAGCGAACGGGGTCGTGCTGTACCAAGCCAAGGCGACCGAGGCGACCGCCTACCAGGTCACGTGCACGCTGCCGGCGGCACAGCAGGACCTCTGCACAGCGGTACTGAACCAGTTCGCGAAGACATTCGGGTGACTCCGGGCGGGGATCACCCGCGGCTGTGGGTCATCGCCTCGATGTTGTTCCCGTCGGGATCGCGCACGAAGGCTCCGTAATAGGTCGCGTGGTACTGGGGCCAGAACTGTGGTTCGTGCAGCGGCTCGGCTCCGGTGGCGAGGGCGGCTTCGTAGAAGGCCCGTACGGCGGCTTGGTCGGGCGCCAGGAAGGCGATGTGGGTCTCCCGAAATCCGTCGCCCGTCTGCTGCTGCCCAATCCAAAAAGATGCCGACGGCGGGATGCCGTAGCCGATGGCGTCACCCACCTCCATGACGCGCACGCTGCCCAGCGGGGCCAGGACGGCATCGTAGAATGCGGCGCTCCGGGTCATGTCGGCGCACTGAATGGAGACGTGGGCGAGCATGGGTCACAGTCTGTCAGTCCCGGGCCAGCGTCGGTGGCTGGCGTAATCTGCCGCAGTGGGTGCCGACGAGGTGTTGGCGACGACCGACTGGGCCACCATCGCGTCCTTTGCCACGGCACTCGGGACGCTCGTGCTGGCCGTCGCCACCTTCTCCGCCGTGCGCTCCTCGAACCGCTCGGCCCGGATCGCCGAGGCCTCGTTCCAGGTGAACCTCCGACCGGTCCTGGTCACCTCACGCCTGGATGATCCGGTGCAGAAGATCCGCTGGGTCGACGACCATTGGGCCCGGGTCGAGGGGAGTCAGGCCACCGTCGAGTTGGTGGACGGGAGCATCTATCTCGCCATCTCGCTCCGCAATGCGGGTTCTGGGCTCGCCGTCACCTTTGGATGGTCAGTGTTGACCGAGGTCGTCACGAGCCGTGACGTGCCCCACGCGGACCCGGACGACTTCCGGATGCAGACACGTGACCTCTATATCGCCGCCGGTGACGTCGGCTTCTGGCAGGCGGCGATCCGGGAATCGAGCGATCCGGACTACGTGGCCCTGCGTCAGGACATACGCGAAACCCTGCCCTTTACGATCGATCTGCTCTACGGCGACACGGAAGGGGGGCAGCGCACGGTCACCCGCTTCGGGATGATTCCGGTGCGGGTCGGCGACGACCAAACGAAGTGGTACCCGTCCGTGGCGCGACACTGGAACCTCGATCGGCCTGATCCGCGGTAGGCCACCCCGTGGGAGGCCACCCAGTGGCAAGGGTGCGGATCCGGTGTTGCCCGCCGGGATGGGTCCGGTGGATCAGGGGCGGAGACCCCGCAGCAGAGCCTCACAGAGGCTGTCGTAGCCGGCGTCCTGATCCTCGACGAAGCCGATGCCGAGCAGTTCAAGGGAGACCCAGCCGTGGATAGTGGCCCAGATCAGCTGCGCCGTGTCGTTCGGCGATGCTTCGGCGATGACGCCCGCCTGCATGGCGCGCTCCACGGCCGCGACGAGACTGTCGAACGTCCCCGTGCACCGGCCCAGGGCGTGGATGCTCGGCTCGAAGCCGGGCACGGCCCGCAGGAACATCACCTGATACCCCATCGGATGGGCGAGCGCGAGGGCACGGTAGCGGCGGGCGCCCTCACGGAGTGCTTCGATCGGGTCCTTGATCTGCGCCATGGCCGCCATCTCGGCGCCGAGGCGTTCGAAGCCCTGGATGAAGAGCGCTTCGACGATGCCGAATTTCGACTCGAAGTGGTTGTAGACGCCCATGGGAGCGACGCCGGCGGCGGCCGCGATCCGGCGGACCGAGAGGCCGTCGGGGCCCTCGGACTCGAGGATGTCGGCGGCCGACGTGAGGAGAGCACCCTCCATCCCGGCACTGGGGGTCCTGGTCCTGGCCGGAGGGTTTTTCGTCACGTATCTAGCTTACTGAAGAACATCGTGCTATAACTCTAGCACAGTGTTCTATACGGGATCCGGGTCAGTTCTGGATCGGGTCTCGACGGTTCCGACTCATGTGGGGAGTGCATCCGATGCCTGACCTGGCCGTATCCGCATCACATTCCGCATCACAATCCTCATCACATTCCGCATCACAATCCTCATCGCAGGAGCGCCGCTGGTGGATCCTCCCCGTCCTGTGCCTCTCGGTCTTCCTGGTCGTGGTCGACAACACCATCGTCAACGTGGCACTGCCCACGCTGAACCGCCACCTCGGTGCATCGATCAGCTCGCTGCAGTGGATCGTCGACATCTACAGCCTCGCCTTCGCCGGCCTGCTGCTGGCCGGCGGCGGCATCGGGGACCGGCTCGGCCGCAAGGGCACCATGCAGGTGGGGTTGGCCTTCTTCGGTTTGTTCTCACTGGCGGCGGCGGCCGCGCACACGACGGGCTCGCTGATCGCGGCCCGGGCCTTGATGGGAGTGGCGGCCGCGTTCGTGTTCCCGGCCAGCCTGGCCATCCTGACGAGCGTGTTCCCGGATCCATCCGAGCGGCAGAAGGCGCTCGGGATTTGGGGGGCGACGTCGGGGATCGCGGTCGCCTTCGGTCCCATTGTGGGAGGCGCGCTCCTGGAGCACTTCTGGTACGGGTCGATCTTCCTCGTCAACGTACCCATCGTGATCATCACGTTGATCGCCGGCCAAATGCTGATTCCGCGCCTGCCGCGCGTCACGGCCCATCCCTTCGACGTGCGGGGCGTCGTCATCTCGACGATGGGCGTCACGGCGCTGGTGCTCGCCATCATTCAGGGTCCGCAATGGGGATGGGCGGCCCCGGCGACGCTGGCGTGCTTCGCGGCGGCGGTCGTCCTGCTGACGGTGTTCACGCTGCTCGAGCTCCGCACCGAAGGGCCGCTCCTGGATGTGCGGGTCTTCAAGATCCCACGCTTCACCGGCGGCGCACTCTCCATATCCGTGGCGTTCTTCTGCCTCTTCGGCTTCATCTTCCTGATCACCCAGTACTTCCAGTTCGTGAAGGGCTACTCGACACTGTCGGCGGGCGTGCACACCCTGCCCTTCGCCGTCGTCGCGGCCATCTTCACGCCGATCGCCGCCGTGGTGGCGCTCAAGGTGGGGACGCGGCTGGTGGTCACCGTGGGGCTGCTGCTGATGGGAGCCGGCCTCGTCGTGGCGGCGTTCAACTCGTCGGAGGACACCACCTACTGGGGGCCGCTCATCCTCGCCATGGTGCTGCTGGCGCTCGGGCTCTCCTCCATCACGGCGCCGACGGCCGAGGCGGTCATGGGCTCGGTGGCCGATGATCAGCGGGGCGCCGCTGCCGGCGTGAACAACACGACCCGAGAGCTCGGCGGCACGCTGGGGGTGGCCGTGTTCGGCTCCATTTTCGCCTCGTCCTACGGACCGAAGATCATCAGTGCCTTCCGTCCGCTGCCCATCCCGGCGGGACCCAAAGCCGAGGCGCACCAATCCGTGGCGGCGGGTCTGGCCGTAGTCGGCCACGCGCCGCGTGCGGTGCAGCCGGCGCTGGAGTCGACCATCTTCACGGCCTTCCACAGCGGCCTCGAAGTGGCATGCATCGCCGGCGCCGGGGTGGCCGTGCTGGGTGCGCTGGCGGCGTTCAAGCTCCTTCCGGGCCGAGGGGCGCCGGAGGTCGAGGTGGCGTTCGAGGCGCAGGCGGCGTCGACGACAGCAGCGGCTGCAGCTGCGTCCGCGGCCCCTGCTGGCTCTGCTGGCTCTGCTGGCTCTGACCCGGACCGCTACCCCGAGTACGTGCCCTACGTCTCCGCCTGAACCTCTATGCGAACACCAGCGGGGCGTGCCGGACGCCGGCGATCACCGGGCTCGGCGTCCGTTCCACCGGCCCGGCCGGCGAGAGTGTCTCGAAGCGGTCGAGGAGCTGGCCCAACACCACTCTGCCCTCCAAGCGGGCCAGGGCGGCGCCGAGACAGAAGTGGGGCCCGAACCCGAAGCTGACGTGTGGATTGGGGTGCCGATCGATGCGGAGCTCGCCGGCATCGGGACCGAACACCTCCCCGTCTCGGTTGGCCGAGGCGTAGACGAGCAGGACGGGGTCGCCCTCGGCCACCGCGACGCCACGGATGGTTGTGGGTGCGGCGGCGGTGCGCATGAACGAGATCACGGGTGTCGTCCACCGCAACAGCTCCTCGACGGCGGACGGGATCAGCGAGCGGTCCGTCCGTAGGGCGGCCCACTGGTCGGGCCGCTCGGACAAGGCGACCAGGCCGCCCGAGATCAGGTTTCGTGTCGTCTCGTTCCCGGCCACGAGCAGCTGGATGAGGAACATTGCCAGCTCGGCCTCGGTCAGTTGGTCGGCCTCGCCCTCGGTCGGATCGCCCACGTTGGCCAGCACCGACACCAGGTCGTCCGCCGGCGACGCACGCCGCTCCTCGGCCACCCCGACGAGATACCCCCACATCTCCACCTGCAGCTCGGCCCTCTCCGCCTCGGTTTGTTCGGACTCACCCGGGATCACGGCCTCGGACCACTCGAAGAAGCGGGGCCACTGCGATCCGTCGACGCCCAGCAGTTCGCAGATCACCTGTAGGGGGAACGGGATCGAGAGCGACTCGACGACGTCGAACGCCACGCCGCTCTGGATCGGGGAGATCAGCGCCGACGCCTTCGCAGTCACCCCTGCCTCCATCAAGCGCACCATCGAGGGCTTGAAGCCCGGCTGCACCAGCCGCCGGTACCGGGTGTGTTGCGGCGGATCGGTGTGCATCATGGTGGGCGGCGTGTCGTACGTGGTCCCGATCTCGTCGATCAGGATCCCCCTCGACGAGCAGAAGCCGACGGGATCGGCCCCGATATGCGACACCTCGGGATGCGTGGTCACGGCCCAGAAGCCGCCGCCCTCCCGCTCGACCCAGCACACGGGCGCCGTTCGTCGGAGCTCTGCATACAGTGCGAAGGGGTCGCCCACCGCATACAGCGCCGGGTCGGTGAGGCGGCCTGCATCGGCGCTCCCTGCATCGGCGCTCCCTGCATCGGCGCTCCCTGCATCGGCGCTCCCTGCATCGGCGCTCCCTGCATCGGCGATCTCTGCCTCGGCGCTCCCTGCATCGGCGCTCCCTGCATCGGCGATCTCTGCCTCGGCGCTCATCGACTTAGACGATCAGTCCGTTGGGGCGCGGGTCGCCCTGCGCTTCGAGGAGGGCGTAGTACGCCTCGAGCGTCCCGGGACCGTCGGAGACCGACTCGACACTGCCGTCCTCGGCCAGGTTCAACAGCGCGCCCTCAATGATGAAGCAGACGTCGGTGTCCCCGGTGTTCTCCGCCGGCACGTGCAATGTGTGCACGGAGTTGGCCGGCTCGTACAGATAGGAGCCCTCCGTGACGTAGAAGTCGTATTCGAGATAGTGCCAACGTCCCGCCGACGTGAAGGCGTCCACCGACCCGGTGTGGCGGTGCGTCTGCAGCTGCACGCCCGGTCGGAAACGGTTGAGGATCACCCACGTGCCGTGCGAGGAGTCGAAGCGGACGACCTTGAGGAGCACTCCCGTGCCGGTGTCGGCCCAGGGTGCGTCCTCGGTGGTGACGATGCGGACGGCATCGGCCGGGTTGGCGGGTGTGGTGATCGACATGGAACGGCGCTCCTTCTTTGGTCAGGCAGGTTTTCGGTCAGGCAGGTTTTCGGTCAGGGCAGGGCGGCGAGGAAGTCGTGGTCGATGGCCGCCTCGAGAGCGGCGGCGGTGCGCAGGACGACCAGGTCACCGTGCTGGGGCCCGACGAGCTGCAGGCCTATCGGCAGGCCGTCGCTGCTCATTGCGACAGGCACGGTGGCGGCGGGGGAGCGGGTCATGTTGAACGGATAGGTGAACTGGACCCACTCGGCCGTCTTCACGCCGTTGACCGAGCTCATTGTGTCGTCGGCGAAGGGTGCCAGCCCCGAGCAGGTCGGCGTCACCAGGATGCGGCAGCTGTGGAAGAGCTCGACCAGGCGCAGGTTCAAGAAATGGAAGTTGTCGAAGGCCAGCAGGAGCTGCTCGGCCGTGATCGATTGCGCCGTATCGAGGTACTGGCGCAGCACCGGATGAACCTCCTCCCAACGTGGGTGATCCATGAAGGGCCGAAGGGTGCGCAAAGTGGAGGCCCCAGTCACGGTGAGGAAATCGCCGACCGGGTCGTCATCAAAAACGGACTCCAGCACGACGACGTCCGCGCCGAGCGACTCCAGCACGCCGACGGCGCGCTCGCAGGCGGCCGCCACCTCGGCATCGACGGTGGCGTAGCCGAGGGTGGGGGCGTAGGCGACCCTGACCGGGACGTGGGCGTCGTCGAGGGCGGCCACCCAGTTGGCTTCGGGGCGGGGGAGCGAGCGCAGGTCGGTGGGATCGGGACCGACGGCGACGTCGAGGGCACGGGCGACGTCGGCGATGCGACGAGCCATGGGACCGTTGGTCGAGAGGTCGATCCAGCCCAGCGGTTTGCGGCCGCCGGACGGCACGCGGCCGAGGCTCGGCTTCATGCCCGACAAGCCGCAGCAGGCGCTCGGAATCCGGATGGACCCGCCCCCATCCGAACCGGTGGCGAGCGGCACCATCCCGGCTGCCAGCGCAGCCGCCGCCCCGCCTGACGATCCACCGGGTCCTCTGGATGGGTCGAACGGGTTCATTGAGGGGCCGAAGAGGGAGTTGGTCGTGTTGCCCATCCAGCCGAACTCGGGCGTGTTGGTCTTGCCGACGATCACACAGCCCGCCGCCCGCATGCGGGCGACGAAGGGATCGTCCTCGGTGGCGTTCGGCGCGTCGGCGTAGAGCGCCGAGCCGTAGGTCGTGGGATAGCCGATGGCGTTCTGCAGTTCCTTGACCCCGAGAGGGATCCCGGCCAACGGCCCGGGGTCGGCACCGCCTGCGATCCGGGCGTCGATCCCGTCCGCCTCGGCCAGGGCCCGCTCCCCATCCACAGCCACGAAGGCGTTGTAGGTCGGGTCGAGTCTCTGGATCCGATCCAGGGCGGCCTGGGTCAGCTCCCTGGCGCTGATCTCCCTGGTGCGGACCGAGTGGGTGAGCTCAGCCAGCGACGTCGTGCGGAAGTCGATCTCGGTCCCCTTCCGTGCGCCTGGTGCGTTTGTGCCGGCGCCTGCGGCTGTGGCTTCGCCTGTTTCTCCCATGTCGCCCCCTCTTCCCCGAGCCACGTATTCCCGTCCCGCCGATGCCGGCGTTATCCGGCGGCCGCCGCCGACGGTGACAGACCCGCCACGGCCTCCGCCAGGTCGATCCCGATAGGGATCACCGCCGGGGCCGGGACGGTGATCCCGTTGTCGACGTATCTCTGAATGTGGGCTCGGCACTCCGCCACCGACCCGTGCACCACCAGATCGTCCACCACCTCGTCGGGGATGGCTGCCAACGCGCCCTTGCGGTCGCCCACGGCCCAGGCGTCCCACATGGGCTGGAGTGCCGGACCCCGGCCCAGCCAGCGGTGGAACTCGGCGTAGGCGTGCACGTTCAGGTAGGCCGTGATCATGCGGCGTCCGATGGTGCGGGCGACGTCGGCGTCCTCGGTCACGATGACGAAGATCCGGGCGACGATTTCGCGCTGCGCTCCACCGGCCGCCTTCTCGACCTCCGCCACGGATGTGGCAACGTCCTCGGCACTCAGCCAGTTGAGGATTGCCCCGTCCGCCTCCTTCCCGGCCAGGTGCAGCATGCCGGGCCGCAGCGCCGCGAGGTACACGGGCGGCAGCTGCTCGGGAATCCGGGCCAGTCGGAACCCCTTGACCTTGAAGGTCTCGAAATCCTCGGTCACCTTCTCGCCACTGAAGGCCATGTGCAGGAAGCGCAGCGTGTCCCGGATGCGCCGGTACTGGTTCTCGAAGGCCAGACCGTTCCAGTCGGCCACGATCACCTGGGACGAGGCGCCGAGCCCGCAGAAGAAGCGACCCGGTGCGGCTTCGGCCATGGAGGCGAGGCTCTGGGCCAGGAGCGCCGGTCCCCGGGTGTAGGCAGGGGTGATGGCCACGCCGAGGTTCAGCTCCGGCTCCCATGCGGCAGCCAGGGCGAGTGGCGTGAACCCGTCGGATCCGTCGACCTCGGCCGACCACAAATCCGTGTACCCCAGTTCGCGCAGCCTGGCGAACCATTCACGGTGCGCATGGAGTGGGATCCCGTCGAACGGGATGGTGATACCCGGCCGGGCCGGAAGAACCCCGGGGGCCCGACTCACGCGCTGAAGTGCCCTGCGCTGCCGGACACGGCGTCCGCACCGCGCGAACCGACGCCGTCGCCGCGATCGCGGATATCGCCGCCACGGCCGCCATCGCCGCCACGGCCGCCATCGCCGCCATCGCCGCGATCGCCGCCATCGGCGTGATCGGCGTGATCGGCGTGATCGGCGCTGCCATCCGTGCCATTGGACCCGACCGAAGCGGGATCCTGCTGGAACTCGGCGTCGTCGAAGGACAGCGCCAACTCGGTCTTCTCCTCGTCGTCACTGTGCGGCACGGGGACGCCCCAGCGCTCCATCCCGTCCTCCATGTGGCGGATCACAGTCTCGATGACCTCGACCCTCCCATTGCGCTTACTCTCCGACGAAATCACATCCCAAGGGGCCAAGGGGCCGCTCGTCAAGCGCAACATGTCCGAGACGGCGTCGTCGTACTGTGCCCGCTTCTCCCGGTTGCGCCAATCCTCTGCCGTTAGCTTCCACGCCTTGAGGGGATCGTCCCGGCGCCGTTCGAACCGCCGCAACTGCTCTCCGTGCGACATGTGCATCCAGAGCTTGATCACGACCATTCCCTCTTCGGCCAGCGAGTGCTCGAAGTCGGTGATCTCCTGGTAGGCCCGACGCCACTGCACCTCGGTGGCCAGGTTCTCCACCCGCTCGACGAGCACGCGCCCGTACCAGCTGCGGTCGAAGATGGTCATGCCGCCCCATCCGGGCAGCGGCGGCCAGAACCGCCACAGGAAGTGGTGGCGCAACTCGTCGGGCGTCGGAGCGGCGAACGGGGCGACGTGCACGTGCCGGGGGTCGAGCGGTTCGACCAGCCGCTTGATCGCGCCACCCTTTCCGGCGGCGTCCCAGCCTTCGAAGACGATGCAGACCGGGGGGCCGAGGACGCCGTTGTTGAGCTGACCGCCATTGATCAGCCGCAAGTGCAGCAGGCGGCGCTGCGCCTTGCCGAGCCGCCTCGCCTCCTCGTCCTTGGAGAGCTTCAGTGAGAGGTCGCAGTCCTCCAACCGTGGATACGGGCGGTCGGGATGATCCGTGCAGTCACGATGGTCCGGATTTGTAGAGCCCGCTGTGTCGGCACCGCCGTCATGGGGGCCGCTGTCGTGGCCGCCGTGATCGTGCTTGCTCACGTTGCCTGTTGTAGCCGATCCACCAGGCCCGGGGCGACCGCATCGAGTCCAGCATTGGATGCAGCGCCCGTAGCGGGCGCGACGGGGGGCGCGGCAGGGGGCGCGGTGGGGGGCGCGGCGGGGGGCGCGGCAGGGGGCGCGGCGGGGGGCGCGGCAGGGGGCGCGGCTGCGCCGCCTCCAGCGACCTCGACGACCCGGCGTACCAGCGCCGGAGCCCCGGCGATCACCACCAGCTCCTGGTTGGAAAGATGGCCCACGCGGCCGACCTTGCGCCCGGACGGGTCGAAGATGCCGATGCGGGCCCCGACGTAGCGGGCCGAGTCGAAGGAGAGTGTCGCCACGGCACGCTGCGTTCCGCTGGCGGGCGTGCCGGGCGAAGATCCCTGGATGGAGCACATCGCCTCGAGCTCCTGCAACTCCAGCCAGGACTCGTTGTTGTAGGAGAGCACGAGCAGGTCGCAGTCCACAGACTGCACGACCGAGGCCAGCGCCGCCGGCATCGTCCTCTTCGAGTTGAAGACGGAGCGGGTGGACGGGTCGCGGGCATCGAGCCGCTTGCGGGCCACGCCGTAGGCCTCGGGCGCGTCCCAGGCCACCAGCGTCTCCCACACGTGGTAGTTGGTGAAATACCGGTGCTGGTTGTACGGCGGATCCAGGTACGCCAGGTCGAAGTGCCCCAACCCCGGCCCGGAACTCGACGTCAGCTCCACCGCATCGCCGTGGATGGCGCGCCCCGGCCCACGCAGCAGCTCGGGCACCCGCAGCTCCAGCGGCTTGGCCGAGCGGGGCGCCCACTGCTTCACGTAGGCCATCTGCACTCCCGTGGTCGAGTCCACCCTGTCCGCCGCCTCGATCAGGGACGTCAACAAGAGGGGATACAAGGGTGACCCCGCATACTCCGAGTCAATGGCATCCCGCACGGCATCTATCCGAGCGGCGTTGTGCGGTTGGAAGAAGCGGGCCTGATGGCTGAACGTCTCGGTGACGTAGCCGGGTCTGCCGGGCAGGGCGTTGAGGTGGGTGACGGCCGCCCCCAGCGTGCCGGCGTCGGTGGTAGCGGCGTCGGTCTCAATGTAGGTGCGGGCGAAGGTGTGCGCGTAGCGGGCGCTGTCGACGGCGGTGACGTGCACGCCCTGGGCCTTGAAGGCCTGGGCGACGCGGGTGGTGCCGGTGAACAGATCGAGCGCGGTACGGGCGCCGGAGGCCTGGCAGATCCGTGTGAGGACGGGGACGAGGCGGCGTTTCGAGCCGAGGTATTTGATCATCGGGGGCTCACGACGGTCATGGCGGACCACCCTACGATGGGCGGTCATGGTGCTCGGGGACCATCCAGAAGAAGCCGGGATGGGTGCGGAGTCGGGCGCTGGGGCCGACGGCGGTGCGGACGGCGGTGCGGGCGGCAGAGCCGATGGCGGTGCGGATTCGGCCGCCGATTCGCACTGGGTGCGGTGGCATGCGCCGTACGAGGACCCGTCGACGACCCTGTCGCAGCGGTTGCGGGCGGTGCAGTCCATGGTGCGTGCCGCACTCGACGAGATCCCGGGTCCGGACACCCATCCAGAGCCGATCCGGATGGTGAGCCTGTGTGCGGGCCAGGGACGTGACGTCATTGATGTGGTGGCGACCCATCCCAGGGGTTCGGAGGTCTCGGCGCTGCTGGTCGAACTCGATCCGGCCCTCGCCGCCTTCGCCCGGGAACGTGCTGCCGCTGCCGGTCCCGGGGTGGCCGAGCGGATCCGGATCGTCGAGGGCGACGCGTCACAGTCCCACTCGTACGCCGGCGACGTGCCGGCTGACATCGTCCTGGTGTGCGGGGTGTTCGGGAACATCAGCCCGGCGGACATCACCCACACCATCCGGGCCATGCGGGGTTTCTGCGTCCAGGGTGGCCACGTGGTGTGGACCCGGCACCGGCGCCCGCCGGACCTCACGCCGGCCATCCGGGCCGACTTCGCCGACGCCGGGTTCACCGAGCTGGCCTTCGAGGCTCCCGAAGGCACCGTTATGACAGTCGGCCACCACCGCCTGGACGGGCCGACGGCGCCCTTCGACCCCGACCGGCAGCTCTTCGATTTCGTCGGCGACGGGTGGAACCCCGTATGACTGCAGGCGAACCGGGGGCGGCGCCGTATTCGGGCTCGCCGTCCGGCTCGCCGTCGGATAAGCCGCCCCGCCACCGTCTGCATCCGTTGGCGCTCGCCGCCACGTCGTGGCGCACCGCCAAGATGGAGCCGGCCCGCGTCATCGTGCCCGGATTGGTCATCTTCGGCCTCGATGCGGTCCAGGGCACCTTCTACACCGAGATCGCCGTCGACCACCTCGGCGTCGGGTCGATCATCGGAGCGGTCCTCTTCAGCGCCTCCTCCCTGGGACTGACCTTCTACGCCGGCATGCTCGAGCGCCTGGTCGGCTCCGTGGAGCGCGGTGAACCGGCCCAGCCCGTCTTCACGGTCCTGCGCACCCTGCCCTGGGGGCGCCTGCTGCTGGCCGAGGCCATCCTGATTCTGGTGAGCGCAGTGGCCTCGGTGGCGCTCGTCGTGCCCGGACTGATCGTGGGGACGATTTTCGCCCTGGTCGGCCCACTGATCAACCTGCTCGATTCCTCGGTGCCCAAGGCGTTCAAGCGTTCGCTGCAGCTGGTGTGGCCGCACTTCATGCTGGTCTTCGTGATCATCACGCTGCCGTTGGCCCTCGAGCACGAGTTCGTCGTGTTCGTGGCCGAACTGATACCCCACGAGCACATCTGGGCGATCTTCCTGACGACCTTCATCCTCGGCGACCTCTTCGGTATGGCGTTGGGCCTCATGGAGGTCACCCTGGCCGAGCGGCTCGTGACGGGAGCGGAAGGGCCCGGTCAAGGCCTACTGTCGGCAGACGTGGAGTAATCAAAGTAGCGGAAGTAGCCGAAGTAGCCACTGGAAGTCCGAACGACACCCATCCACCAAATCCGAGGAGGCACAACATGGAAGAGACGATCCACGGAACCACAATGCCGGTGCTCGAGCTCTCGCTCGCCGACAACGAGGCCGTCGTGTCCGAAGCCGGCGAGTTCTCCTGGATGTCCGATTCCATCCAGATGGCCACCAACACCGGCGGCGGCATGGGCGGCAAAGGCATCATGGGAGCCGTCAAGCGGGCGGTCTCCGGTTCCTCGTTCATGATGACGACCTATACGGCTCAGGGTGGCCCCGGGTCCATCGCGTTCGCTTCGAAGGTGCCGGGGCACATCCTGCCGATCGACGTGGCGCCGGGGAACGAGTTCATGGTGCACCGCCACGGCTTCATGGCGGCCACGCCGGGAATCGAGCTGTCCATGGGTTTCCAGCAGTCGTTCCGTGGCGGCATCTTCGGGGGTGAGGGTCTCATCCTGCAGAAGATCGGGGGCACCGGCCGCGCCTTTGTCGACCTCTCGGGTGAGGTGATCATTTACGACCTGGCGCCCGGCCAGACGATGCGGGTGCACCCCGGCCACGCCGGCCTCTTCCAGGCCTCCGTGCAATTCACGACGCAGAAGGTGCCGGGACTGTCCAACCGCTACATGGGCTCCGACGGCCACCACTTCGCCGTGCTGACGGGTCCGGGCCGCATTTGGCTGCAGTCGATGCCCCTCCCGATTCTCGCCGGCGTGATCGGCGAGTACATGCCCGACCGCGACGACCACCATGGCGCAGAGGGTGTCGCAGCCGGCATCGGCGGCGCCAAGATCCTCGGCGACATGTTCAAGTAGCGACGCGACCTTTCCCCCGGGTGGGTGGGCCGCTGCGGTCCGGCCGCCGGAACCGGTCCGGCAGGAAGGCTCGGCGAGCCGCCCGCGTCGAGGAGAGGTTGATGGCGTCGGGCGGGACGCGGCGGCCCTGGGGTGGCGGGCGGGTGTTGTCGGATCAGGTGGTGTCGGATCAGGTGGTGTCGGCCGTGGGGGCCGGGTCGGGCTGGTTCCACTCGATCCATCCCGCGCCGGTGCGGCCGTCGTCGGTCCGGCAGGTGACCATGGCCCGCGGGAACCGGCTGGTGCGGCCGTCGTCGTTGCGCAGCAGCACTGGTCCGAAGGCGGCCGGCGTCACGTCGAGATCGATCTGCATGGGATCGGAGCCGACTTCGGGATTTGCGTCCGTGGCGGCGATTTCGATCCGGGCCTTGGATGGGAGCCCGTGCGGCCCGAGGTTCTCGGTGACCGACAGCGACGTCGCCTGGAGCACCACCCCAGTCTCGGGCTGCTGGATATATCCAAAGAACACCGGCATGCCGGGGATCCCCATGCGGATGTCGGCCAGGTGGACCCGGGTTCCGTCGTCGAGGCGCATGGAGCACCAGCACCATCCGAAGGCCCACCAGTCCCGCACGCCCCACGAGTGGTCGCGCTGCCCCTGCCCTTCCACGTCGAACGTCTCACCGTCGACGGTGACCGTGCCCGAGACGAGGCACGGGATCTCGTAACGCGTGGTGAGGTCGTAGTGGTACGGGACACCGTCGGTCGTCCACGTGAGGTCGAGGCCGAGCTGGGCGGGGGTGCCGCTCTGCTCGCCGTCGGCGTAGACCTGCTCGGGCGGGTCGATGATGCGGGCGGGTGCGCTCGCCGCGAGGCGGAACGATTCGAGTGGGCGCACGATTTCGATTTCAATCCGCTGGTCGGCGGTGTCGTCGGGGCCGATGGACGCCTCTGAGACCAGGCCGTCGCCGGGCGGCACCGGGGCCCGGTAGTCGACGGAGCACACGCCGGG
>Ga0302325_10005699_pt1 | contig 28222 bp, 30 predicted proteins | sample Palsa_T0_2_FD_201948 | JGI IMG/M metagenome (GOLD analysis project Ga0302325, IMG submission 201948) | Peat permafrost microbial communities from Stordalen Mire near Abisko, Sweden - Palsa_T0_2 | ecosystem: Environmental > Terrestrial > Soil > Palsa > Peat permafrost | place: Sweden: Abisko... | reverse complement strand
GACGCCGCCGGACGCGACCGTCTTCACGCCGGCTTTGCGGCTGAAGAGCCAGTTTTCCCCGCCCTCCACGTCGTCGCCCGAGTCGGCGACCAACGTGCCCGTGCGGTCGTCGGCCATGCGTTCGCGCGAGACGATATCGAAATGCACGAGAATGCGGTCGCCGTCGGGCCCGTGCGAGACCGAGGGAACGTGCATCCCGCGCACGTTGAGGTCGATTTGGGCCGGCTTGTGGTGCGCGTCCAAGAGCGCCTTCACGGCGGCTGCGCGCTCGGCGAACACTTCGGGCGAAAGGTAAGGCTGAAGGCCGGGCGCGTCGCGCCGCTGGTACGCGCGGTTGACCAGGAAATACGTCATCTCCGCGCGCTGCAAAAACGTCTCCGCTTCGAAATCGGGATCGTCCGTGCGCAGGTCCGCGAGGGCGGCCGCCATCGCCGCGTTCGCGGGCCGAGCGATCGCGCGCGGCGGCAGGCCGTTTTCCTCCGGCGCGAAGTCGGGCATTCCCATCGGCGCACCGGCGCTGCGCCGCGCCGCGCGGAAAATCGCGAATACGATGATGAGCGCGACGATGAGAAAGACGACGAAAAACGCCAGCGCGAAAAATCCGCCGATGCTGCCGCCGCCGTTCCCGTAGCCTCCGCCGTAGGAGTGAAAGGAACCGCCGCCGCCGCTATGACCGCCGCCTCCGCTGCTGTGGCCGCCGCCGCCGTGGCCACCACCTCCCCCGCGCGTGAACTGCAGGTGCGGATGGATGCGTAGCTGTTCGCGCACCGCTACGGCGTGAGCTTCGTGCCGCAGCCGGCGCAGAACTTGGCGTTCCCCTCAACCTGCGTGCCGCACGAAGGGCAAGCTGCCGGCGCAGCGGCGAGCGCGCCGCCGCAGTTCGCGCAGAATTTCGCGCCCGGCGCGTACGCCGTTCCGCACGCGGTGCAATGCGACGTCGCGGCCGCCGGCGCTGACGCGGCGGCCGGTGCGGGTTGCGCGGCCTGGGCCTGCGCGCCCACCGCGCCGACGAGGTTGCCGAGGCCGACGCCCATTCCCAAGAACGCGCTGTTGCCCGCGCCCCCGCCCTTCGCGGCGCCCTCGCCGAGGCCGATCAGCGCTTCGCCCGCACCGTATTGCTGGAAGCCGCCCGCGAGCCGCGAGTAGGTGACGTCGCGCCGGTACTTCTTGAGGGTCTCTTCATCGGTCTCGTTGATCGAGATCGTAAAATTACCCATCCGCACGATGTGCACGCCGTAGGACGAGACGTGGGACTCGACCTTCGCGATCGTCTCGGCTTCGAGGTCGTCCGTGTGCGCGGCGATGCCCAGGATCGCCCAGTTGTTCTGCACGATGTGCGAGACGACGTCGGTGCGAATCGTCTTGAGGACCATGTCCCGCATCCAGTCGGTGACGAGCGCGTTGTCGGTCGCATCGCGCGAGCCGACGAGGTTGAGGATCAGCGCCGTCGGATCGACGACCTTGAGCGAATAATCGCCGAAAACGCGTAAGCCGATCGCGAGCTGGGTCTCGGGATCGACCACGTTATCGATCACGCCGCCGAACGGCAGGTTGGCGAACTCGCGCGTCGAGACGAAATACACTTCGGCTCGGAAGAAATTGCCGCCCGTGCCGGCGTCGATGAGGACGTCGAGGAACGGAATATTGCGGCCCTCGAGCGTGACCAGCCCGGGCTGCTGCACGCCGACGACCTTGCCTTCGCGCACAAACAGCGCGACTTCGTCAGGTTCGACGGTGAGCTGGGCCGCCATGGGAATCGACGCGTCGGGCCACTTGTAGACGATCTGGTTCTTCGAGCCGTCCGGACGGGCAATGAACTGACGCTTTAAGCCGCCGCCAAAAATATTCATGGTGCGCTCCAGTACCGACGTTGACCGAGCAAGTTACTCCCGCGCGGCTCGGAACCTCCCGATGCCGCTCACACGGCGGGCTATTTCTCGTCCAGCCGGAGTACCGCCATGAAGGCTTCCTGCGGCAAGTCGACGCGCCCGACGCGCTTCATACGTTCCTTGCCGACCTTCTGCTTCTCCAGGAGTTTGCGCTTGCGCGTGATGTCGCCCCCGTAGCACTTCGCCAGCACGTTCTTGCGCATCGCCGAGACCGTTTCGCGGGCCACGATCTTGCCGCCGATCGCGGCTTGGATCGGAACGTCGAACATCTGGCGCGGAATGAGTTCCTTGAGTTTCTCGACGAGCGCCCGGCCCCGCGCGGGCGCCTTCTCGCGCGCGACGATCGACGAGAGCGCGTCGACCGGCTCGGCGTTGAGCAGGATCTCGAGCTTCACGAGGTCGCCTTCGCGGTACCCGATCAGCTCGTAGTCGAGCGAGGCATAACCTTTGGTGCTCGATTTGAGGCGGTCGAAATAGTCGATGATCAGTTCGATCAGCGGCATGTCGTAGGTCAAGATGACGCGCCCGTCGGCGAGGTATTCCATGTTGCCGAGCGCGCCGCGGCGGTTCTGCGTCAACTCCATGATCGCGCCGACGTACTCGGGCGGCGTGATGACGGTGGCGCGCACGTACGGTTCTTCCACGAGCGCGATCCGGTCGCGCGCCGGGAGCTTGGCGGGATTGTCGATGTTCTCGACCGTCCCGTCCGAAAGGGTCACGCGAAAGACGACCGATGGCGACGTCGCGATCAGGTCGAGCGCGTAGTTGCGCTCGAGCCGTTCCTGCACGATCTCCATGTGCAAGAGCCCCAAGAACCCGCAGCGGAACCCGAAGCCGAGCGCGATCGAGCTTTCGGGCTCGTAGTGCAGTGCCGAATCGTTGAGGGCGAGCTTTTCGAGCGCGTCGCGCAGTTGCGAGACCTCGACGCCTTCGTTCGGGTAGAGTCCGCAGTACACCATCGGCACGATCGGCTTGTAGCCGGGAAGCGGCGACGGGGCCGGGTTCGCGGCCTCGGTGAGCGTGTCGCCGACGTCGATATCGACGAGCGAGCGGATGTTCGCGATGATGTAGCCGACGCCGCCCATGTCCAACTGCGCCGTCTTGCGCATCTCGGGCTTGAAGACGCCGACCTCGGTCGCTTCGTAGACTTTCTTCTGGTTCATCGACATGAAGCGCGTGCCCGCGCGCAGCGTACCGTCGACGACCCGCACGTAGGAGACGACGCCGCGATACGGATCGAACTGCGCGTCGAACACGAGGCCGCGCACGTACGAATCGCTGCCCTTCGGCGGGGGCACGCGCTTCACGATCGCTTCGAGGATCTCGTGAATGCCGATCCCCTCCTTGGCGCTGGCGAGAATGGCGTCGCTGCCCTCGATCACGAGCAGCTCTTCAATCTCGCGTTTGACGCGCTCGGGATCGGCGGCCGGCAAATCGATCTTGTTGATGACCGGAATGATCGTGAGGTTTTGCTCGAGCGCGAGATGATAGTTGGCGAGCGTTTGGGCTTCGATCCCCTGCGCCGCATCGATCACGAGGATCGCGCCCTCGCAGGCCGCGAGCGAGCGAGAGACTTCCGACGAGAAGTCGACGTGGCCCGGCGTGTCGATGAAGTTCAGTTCGTAACGCAGGCCGTCTTCCGCCAAATAGTCCAGCGTGACCGGGTGCATCTTGATCGTGATGCCGCGCTCGCGTTCGAGGTCCATCGCGTCGAGCAGTTGCTCTTCCATCTGTCGTTCCGTGACCGTGCGCGTGACTTCGAGCAGGCGATCCGAAAGGGTCGTCTTGCCGTGGTCGATGTGGGCGATGATGCAAAAGTTCCGGACGTTGGCCGCGACGCGGTCGCCGGTCTTTTGAGCGGGAGCGAGCGCCATGCGGTTACCGGATCAGACAATACGACGACTGAAACGCGAATTGCGGGATCAACCCCATCACGTAGCCGACGAGCAGGATGACGACGAGGAATGAGAGATCGAGGCCGCCCGCCGGCGGGATGATGCGGCGGACCGGTAGCAAGACGGGCTCCACGATCCGGGCCACGTACTCGGTCCAACGGCCGCGCAGGCTCGGGACCCACGAGACGAGGGCGTACAGCAGCATCGCTACCCAGAACACCCGCAGCGCAAGGTAGACGACCTCCCATGCCGCGCACGTCAAGGAACTCACTGGCGGGCCTTTCGGCGCCGTACATCTATATGCATGCGTTCGGGGTGGGGCGGCCGCCTAGCGCAAGCTGGCGAGGACGCGTCCCGGCACGCCGTTCAGGAACGGGGTCGGGTCGACGGCGCTGCCGTCGAACATGATCTGGTAGTGGAGGTGCGGCCCGGTCGAGGATCCGCTCGAACCGACCTCGGCAATGTGCTCGGCCTTGCGCACGTACTGGCCCTCGGCCACGTCGATCTTCGAGAGATGGCAGTACCAGGTGTGGTAGCCGTTCCCGTGGTCGATGTCGACCTTGTAGCCGTACCCGCCGTCGTAGCCGGCCGCCACGACCGTTCCGGCGGCGGCCGCTCGCACAGGGTCGCCGTAGTCGACGTCGAGATCGACGCCCTTGTGGAATTCGGGCCACGGGTCGACGCGCCAGCCCCAGGGCGAGCGAATTCCGACTCCCGGTCCCGCCGGATTGACCGACGGAATCGCGGCCAATACCCGGGCGCGCGCCAGATCCTCGAGCCGGCGCATGTTCATCACGTGAAGCGCGAGCCGGCGGAGACTGTCGCTTTCGGTTCGTGCGCGCGTCGATTCGCCGCGCAACTGCTCGACCCGCGCGGCGACCCGCGCAAACGCGCCGTCGTCGCGCATCGATTGGCGGTCGTCGGCCGCGTGCGGAAGCGGCGCCGCCTGAGCGGGAGCGCCCTCTCGGCTGCGGTCGCCGATCATCTTGCGGATCTGTTCGCTCTGCAGTTCGTAGGCGCGCAGTTCGTTCTGGAGTTCGGTCGCCTGGCTATCCATCTTTTGCAGCCGGTCGTGCTGGTCTTCCGTCAGGCCGCGCAACTGGCTGACGCGGGCCTCGGCGTGTTGCAGCGTCCAAACGTAGTAGCCGCCGATTCCGCCGAGCGTCAGCAACACGAGCGCCGCGCAGAAGACGACGTGCCGGCGCGTGAACTCGAGGCGCAAGACCCGGTAGCCCACCGGCGGGACGATCTTTATGAGGTAGCGATCCTTCACGAAGCCCCGACGCCGGTTCGCGCCATCGCGATCGCGCTCTGCTCTTCCTTAGAAGCGCCCTGCTGCGGCACGAACTTGCGCACCGCTTTGCCGTACGTGCGCGTCTCTTCGCGCGAATAGATGCTCGTGACCACGACCCCGTCGCCCTCGTCGTTGAGCATCGCGAGCGTGAACGACAGATCGGAGCCGACGTCGTCGAACGAATTGTAGCGAATGAACCCGACGCGGTGGACGTCGCGCTTGACGATCTTCTCCAGCTCGTCGAGCCGCTCGTCGGTCTTCTTCGCGTAGGCGAGGACCGAGGCGCGCAGGAGCGCGACCGACTCGCCTTCGGCGTCGGAAGGGCCATCGCCGTGCAGCGTCCGCCCGATCGCGCGGAAGCGCGGCCCCGCGAAAAGGAAATGGTAAAGGCCGATCGTCAGTACGGCGATCCCAGAAACGAGACCAGCCAATGCACTAAAGCTAAAGGACATCGGGACACCTATATGGCCCCCACGGGCACGAAAAGCCTTTCGAGGACCCCCGGGTGGCGAGCGGGTAGCCCGCCGGAAGCCAGGTGATCCGCGGCACACGCCATGGCCCGCATACCGTTGCTACCTTCCGGTCCTGGCGGGGTTGACGGGTTGACGTTGCGCGGAGCCCAACTCCCGGCAAGGCGAGGGGATTATAGCACAGCCTCGAGGTCCCCGCGACCGGTACGTTACTCGGCGTGCGCCCCTTTGCGCCGCAACGCGCGTACGATCTTTAGCGGAATCGCACCGCCGGGCACCACGAGGTTCAGCGTTTCGCTTCCGAGGTCGAAGAGGTTTTCTTTCGTGAGCAGCTTCGCGAGCGCGGGGTGCATCGACGACTTGAGTTGCACGATTTCGCCGCTGCGCCCGTCGACCGTAATGCTGGCGGTTTTGTTCTTCGCGCTCCAAACCAGATCGAAAGCGTACAGCGGCGTGAAGTAGAGATCGAGCCGGTCGATATCGGCGCGCTCCTCGTGATAGGCGTCGGCCTCGGGCGGCTTGACGTCGTCGCCCAAGACTTGGCGAATCACCGCGGAGGCACGCACCGTTGGATCGACGATCGAGCCGTCGGCGGGCGCGAAGGTGCCGAGTTCGACCGGTTCCGAAGCCTCGAGGGAGCGCGCCGCAATCGGGTCGCCGGTAGCGGCATCGATCCAAATCTCCTTGCGTATTTCGCGCACGCAATGGGCGATTGCGCTCACCGCGATGGCGCGATCCTTGCGCTCGCCCTTGATCTCAAATTTCCGGCCCGCGATCGTGAGCGCGGTTACGTGCTCGGGTGACGCGATCGCAAAGCGATACGATTCGTTTCGATCGAACACGACGCGCAGGTGCGCCGAAACGTGCCAGAACGGTTCGTAACGCAGGCCGACCAGTACTACGCTGACGTCGTCGGGTTTGGGCCGCGAAAACATCTGCGCGAGGCCGCCGAATGCCGACGTCCGATAGTGGGAGGCGTGTCCGCGCGCCTCATCGACCGACAAGGTCGGCGGGAAACAAAACGAGCCTTGCTCCGCGACGGCGATTTCCATCGATGATGTCGTGGTTTGCGCCGTCGCGGGGCAAGGCCTTGTGGCGCGCGGTCACGGGCGCTCGGCGAGCGCGTCGCCGAGCGTGACCGCGAGATATCCGAGCGCCCGCACCGCGCGGGCCAGGCGCGCGCGAAACGCGAGCCCGCCGCGCTGTCCGTTTAGGCTGCGCCAGGCATTCGCTTCGCGCATCAGGTCGTCCCGATGCGTGCGCGCGAGCGAATCGAGCAATTCGAAATTCACGACTACCTCCGTGCCGGATCGAATCCGGGAGCAGTGCCGAATAAAAAAGCCTCCGCGCTGCGGAGGCCGATGTGCCGATGAGTCCAACGCATGAGCGTCAGAGTCGATCGCGCTCGGGCCTCCACGAGCATGATTGCGTTCCGGTGCGGCCACGAAGGAGCGCGCCGACAGGCATCATTTCAGTATCGATGTTGTGCCAGGACAATGTAATCAATGCGCTCCTCCTCTCCAAAGACTTCACGCAGTCTAACATGCGCGCGTGCGGTGCGTCAAATCGCACACGCAATCAGTGGAACGGAGTTGCGTACGGCGAGCCCGGCGTCGGCGAAGCGTACGGATAGCCGGGCTGCGGATAACCCGGTTGTTGCGGATAGCCGGGCTGCTGCGGATAACCGGTCGGCGTCGGGAACGGATTGTTCCCGGCCGACGGATAGCCCGACGGCACGGGCGTCGGTGGCGGCGGCACGCCGTTGTCGTCGGCGTAGAGCATCAGCAAATATCCGATGCCCTTCTTCAAAACGATCGGATCGGTTAGCGATGAGGTCACGACGGCGCTCGCGAGCGCGGGGTCGGTATCGAACGCGACCAACCGGTCGTGATGGTGTTTGCCGTTTTCGTAAATCGCGATCGTGAAACCGCGCTTCGGCGTCAACTCCGACGACGGCAGCGTAAAACTCACGGCGCCCAAACCGTACAACGGCACATCCGTTTCCGGTTGCACGTAGCCGCGCACGAGTGCGGTACGCTTCACGAAGACCTGCACCTCACCGGTGGGAACGGGCGTCGGCGCGCCCGGTGCGTCGTCGGGATAAACGGTGAGCTTGGTAGCGATTTTCGGGCCGGCGCTCGTGGCCGCGGGGCTGGGCGCACGGCTCGGCTTGACGGCGGGGCCGCTCGGGCCCGGACTTGCCGCGTCGGCGGCCGGAGAGGGCGAGGCGGAAGGCTCGTAGCTCGCCGCCGGCGAGGGTGTGGCCGCGCTCGCCGCAGGCAAGGCGCCCGAGAGATGGCGAACCATTGGGCCGGATTTGGCGGCGGGGGTGCTTGCGCTGGTCGACGGGCCTGGCGACGGCGAGGGACCGGGTGTTCCAAGCGCGATCGAGACGGAGAAGCCGCCCAACTGCGGCAGCGGAACCGCGCTCAGTTTGGACGACAGGTAAACGGCGCCCTCGAGCACGCGTTGCCGGCTCTGGGCCTGCCCCGGTGCCCCGGGCCCACCCGGCTGATTGTAGCCAGGGGCCTGCGGTATCGACAGCCCGCTGCCGCCTCCGATGTTTCCCTGACACGCTGCGACCGTCGCGGCTCCCAGTCCAAGCACCGTGCAAGCGAGCACGCGCCTCCAGCCAAAACCCATTGCGCTCACCCTTCTCCGCCGAGGACGGCCTTCCATGGAGATTTGTGACGCGTTCGCAACGTGCTTCCGAGCAGCTCGCTCGTGCAGCGCGGCGGAGCGACTTTGGACGGACGCACAGGAGCGGTTTCGCGCGCGCAGCAAGGTGCTCGGATGGACGAGGTCGAGATCCGTATTCGCCCAAGCGGCCCGTACCTGGTGACCGGGCCTGTCGTGTTGCGCGATTCAAACGGAACCGTTTTCGATTTGACCGGCAAGAACAACATCGCGTTGTGCCGCTGCGGTGCATCGACGACGAAGCCGTTCTGCGACGGAACACATTCCAAGATCGGGTTCCTCGCCGCGAGCGAGGCTGTGAAAGAAAGCGGCTAGATTCTCAGCGCGCCGGCTCGATGCAGCCGCGCACCTCGCCGAAGCCGATCCGCGCGCGGCCCTCGCCTTCGCACCAGGCCCGCATGACGATTTCGTCGCGGTCTTCGAGGAACGCGCGCGCCGTGCCATCGGCTAGTGAGAGCGGCCGAGCGCCGCGCCACGTCAGTTCGATCATGCTGCCGTAGGTATCGGGCGCGCTGCCGGAAATCGTCCCGGAGCCGAAGAGGTCGCCGGCGCGAATGCTCGCGCCGTTGCTCGACGCGTGCGCCAACTGCTGCGCCATGCTCCAGTACATGGCGCGAAAATTCGTTTGCGAGATCGTCTGCGCGACGAGTCCTCGCGCGCGCTCTATCTCGGAGGCCAGCGTGACGTCGAGCGAAATATCGTAGCCTTCGGCCTCGGCCGTTGCGAGATGCGGCAGCGGCGGCGGTTCTTGCGGCGGCCCGGCCACGCGAAACGGCTCGAGCGCATCGAGGGTCACGATCCAGGGCCCGAGCGACGTCGCGAACGATTTGCCCAGAAACGGGCCGAGCGGTTGATATTCCCACGCTTGGATATCGCGGGCGCTCCAATCGTTGAGCAGCGCGACGCCGAAGATGCGTTCGCGCGCGCGCGCTACCGGCACGACGCCGGGTGGCGGCGGTCCGTTCCCCGTAACGAATCCAAGCTCCAACTCGAAATCGAGCGCGCGGCTCGGCCCGAATTCCGGCGCGCCCGCGGCCGCCTTCAATTGTCCGCGGGGACGCGTAACGGGCGTGCCGCTACTCACGACCGTTCCGGTACGGCCATGATAGCCGATCGGTAGATATCGCCAGTTTGGAAGCAGCGGCTCGCTATCGGGCCGTAAGATCTTGCCGAGGTTCGTCGCGTGTTCGAGCGATGAGTAGAAATCGACGTAGTCCCCGACGGCGACGGGTAGGTCGAGCGTTACATCCGCGCGATCGATCAGCGCGGCATTCGCGCCCGCATCGTGCAGCGTGCGATCGCCCGCGCGCAGCACCTGCGAGATGCGCTCGCGCGCGGCGCGCCACGCCGGGCGGCCCGCGGCGAGCAGCGGGTTCAGCAGCGGCGCGCTGAAGATCGCGCGAGCTTCCGTCGCGACATCGTCGAGGAGCCCCGCCTCGGCGAGCGCGCGCAGGTCGAGCACCGCGTCGCCGATAGCAACCGCGAGTCGCGGCGCGTCCGCGCCGCGCCGAAACGCCCCAAAGGGAAGGTTCTGAATTGGAAAATCGCTGCCGCTCGGAACGGGAACCCACGAGCGCAGCGCGGGATCCGTGGTCGGATCGCTCACGCCGCCGTTGCCGGCAGAATCTCGAGCATCCGCAGATCGTCGATTGGTTCGGAGAGGCTGCAGCTTCCATACGAGTGCACGGAGCGCGCACGCGCCTCGCCGATTTCGCCCGCGTCCGCGCCGATGCCCGACCACGCGAAGCCGTCTTCGTCGAGCAGAAAGTGGCTCGAATCCTCGTCCGCGAGCAGCCCTTCGAGCGTGCGCAGGTCGAGACCGCGGGCCCGCGCGAGCACGGCGCCGCCGATGACGTTGAGAAAGCCGTGAACGTTCGCGCCGAGCGATGCGTCGAGCCGGCGCACCGGATGGTGCAGGCCGGCAGTTGCTTTGAACGGCACCTCCAAGCGGTTCGCCGACCACAGGAAGTGCGCGAGCGCCGCGGGTGCCGGAACCGCCGCGGCGCCGAGACCCCCGCATCGGACCTTGGCCGCTACGTCGAAGCCGCGAACTCGCGCGCGGTGCAGCGCGTCCAGCTGGGCCGCGACATCGCCGTCGAGGGCCAGCTCCGCGTAGAGGGCCGGGCGTTCGTCGAAGCGCGCCGCAGAGCACGCGCGTTCGAAGGCCGCGAGCCGTTGGTCGTCATCGTCACCGTCGAAGCGCGCCAGCGGCACTTCGAGCGCCTCGAGCGCGATCAGCTCGGCGCCCGCCCGCGCCGACTGCGCGAACCCCGCGAACGCAGCCGCGGGTTCGGGCGTGTCGACGACGACGGCGATCGCAAGCGGCACCGGAGCGTCCACTTCGCTCGCGAGTTCCGCCAAGCGCGAGCCCGGCACGACGAAACGCCCCACCGTCCAAAACGCATCGCTCGCGAGTGCCCTATCGCGTGCGGCGAGGGCTTCGCGCATCGCGAGCCGAGCCGGCGGGAAGAGGCCGGCGTCGTCGATCAACTCGCCGAGGAACGCGCGCCGGGCATCGTGCTTCATACATCCCTCTTGGTGTTTCCGAAGCGCGCTTTCCTACGGAAAGGACCGTCGCGCCCCGCGTGCCAAAAGGAGCGCATCACACACGAACCGCAACAACCGGCGCCCGAGCTGTACGTTTCTTGCGACATCGAAGCCAACGGGCCGTGTCCGGGCCTGTTCTCGATGTTGAGCTTCGGGCTCGCGGCGTTCACGATCGAGAAAGAACTCGTCGCCACGTTCTCGCGAAATCTGGAGCTGCTCGACGGAGCCGAAGCCGACGAACGCACGATGACGTGGTGGGCGCAGCCCGAGCAAGCCGAGGCCTACAAGCGATCGCGCGAGCTGCTCACCTCGCCGCGCGGCGCGATGGTCGACGCCAAGAGCTGGCTCGACGAGATGCGCCGCTTCGGCCGCCCGATCGTCTGCGGCGCGCCGAGCGGCTTCGACTTTACCTTCATGTACTACTATTTCCAGCGCTTCTTGGGTGAGAGTCCGATCGGCTTCGCCAGCCTCGACCTGCGCAGTTACGCGGCCGCCGTCCTCAAGCGGCAGTACCGCCACGTGGGCAAACGCCAGTATCCGCCCGAGTGGCTCGACGAGAACCTGCCCCACACCCACGTCGCGCTCGACGACGCGATCGAGCAGGGCTGCATCCTCATCAACATGATGCGCGCGAACCTCGCGCTGCCCCACATTCCGGCCATGCTCGACCGGCGCGAGGCGGCGCGCTCGGCCTAGCCGCGCGGGGCGGGCGGGCCGGGCCACGAAGCAATCGCCATGCCCTTCTACGTTCGAATGGGCGCCGTGCCGCCCAAGCGCCACATCCAGTTCCGCAGGCCCGACGGCGGACTCTACGCCGAGGAGCTGTTCTCGACGAAGGGATTCGAGAGCATCTACTCCCTGCTCTATCGGATGCGGCCGCCGACCGCGACGCTGGCCGTGAAGCCGTGGCACCGGCCGGCGACGCCGTTTCTGCCGAACGACCCGCTGCGCAACCGCCATTTCGTGACCGGCCGCTCGCGGCAGCCGGGCGACGCTATCGACGGCCGCGTCCCGATCCTGGGCAACGCGGATTTGACGCTCTCGATCGCCGACGTCGACCGTCCGATGGAGTACTTCTACCGCAACACGGGCGGCGACGAATTGCTGTTCGTGCACCGCGGAACGGGGACGCTCGAAACGACCTTCGGCGACGTCGCCTATCGCGCGCACGACTACATCGTGGTGCCCTGCGGCACGACCTATCGCTTCCAGCCCGCGGAGCCCACGCGTTTGGTCGTGTACGCGTCGCGCGGACACATTTCGATCCCGCGCAAGTTCCGCAACGAGTACGGACAGCTCGAGGAGCACGCGCCCTACTACGAGCGCGATCTGCGGCCGCCGGCGCCGCGCGAACCGGTCGACGAGCGCGGCGAATACGAGATCCGGGTCAGCGGCGGCAATCGCCACGCCACCTACGTCGTGCAGAATCATCCCTTCGACGTCGTCGGCTGGGACGGCTATTGCTATCCGTACGCGTTCAGCGCCGACGAGTACGCGCCGATCACGGGCAAACTGCACCAGCCGCCGCCCGCGCACGCGACCTTCGAGGCGCCGGGCGCCGCGTTCTGCGTGTTCGTGCCGCGGCTCTTCGACTATCATCCGCTCGCGATTCCCGTGCCGTACAATCACTCGAGCGTCGACTGCGATGAGGTGCTGTACTATGTGAGCGGCAACTTCATGAGCCGGCGCGGGATCGAAGAGGGCTCGATCACGCTGCACGCCGCGGGCGCGCCACACGGACCGCAGCCGGGCGCCGTGGAGAGCAGCCTCGGGAAGCTCTCGACCGACGAACTGGCGGTGATGGTCGACACGTTCGCGCCGCTCGGCGTCGCCCAGGCGGCGTCGGCGCTGGAAGACGAAACGTACTATCGTTCGTGGATCGAACCCGCGCTCGTGCGGTAAGGAGGAGACTCGTGGCGACGGAACTCGCAGGACGCTCGGCGGCGCTCGACCGGCTCGACTGGGATCACTTGCATTTCTACGTGGGCAACGCGAAGCAGGCGGCGTATTTCTATGCTTCCGCCTTCGGGTTTCGGATCGCGGGCTACGCCGGACCCGAGACCGGCGTCCCCGGGCGCGCCTCGTACCTGCTCGAGCAGAGCCAGTTGCGCTTCGTCGTAACTACGTCGCTTGGCCCGGAAGGCCCCATCGCCGACCACGTGCGCGCGCACGGCGATGGGATCGCCGACGTCGCGCTGCGCGTCCCGGATGCCCGGGCCGCGTTCGCGCTCGCGACCGCTCACGGTGCGCGCGGCGTCGTCGAACCGCACGAGGAACGCGACGAGCACGGCAGCGTGGTGCTTGCGACGATCGCGACCTACGGCGATACGGTGCACACGTTCGTCGAGCGCGACGGGTATCGCGGGCTCTTCATGCCGGGGTACGCCCCGGTGCTGTTTTCGCCCCAAGCAAAGGTCGCGCCCAACCTTCGCGCCGTCGACCACTGCGTCGGCAACGTGGGCTGGAACGAGATGGACCGCTGGACGCAGTACTATGCCGAGGCGTTCGGATTCTCGCAACTGGTCTCGTTCGACGACAAGGACATCTCGACCGAATACACGGCGCTGCGCTCGAAGGTCATGTCCGACGCGGACCACCGCGTCAAATTTCCCATCAACGAGCCCGCGAAGGGTCTCAAGAAATCGCAGATCGAGGAATTTCTCGATTTCTACCGCGGCCCGGGCGTGCAGCACGTGGCGATCGCAACCGACGATATCATCGCGACCGTGCGGGCGCTGCGCGCCAACGGCGTGCAGTTCCTCGACACCCCCGGAAGCTACTACGAAGCGTTGGCGGCGCGGGTCGGGAAAATCGACGAATCGATCGAGCTCCTGCGCGAACTGAGCATCCTCGTAGACCGCGACGATCTGGGCTACATGCTGCAGATCTTCACGAAACCGCTCCAAGACCGGCCGACGCTGTTCTTCGAAATCATTCAGCGCCGCGGCAGCCTATCGTTCGGCAAGGGCAACTTCAAGGCACTCTTCGTCTCGATCGAAGAGGAGCAGGCGAAGCGCGGAAACCTCTAACGAAAGGATAGACCTCCGCCCGCGTGGGATAGGCAAGAATCTTCCGGCCACATCGACCGCCGGAAGGCTCGCTCCACCATGGGCGGGCGGTACTGTCGTTTTCCAGCGCCGCTCCTCTGGTTAGAATCTCCGGCCCGATTGTTATGAGGATGCATTCATGATTTCGATTACCGTCAATGGGACTCGCCGCGAACTCGATGTCCCGCCGGAGATGCCGCTGCTGTGGGTGATTCGCGACGAACTCGCGATGACCGGAACGAAATTCGGTTGCGGCGTCGCCCAGTGCGGGTGTTGCACCGTTCACGTCGACGGCGAGGCTACGCGTTCGTGCGTCTTGCCGGTGTCGGCCGTGGTCGGCAAGGAGATTCACACGATCGAGAGCCTCTCGCACGACAACTCGCATCCGGTTCAGAAGGCGTGGATCGCGGAGCAGGTGCCGCAATGCGGCTACTGCCAGTCGGGCCAGATTATGGCGGCAGCGGCCCTGCTCAAGAAAACCAAGAATCCGACCGACGCCGAGATTTCCGAGGCGATGACGAACATCTGCCGCTGCGGAACCTACGACCGTATTCGCAGCGCGATTCATCGCGCCGCGCTGGAGGCCTGAGCATGAAAACCACGACGCTCGACCGGGGCACGTTCCTCCGCCTGACCAGCGCCCTCGGCGCCGGTCTCGGCCTCTCGTTCCGCTTCCCGACGGCGGCCGGCGCGGACGCGCCCGCGACAGCCGAGTTCGTGCCGAACGCCTGGGTCCGCATCGCACCGGACGAAACCATCACCATCATCGTCGCGAAGTCCGAGATGGGGCAAGGCGTGGCCACCGGCCTGCCGACGATTCTGGCCGACGAGCTGGACGCCTCGATGGATCGCGTGCGCATCGAGTTCGCGCCGGCCGATCCGCGCTACATCGATCCGCTCTACGGCGACATGATCACGGGCGGCAGCACGAGTATCGCGCACCTCTGGACGCCGCTGCGCCAGGCCGGAGCAACGGCCCGCGCGATGCTCGTCTCGGCCGCGGCCGCACAATGGCAGGTCGATCCGTCGACCTGTACGACACGCGAGGGCTCGGTTTATCACGCGGCCTCACAGCGAAGCGCAACCTACGGCAGCCTCGCGATGGCGGCCGCCGCCCTCACACCGCCGGCAAAAGTGCCGCTGAAATCACCCGCCGAATTCACGCTGATCGGCAAGCCGCGCAAGCGGATCGACATTCCTCTCAAGGTGAACGGAACCGCGAGGTACGGCATCGACGTAAAGGTGCCGGGTATGATGTACGCCGCGATCGCGCGTTCGCCCGTGTTCGGCGGCAAAGTAAAGCACTTTGACGGTAAGAAGGCGCGGGCCGTGCACGGCGTAACCGATGTTGTCGAGGTGTCGAACGGAATCGCCGTGATCGCCAAGAACACGTGGGCGGCTTTCAAAGGAAAAGACGCGCTCGAAATCACGTGGGATGAAGGTCCTAACGCAAAGCTGAGCACGGCGGCCCTATTCGAACAGGCGGAACATCTCGGCCGAACCGGCAACGGCGAGAAGGTCGCGATCACGCGCGGCAATCCCGACAGCAACGACGGGACCGTGATGTACGCAACCTATCGCGGACCGTTCTTGGCGCACGCGACGATGGAACCGATGAACGCCACGGCGGACGTGCGCGACGACAGTTGCGTCGTCTGGGCGCCGAACCAAGTACAGTTGCGTGCGCGTATCGCCGCATCTCAGGCAAGTGGTTTGCCGCTCGAGAAGTGCACGATTCACACCACCTATCTGGGCGGCGGCTTCGGCCGGCGTTTGGAGGCGGACTACGTCGGCGAAGCGGTTGAGGTCTCGAAGGCGATCAAGATGCCCGTCAAGGTCATGTGGACCAGAGAAGACGACGTTAAGCACGACTACTATCGTCCGATGAGCCTCAACGTGGTGCGCGGCGTTATCTCGCAGGGCGACCTCGTTGCCCTCTCCCACCAGATCGTCTCGGCGTCGTGGCTGCGGCGCTGGTGGCCGGCGGTGTTCCAAGGCGGGATCGATCCGCTCGATCTGCTGGGAGCGATCGACGCGCCGTACGCGGTGCCGAATTTCCGGGTCAGCTACATCGATCACGAGCACGGCGTTCCGATCGGCTCGTTCCGTGCGCCCGACGCGAACTGGAACGCGTTCGTCACCGAGTCGTTCATCGACGAACTGGCGCACGCGGCGCACAAAGATCCGCTCGCCTTCCGGCTCGGGCTCATCAAAGCGAATCCGCGTGCGGCGGCCGTGCTGCAATTGGCCGCCGAGAAGGCAGGCTGGGGCACCAAGCAGCGGCCGGGCGTGGCGCAGGGTCTCGCGCTCACGATGTGGGCGGGAACCTGGGCCGGCATGGTCGTCGACGTCTCGATGGAGGGCAAGATGCCGAAGGTCCATCGCGTCGTCACCGCGGTCGACTGCGGAACGGTCGTGAACCCCGACATCGTGTTGCAGCAAGCGCAGGGCGCGACGAACTACGGTCTGTCCGCGGCCTTGACCGGCAAGATCACGATCGCGAAGGGCCGAGTCGAGCAGAACAACTTCTACGACTACACCGTTCTGCACATGGCCGATGCTCCCAAGATCGAGGTGCACGTCGTTGCGAGCACCGAGGCGCCGACGGGGATCGGCGAGATCTGCACGCCACCGATCGCTCCCGCCATCGGCAACGCGATCTTCGCGTTGACCGGGAAGCGCGTGCGTTCGTTGCCGTTCAGCGACGCGCTCGCGTAGGCTGTCCATTCGCGAAATCATGGTAGCCGGGCGCACGCGACCCGGCAGGATCCTCGTCGCCGTGTTGGCGTGCGCCATGCTCGGCGTCTCGGGTTCCGTTCGCGCCGCAACGCCCGCTGCAACGGCGACCGGTATACCGCTCGACGCCCCGTGGAAGGCGACGATCTACGCGTTCGCGCGGGCGCATTTCCATCATCCGGCTTGGGGCTGGCAGCACAGCGAACGCGACTACCGGCTCGCCATGCAGATCGCGCAAGGCGACGGGTTGCGGGTCGATACCGACGTCCTGTTCGCGGCCGCAATGCTTCACGACATGGCAGCGTTCAAGCCTTGGGAAAAGCCCAAGACCGAACACGGCGCCGTCGCCGCAATCGCAAGCGGTCCGATTCTGCGCCAGGCCGGGTTCCCGATGGCCAAGTTCCCGGCCGTCCAGGCGGCGATGCGCACCCACATGTTTTACAGCAAGGTGGGGAGCCTGCCGGAAGCGATCGCGCTCCACGACGCCGACAGCGTCGATTTCCTGGGCGCCATGGGGGCGCTGCGCGTGATTGCCCTCACCGGGGAGGGCAGCCCGAGCGCCTCCGGGGCGGTGAAAGGTCTTCACGACCTCCTCCACACGATTCCGTCCCGTTTGCTCACCAAGACCGCGCGGGCGATGGCAGCCGGCCGAGTGTTAGAGCTCGGGCGGTTTCTCGACGAGATCCAGGCCGAAAGCTACGGCGGGAAGGCGCTGTAACCAGGAAGGATCACCTCGGTCGCCAATTAGGCATTCCTAATGTCCTATTTAGGTCGCCCTAGTGAACGGGAAGACGCGCGAGTGCCGCGATGATCGTCTGCATCTGCAATGCCTTGCGCGAGAAAGAGATCGCCCGTGAAGGCGACAAAGGCGCTGCGAGCGTCGCGCAAGTATTCGCGTCCTTGGGCTGCGAGTTGCGGTGCGGAAGCTGCCTGCCCGAGATCCAGACGCTCCTGGGCCGGTCCAGCGATTCCCGCCCCGAAAGGACCTTTGAATGCGATCGAGTCCCGTCATCATCGAGCAGCTCAACGCGCTGCTCTATAACGAACTGACGGCGATCAATCAATACTTCCTTCACGCGCGGATGCTCAAGAATTGGGGCTTTCGCGCGCTCGGAGAGCGGGTCTACCACGAGTCTATCGGCGAGATGCGCCATGCCGACTGGCTGATCGAGCGGATTCTCTTCCTCGAGGGTCTCCCCAATCTGCAGACGCTCGGAAAGCTGCGCATCGGCGAAGACGTCGCCGAGGTGCTCGCAAGCGATCTGACTCTCGAGCAAGCGGCACGCGATGCGACCGCGACCGCGATAACGCTCTTCGAACGTGAGAGCGACTACGTGAGCCGCGAGATCGCAACCAAGATCTTGGTCGACTCCGAAGAGCACGTGGACTTCCTCGAGACGCAAATCTCGTTGCTCAAATCGCTCGGCGTCGAGAATTATCTGCAGAACGCCGTCGTCGATATTCCTGAAGTTTAGCGCGAGCCGGCGCTTGCGAGTTCCCGCTCGCGCGCGAAGGCAACGAACCAATCGAGGGCGGCCGGCTGCATCATCGCTTCGCGGCTGGCGACTTTCTCCGCCGGCATCCCAGCGAGGATGCGGCGCACCGGGATCTCCATCTTCTTCCCGGTGAGCGTATAGGGGATCGCGTCGACGGCACGGATCTCGTCGGGAACGTGACGCGGACTGCACTCGACGCGCAGCTTCTCCACGATGCGCGCGCGTAGGGCGTCGTCGAAAACGGCGCCTTCGGCGAGCCGCACGAACAGCGGCATGTAGAAGCCACCGTCCGGCAGTTCCAAACAAACGATCAAGCTGTCGGCGATTTCGTCGAGTTGCTCGACCGCCCGATAGATCTCCGCCGAACCGATGCGCACGCCGTAGCGGTTCAGGGTCGAATCCGAACGGCCGTAGATGAAACAGCCGCCGCGCTGGTTGATCTTGATGAAATCGCCGTGCCGCCACACGCCGGGGAAGTGTTCGAAGTACGTCTCGCGATAGCGCACGCCGTCCGGGTCGTTCATGAAGTAGAGCGGCATCGAGGGCGACGGGCTCGTGACGACCAGTTCACCGACCTCATCCGTAACTTCTTCGCCTTGCTCGTTCCACGCGTGCACGTCCATGCCGAGCAAACGCGTTTGAATTTCGCCCGCGTAGACCGGCAGCAACGCCGAGCCGCCGACGAGTCCGGCGCAGAGTTCGGTTCCGCCCGAGGGCGAGGTTACCCAGAGATCGTCTTTGACGTTTTCGTAGAACCACGCGGTCGATTCGGGCGTCACGGGCGAACCCGTGAGCAGCACGCTGCGTAAGGCCGAGAGATCGAAGCGCTCGCGCGGAACGAGGCCCGTCTTCTGCATCATCTGCACGAAGGTCGGGCTCGCTCCGAACGAGGTCGAGCGGGCATCGGCCGCAAGCTGCCAGAGGAGCGCAGGCGTCGGATAGGTGGGATGCCCGTCGTAAAGCACGACCGACGAGCCCTGCAGCAGCGCCGAGAGGAGCGCGTTGAACATCATCCAGCCGGTCGTCGTATAGAAGAACATGCGCTGCGAAGGATCGAGGTTCTGCGAAATTCCCGTGCTCTTGAGGTGCTCGAGCAACACACCGACGTGACCGTGCACGATCGGCTTGGGGAGACCCGTCGTGCCCGACGAGAATAGGACCCATAGCGGATGATCGTGAGCGACCCGCTCGTAGGCGAACGACGCCGCGTCGACCGGTGGCCCCGCCAGCAAATCCGACCACTGCAGCGCATCCGGAAACGGTGCCCGCGAGGCAGGGTCGAGATACGATAACCAGACGACGTGCCGCACCGTCGGCAGTTGCGCGCGGATCGACACGATCTCCGCGCTGCGATCGAAGTCCTTGCCGCCGAAGCGATAGCCGTCGGCGACGAACAACACCGTCGGCTCGATCTGCGCGAAGCGATCGATCACCGTGCGCGGGCCGAACTCGGGCGCAGCCGACGACCAGACCGCGCCGATCGCCGTCGTCGCAAGCATGGCAACCACGGTCTCGGGAATGTTCGGCATATACGCGGCGACCCGGTCGCCGGGGCGCACGCCGAGCGCGCGCAGTTGCGTGCCGAGAACGCGCACCGCGGCACCCAATTCCTGCCACGACATCTGCGCGAGCGGACGCGTCTCCGAGCCGTGCACGAGCGCGGCTTCGCCGGGCGCAGCTCGCTCCTCGTGGCGCAACATATGCTCCGCGTAGTTCACCCGCGAGCCGGGAAACCACACCGCGCCCGGCATCGCGCGCCCCTCGAGGACGCGCTCGTACGGCTGGGAAGACCGTACCTCGAAGAAATCCCAGACCTCGGCCCAAAACGCATCGAGGTCGGTAACCGACCAGCGCCACAAGTCCTCGTAGTTTGCGAAGGCTCTGCCGCGCTCGGAGACACGGCGCATGAAACGCGCGACGATAGTGTCCCGCGCCGCCGCGGGGTCGGGCGTCCAAAGGAGCTGGCCTTCCCTCATGCCGTTCCCTCGGCGCGACGAGGCCCCAACTCCTGCGGGGCCCGAAACACAGACGGCGGCGCCGTCGTAACTTCTGGGTCCGACCGCCGGCTCTGCCCGATTTGAGGTTCCAATGAATTCTCGCCGCCTTATTCCCGGGCTCGCATTTCTCGGCTTCGTGCTCGTGATCGCGCGAGTCGCCGCACCGAGCCGCGCCGCGGAAGGCCTCTCGGAGACGCGAAACGTCTCCGGCTTCGACCACATCCGTTTGACCGGTCCGTTCTCGACCGAGATTACCGCCGGCCGCCCGACGCTCGTCACCCTCTACGGCGACCGCGACGTCGTGAACCGGATAACGACCGAGGTCGACGGCGACACGCTCGTCATCGGCATGCGCAACGAATGGGGCTTCAATCGGAAGGCGAAACTTGTGATCGCTCTGCCGGAGTTGCGCGGGCTGGCGAACGACGGTGCGGGCTCGGTGCGAATCAGCGGCCTCGCCGGCGGCGACATCGAGATCGAGAACGCGGGCGCCGGGTCGATCGTAGCGTCCGGCCGGGTCGCAAACGAGAGCATCGCGCTCGATGGAGTCGGGAAGATCGATACCACCGCGCTCGAGGCCAAGGACGTCACCGTGAGCAATAACGGCGTCGGTTCGGTACGCGTTCGGGTGAGCGGCGTTCTCACGGCGAGCGTTAACGGCGTCGGCGAAATCCGATACACGGGCAATCCATCCCACGTCGAAAGCCAAGTCTTCGGGATCGGCCGAATCGACCGGCTCTAGCCGGCGGAATCCTCAACGGACGTAGGACGACGGCCGCGAACAAGAACGGCAGCTGTCCGAGATCGACGTGAAGAGGGGTCTGGCGGATGAAATCGACCATGATGGGCGTTCAGCTCAGCGTCAACCATCTACTCGAACGTGCCGGCCGCTACTTTCCCGATCAGGAGATCGTTGCGCGCCGGCCGGACAAGTCGCTCGCGCGGAGTACCTACCGCGATCTACATCGCCGGGCCCGGCAATTGGCGCAGGCCTTGCGCGGAAAAGCCGGCATAGAGCGCGGCGGCGCGGTCGCGACCTTGATGTGGAATCACGCCGCCCACCTCGAGTGCTATTTCGGCATTCCCGCGGCTGGCGCCGTGCTACACACGCTCAACGTGCGGCTCTCACCCGAGGACATCGCCTACATCGTTGAGGATGCGGGCGATCGCATCGTGATCGTCGACGACGTACTGCTCCCGCTCTGGGAGCGCATCAAACCGTTGCTGCGAACCGTGCCGCGGACCATCGTCCACGCCTTCGGCGGCGAGGCACTGCCCGACACGTATGAGAACTACGAGGACTTCATCGCGGGTGACGCGTCGGACTACGTATATCCGGAACAAGACGAGAACGAAGCGCTCGCGATGTGCTACACGTCCGGCACGACGGGCAGGCCGCGGGGCGTCGTCTACTCGCACCGTTCGATGGTGCTGCACGCGATTACCGAGTGCGCTCCCGACATCATCGGGCTCTCCTGTCGCGACCGGGTTCTCGTGGTCGTTCCGATGTTTCACGCGAACGCCTGGGCGCTGCCGTTCGCTGCGGTGATGACCGGCGCAAGCCAGATCTTCCCCGGCACGCACATGGGCGGCGAGGACCTGCTCGACCTCATGGAGTCCGAGAGGATCACGCTCGCGCTCGGCGTGCCGACGATCTGGCTGATGATCCTTCAATCGCTCGACGCGCCGACGCGCGAACGCGCGCTCGTTCCCGACATGCGGATGCTCGTCGGCGGCGCGGCCGTACCGGTTTCGCTGATTGCGGCGTTTGAAAAACACGGCATGCACATCGTGCAAGGCTGGGGCATGACCGAGATGTCGCCGCTCGGCTCGATCTCGGTGCTGAGGCCGACGCACGCGACCCTCTCGGCGGAGGAACAATACGCCGTCCGCGCACTGCAAGGCGCGGCGCCGCCGCTCGTGGAGATGCGGCTCGTTGCCGACGACGCAACTGTGCAGGCCTGGGACGACGCATCGGCCGGCGAGATTCAGGCTCGCGGTCCGTGGATCACGGGGTCGTATCACAATATGGCGGGCGACGTCGAGCGCTTCACGCCCGACGGCTGGTTGCGCACCGGCGACATCGGCATCATCAACCGCGACGGCTACCTGCGGATCGTCGATCGCAGCAAGGACCTCATCAAATCCGGCGGGGAGTGGATCAGCTCCGTCGATCTCGAGAATACGGTGATGGGGCATCCGGACGTTTCCGAAGCGGCCGTGATCGCCGTCCATCACCCCAAATGGACGGAGCGGCCACTCGTGGTCATCGTTCCCAAGAGCGGACGCACGGTGACCCAGGAAAGCATCCGCACGCACCTGGCACCGCATTTCGCAAAATGGCAAATACCCGACGACTACGTTTTCGTCGAGGCAATTCCACGTACGTCGACCGGAAAGTTCCTCAAGACGGAGCTGCGCAAATCCTTCGGCGACTACGTTTCGCGCACGCCAGGCTGAGGATGCCTATGCGGAGCCTGTCAGGCCGTATCCGTCGACGGCGACCAGTTCCGTAACGTCCGGGCCCTCAACGCAGCGCTCATCGATGTCAGCTTGGAACCGCTTGAACGATTCTAGCGCTCGCAACGGGTTGCTGCCGTCGGGCGTGTCGATCATGGCTAGGTGAACGAAGCTCGAGCCGTCTTCGAGTCTGAACGTGCCGTAGCGAAGCCCGGGCGGCTTCTTCTCGCGCAGCTCATCGAATACGCCGTGGACCAAGGCTTCATTTTCGGCCGCTTTGTCGTCGCGGACTTTGTAGCGCACCAAGACGATATCCATCAGAATCCCCTTTCGGTTGTGGGAGGACTCCGGCTCTTCAGGCGGCGAAATCAGGTAACCTGCAGGTTACGATGAATGCACTCGACGCTCTCGGGAACCCCACCCGCCGCGATATCTTGAACGAACTCCGCCGCGCGCCGATGCCGGTCGGCGAGTTGGCGTTGCGGTTTTCCGTGAGCCGGCCCGCGATCTCGCGCCACCTCCGCGTGCTGCAAGACGCCGGGCTCGTCGTTCCGGAGGAGCGCGGCGCGCAGAACGTGTATGCCGTCCGCGTCCAGGGGTTCCGCGCTGTGCGCGAGTACATCGACAGCTTTTGGGACGTCGCCCTCTCGCAGCTCGAGGTGCTGGCGCGGCGATGATTCGCAAGAGCGTCGTCTTACCGTGCAGCCCCGAGCGCGCGTTCGCGCTATTCACGGAGGAAGCCGGCCAATGGTGGCCGGCCGACAAGCGCCATACCGAGGATAGCGCGAGCGTGATCCGGATCGAGGCCTCGGGCCGGTTCTTCGAGCGCGCAAGCGACGGCACGGAAGTCACACTCGGCGTCGTGCGACACTTCGAGCCCGCGCAGCGGCTCGTGCTGGATTGGTATCCGGGTACGGGCGAGGCGGACGCGACGCAAGTCGAAGTCCGCTTCGAACCGGTCGAAGGGGGAACCCGCGTGACCGTAATGCACGATCTCGGTGCGGCGAGCGTCGAGACGTTCGCGCGCAACGCTCCTACCTACGATCGCAACTGGGGTCCCGTGCTCGCGGCGCTGGAACGCCACGGTTCGAACCTGCCTTGATTTTAGGTAACGTGTAGGTTACGATGCGCGCATGCGATCGTTTTCCACGCGCACGACCATCCATGCTCCGGCCGAGGGCGTCTGGCGCATACTGACGGACGCGCCGAGCTACCAGTCGTGGAATACGACGGTAACACGCGTCGACGGTCGCATCGCACTCGGTGAAGCTGTCACGATGCACGTAAAGGTCTCACCGGGCCGCGCCTTCCCGGTGAAAGTGGTAGCGTTCGATCCCCCGGCGCGGATGGTGTGGCGGGGCGGCATGCCGCTCGGGCTCTTTACCGGCGAACGCACCAACGAGCTGCGCGCGCTCGAAGACGGGCGCGTCGAATTCTCGATGCGCGAAGACTACCGTGGTTTGATGGCGCCGTTGATCGCGGGCTCGATTCCCGATCTCCAGCCCGCGTTCGACGAGTTCGCGGCCTGCCTGAAAGCGCGCGCCGAAGCGACCTAGGTGATCGGGCCCGGGCGCGGTTCCAGAACCTCGACCGGGATGCCGTTGGGATCCTCGATGAAGGCGAGCCATCGGCCGCCGCCCGGTGATTTCTTCGGGCCGGAAAGAATCTTGACGCCCTTCTCGCGGAGCTGCTCGATCTGGGCCGGAAAATCGCCCTCGAGCTCGAGCGCCAAGTGCTCGTAGCGGTTGCCGATGGCGTACGGCTCGTGGTCCTCGAGATCGTAAACGAGCTCGATGTACGAGTTCCAATCCGCGCCGACGAACGCCATGTCGGCGTTGCCCGGATAGTGCAACGGCCCGTCGAGCAATTTGAGCCCGAGTTTGTTCGTGTAGAAGTCGATCGACGCGGCCATGTCGTTGACGAAGATCGACGTATGAAGGTAGCGAGACACGACGCGAGTTCTCTCCTCGAAAAGATGTTGCTAGCGGACCGCTCGTAAGACGGGTTCCGGGGCGTTCTCCGGGGCGGTCAGCCGTCCCGCCAAGACCGACATGTAGCGCAGGCAGCAGACCCGCAGGAACGACGTAAAGTTCGTCGTCTCTTCCCGGTACTCCATCAACTCGTCGTGCAGCCGCACGATCAGCTGATTTGTCGAGAAGCGCTCACGGGCCGCCATTTCCGCGAGCACGTCCCAAAAATGGTTCTCGAGACGTATCGTGGTCAGGACGCCGTGAATGCGCAGCGAGCGCGTGCGCGACTCGTAGAGTATCGTGTCGGCTTTGGCGTAAATGTTGCACATCAGACCATCTGCTTACTCATGGCATCGGCGATAAAGTCCGACTGGCGAATGGCGAGCGTGACGATCGTGAGGGTGGGATTCTCACCGGCTCCGGTCGTGAACTGGCTGCCGTCGGAGATAAACAGGTTCGGGACGTCGTGGGAGCGCCCATGCTTGTCGACCACGCCGAGTTTGGCATCGTCGCTCATGCGGCAGGTACCCAGATTGTGCGTCGAGGGATAGGGCGGCACGAAGGCCACCTTCTTGGCGCCGACCGCATCGTAGATCGCTTTGCCGGCTTTGAACGCGTGCGCCCGCATCGCGAGATCGTTGGGATGGTCGTCGTAGTGGACGTTCGGAACGGGCAAGCCGTAGTCGTCTTTGACGTCGTGGTTGAGGGTGACGCGGTTGGTTTCTTGCGGCATGTCCTCGCCGACGATCCACATCCCGGCCGTGCTCGTGTAGTCGTCGAGGAACGACGTAAAGTCGGCTCCCCAGGCGCCCGGGTTCAAGAACGCAGCCATGAACGGCAGCCCGAGCGATATCGTCTCCATCTCGTACCCGCCGACGAAACCGCGACTGGGGTCGAGGCGCACTTCGTCTTGCACGATGCCGGCCATCGTCGTGCCGCGATACATGTGCACGGGATGTTCGAAGGTCGCGTAGACCGAGGCCGTGAGGTGGCGCATGTAGTTGCGGCCGACTTGGCCCGAGCTATTGGCCAAACCGTCGGGGAACGCGGTCGAGGTCGAGAGCAGCAGCAGCCGCGCCGTTTCGATCGAGTTAGCCGCGACGGCGACCAGCCGCGCCTTCTGGCGCTGCTCTTGTCCCTTCGCATCGACGTAGACGACGCCGGTCACCTTGCCGCCTTTGGTCTCGATCATCGTAACGTGCGACTCCGGCCGCAGATCGAGCTTGCCGGTCGCTTCGGCACGCGGAATCTCGGTGTAGAGGGTCGACCATTTCGCGCCCGACTTGCAGCCTTGGAAACAGAATCCGAGCTGCAAGCACCCGCTGCGGCCGTCGCGGAAATGGCTGTTGATCGCCATGTGCCCGGTGCTGCACTTCTTGTAGCCGACCTTGGTTGCGCCGTTGTACATGACTTTGAAATTGTTGTTGCCGGGCAGACCCGCGTTCGGCGTGGCGCGCGTGACGCCCAGCTTCGCTTCGGCCTTCGCGTAGTACGGCTCGAGATCGGCCAGGCCGATCGGCCAATCCATCAGGTTCGCGCCCGCGATCGCGCCGTAGTTCGTGCGCGCCTTGAACTCGTGCTCTTGGATGCGCAGCGAAGCGCCGGCCCAGTGGGTCGTCGTTCCGCCGACGGTCTTGCACGTCCAGGCGGGCAGATTCGGAAAATCCTTGGCGACGCGCCAGTTGCCCGACGTGGTGCGCTTGTCGAGCCAAGCGAGTTGGCTGAACGAGGGCCACTCGTCGTTGACGAAGGTCGCGCTCGATTGCCGCTTGCCGGCCTCGAGTAGAACGACTTTCACGCCCTTCTGACAGAGCTCGTTTGCGAGCGTGCCGCCGCCGGCACCGGAGCCGATGACGACGACGACGGAGGCGTCATCGTGTGCGTAGCTTGCCATACCGAATTCTCCTAAAGGCTTCCGAGGGTGGGGCTTGCGTCCACGGGCGGATTGGGCAGCCACGTGAGGTCGTTGAAGCCGTGGTGGATGTAGCCGCCGCGCGGCCACGAGGCGCCTTCGTATCCAAAGTGTGCGTACGCGAGCGGGTTGTCGTAGAGCGCCGTGATGCACGTGCCGCGCACCATCGCGAAGAACGGTGTGTCCTCGATGCTCTTGGCGGCGGCCAACTGTGCTGCCGGAGTCGCCTTCGCGAAGCTGCCGTTCGCGGCCGAGTCGAGGGCGCCGCATCCGGCGTGCACCTTGGCCGCGACTTGCGGATCCTTGGCCGACACTTTGTCGAGCTCTTTGACGACAAACGCATAGACTGCGGTCGGAAGCGTGGCGTGCGGATACAGCACCTGCGCGAAGCTCAACACCGTCTCGCCGTCGGGCTGCGAGAGCGAGTTGAGCTCGAGCGCCCACACGCGCGAAGGTGCGAGCGCGGCCAATACGGAGCCCGCGGCAAGGGTACCCATGATCGCGCCTGTGCGCCGGAGCATCTCGCCCCGGTTCAGCGTGGGTTCGGCAAGCGAAGAATCTGACATAAAGATATTTCTTTCTTCATGTGGGTGATGCGGGTGGCCTTACCGATTACTCTAGGCTCGCGCTGTGGCCGCCGGGTAATATGCGGGTACAGCGCGATGTGACAGTGTGCACATAGAAGCTCGCTGCCGGGTTGTGTGACCCGGGCTGCAGTGGGCTTCCGCGGTGCCTGGGCCGCGAAGCGTGGTCGATAGACTTTAGGTGACGTTCTCACTGCTTTCGCTCGCATTTGCCGCCTCAATCGCGATCGCGCACGCGGTTCCGCCGCGCCAAAGCGCACCGCAGACGGCACCCCAGGCCGCCGTGGGCCAAGCCGACGCCGTCGCGATGCTCACGGAACTCAATGCCCGTCGCGTCTCGAAGGGGCTCGCGCAGCTGGCCCTCGACCCGCGCTTATGCGCGATCGCTCTCGAGCACGCGAGCGACATGGTCGCCCGCGCCTACTTCGACCACAATACGCCTGAGGGCGTCTCGCCCTTCGCCCGGATGGATCGCGCCGGCTACACCTACGGCTACGCGGGCGAGAACATGGCCCTCGACAAGAATCCGGGCGCCGCGGAACTCGCGCTCTGGCAATCCCCCGAGCACCGTCAGAACATCCTCGAGGTGCATTACCTCAAGGTCGGGATCGCCGCCGTCCGCGCCTCCGCGGGCGAGATCTTCGTCGAAGACTTCAGCGACTAGACCCGGACTTTAGCGCCTTCGTTCCTCGTGTGATCCGCATCGCACTTGGCGCGTACGAGCAAGATTTACCCCCCGCGCGTGCGGTAGTTCGCTTGCGTGAATATCGGCCGGAGCCGCGCCGCGACTGTGTTTGCTCTCGTGGCGCTGGGAATTCTGCTCGCCATTTCGCCGGCGTCGCGGGCCGCCGGAGCCGATGACGACGTTGCGCTGCTGCTCCATTCCGTCAACGCTGCGCGCACGCTCAACCACTTGCCGCCGCTGCGCCTGGACGGCCGGTTGTGCCGGCTCGCGCGCGAGCATGCCGTGGACATGGTGACGCGCAACTATTTCGACCACAGCACGCCGGAAGGGTATTCGCCGTTCGCACGGATGGACGCCGCGCACTACCGCTACGGCTACGCCGGTGAAAACCTCGCCGTGGACCGCGGCGCCGCCGAGATCGCGCACGATTTCTTGCTCTCGCAAGAGCACCGCGCGAACCTACTCGAAGCGCACTATCAGCGCATCGGCATCGGAGCGGTGAGTGCGCCTGTGGGCGAGGTCGTGGTCGAAGACTTCAGCGAC
>Ga0302325_10005698_pt1 | contig 28223 bp, 25 predicted proteins | sample Palsa_T0_2_FD_201948 | JGI IMG/M metagenome (GOLD analysis project Ga0302325, IMG submission 201948) | Peat permafrost microbial communities from Stordalen Mire near Abisko, Sweden - Palsa_T0_2 | ecosystem: Environmental > Terrestrial > Soil > Palsa > Peat permafrost | place: Sweden: Abisko... | reverse complement strand
CCGGCCCCCGGCCCGGCGTGCCCCGGCCATCCGCGATCAGCACCGCGAACCCCTGCTCGGCGAACCACTGCGAGGTCAGGTAGGCGCCGCGCGCCGCGAGCACGCGCTGCGAGTGCGGGCCGCCGTATGGGTCGAGCAGCACCGGCAGCGGCCCCGAGCCGGGCTCGTGCCAGGACGGGAAGAGGATCGCCGTGCGCACCTGGCGCGGGCCGAGGGACAGCAGCGCGGGCCGGGGGACGACCAGGTTGGGGGTTTCGGCGTAGCAAGCGATCTGTCCCTCCGGCTTCTCGCCTCCTGCGACATCTCCATCGTCACGGAGCACCCGGATCGTCGCGCCGTCCTCATCCAGCGACCGGCCGGTAAGTACGGTCGTGCCGCCGGCCCGCCGTCCCGCGAACACCCCGGGTCCCCGGGATACCCGGGTCAGGCCGCCGGGGCCGTAGCTCCACAGGCCGATCTCCGTCGGCTCTTCCGACGCGGTGAACAGCACAGCGTGCCCGTCCACGCCGAGGATCTCGCGGACCTGCAGGCCCGGCGGGGTCACCGGCTCGGCCCCGCCCCAGGACAGCTCGCCCGGGGTGGCGACGACCAGGCGCCTGGCGTCGTCCTCCGTGACCGTCCAGGCGATCCGGCCGCCCGCCGTCCAGGCGGGGACGCCCGGCACGATGTCGACCCACTGCGGATCGCTGTCCTCGCGCAGCAGGGACGTGGCGCCGGTGGCCCGGTCGGCGACCAGGATCCGCATCCGGCGCTGGTCGCGGCTTTGCACCACGATCAGCGGGTCGGCTGATCCGCCCTTATCGTCCCAGCAGGCGGTCACCAGGTAGGGGAACGCCTCCCGGTCCCAGTCGACGGTCGTGTGCCGGCCGGCCAGTTCGGCCAGGATCAGCGAGACGTCCGCGTTGGGCGTGCCCGCGGCCGGGTAGCCGACTTCTGCCGGGGACCGTCCCGGGTTGGCGGGATCGGCGATGTACCAGCGCGTGACCGGGGTCTCGTCGACTCGCGCAACGAGCACCGCGGTGCCGTCCGGCGCCCACCAGTAACCCCGGGTGCGGTCCATCTCCTCGGCCGCGATGAATTCGGCCAGCCCGTACGTCACGCCCGCGTTGCTCTCCGGCGCGTCCGCCGGCCCCGCGACCACCCGGTCCCCGGTGCCGCCCTCGTCGTCCACGCCCAGGTTCGCGACCCGCAGCGCCCCGCCGCTCACGTAGGCCACCCACCGCCCAGACGGGTCCGGCCGCGGATCCAGCGCCGGAGCCTGCAACGTCAGTTCGCGTAGCGCCGCCACCCCGCCAGCCCCGGGCCCAGCGGTCCTCTCGGCACCAGGGCCTCCGCGCACCCCGGCAGTGCCTCCAGTCCCATCCCCGCCAGCCGCAGCGGCCACAAGGTCCACCGCGAAGACCCGGCCCGCCAGGCTGAAGACGGCCGTCCGCACGGCCGCGTCGACGGCGTACGACACGATGCCGCCGGCCTGCTCGCGGACCCGCTCCCGGCGCCTCTTCTCCTCCGGCGGCAGATCCTCGTCGCCGGAGAAGCTGAGGACGGCGGGATCGGCGATCAGCCGTTCGGTCCCGGAGCCGACGTCGAAGAGCCACAGGCAGGTCAGCGGGTCGGTGCCGCTCTTGCTGCGCAGGAACGTGACCTGGTCCCCGGCCGGGGAGACCGCGAACGCGCGTGGCACGCCGAGGGTGAATCGGCGGGTACGGGCCTGCTGCCGGGGGAAGCTTTCGGTCATGGGCATAGATCCTGCCAGCCCCGGCTACCCTCACGTGCTGTGAGCTCTTCGCTGGAACGTCGTCGGATGCTGTTCGTGCACGCCCACCCCGACGACGAATCGATCGGCACCGGCGCCACGATGGCCAAATACGCCGCCGAAGGCGCCTACGTGACGCTGGTGACGTGCACCCTCGGCGAGCTGGGGGAGATCATCCCGCCCGGGCTGGCCGCCCTGGCCGCTGACCGCGATGACCAGCTGGGCGGCTACCGGATCGGTGAGCTCGACGCCGCCTGCCGCGCGCTCGGCGTCTGCGACCACCGTTTCCTCGGCGGCCCGGGACGCTGGCGGGACTCCGGGATGATCGGCACGCCCGGCAACGACGACCCGCGCGCCTTCTGGCAGGCGGACGTGGACGAGGCGGCCCGGGACCTGGCCGCGGTCATCCGCGAGGTCCGCCCCCAGGTCATGGTCACCTACGACGACGACGGGTTCTACGGTCACCCCGACCACATTCAGGCGCACCGGGTTTCCTGCCGCGCACACCAGCTGGCCGCCGACCCGGCCATCATCCTCGACCGCGGCGGGTGCGACCAGGCCCCCCCTTGGCAGGTCAGCAAGTTCTACGCGAGCACGACCCCGCAGTCCCAGCTGGACCAGGAGATCGAGATGCTGCGGGCGGTGGCGCACGGCGGCATCATGGCGCCCGGCGGCTCCGTGGCGCCCGGCGGTTCCGTGGCGCCCGGGGCCCAGCGGCTGCCCTCCGGCTTCCGCCTGCCCGCGTCCGCCGCGGACCTGGTCTACGGTGTCCCGGACGAGCAGGTGACCACCGAGATCGACGCGTCCTGCTACCTGGACGCGAAGCTGGCCGCCATGCGGGCGCACGCCACCCAGATCAGTGTGGAGGGCACCTTCTTCGCCCTGTCCAACCAGGTCGCCCAGCTGGCGTCCGGCGTCGAGTACTACGCGCTACTGGCCGGCGAGCCGGGCCCCGACGGCCCCTACGGCCGTGAGGACGACCTGTTCGCGGGCATCGCGGCGGACCCTGAACCTCAGCGGATCCCGGACAGTGCCGCCGCCGGGCATGCTGGGTAGCGTGGCCCTCATGGGATGGCGGCCAGATCAGCCGGGAAGGCAGCAGCAGATGGCAGAGCCGGCCGTACCAGGGCGCGGGGAACCCACCGGGCGGGATCGTCCCGTGGAGCACCGCGATGCCTTCGTCACCGGCGGCGCCTACGGCGTCCTGTTCGTGCTCGGCGCGATCGAGGCGATCATGGGGTCGTTCGGGTACAGCTGGATGGTGGGGCCCGTCCCGGCGGCCGCGCTGGGCTGCTGCGCCGCTCTCCTGGTCACCTGCCTGGCCGCGGGCTGGGCGATGCGCTCACTGGCCGGCGCGCTGGTTCCGGCGATCGGCTGGATCCTTGTGTCGTTCGTGCTGGCCATGCCCAACGCTGAGGGCAGCGTGGTGATCACGAACACGGCGGCCGGCAAGTGGTACCTGTACGGCGGCGCTATCAGCGCGGCCATCGGGATCGTCGGGGTGTTCGCTCTCTGGATCCGCAGGATGCCGGGCGCGAAGCCGTCCCGGTGACGGGCGCCGATTTGGCCGCCTTCCGCGACGCGGCCGGGCAGTTCGCCACCGGTATCGCGGTCGTTGCCGCCGCCACGGACGGCATAACGCACGCCATGACGGTCAACGCGTTCACCTCGGTATCGCTCGACCCGCTGCTCATCCTCGTCTGCGTGGAGAAGAGAGCCCGCTTCCACGACGCCCTGCTGACCGCGGGGATCTGGGCGGTCTCGGTACTCAGCGAGGACGCCGAGAAGACCGCCCGCTGGCTGGCCACCCGCGGCCGTCCGCTGGAGGGCCAGCTCGACGGGCATCCCTACCATCCGGGCGCGGTCACCGGGGCGCCCGTCCTCGACGATGCGCTGGCCGCGCTCGAATGCCGGACCTTCGCCGTTCACGAGGGCGGTGACCACAGCATCGTCGTCGGGGAGGTGCTGGCCGTGGACGCGCCGCCCACCGCCGCGGACGGCCCCGGCCCGCTGATCTACCACGCGGGCCGCTACCGCCGCCTCCCCGGCCGCTGACCCTCCCCGGACCGGTACCGCCTCTTCCCGGGCCGCTGACTCTCGCTGATCTTCCTGGACGAGCCGACCGCCGGGCTCGATCCGCGCAGCCGCCGGACCATGTGGGAGATCATCCGCGACCTGGTCGTGGGTGGCGTCACGATCTTCCTCGCCACGCAGTACCTGGAGGAGGCTGATCAGCTCGCCGGCCAGATCGCGGTGCTCGACCATGGCGGCATCGTCGCCGAGGGCAGCGCCGCGGAGCTCAAGCGCCGCGTCCCCGGCGGCCACGTCCGGCTGCACTTCGCCGACGCGCGGGACCTGGACGCGGCGGCGCGCACCGTCGGCGCGGCGGCGCGCGACGACGAGGCGCTCACCCTGCAGGTCTCCGGCGATGGGGATGCGCGGTCGCTGCGTGACCTGCTCAATCAGCTTGCCGGGGCGTCGGTTGAGGTGGACCGGCTGTCCATCCATACCCCGGACCTCGATGACGTCTTCCTGGCCCTGACCGGCCAGCCCCCCGCGGCCGAGCCCGCCAGCCCCGGGAGGGCCGGCCGGCCGGACGGCCCACCGGAAGTCCGCGCACAGAAAGCCGGCTCGCGATGACCGCTCTGTCGTACACCGTGTCCGATTCGGCCACCATGCTGCGCCGCAACCTGCGGCACATGCGGCGCTACCCGTCGCTGACGCTGATGCTCGTCGGTCTGCCGATCATCTTGCTGCTGCTGTTCGTGTACGTGTTCGGGACGCTCGGCGCCGGGCTGGGCGGCGTGTCCGGCGGCCGGGCCGCCTACGCCAACTACGTGGCCCCCGGGATCATCCTGCTGACCGTGGCCGCCGCCGCGCAGGGAACGGCCATCTCGGTGGCCATGGACATGACCGAGGGCATCATCGCCCGGTTCCGCACCATGGCCATCGCCCGCGCCTCGGTGCTGACCGGTCATGTCCTCGGCAGCCTGATCCAGACGATGCTCAGCCTGGCCGTCGTGGTCGCCGTCGCGGTGGGCGTCGGGTTCCGGCCGACCGCTGGCCCGCTGGCCTGGCTCGCGGCCGCCGGCGTGCTGGCCATGACCGCCTTCGCGCTGATCTGGCTGTCGGTCGCGCTCGGCCTCGCCGCCAAGAGCGTCGAGACGGCCAGCAACTCCCCGATGTTCCTGATGCTGCTGCCGTTCCTGGGCAGCGGGTTCGTCCCCACCCAATCGATGCCCACCGGACTGCGCTGGTTCGCGCAGTACCAGCCGTTCACGCCGATCACGGAAACCGTGCGCCACCTCCTGCTGGGCGGCCCGGTCGCCCGCGACGCGATCGCCTCCGCCGCCTGGTGCGCCGGTATCGCGCTGTTCGGCTACCTGTGGGCGAAAAGGCTGTACGCCCGCCAGCCCTGACCGTCATCCCCCCTCAGCCGAACGGACCTCCGCGGGGCTCTACCGCCCGTGGGGGCCCGCCGCCGAACCCGCCTGTGCCAGACTTCACCGCAGCCGGGAGACCCTCTGCCGGAGCGCCCGGGCCCTCAGCCAGCATCCAGTTAACGTCCAGCCACGTGCGCCATGCTGACGCCCGTGGTGACGGGCCAGGCGCAACGCGATCGCGTGGCCGTGACGTCCGCGCCAGGTACCGGGGCGTCGCGGCCGCACGCGGACGAGCTCGACGTGGTGCGCCCGGCCGCGTCGCTGCTGGTCATCATCACGCACGCGATGCAGATGTTCGCCCCGGCCGGCAGCATCTTCTACGGTGCCGTGCTGCTCGAATCGGAGGCGAGCCGGCACATCTTCTTTTTCGTCAGCGGGCTGGTGCTGATGTACCAGGCCTACGACCGGCCCCGGTGGTCGGCCCGGGCCTTCTGGCGGCGCCGGTTCACCTCGATCATCGTCCCGTTCGTCATCTGGACGCTGCTGTATACCCTGGCCGGCTTCGCGGGCCTGCGCGGCGACACCATCCCCTCGGTGACCGGAACTCCCCTTCAGGTCCTCAGCCGGATTGGCGTCCAGCTCATCACCGGGTCCGGCCACCTGTACTTCGTGATCGTGCTCGTGCAGTTTTACCTGCTCTTCCCGCTCCTGGCGGGCATTGTGAACCGGGCCCGGCGGTGGCAACTGGCCATCGTCGGGGTGAGCCTGGCCGCCCAGGTGGCGGTGACGATCGCGCTGCACTACCTCAAGCTGAGTTCGCTCATCTGGCAGGACATCGACTCCACCCGCGAAGTCACCTCGTATGTCTTCTACCTGGTGGCCGGGGCGGTCGCCGGAGCGCACCTGCCAGCCGTCCGGGCCTGGGTGTGGCGGCACCGGCGGGTCCTGCTCGCCGCCGCTGTCGCCGCCACCGCGTGCGTGGAGGCCTATTACCTGCTGGCCGTCCATTCCGGCGAAAGCGCTGGCGGCGCTTCGGATCCGTTCTCCCCGGAGTTCATCCTGTCCTACCTGGCCGCCATCGTTCTGCTCTGGCTGGCGGGCGCGTGGTGGGCGGCGCGGTCGCGGGACGGTCGGCTGTCCCGAATGGTCCGCACCACCTCGGACAATTCGTTCGGCGTCTACCTGAGCCACATCGTGTTCCTCGACATCGCCCTCACCTACGGCCTCGGGAGGCTGGAACCGGCAGTCCCCTGGCCCGTGATCGTGCTCATCGCCGTCACCGGGACCTGGATCGCGGCCAGCCTGTTCACCGTGGCCATGACGCGCACTCCCGTCAGCCGCTGGGTCGTCGGCTGCGCCCGCCGGCCCCTCCGCGGCGGCCCGCCGCCGGTGGGCCGCGGCACCGTCCGCGAACCTGACCACCCGATGGATCTGGCTTGCGAGTTTCCTGAGTGCACCAGGGACTTATTTCGTTAGTCTCAGCAACCTCTTGACTGCGTCCGGGGGGCGTCTCAGCGGCGGACAGCATGCTCGCCGGAGTGGTTATCGACACCAGTGCGGCCAAGCCCGTAACCTCCGTCGGCCGCGCAGCCCCTGCGCGGGGCGAGGGGGCGGCCGCCTTCGCTGCCGCGGCCGCGGAACCGGCCCGCCCGCCCCGGCGCCGGCCGCGGCCGCGGCTCAGCCACGTCGACGCCATGCGCCCGGTGAAGCAGTTCGGCGTGGTGTCCACGCATTCGCTGCAGAGCTTCGCGCCCGCGGCCAGCCTCGGGGTCGGCGCCAGCCTCATGCTGACGCACGTCACCCGCTTCGCCTTCATGTTCATCTCGGCCGCGATGCTCGTTTACGCCTACCCGGCGGTGGGCCGCGGCGGCTGGCGGACGTTCTGGCAGCGGCGGCTGCTGGCCGTGGTGCTGCCCTACGCCACCTGGACCGTCATCTACTTCGCGGTCGGCCTGGCTCAGGCTGGCCGGGCCGGGAGCCTCGCCGACGATGCCGGCCACCTGGGCTGGCTGCTGCTCACGGGCTACGACCAGCTGTACTTCCTGGTCGTACTGCTGCAGTTCTACCTGATCTACCCGGCGTTCCTGTGGCTCATCCGGCGCACCGAGCGGCACCACTGGTGGCTGCTCGGTGCCAGCCTCGCGCTCGAGGCGGTGCTGTTCTGGCTCGTGCACGAGCAGTACGTCCCGGCCTGGATGCTGAACAGGGGCGCGACCCGCGAGCTATGGAACTACGAACTGTTCGTCATCGCCGGCGGGGTCATGGCCTGGCACTACCAGGAGGTGCACGCCTGGCTGGTCCGGTACTGGCGGCCGCTGCTGGCCGCGACGGCGGCGGCGATAGCGCTCAGCGAGGGCTGGTTCCTGCTCGCCTCGCACGGCGTGCCGGGGTTCCGCACCGGGGACCCGTCCGATCCGTTCCAGCCGGTGGAGATTCCGCTCTACCTCGGCCTGATCACGGTGATCTACCTGCTCGGGGTGCTGATCGGCGACGAGCGCCGGCCGCGCTGGCTGCGCTCGGTGGTGAGCGCCGGGGCGGACTACTCCTACGGTATCTACCTCAGCCAGGTGCTCTTCCTCACCGCGCTGACCTGGCTCGGCTGGGGATCGCTCAGCCATCACGTGCCCTGGGTGGTGGTGACCCTGGGCGGCATCGTCATCGTCTTCGTCGGGTCGGGCCTGCTGACCGCGCTGCTGGCCCGGCTGCCCGGAGCCCGGGCCACGGCCGGCATCCCGCGCCGCCCGTGGCGGCGTTCCCGGTCGGCCCGTTCCGCCCGGCCGCACGGCAGTCCGCCGGGAACAGGGCCTGAGGTACTGTGCCTGAGTGCGACGGAAAGTGGCGCTGCTGCTCGGCCTGCTGGCGGTGTTTGCGCTGGCCGGAGGAATCGCCGGGAGCGCGGTGGCGTTCGGTGGCCTCAGTCAGCCGGTCCAGCGGTCCGGCCTGGCCGTCCAGGAGAACCGGGCCGCCAGGCAGCGCGATGACCACGGGGTCTGGCCGTCGCCCGCCGGGCACACCAGGTCGTCCGCCCGCCCACTGCTGGCCGTGATCGGCGCGTCGTTCTCGGCGGGCGTGGGGGCCGGCCGGCCCAGCCTCGCCTGGCCTGCAGATCTGGCCCGCCTCGAGCACTGGCGGCTCGCCGTGAGCGCCGACCCGGGTGCTGGGTACGTCAACCCGGGGGAGGGGCACCGCGGCCCGTTCTCCCGGCTCGCCGCCCGCCTCCACCTGGCCAGGATCCACCCGCAGGCGATCATCATCCAGGGCGGCCACGACGACATCGGGCGGCCGCTGCCGCTCATCCGGCAGCGGGTGGAAAGCCTGATCGCGACGATCCGCCGCGAGGCGCCGTCCGCCCGGCTCGCGGTGCTCACGGTGTTCCCCCGGGGGAACCACCCCCGGCCCGTTGTCTGGGCCACCGACCAGGCCATCGTGTCCGCCGCCCGGCACGCGGACCCGCACATCCTGGTGTTCGACCCGCTGGCCGGGCACTGGCATTTTTCGCGGATCGGCGACCACCTGCACCCCACTTCCGCCGGGCACCTCTGGATCGCGGAACGGCTGGCCGCGGGCCTGCGCGGGCACCAGGTCGCCGCCTGAGCCATCCATGGCGGAAAGGCGCCGCCTGAGCCATCCATGGGAGAAAGCTGAAGGCGGCGGATCCGTCCGCTGGCTCTTAGCCGACGCTCACGCGCATCGTCCTGGCCGTCCAGCCTGCGGCGTCACACTGACCCGCATGAGCCAAGACAGGGTGCCGCCGGCGTGCGGTCTCGCGCGGCTGGTGGCCGGGCGGGCACAGGAGTACGGGCAGCGGACCTTTCTCGAGGACGCTCAGGGGGGCCGGACGCTGTCTTATGCCCGGCTGGCGGAGCTGGTCCGGGAGCGCGCCGCAGCGCTGGACGCGGCCGCGATCCCGCCCGGAGCGCGGGTCCTGATCGACATCGAGAATCCCGTTCACTTCTGCGCCGCCTACCTGGGCGTGCTGGCCGCGGGCCGGTGCGCGGTCCCGGTCAACCCGCACGCCCCGGTGGCCGAGCTGGTCCGGACGGTCAGCGTGGTCCGGCCGGAGGTGATGATCGGTGACCGGTCCGATCGTGTCGCCTGCTCCGGTGTGCCTCCGCTGCGGCACCTTCGGCCTGGTCGCCGGGCCACAGCCGCCGGGCCGGCGGAATCGCGGCCGCAGCCGGGCTCGGTGCTGCTGCTCACGTCCGGCTCCACCGGCGCTCCCAAGGCCGTGGAACTGACCGAAGACCGGCTGCTGCACGTGGCCCGGGCCGTGGTCCGGCACAACCGGCTCACCCCCGCCGACCGGGGCTTCAGCCCGCTGCCGCTCTTCCACATCAACGCCCAGGTCGTGGCCCTGCTGGCCAGCCTGTACGCGGGCGCGGCGCTGCTGGTCGACCGCCGGTTCCGCCGCCACGGGTTCTGGGAGATGCTGGCCGACCGCGACGTCACCTGGATCAATGCCGTGCCCGCGATCCTGACCATTCTGGCCGAATATCCCGTCCCCGTCCGGCCCCCGCGCCTTCGGTTCATCCGGTCCGCATCGGCGCCGCTGCCGCTCGCCGTCCGGCAGCGGATCGGGGCCCGGACCGGCGCGCCGGTGCTGGAGAGCTACGGCATGACCGAAGCGGCCAGCCAGATCACCGCGACGCCGCTCGACGGCTCTGCGCCAGCCGGATCATGCGGGCGCCCGGTCGGGGCCGAAGCCGAAGTCCGGGACCGTGGCGGCCAGCCCGTGCCCGCGGGCACCACCGGGCAGATCTGGATCCGCGGCGCCGGGGTCATCGACGGCTACGTCGGCGGCCGCGGTGCGGAGCGGTTCGACGCGGCCGGCTGGCTGAACACCGGTGACCTCGGCCACCTCGACGAGGACGGGTTCTTGTTCCTGGCCGGGCGCTGCGACGATGTGATCAACCGCGGCGGGGAGATGCTGTACCCCCGCGAGATCGAGGAGGTGCTCATCGCCGACTGCGCGGTCCGGGACGCGGTGGTCGTCGGCCGGCCCGACTCCGTCCTCGGCCAGGTCCCAGTCGCATACGTGATCCCGGTCCGGGCCCCCGGGACTGCGGACGGCCTGCAGCACCTGCTGGACGTGCTGGCCGCCCGCTGCGCCGCGGAGCTGAGCCGGTTCAAGCGGCCCGAGGCGGTCTACGTAGTCGACGAGCTGCCCCGGGCCGCGACCGGCAAGATCCAGCGCTACCGGCTGCGCGAGCCCAGCCCCGCCGCTGCTAGCCCGGCCGCTTAACGGAGCGCGTCCGCCATCCGGTCCATGGCCCAGTCGAGCTCGCTCTCGGTGATCACCAGCGGCGGCGCGAGGCGGATCGCCGTGCCGTGCGTGTCCTTGGCCAGCAGGCCGTGGGCCGCGAGCCGTTCGCAGACCTCACGTCCCGGCAGCGACGTGAACTCCACGCCCGCCCACAGGCCCCGGCCGTGCACCGCGCGGACCACGCCGGACGGCAGTGCGGCCAGCCGCGCGTGCATGTGGGCGCCGAGGTCGCGCGAGCGCCGCTGGAACTCCCCGGTCCGCAGCATCGCGATCACCTCGCGGGCCACCGCGCAGGCGAGCGCGTTCCCGCCGAACGTCGACCCGTGCTGCCCGGGCTGCAGCACGCCCAGCACGTCGCGCCGCGACACCATGGCCGATACCGGCACGATGCCCCCGCCCAGCGCCTTGCCGAGCAGGTAGGCGTCGGGGACGACCTTCTCGTGCTCGCAGGCGAAGGTGCTGCCGGTCCGGCCGAGACCGGACTGGATCTCGTCGGCGATCATCAGCGCGCCGTAGGAGGAGCAGAGACGGCGCACCCCGGCCAGGAAGCCCGGTGGCGGGACGATCACGCCCGCTTCGCCCTGCACGGGCTCTACCAGCACCGCGACCAGCCGGTCGCCGAGCTCCGCGGCCACCGCGGCGAGCGCGTCCAGGTCCCCGTAGTCCACGACGCGGAAGCCGGGCGTGTACGGGCCGAACCCGCCGCGGGCGTCCTCGTCGGTGGAGAAGCTGATGATCGTCGTCGTCCGGCCGTGGAAGTTACCGCCGAACGCCACGATCACGGCCTCATTCGCGGGGACGCCCTTGACCTCGTAGCCCCACTTGCGGGCGACCTTGATCGCCGTTTCCACCGCCTCGGCGCCGGTGTTCATCGGCAGGACCATCTCCATGCCCGCGAGCTCGGCCAGCTCCGCGCAGAACGGGCCGAAGTGCTCGTGGTCGAACGCCCGGCTGACCAGCGTGACCCGGTCCAGCTGGCGGTGGGCCGCTTCGACCAGGCGGGGGTGCCGGTGGCCGAAGTTGATCGCCGAGTAGGCGGCCAGCATGTCGAGGTACCGGCGCCCTTCGACGTCGGTCACCCAGCAGCCCTCGGCCTCGGCGATGACGACCGGCAGCGGCTTGTAGTTGTGGGCGCTGTAGGTCAGGGTCTGAGCCCGGAGCTGTTCGCTCCTGGTCGGCTCGCCGATGTCGCCGCTTGCTGACTGGGTACCCGTCAGAACCAGGCTGTCAGTCGTCATCGAATACCTCCGGTGCGGAAACCCTGCCGTTCAGGGCGGGGAGGAGCGCCGGGTACGGCGCGGTAGATTGGTACGCGCAGGACCGCCGCAGGGCATGCGGTGGCAGCGCGTGTGAGCCTTCTTGGGTACGTGACCCCGGCGATGATCCGCGAACCTCTGCGGGCTGGTGACACTCCGCGCAGGAGATGCCACGTGCAAGGGGCGGCGATACCGCGAGAGCCAAGCGGGTGCCGCCCCTTGGCTATGCTGGGACCCGTCACCAGCTCGCAGGAATCCTCGCCGTTCACGGCGATGGAGGATGTCAAGGTCGCCTCCTTCAGATCCTCAGTCGCGCAGCTCTAGCGTGCAGCACTTCGGGCCGCCGCCGGCCTTGCGCAGTTCGGTAAGGTCCACCCCGATCGGCTGGAACCCGCGCGCCCGGAGCTGGGCCGCCAGGTCGGTGGCCTGCGCGGGCAGCACGACGTGCCGGCCGTCGCTGACCGCGTTCAGGCCGAGCACGGCGGCGTCTGCGTCGGTCGCCTCGATCAGCTCGCTGAACTGGGCGGCCAGCGTCTTGCGCCCCAGCTCGTCGAACGCCGCCGGGTAGTAGGCCGCGGTGTCGGCGTCGAGCACGCACATGGCGGTGTCCAGGTGATAGAAACGCGGGTCGACCAGCCGGATGCTGACGACCGGCACGCCGAACGTCTCGGCCAGCTCGGCCTGCGCGTCCGGGTCGGTGCGGAAGCCGTGCCCGGCGAGCAGCGCCTTCCCGGCGCACAGGATGTCACCCTCGCCCTCGTTGACCAGGCGCGGCGTGCGCACATCCGGGTGGCCGCTCGCGCGGAACCAGTCCAGGTAGGCGTCGGCCTCGGCCGCGCGCTCCGGATACCGGAACCGTGCGCCCAGCACGGTGCCGCCCACGACGGTGGCGCCGTTCGCGGCGAAGACCATGTCCGGCAGGCCGGGGACCGGGTCAATGACCCGGACCGTGTGACCGAGATCAAGGTAGATCTGGCGCAGCTGCTCCCACTGGCCCATGGCGCGGCCCGCGTCGGCCGGCTGGTCCGGGCACATCCAGGGGTTGATGGCGTACGTGACCGCGAAGTACGACGGCGGGCACATCAGATAGCAGCGCGGCGAGGACTGCCGCTGCGCCGTCGTGAGCGTGATCAGCTCAGCGGGCGTCAGCGTCTCCTGCGACGCGGACCTGTCGTCTGCTGCCACCATGGTCCCGGCGGCCTGCTCCGGCCCGGCCGCGGTCCCCGTCCCCGTCACTGTCGTCACCGTCACCTTGCCCTTCCTCGCGGTCCCGCGGGCCGCGGGCACTTCGTCGCTTTAGGTGACTTCAGCTTACGGGCCGTCTCAGACAACGGATGATGCCCGACGATGCGCATGAGCTTTAAAACGTTGCGAGTTTGCCTTACTAAGCAGCGAATCGTTAAGCAATGTGCCGCGGTGAACGATGATACATGAACTCGCATGTCAGCTGTGTTACTCGAGTGTCAGCCGTGTTAAATGATGGCTCGAGGAGTCCGTTCCGTGCCTGGCCGGGGCCCGATCGCCGCGCCGCCGAGGGTATCCGGGCCCGGCCGGGAAGGCCCGATCCGGCCCCGGCGGCGACAGCGGAGAGTAGTGGCCAGCCAGGGACAGCCGGCGCCGGCCCGCCCTCAGCGGTCGCGCGGAGCGCTGACCTTGCCGATGTCCCGGGCCAGGTCGAGGCCAAAGAGCCGGTCCAGGGCGGCGAACGTCTCGAACTTCGCCCCCTCCGGCAGACCGCCGTCTGCGGCCAGAGCGTCCAGTTGGCGCAGCGCCGCCGGGGTGTCCAGATCGTCCTCGAACGCGGCAGTGACCGCGTCCGCGTACCCCTGGGCCATCGCCAGGCTGGGGGACAGGGCCCATTCCGCGACGGACTCCCGCCAGCGCCGCAGCGTCTTGTCCGCGGTGTGCAGCGCGTCCCAGCTGAGGTCCATGTCGTCGCGGTACCGCTGGCTGAGAAAGACGAGCCGCAGCGCCAGCGGGTCCAGGCCCCGCCCGGTCACGTCCGCCAGGTGCTGCGGCCCGTCCCCGGCGGCGACCGCCCCCGTCGGCGCGAGCACGTGCCCCACCAGCGGGCCGCCCGCCAGCTGGGCGCCCGCCAGCCAGTCCGGCTCTCCGGTGCCGATGTCGAATGGCGGCGGCCCGCCCGCCGGGCTGTCTGCCCTTCTGGGCTCGACGAACTCGACCGTCCGCTCGACCGGCTCGCCGGCCGCGGCGATGTGGGCCGGCGGGTGGATGTTCAGGGCACCGCGGGCCGCCGCGTGATCAGTAACGGGCCCGGTGCCAGCCGCGGGGGCAGCGACCGGGCTGGTGATTTCGCAGCTGGTCGGGACCAGGCTGCGCCGTTCTGCGCACCGCCGGATCAGGTCCGGCTGCAGCCAGTCCCGCCACTGGCGTGGCTGCGGCTCACCGGGGGAGGAGGGCGCCACTGCGAGCACCCGCAGTTCCCGAGGGTGAGCCGGCCGGATGACCTCCGCCTGGCGCAATGACGTGTCGTAGAGCCTCAGCACTCCTCTACCCTACGAGCCCCGCCGCTGTCAGGTGCCGCTGCCCGGTGCCGCTGCGGGCGTTACCCGCGCTGCGCGACCTCCTGGGGCCCCCATCGACGTCGACGGCCCGGTCCGTGAGTACGGCGCAGTACCTTCCTGTCAGGCCAGCGCCGCGAGGCGCGCGGCCGCAGCGGCGACGCGCTCGTCCGTGGCCGTCAGCGCGAGGCGGATGTACGGCGTGCCCGCCGCCCCGTACAGCTCGCCCGGCGAGGCGAGGATGCCGGCCTCGGCCAGGATGCGGGCCGAGGCCCAGCCGTCGGCCCCGGTCCGGGACGCCCACAGGTACAGTCCCGCCTCCGAGTGCTGGACCTCCCAGCCCGCGCCGGTCAGGGCCGGCCGGAGCACCGCCCGCCGGGCGAAATAGCGCGCCCGCTGCTCGTCCGCGTGCGCGTCGTCGTCCAGCGCGGCGACCATCGCGGCCTGGACGGGGGCGGGCATGATCATTCCGGCGTGCCGCCGGATCTCGTGCAGCTCGGCGATCAGCCCGGGGTCGCCGGTGACGAAGCCGGCCCGGTAACCGGCCAGGTTGGAGCGCTTGGACAGGGAGTGGACGGCGAGCAGGCCGTCATGGCGGCCGCCGCTCACGTCGGGGCGCAGCACGGAGACCGGTGCGGCGTCCCAGCCCTGTTCGATGTAGCACTCGTCCGACGCCAGGACCGTTCCCCGCTCCCGGGCCCAGCCCACGACCGCGCGCAGGTCAGCGGGCGCCAGGACCTGGCCGGTCGGGTTCGACGGCGAGTTCACCCACAGCAGCCGCGGCCCGCCCAGGGGTGTACCGCCCGTCCCTGATGCGGCCGGCCCGGCCGCACCCGCCACCAGCTCCAGGGTGTCCGCCGGCGCCGGCGTCGCCCCGGCCAGGCGCACACCGGCCTCGTAGGTCGGGTAGGCCATGGCCGGGTAGACGATGGTGTCCCCGGCCCCGAGCCCGAGCTGGATCGGCAGCCAGGCGACGAACTCTTTGGTACCGATCACCGGCAGCACCGCGTCCGGGCTGACGGTCACGCCGTGCCGCCGGGCCAGCCACCGGGCCGCCGCGTCGCGGACCGCCGGGGTGCCGCGGGTCAGCGGGTAGCCAGGCGCGTTCGCGGCGGCCGCGAGCGCAGCCTGGACCGTCTCCGGCACCGGGTCGACGGGCGCCCCGATCGAGAGGTCGACGATCCCGTCTGGGTGCCGTTCCGCTTCTTTGCGGTACTGGGCCACCCGGTCCCAGGTGAAGGCCGGCAGTCGTGCCGCGAGGGTCAGTTTGCTTCTCCCTGTGGCGGCAGCGCCGCCACCAGCGGGTAGTCCTTGCCGATCTTGCCGGTCTTCGACGCACCGCCCGGTGAGCCGAGGTCCTCGAAGAAGTCGACGTTGACCTTGTAGTAGTCCTTCCACTGGTCCGGAACGTCGTCTTCGTAGTAGATAGCCTCGACCGGGCACACCGGCTCGCACGCCCCGCAGTCCACGCACTCGTCCGGGTGGATATAGAGCATGCGCTCGCCCTCGTAGATGCAGTCCACCGGGCACTCTTCGATGCATGCCCTGTCAAGCACATCGACGCACGGCAGCGCGATGACGTAGGTCACTCTGAACTCCTCTGCTGTCCGGGGCCGGCAGGCGGTTTCCCGGGCTTTCTCGTCCGCGATAAGTATGGCGGGTCCGAGCGTCCTTTGCTTCAGTGGAGCAGGATACTTCCGCTGGTAGCGCTCGTCGCGTCCGGATCGCCCGAAGGGGCCGTTGAGGCCGGAGGGGCTCCGGTTTCCTGGCGCCACCCCCCGCTGCCGGCCGCCGCCGTCCACTGGTAGCCGTCGTAGCGCACGTCGGTCAGGCCGTAGGCCGCCGCGTGCGTCACCAGCCACGAGGCGACCGTCCACCCGTCCGCCGGCTGCACCTGCACGGCCGCAGCCGCTGTCTTAGCCGAACGGGACACGGTGAAACTGGTCACCGGCCTGCCGCCGGCGGCGGCGCCGAACGCGGCGGCCAGTCCGGTTCCGGCCGCGGCGATGTTCTGCCGCGGCTGCGGTCCTGGACCGGGCCAGCACCACACGGCGTGCGCCCGCTGCCCGGTGTACGCGCTGGTCAGCGCGGTCGCCATCAGGTCGTACTGAGAGTAGGCGGAGCCGTCAGCGCTGTGCTGGACGGCCTGGGCGGCCTGGTCGATCGGCAGGTCCAGCCAGCCGGGCACGCGGATCAGCGCGCCGAAGAACTTGCTCGTGGCGTACACCGGATCTTCCAGTTCGCTGGCCGTACCCCACCCTTCCGAGGGGCGCTGCTGGAAGACACCGACGGAGTCCCGGTCGCCGTAGTCGACGTTGTGCATGTGCGACTCCTGCATGGCCGTCGCGTAGGCGACCGTGACGGCGCGCGCGGGGAGCCGCTCGCTGGCCGCGACGGCGGCGATGGTCGCGGCGATGCTGGCCTGCTGCGGGTCCAGCGAGACCGCGCTGGTGCCGCTGCCCGCCTGGCAGCCCGGGCCGGTCAGGAACGGCCTGACGTGCTGGTAGGCCGAGTAGGCGAAGTAACCGGCCACGCCGAGCAGGGCGACGACACAGGCGGTGAAGATCGCGGCGCCCTTACGGCGGGCTCGCCGTCTTCGCAGCACACCATCAGACGGTACCGGCCGACGCGCGGTCTCGTGGCCCGTGCCGGAACGGGGCGCTGTGAGGTGCGTCCCGGTCCAGACCGACTAAGCTCCGTCGGCATGGAAGAGTCATCGGCCGGGGCCGCTGCGAGCGCGGCCGAACTGGCGTCGCCGCTGTCGTTCCGCATCGATGAGCTGTGGGAGTACCGCTCGCGGCTCACCCCGGATGACTCCTCCGCGCGGGCCGAAGTGATGGCCGCGATCGACCAGATCGACTCCGGCGCCGCCAGGGTGGCGTGGGCCGACCCGGCCACCGGCCACGTCGTGGTCGACGAACGCGCCAAGCGTGCCATCCTGCTCGCCTTCCGCCTGCTGCCGATGGCGCGCTCGCAGGCCGGGGAGTTCCGCTATCAGGACCGCGTGCCGCTCAAGACCCGCCTGGACGGGGTCCGGGTCGTGCCGGGCGCGATCGCCCGCTGGGGCGCCTACATCGCGCCGGGCGTGGTGCTGATGCCATCGTTTGTCAACATCGGCGCCTACGTCGACGAAGGCACCATGGTCGACACCTGGGCCACGGTCGGGTCCTGCGCCCAGATCGGCAAAAACGTGCACCTGTCCGGGGGCGTAGGCATCGGCGGGGTGCTGGAGCCACCGAACGCGGTGCCCGTCATGGTCGGCGACGACGCCTTCATCGGGTCGCGGAGCATGGTGGTGGACGGGGCCCGGGTCGGCCGCGGCGCGGTGCTGGGGGCGGGCACCATCCTGACCGCGAGCACGCACGTGATCGACGCGCAGACGGGGGACGAGCTGCCCCGTGGCGAGGTACCGGAGTGGTCGGTATGCGTCAGCGGGACCCGGACCCGGAGCTTCCCCGGCGGGGACTTCGGCCTGCCGTGCGTGCTGGTGCTGCGGAGGCTGGCCGAGGGTGACCGCCACGACAAGGCCACGTTGAACGAAATCCTCCGTGACCATGGCGTAAACGCCTGAGGTCAGTGCCTGAACGGCCGGGGATTAGGCCGTCATAGCGCGGGGAGCGGCGTAAAAACACTACGCCGGCGCTATTACCGTGGGGGGACGATGAGCGTGAATTCCGATTCCAGCCGGCCGGTGCGCCGCCAGGGACCTGCCACCCTGCGAGGCAGGCAGATCCCGTCGACCACGACGGACCAGCGGCTGCTCGACAAGCGCGGCCCGGCCGACTGGGTGCACACCGATCCCTGGCGGGTCATGCGGATCCAGGCCGAGTTCGTCGAGGGCTTCGGCCTGCTCGCGGAGCTGGGCGTAGCGGTGTCGATCTTCGGCTCGGCCCGGGCGCTGCGGACCAGCACCGAGTACGGCCTTGCTGAGGAAATCGCCGCGGGCCTGGCCAAGGCCGGGTACGCGATCATCACCGGCGGCGGCCCGGGCGTTATGGAGGCCGCCAACAAGGGCGCGGCCGAAACGGGCGGGGTTTCGGTCGGCCTGGGCATCGAGCTGCCGCTGGAGCTCGGCCTCAACCGGTACGTCGACATCGGGCTGGAATTCCGTTACTTCTTCGTCCGCAAGACGGTGTTCGTGAAGTATTCACAGGCGTTCGTGGTGCTGCCCGGCGGCTTCGGCACGATGGACGAACTGTTCGAGGCGCTCACCCTGGTCCAGACCGGCAAGATCACCAAGTTCCCGATCGTGCTCGTCGGCAGCTCGTACTGGTCTGGCCTGCTGGAATGGCTGAAGGGCACGATGTGCGCCGCGGGCAACGTGTCGCCCATCGACCTGGACCTACTGCACATGGCCGACGACGCGGGCGAGGTGGTTCGCATCATCACTGAAGCGCACAACCATCAGGGTCTCGCCCGAGACCAGGACGACCTATGATCCATCGCGTCCCGGGTCGTGCTCCCGTCCCCGGGGTAGCGTCAACCCCCCTGACCCGCCCCGAAACGGCGCAGTTCAGCCGCACCAGCTATGCGTGGCGAAACGCCTTTAGTTGCCACGGCACTTGCCGGCCGTGGCACGATTCATAACGTGCTTGTGCTCATCCTCGTCGCGGCGGTCGTCATCCTGGCCGGCGTCGTCGTCGTCGCCTCGGGACGCGGCGGCGAGATCGCCCCGGAATACCCGGACTATCCGCCGATCGACCTCGGCCCGGTCACCGCGGCCGATGTCGCGTTGCTGCGCCCGCCGTCCGCTGCGTGGGGCTATAACATGCGCGTCACGGATGAGGCGCTGGAGACCATTGCACGCGCCGTGACCGAGCGCGATATCAAGATCGCGGAGCTGCAGCAGCAGCTCGACGACCTGCGCGGTGAGCCGCCGCAGCGGGAGCGGCGGCCGTCGGGCGCCTGGCCGGCGGTAGCGGACGCCGGTGACGAACAAGCCGAGGAAGCCGAGGAAGCCGAGGAAGCCGAGGGGGCCGGGAGGGCCGAGGGGGCCGAGCAGACCGGTGCGGCCGGATCGGAATGGCCCTTTGCGGACCGGAGTGCCCTGTCGGCCGATCCGGAGACGACACGCCCGGAAGCGTTCACCACCCGCCCCGGTGACGGCTCCTCCGAGGGGACCGGCGAGGAGCCCGGCGAGGAGCCCGGCGACCAGGACACCACCTACGGGACGGGCCAGCCTGCGGCCTGGGGGCGGCCTGCCTCGGCGCCGGTCTGGAGCGGGGCCAGCCGGGACGATCTGCCCCATAACACCGGCGAGCCGACCAATCCAGATCTGCCCCGGCAGTCCCCGGTCTGGGCCGCCGCGGGCCAGCAGCACGAGGCCGGCCCGCAGCAGGCCGACTACGGCGAACGCTGGGCGCCGGCGCCTGGCCCCGCCCCGGCGGGGTCTTCCAGCGGCCCGGCCGAAGCCAGCCGGCCCGGGCCCCCGTGGGCCAAAGTCACCTCACCCTGGGATGAGCCGGATGATGGCGGGGCAGAGCCCTTCGTCTGGGATGACTCGCATCAGACGCTGGTCTGGGGCGCGGAGCACCAGCGCGCCAAGGCCAGCCGCCTGCAGGAGCAGGACGAGGCCTCCAAGCCCGGCCAGCATGAATCCGACCCCGGTCAGTACGCGGCGCAGCCGGGTCAGCGCGAACCCGAGACCGGCCAGTACGCGGCACAGCCGGGCCAGGACACAGCGGAGCCGGGCCAGGACACAGCGAAGGCGGGCCAGGACACAGCGAAGGCGGGCCAGGACACAGCGGAGCCGGGCCAGGACACAGCGGAGCCGGGCCAGGACACAGCGGAGCCCGGCCAGGACACAGCGGAGCCCGGCCAGGACACAGCGAAGCCCGGCCAGGACACAGCGAAGGCGGGCCAGGACACAGCGAAGCCCGGCCAGGACACAGCGAAGCCCGGCCAGGACACAGCGGAGCCCGGCCAGGACACAGCGGAGCCCGGCCAGGACACAGCGGAGCCCGGTCAGGCCACAGCGGAGCCGGGCCAGGCCACAGCGGAGCCGGGCCAGGACGAATCCGAGCCGGGCCAGGATGCTGCGGACTCCGACGGCGAGCGGTCGCTGGCGCATAGCGAGCAGGACCGTGACTGACGGCGCGATGACCGGTCCGGACGGGCAGCCGCGCTGCCCCTGGGGTCTCGGCGCTCCCGAATACCTCGCCTACCACGACGACGAGTGGGGCCGTCCGCTGCACGGCGACCAGGCGATCTTCGAACGGCTCTGCCTGGAGGCATTCCAGTCCGGCCTGTCCTGGCTGACGATTCTGCGCAAACGGGAAAACTTCCGGGCCGCATTCGCCGGGTTCGATATCGCCGCCGTGGCGGGTTTTGGCGAGGATGACGTGCAACGGCTGCTCGCCGACGCCGGCATCGTCCGGAACCGGTCGAAGATCACCGCCGCGATTACGAACGCGCGCGCCGCCCGCGATGTGGACGGCGGCCTCAGCGATCTGGTCTGGAAGTACACGGGCGAGCCGGCCGAGCCGCCGCGCACGCTGGCCGACGTCCCGGCCCAGACTCCCGCGTCTAAAGCGCTGTCCGCTGAGCTCCGCCGGAGCGGCTTCACGTTCACCGGCCCGGTCACCGCGTACGCCACGATGCAGGCCTGCGGCGTCGTCAACGACCACCTGGCCGGTTGCTTCTGCCGTGAACGCTGATTGACGGGTCCGCATATGATGCCGAAACGGCACGCGAACTGGGCTCCATGACCCGAACCGGGCTCCAGGACCAGAGGGGCCGCCTGGCGTGCGCCGAGACCGTGAGGACCTTGGGTGATCGTTACCGTCACGCTGAACGCCGCGCTGGACGTCGCGTATGAGGCGGAAGGCCTGGCCTGGCAGGCAACGCGGGATGTCACCCGGGTGCGCCATCGTGCGGGCGGCCGCGGCGTGGCGGTGGCCCGGGTGCTGCACACGTTCGGGCACGAGGTGCTCGCGGCGGGCCTGGTCGGCGGCGCGACCGGCGAGCTGATCAGGGAAGATCTCGGCCGGTCCGGTATCCCGGTTGCGTTCACCGAGATCGCCCGCGAGTCACGCCGGGTGCTCGAGGTGACCGACACGGGCGTGGGCCGCACGATACGGCTCCGGGAGCCCGGGCCGTACGTCACGACCGAAGAGCTGGGCCGGTTCGCCGGTGACTACCGGCGGCTGCTCGCCGACGCCACGGCGGTTGTCCTGTGCGGGACGCTTCCGGCTGGGCTGCCCCCGGAGATCTACGGGTCGCTGGCCACCTGGGCGGCCGAAGCCGGGGTGCCGGTGATCCTCAACGCCGGCGGCAGCGCGCTGGGCTACGCGGCCTCCCGCCGCCCCGACCTCGTGGTCCCCGATGCGGACGGCCACCCGGCAGCGGACCCAGCCGTCGGCGAGGCGCTGCTGCGGCTGGGCGCGGCGGCCGTGGCCATCCCCTGGCCAGGCCGGGTCGCGGTGGTCACGAAGGCCGGGCGCTGGAACGCCTCCCTGGACGGGCCGGGCGAAGGTCCGCCCGAGGTGACGGACGGCACGGGCCCGGAATCGCTGGGCGCGCTCGTCGCGGGCCTGGTGCCCGGCCTGCTGCTCGGCTGGTCCTGGCCGGACCTGCTGCAGCACGCGGTCGCCGTGGCCGCTGCGGCGGCCCCGTCTGGAGACGTCAATCTCGCCGCGTACGAGCGCCTGGTCGACAGCGTGACGGTGCGCAGCGCCGGCTAACCGGGGAACTTGAGGACGTCGTCGGTCACGATCAGGTCGGCCCGGTCGCGGCTGCGGGCGATGAGCCGGGCGTTCACCTCGTCGGAGCCCCGGGCCCACCGTTCGGCGGCCTCGGGTGTCTTCCCGAAGGCGATGTGCCGCTCGATGAGCCGTTCGAGCCGGACTTCGTCGTCGGCGGCCTCGATGTACCACGCCTCGTCAAGCAGTGGCCGGACCCGGTCCCACGGTGCGTCGGGCAGCAGCAGGTAATTGCCCTCGGTGATTACCAGCGGGACGGACGGGTCGATAGGGATGCTCCCGGCCACCGGCTGCTCCATCGTGCGCTCGAACGCGGGCGCGTAGACGACCTCACCAGGCTCTGCGGCGCGGAGCCGCCGCAGCAGGGCCACGTAGCCGAAGGCGTCGAAGGTATCGGCCGCGCCCTTGCGGTCGAGCCGGCCGAGCCGGGCCAGTTCCACGTCGGCCAGGTGCAGCCCGTCCATCGGCACCTGAGCGGCGGCCGCGCCCAGCCGCGCGGCGACCAGGGCGGCCAGGGTGCTCTTGCCGGCACCAGGGACGCCCGCGATGCCGAGGATGCGCCGCGTGCCAGTCTCGGTCAGGGCCCGGGCCCGGTCGATCAATTCCTCGAACCCCATGGTTCCGGCCTCCCCCCGGTCCAATGGTCGGCGTCTCTGCCGTAACGCGTGCTCTTGAGCTGGTATTAGTTCAAAAAGTTACAAGGCAATTACTGATCGTTTGCCGGAGTCCGGAACGGCTCGCAGACAGTCAACGCCAGAGCCCCCGGCCACGGCCTCACGGTGTGAGCGCGACCGTGGCCCCGGTCCCGGTCAGCAGCCGGTGGCACCCGGCCGCGTCCGCGAACCGCGCCTGGTCGCCGCGCACCCGGGCCCGTGGCCCGTCCGGCCCGGCCAGCGTGGTGCCGTCCGCGTCCACGGCTACGAGCTCGCCCCCGGTACGCAGCAGCACCGGGCCGTCCCGTTGCGCCGAGATCGCCACCCGGCCGGCGCTGATGCTGGCGAGAATCTCGGCCGCGCCGTCGCCGGCGGACTCCACCCAGGTGGTGGGCGTGCCGGGCGGCGCATCCGATCCGGTCCGGTGCCAGTCGCTGCCACCGACCGGGATGGCGCCCGGGTCCCAGGCCCGCCACCAGGACAGCGGCGTTGTCCAGCTCAGGTCGAGCCAGCTCCAGTGCCACACTTCCACCAGCGGGGGCCGTTCGGGCATGGCGTGCATCCAGCTCACCGGGCCGGCGATCGGGTGGTTGACCGACAGCAGGCCGCCCCGCTCCCGGGTGGCCCGCAGCCAGGCGCCGGCTGGCTCGCGGAAGTCCACCCACCCGATGTCGCCCAGTGCCCCAGCGTGTCCCTCGCTCGTGGTGACCTCCTGCCCGGGGATCAGGGTGATCCCGTACCGGCGGCCCGCACCGGGCAGCTCCCCGTGGTGGCTGACGGTGTTGTGGTCGGTGATCGCGATGAAGTCCAGCCCGCTCTCGACGGCGAACCGCGCTAGCTCATCCACGGTGAGCGCGCCGTCGGAATGAACGGTGTGGGTGTGCAGGTCGCCCGCGCGCCATTGCTGGCCGTCGCTGGCCGGCAGGTTCCGGCGCGGCGGCCGCTGCGGGACCGGGGGAGCCGCTGGCGGGGACCCGAGCAGCGGCCTGGAGGCCGAGACGATCTCCGCCGTCGCCTCGTACGGCAGGCCGTCCGGCGGGACCCGGTACAGCCCGATGATCACCTGCCACCGCCCGGGCTCGGGCTCCCCGGGCAGGTAGCCGGGGGTGGCCTGGCCGGCCGCGATGACGAAGCTGTCCCGTGCGCCTCCTGACCAGCCGCGGAATCCGGCCGCCCCGAGACAGCCGAGATCCAGGACCCCGGCCGAACGGTCATAATTCAGCGTCACCCGCACCGCGTGAGTGCCTGGCGGCACGTCGACGGGAAGGTAGTGCCAGGGCGAAGCGATCTGATCCTCGAGCGTCCACTGTCCCGCGTGCCGGGTGGTCTGCGCCATGGGCCCATCTGACCAGATCGGCGCGACCGCCCGCCCCAGCGGGTGCCATCGCCGGGTACCGGGCACGGCAGCGGGCCTGGACGGCAACCATCGCTGAGGCGGCCACGCTGCTCCACGGTCCCCGGGGCCCGGATGCCGTAACATCCGCTCATGCCTGACCTGGACGCGATCACGGGACAGGTGGTGGCCGAGTTGCTGACGCGGTCGCACCTGCTCGCCCCGGACGAACTGGCCGACATGCTGGCGCGGTACGCCCGCCCGCTCGGCGTTTCGGCGGCCCGGATCTACCTGGCCGATCTGGAGCAGCACGACCTGCGGGCACTGCCCGGTGGCGGCACGCCGTCCCCGGTGGTACTCCCGATCGACTCGACGGTAGCCGGGCAGGCCTTCCGTACGGTGGCCACCCAGTATGGTCCCACGGCCGGTGCCGGGCAACGGCATATCTGGATCCCGATGGTCGACGGGACGGAGCGGCTGGGCGTCCTGGAGCTCATCGCCCGCGACGCCGGAGCGGACAGCGCCACCCTGCTGGCCCGGTACCGGACGCTGGCCTCGCTGACCGGGCTGATGGTGGTGAGCAAGTCCAGTTACAGCGACACCTACGCCCGCACCCGGCGCAGCCGGCCGATGGCCGTGCAAGCCGAGCTGGTCTGGGCGTTTCTCGGGCCGCGTACGTTCGCCACCGACCAGGTTCTGGTGGCCGCCACCCTGGAGCCGGCCTACGAGGTGGGAGGCGACGCGTTCGATTACGCGATGCTCGGTGACCACCTGCAGTTGTCGATCTTCGACGCCGTGGGTCACGACCTGGCCGCCGGGCTGCTGGCCAGCGTCGGCCTGGCCTCCTGCCGGAGCACGCGCCGGGCGGGCGGCTCGCTGCCCGACGTCGCCGCGCGGGCGGATGAGGCCATCGCGCAGCAGTTCGGCGAGAGCCGGTTCGTCACGGCGCTGCTGTGCGACCTCGACGTTGCCACCGGCCTGTTCAGCTGGATCCCGTGCGGTCACCCTCCGCCGCTGCTGATCCGGGGCAACCGGGTGATCAGGGAGCTCAGCCGCCTGCCCCAGCTGCCGCTCGGCCTGTTCGACCTCGACCGCCTGACCGGGTTCGGTGCCCAGTCTGCCGGACCGGGCCGGCAGGCCCCCGTGTACACCGAGCGGCTGGCCCCCGGTGACCGGCTGCTGCTGTACACCGACGGCATCATCGAGGGCCAGGCGCCCGACGGGAGATCGTTCGGCATGCAGCGCCTCACTGACTTTTTCCTCTGGGGCGGCGACGACCGGACGCCCGCGCCGGAGACGCTGCGCCAGCTGAACCGGGCGATCACCAGCTTCCAGCATGGGCGGCTGTCCGACGACGCGACCATCGTCATGGTGGAGTGGCGGCCCGCTCAGCTCGAACGCGAGCTGATCCCTCAGGCCCGCGACGGGGAGGCGTAGGCGACCGCCCCGCCCGGCGAGCCGGCCGGGCGAAAGCTCACGCTCGGGGCAGATACGGGGCGGGCTCGGCCGGGTCGGCCGGCTCGGCCAGGCCCCAGTCCGCGCCTTCCAGCCGCAGCGTCCGCGAGCCGGGCAGGATCCGCGAGGTCAGCCGCGCGCTGACGAATTCCCCGGGGCCCGGGCGCGACAGCCCGAGCGCGGCGGCCAGTGCCTGGTCCCCCGCGTAGTCGCCGAAGATCACGATGCCCTCACCGCGCAGCTGGTCACGGGCGCCGCCGCCGGCGCGGACCCGCTTCATGTAGTCGTCCTGCATGGCGACCGTGGCGACGGCCGTCCGGCTGACCCGGCGGTGCTGGGCCCGCCGGAACAGCTCGTTCACCCGCTGCTGGCCCGAATGGTGCGCGAAGATCCCCGTGACGTCCCGTTCGGCCATCTTGACCAGGACGTTTTCGTGCAGCGGCGACCGGGCGAACAGCCACGTGATCGCGGCCCGGCCGCGTTCGCTCAGTGCGCGCTTGAGATCGCGGTTGCTGGCCTCGCGCAGGTAGTCGGGGCGCACCCGCAGCAGGCCCGCCGACCAGGTGCCGTCGGCGTCGCTGGCCTGGATAAGCAGCATGAGTTTCCCGGCCGCTTCCGGGGGGATCATCCAGCGGCCCATCCGGTGCGAGAACTTGCAGTCCACGTCGGTGTCCGCGATCGAGTAGTCAAGCAGGTCGCCGTCGGCCAGCGCCAGCCGCCGCTGGACGCCGATCTCGACCAGCGTGCCGGCGTGGGTCTTCTCGGTCTTGCAGAGCTGGTCCCAGCGGTACCGGCCGGTGTGCTGGCCGTCCAGCAGCATGTCGAGCGCGTTGCGCACCGCGGCGCCGATCCGCGCGCCGTCCGGATCGGCCGCGAGCAGCTCGGCCGCGACCCGGCCCAGCTCGGCGTCGGTCCGTCCGCCCCGCTGGGCGAGCCCGGCGGCATCCGCGATGAGCGCCGGCCCGGGGTCCTGGACCCCGGCCAGCCCGGCCATCCCCGGCAGCAGACCCTGGCCGTCCTGAGGATCCGGGCCGGGCGTCAGGCCGGGCAGCGCGACATGGCCCCGCGGCGGCGGTCCAGCGCCCGTTCTCACGCGCGTGACTGTAGCCCACGTTTCCTGCCCCGTGCAGTGACCACCCAGCGGCGTGCGGGCAGTGCAGCAGTCCACTATGCGCAGCCACAGTGGCCAGTGCACGCGATTAGCGAACACCGTCGCGTGCCGAGACACCGAGTAATCAGGATGGTGGCATGCGAGTTCTCATCATCGGCGGGGGCAGGTTCTGGGGCGTGTTGCCCCCCGTTCGTAGCCGGTCATCACCGCTGGGCGCGGCTTAATCCGCCCGGGCCGCGCCCCAGCACCTTGGCGGCGAGCACCGGCTCCATGCCGTCCCCGGCTGTGCTGAATGCGGTCGCGGCGGCGCTGATCGCGTCGATGAGCTGGATCGTCGCGGGGGAGTCGGGCGGATCGCCGTACTGCAGGGCGAAGACCTGCCGGCGCGCGCCGGGCAGCTCGGTGGTGCGGATCCCCGGGTGCCGGGCCGCCCGCAGGGCCAGGTCCGGCAGCGTGGCCACCCCGAGCCCGGCGGCGACCAACGCCTGCACCGCCACGTAGTCGTCGGTGGTGAAGGCGATCTTCGGGGTGAAGCCCGCCACCGAGCACTGGGTGATCAGGTTGACGCGGCACCGATCGCAGCCCGCGATCCACCGATGTCCCGCGTACCGGGCCAGATCAGCGACGTCGGAGCCGCCACGGTCCGTTCCGCTGCTGTCCGTTCCGCTGCGGACCGCTTCAGCATGGTGCTCCCCGGCGGCGGCGCAGGCCACCCGGCCCCGGGTCACCAGGTGGATGGGCTCGTCCAGCACCAGACGTCCCCGGGTACCGTTCTCCTCCGCGCCCGCCAGCACGGCCGGCCCCTGGACGTGCCGGAAGACGAGGGCGACGTCCACGTAGCCGGCCCGCAGCATCCGCAGCGCCTCCGGCGGTTCGGCCTCGGTGAGCCGGACGTCCATGCCCGGGTGCTCCGCCCGGAGCATCGCCGCGGCGGCCGGGACGATCGTGCCCAGCGCCGAAGGGAATGCGGCGAGCCGTACCCGTCCCGCGCTCAGGCCTGCGTACGCGGCCAGCTCGTTCTCCGCGGCGTCCAGCCGGCCGAGCACCTCGGCGGCCCGGTCGGCCAGCAGCCGCCCCGCGTCGGTCAGCCGGATGCCCCGTCCCGCCCGCTGGATCAGCCGGACACCGGTCTCGGCCTCCAGCCGGGCCAGGTGATGACTTACCGACGGCTGTGCGTAGTTGAGCTCCCGGGCGGCGGCCGTCACCGAGCCATGCCTGGCCACCGCGACCAGCACCCGCAGTCTGGTGACGTCGAGCATGTTAACGACTATAGATGAGGTGAATTTGTTCAGCATTAGAGCCATATGAAAGCTATGTGGCGGCCAGATGGCGCCGCCGCCGGGCCACCTGGCGGGCGGGACGACGGGACAGCCGGTCATGGCCGGGTCACCGCGGGCTCGCTGACGGGCGCTTCCGGAATGTCTTCGGCCAGCCCGGCCGGAAGAATCCGGGCCAGCGGGCGCGGCAGCCACCAGTTGGCCTTGCCGAGCAGTTCCATCACCGCGGGCACCAGCACAAGCCGGACGACGGTGGCGTCGATCAGCACGGCCACGGCCAGGCCGAGGCCGACCTGCTTGACCGATACGTCCGCGCCGAGCACGAACGACAGGAACACGACCACCATGATCGTGGCGGCGGCGGAGATGACCCGCGCGGTCCTGGCCAGCCCGCGGGCCACCGAGGCGGTGTTGTCGCCGGTCCGGTCGTACTCCTCGCGGATCCGCGACAGCAGGAACACCTCGTAGTCCATCGACAGGCCGAACAGGATCACGAACAGGAACATCGGCACCCAGG
>Ga0302325_10005696_pt1 | contig 28235 bp, 20 predicted proteins | sample Palsa_T0_2_FD_201948 | JGI IMG/M metagenome (GOLD analysis project Ga0302325, IMG submission 201948) | Peat permafrost microbial communities from Stordalen Mire near Abisko, Sweden - Palsa_T0_2 | ecosystem: Environmental > Terrestrial > Soil > Palsa > Peat permafrost | place: Sweden: Abisko... | reverse complement strand
TTTCGGTTCCGCCGTCCTCCGCTTTTGCTCCAATTCAGCGGATTGGCGGTTCGAATGGCTGGTATTTCGCGAATTTTCTCTGGAGGTTGAGAGGCTTCTTGGATCTTCTTGTTGGCGGCGTGGGACTGCGCCGGAGTCGTCGAGATCCGCATACGCTCGCCCCAGGCGATGTTCTGGATTTCTGGCGAGTCGTGACCTTTGAGCCGGATCGTCGACTGGGTCTGGTCGCTGAAATGAAGCTCCCTGGTCGTGCGTGGCTTCAGTTCGAGGTTGAGCCAAGCGGCCGGGGTTCCGTTATTAGGCAAACCGCTGTTTTTGACCCGGCCGGAATAGCAGGACTATTCTACTGGTACACACTCTATCCCGCACATCGCTGGATTTTCCGCGGGATGCTCCACGAGATCGCAGCTATCGCCGAGCGCGAATCGGGTCTTGTTTCGTCCGAACCCTAAAGCGGATTGCCGAAACGCGCACCCCATTTACTGGCGCCTCGCCGGGCGCAGGCACCGATTGAAGTGGCTGTTTGGCAAGTCGATTCGGGCCGCTACGCGATAATCCCAGATGGTCGAGAATTCGGAACCAACCGCTTAAGTCCCGATTGTCCGGTAACGCGTGCCAGCTCAACCGGTCGATGCAACACCATCTAATCAGTTGATCCGCCAAGACTTCCTGAAGAACCGACCTGTTTGGCTGACGCGGCCCACTTTCTCACCCGCGCCACTGCTCTATCCTTCACCGCGTTCGGCGAATGGCCGGGATTTCCACGAAGTTTCTCTGTTGCACCGAAGAGGAGTGCCGTTTCACCCGCGCACAGCTCGGCCTCGATTTCGGGGAGCGCAGGACCGCGCACGTCTTCATGACGAAGGCTAAGCGCTCACCACTGCGCAGAATGCTGCTGCTGCGACACGCGGCCGACAGACGCGTAGGGGTAACCAAGAAATCTGTCTTTAAACGCTGGCAGTGCCACGGCTGACGGAGGCATCGGCCTCCGGATCCGCCTTGGGAGCTATACACTTCTGAAAAACGACCCGGATTACTACCATCAACGGAATCGAGAGATAAATGCCGACAATTCCTCCGATTTCGCCACCGACCATTACCGCAAAAATTACCAGCAGGGGGTGAATCTCCAGGTTTTCTCCGACAACGCGCGGTGAGATGAAATAGTCCATGAAAAGCCGCCATACGCCCAAGAGCACGGCCATCCAGATCAAATGAGAATGAGTAAAAAAACCGACGAGGAGTATTGCCGCGCCCGAAGTCATCCAGCCCACAATCGGAATGAACTCCAAAATTCCGCCCGCGAAACCCAGCGCAATCGCGTGAGGGAATCGTAACAAAAGCATCGTCGCTGAATAGAACACGAACGAACAGACTCCGAGAATTACTTTCGCCCGAATGTATCTTTTGAGTCCAAAATTTAGCTCGGCGGCGATTTCCTTCAGGGCGTCGCGATCTTCTCTGGAGGAAACAGCCTGAATAACGGACTCAACCATGTGCCGACCATCAGCAAGAAAGAAGATTGCAAGAATGGGAACGACAATTAAGACAGCCATTGCTTTCGAAGTGAATCGCTCCACACTCTGCACCGATCGCAATGTCTGGTCTCGATGACCCTGGAGAAACTGTTTCAAGCGCAGTGTTCGGGAATCGCTCCAGCCATATTTATTGCCGACGTTCGTGGCGATCTCTCCCGTGGAAAGACCTTCAACCAGCGCGGGCCCAGCAACGAATAGTCTGCTGTTGAAACTTATCACTCGAGGGGCAGACGCATGCGCGACGAGCGCGAAGAATATTAGAAACGCCAGATAGACTTCCGCAACGTGCGGTCCCCTGAGGTTTTTGAAAAAGAGAGAGTGTCTTTGCAAGAATTGGACCACCGGATCGATCAGGTAGGCGAACAGAATGGCGAAAGAGAAGATTATGAGAACGGTCCGAGCAACATACAAGGTGACGACGATAACTGCGAAGAGCAGGGTGGTCAGCAGGATGTTGAGCGTACGCCGGTCAGGGAAAGTCATGTGTCTCCTGCTTTAAAAAAACATGCTGCCAGGAAAATTAGCCAGCCGGGGTCTCTAGTTTTTGTTTGATCGAAGCGAGCGCCCGCTCGAGCGAAGACCGGGTCTTGTCCACGGCGACTTTGCGCACGATTCCTCCCTTCAGTCCGGTGAGGCCTGCCTGTTGTGAGGACTTGAGGGTAATCAGAAAGAAGCCTGGTCGATCCGGGCTGCCGGTGTCATTGAGGCAGACGGTCAGGTCCAAGGCGGCTTCAAAGTAGTGGCTTGAGTACAGCTGTTTTATAGCGATGGCGTATGCCGGTTTCGTGGGGACTGCGCCCCGATACACGATTGCCTGGACCATACGGAGCGTGGGCTTAAGTCCGAAGTTAACTTTTTCCCAATAGAACTCGGATTGGATATTGGTCGAATCTGCGGACGGATATTGGAGCAAATAATTATTGAGATCGGGGAGGTATACGGGAAGCGCTTTCGACCGGCTCAACAAGGACTCGAACGTTTCGGCCACCGCCGCGGGGTGATTTTTGTCGCGATAGGTTCCAAGCGCTGCATTTCCACCCTGCTCGTATTGGAGAAGAGCTTCTAGAGCCATCTGTCGTGCCAGGCGGTTTGCCTGATCAGCAATATCAGGCGCGGACCAATTCACGGACTTCTGAAACTCTTCCATGGATTCGGCCGGCAGTTGTATTTCGCAATGCCCGGGCCTGCAATCCCTCAATTGCTTTACGTCTTCCTCTTCGAGCGTGAAGCCATCCAGATCTGAAAGAACGGGAGGATTGCTGAATTTTCGAATCGCAAGATAGCTGGGAAGTTTACGCAGAGCGTCAATGTCTGATGCGAATCTGAGATATTTCTCCGGAGTCGAATCAATGTGCACAGCGCCAAAAACGAGAATCTGATCCGCAGACCCAGTGTCTAAGACCTTGGCCAAAGCCTTCCCATTGCTGATGGACTGAATCTGTTCGTCGTTCAGCCCGACATACTCGCGGAAGTAATTGTACGGTTCGGACCTATGGTCCTTCGCACCTATTCCGACCTTGCACGAGAGGAATACGAAGAGGAGCGTGACCGCGGATTGAATTCTCAGTCTCATCCCATAACCACAACTTTCTGCGGATTAGCACATGAGTCGACGCTGCGGGCGATACCCAGCTTCTTCATGCGGAAATACAAGGTCGAGCGGTTCAATCCCAAGCGGGCTGCGGCACCGCCGGGTCCGGACAGAACCCAGCTGGTCTCTTTGAGTGTCTTCAAGATATGGTTACGCTCGACCTCTTCGAGAGTTTGATGGCGGTCTGTGTTTTGACCAGGCGTCACCCGAGATTTCAAGTCCCGGGGCGAAAGCCGCAGCACAGGACCGGAGGTTAAAATCACGGCGCGTTCGATCACGTTTTCCAACTCCCGGATATTGCCAGGCCACCGATACCGAATCAGAGCGTCCACTGTTTCCGACGGAATCGTATCAATCGTCTTGTGCATTTTTCTTGTGGCTTGTTGCACAAAATGTTGCACCAACAGCGGAATATCCTCTGGACGTTCCCGCAAGGGAGGAACATGGATGGGAAAAACATTTACTCGATAGTAGAGGTCGCTCCGAAATTGCTTCTCCATGATCATTCCTTCCAGATCACAATGAGTCGCGGCCACAATGCGCACATCGACTTTTTGCGTCCGAGTGCTCCCGAGGCGCTCAAATTCCCGCTCTTGCAAGACACGAAGAAGCTTCGGCTGTAGCTCGAGAGGGATGTCGCCAATTTCATCCAGGAACAGCGAACCTTGATGTGCAAGCTCGACCCGGCCGATCTTCTGTGCGATCGCGCCGGTGAACGATCCGCGCTCATGCCCAAACAGTTCGCTTTCGAGCAGGCCGGTGGGAATGGCGGCACAGTTGAGTTTGACAAATGGCCGATCCCTGCGAGGACTGTGACGGTGAATGGCGCGCGCGATAAGTTCTTTGCCCGTGCCGGTCTCGCCTAGCAAGAGCACAGTCGAATCTCCCCAGGCGACAGTTTCGACCATCCGCAGCACTCGGCGAAGACTCGAACTTCTTCCAATGATCTCCTCGAAACCGGTTGCTGAGTTCAGTGGTTCGTCGATTCGATCGAGATCAATCGTAATCTCTGGATCCGTCTTAAGCCTTAGGTTCTCGTACTGCAGAGGATAGGTGAGACTATTCAAGCCCATTGACTTGCTCCCTTGTTCACAGTTTATTCGTGCGAGCTTTCATTGCTCTTCCGCCTCGGCCCCCACTTTCCCGCCCGATCCATTCGCGGACGTAAGGCGGACAATTCTCAAGCTTGATGCCGTGCGCTTCGCGATCCGTCAGAAATTTGACCGCATCGCGGTCCACGAGCGTTACGTCTTTCAAATCCAAGGCGATGTGACCGCCGGACGCCTCCAATTCAAGGAGCCTGCCCAGTTCGTCAATATCCTCCGCCTCGATTCGACCGCTCAGAGTAAAGAGGATCCTTTCATTGGCCTTTCTCTGAATCTTGAGCATCCATCCGAACTCCATTGGAAATTCCAAGCTGGCCCACGAGTAGCAGTTAATGGCCCGATCCTAAGCAGATGATTCTTCGTAACTTGGCTCAGCCCTAACTGTCGAAATTTCGCCAATTGGCGAAATTTCGAGCAACAATGCCTTGGGAAACTGCCTGATTTCTTGGAGTTTAGCTCTGGCTCAGCAGCTGCTCGCACAGACTTCGGGTCACTGTCCCGGAGGGGACAGGCGTTTACGTGGATGTGCTTGGCGGAGCCATTCGACATTTGTTCTTGCTCGTCACTCATTTCATGGCCGAAAACGCTTGTCATGAGAGAAGCTAAGCTCCCGACGGGCCCATTTTCAAGGGGAGGCTTTGGGAAGTCCTTCGGAAAACTCTGAAAAAGGATGAAAAACTCTGAATAGCCCTATATGCTCCCAGGTTCCCATGAGCAACTTGTACCGTTTTGGGCAGTTTGTGCTGGATCCAGGTATGCGCACGCTGTCTCGAGCGGATTCACGGGTTTCTCTGACCCCTAAAGCTTTCGACGTGCTGCTCTTTCTAGCTCAAAACCCCAACCGTCTGGTTACCAAAGAGGAATTGCTGCAAGCCGTGTGGGGCGACACGTTCGTAGAAGAAGGGAATCTGACGCAATACATATCGCACCTGCGCAAAGCCCTCGGGGACAACTCCGAAGATTCTCGCTTGATCGTGACCATCGCTCGAAAGGGCTACCAGTTCGCGGCGGATGTCGCCGTTGGCGAAGCAGTAGATATCGCAAACCATGCCACGCTTCGGGCTGCCGCCTGCGAAACTTCAAAAACCGATGCGCGACCCGTGGAATTTCCAACCAGAGAGAAAGTTATCAAATCACCGTCGTCAGGTCTCCGCTTGCGCAAATGGTTCGCGGCAGCCGGGCTGTTGGCCGTTATCACTGTGACGTTCTGGTTGTACCGGAGTTACCGCCGCCCAGTGACGCTCTCCGCCAAGGACACCATTGTTCTCGCCGATGTCGAAAACGAGACAGGCGATCCGGTGTTCGACGACGCATTAGACACAGCTTTGCGCTACGAAATGGAGCAGACTCCCTATCTGAACATTCTGGGCATCGATAAAGTCCTCGGGACCCTCGCGGAACTCAAGCTCCCGCCGACTACAAAGTTGACGCGCGAGGTCGCCCGCCAGGTCTGCGGCAAAACCAACAGCAAGTTGGTTATATCGCAATCGATCGGCGATGCCGGCAATGCCTACCAGTTGCAGATGTGGGCGCTCGACTGCGGGTCGGGAGCAACCTTGGCCAAAGAGCAGGCGGACATCGGTAAGCGGAATGAGGTCATACACGAATTGGGAGTCACAGCCGCACGCCTTCGCGCGAAGCTGGGAGAGCCCGCAGATTCGCTGGCGCGCTTCAATCAGCGGCTGGAAAAGGCGCTCAGCTCTTCGCTCGAGGCTTTGCAAGCCAGCACGCAAGGGCTAAAACTCTCCCTCGCCGGCGACGCTGAGGGAGGGCTCAAACTCTATCAGCGAGCTGTCGAACTAGATCCAAACCTTGCCGTAGCATATGGGCGCATGGGCGCGGCCTACCTTTTCCTTGGTAACACCGAGTTGTCGGAGGATGCGTACACGCGCGCGTACCAACTCCGCGACCGCTTGACCGAAAAAGACCGGTTGCACTTTGAAATCACCTATTACAGCAATGTGATCGGCGACTGGGAGAAGGAATATTCTTCCGTGCTTCGTTTCTTAGAGATATTTCCCCGGGATGTGTTCGCTCATGCCAACCTCAGGGAAGCATTTGTGCATCTCGGCCAGCCCGGCCGTGCTGCTGACGAAGCCGCCGAGGTAGCACGGTTGCGGCCAAGCGCATATTATTTCGGTAGCGCGATACAGTCCATCAGGTTCGCAAGCAGATTCAATGAGGCAAAATCATGGCTCGCCAAAGCGGACGCCCTTAAATTCGACAATTCACTGATCCGGCGGGAGAGACTCATTGTGGCGTTCGCTACAGGCGACCGGGACAACGTCGAAAAGATCCTCCAGCAGGAGGAGCGAGGCAGTTATCGAGAAGACTTCCTGTATGAACATGCCTTGATCGAGGTTCAGCAGGGTCGCTTTCACTCCGCCGAGAGTCTGCGACTGCAAGCTTTGGGGCCAACATCGAAGACGAGCAATGCTGACTGGGGGGTGATCCTCTCGGCCCTGGAGGACGCCGAAGTCGGAAAGGACGTGGAAGCTCGACGCTATGAAAGCGAGGCAACTGGCAGCGAGCTCGATCGCAATGGCAAGATGGTCCTGGCGCTCACGCTCGCACGATCAGGACGAGCAGCGGAAGCCGGTAGGCTCGCAGACCAGGTCAGCGCGGAAAGGCCCGAGGACACGCTCGTGCAGCATTACTTCATTCCCACCATACGGGCCGCGATCAAGCTGCGGCAACACGATCCGGCGGCAGCCATCGATCTGCTCCGTGGCACTGCCAAGTATGATCTGGCGTTTACGGGATCCGTCTATTTGTACCCCACCTACATCCGCGGACTGGCGTATCTGCAGCTTGGCGATGGCCGATTGGCCGCGGCTCAGTTCCAAAAGCTGATCGACAATCCCGGATTTGCCGTGAGACATGTCACGGGGCCCTTGGCCTGGCTGCAGCTTGCCCGCGCGCAGAAGATGATGGGTGATGAAGCCGCCGCACGGAAGTCCTACGAGACTTTCTTGGATTTGTGGAAGAACGCCGATCCCGACATTCCCATCTACCAGCGAGCCAAAGCCGAGTACGCCAAGCTCCGAAAATGACGTGCGCAAGCGTGATGACGGTTTGGTCGAAACGAACGTGCACCCGCTAATGAAGAGCTCGCACAACGACGCGCGCTATGCCGCGTTCTTGAAGAAACTCAATTTCCCGACCTGAAATGTCTGCCCTATTTAAGACTGATTTGTGGTTGATCGGAAACCCTCTTCACGGCTGAGTCTTGAAGCGATTCTTGTTAACTTTGAGTGACCGAATTTTGGATTCAAGCGTGGACCGCGCGATTCCTAGTTTCGCGGCGGCACCCGACGGTCCAAAGACCCGTCCTTGGCTTGCTCGCAGAGCTGCTTCGATGATTTCCTTTTCTTGGGATGCCACCTTCTCGGAGAGATCAAGCTGGCACTCCGTTTTCCCGTTCGACGGCTGTTGGGAAAGCCAGCTTTCATCCACCGAGAAATTCTCGGTTTCGCACAGGATGACGGATCTTTCGATGACGTTCTGTAGTTCGCGTATGTTTCCGGGCCAAGGGTAGGATTCAAGTAATCGGAGGGTCTTCTTGTCAACGGTCCTAATTCGCTTACCGGCTTTTCGTGCGTAGCGATCGATAAAGTATTCAACCAGCAGTGGGATGTCCTCAGCTCGTTCTCGCAGCGCAGGAATTTCCATCGGGAAGACATTCAGGCGGTAAAACAGATCACTGCGGAAAAACCCGGCGTTGATAGCGGCCTGCAAGTCACGGTTGGTGGCGGCGATCACCCGGACATCCGTGCGCATCGGACGTGTCCCGCCGACACGTTCAAACTCATGCTCCTGCAAAACACGCAGGAGGGCGATCTGAGTCTCGGCCGGAAGATCTCCGACTTCGTCAAGGAAAATCGTGCCGCCATTTGCTAATTCAAACCTACCCGAGCGCTGCTGAGTGGCGCCTGTGAAGGCCCCCTTCTCATGGCCGAATAATTCCGAGGCAATCAAATCACGCGGGATGGCGGCGCAGTTGACGCTGACGAATGCATGGGAGGAGCGTTGCGAACGCCTGTGGATTGCCCGCGCTACCAGTTCCTTCCCCGTTCCTGTTTCCCCGGTGATAAGAACCGTGGAATCCGTAGGAGCAACCTTGGAAACGCGGGAAAGCACGGCATGCAGAGCCGGCGAGGTGCCCACAATCTCTTCGAACATCGATGCCTTATCTATTTCTTCACGCAGGGCCACGTTTTCGTGCTGCAGTCTCTCTTCGGCCTGCTTACGATCGTGGATATCGGTTGCGGCGACGAACCAACGGGTCAGGCGCCCGTGCTCGTCGTGAAGAGGATTGCGGCGGAAAAGAAACCAGCGGTACTCTCCGTCGTATCTGCGTAGCCGCGCTTCGCCCTCGTGCGGCAGTACGCTCAAGAACCGGCTCTGGATCCCGTCGATCATGCGCTCCCAATCGCCCGGATAAAAAACTTCCAGACGGTCAGCGCGTAGCCACTCCGCCAGGGTCTGGCCGTAATAGTCCAGCGCGGCCTGGCTGGCATAGAGACGATCCCCATCGGGTCCCTGCACGAAAATGTGTTGCGGCGCGAGGTCAATGATCTGCTGGAGCTCTAACTCCTGTTTCCGTATGGCATCCTCGGCCAGCTTGCGGTCGTTAATGTCGTGAAGCGTGCCGTACCACTTGACGATTTTTCCGGTAGGGTCGCGCAGCGGAACGTTGCGGCTCCAGAACCAGCGATACGTCCCGTCCGACTGGCGCAGGCGCTGTTCATACTCGAGAGGCTGCCCGGCTGCCAGTGCCGCCTTGAACTTCTCGACGGCTCCGGCAACGTCGTCGGGATGAGTGGCAGTCAGCCAACCCCAGTCCAGCCATTGCTCCCTGGAAATGCCGAGATAATCCAGAAAACTTTGACTTACGAAATCAATGGAGCCGTCCGGGAGGTTGGTCCCGATGAAGGCGGGAATTGTTTCGATGATGGTGCGCAGCTCCTGCTCGCTTTGGCGAATCTTTGCTTCCGCACGCTTGCGCTCCTCAATATCCAAACTCGATCCGTACCACTTGACGATGTTGCCGTTTGCATCGCAGAGTGGCACCTTGCGATGGAACATCCAGCGGTATTCTCCATTGGCTCTGCGGACGCGCGTTTCGTATTCGAAGATTTCTCCCGTCGCGAGACTCGCGCGCCACTTGTCTACAATTCCATCAAGGTCTTCAGGGTGAATGAAGGCGGTCCAATTCCAGCCCGCCACTTTGTCCAAAGTGGCACCCAGGTATTCCAGCCAAGGCCTATTGAAGTAGTCGAGGTAGCCGTCGGGCCTGGCGGTGTGTATCAGCGCGGGGATGGAGTCAACGAGAAGCTGAATATTCAGAGGCTCGGATTGTGGTATCGAGGACGCCATGGCGGGCATTATATGCCCGCTTTTCGGTGATTTTCCTAGCCCTTTGTGAGCTTCGAGGTCGCCGTGTCAACATCTTAGCAGGTGTCGGAATGTTGGCATCGACTCGCGATGACCTTGGGTTCTGTCGGCCGTAAGGTGTTTTTTTCTATGGAGATTGAAGCACCACACTCAGGAACCCGGAGTGCTCCATATGCTTTCGGAAGCCACTATCAAGGGAGTATTAAGGATGGCCACAGCGGGCACGCCGGCTCCTGTAAAGGCGCCGGAGGCAGAACAAGCTGACGCGCAGCCTAAGGCGAAATGGCGGAAATTCGTAGTGCCCGCATTGATCGTGCTGCTCGCCGTTGTGATCTTCGCCACGATCACTTGGGACTGGAACGCCTGGGAGGGTGGGCGGGTTGAACAGGTTACCGACGATGCCTATGTGCGCGGCGATCTCACTCCGCTCAGCACAAAAGTTGCGGGAATCGTGCGGGACGTGAAGGTCTCGGATTACCAGCAGGTGCGCAAGGGAGATGTGATAGTCGAGTTGGATGACGACGATTTCACAGCACAGTTAGATCAGGCCGCCGCTGCGGTTGAGGCTGCGAAAGCTGCAATCGAGAACAACCGCCGGCAGCGCGAGCTTCAGGACAGCAAGATTGAGCGCGCGCTTGCCGGTATCGATCAGGCAAAGGCGCAGATCGTCGCCGCCCAAGCGGGTATAGAGGCCGCGCAGGCAGACGTTGTGCGCGCGCACGCCGAGCGTGTTCGCCAGGAAGCGCTTTTGCAGACGCGATCGACCACGCAGCAAAAAGTCGAGCAGGCGGTTGCGGATGACGAGCGGTTTGCCGCCCAGTACGCAAGCCGGCAGGCGGATCTGGAAGAGGCAAAGACTATGCTCCGAAGTAACGAAGACGCGGCGGAAGCCGAGAGGCGCACGAAGGCGGTGCTGGAATCACAGGATCTCCAACTTATTGCTGACCAACATGCGAAAGAAGCGGCGCTAAACGGGGCCAAAGTGAACCTCGGCTATACAAAAATTGAGGCACCGGGTGATGGCACGGTGGGAGAGAGACAAGTGCGGCCCGGACAACTTGTATCGCCGGGCACACAAGTTATCTCCTTCGTGCCGCTCATCAAGTGGGTTCAGGCGAACTATCGCGAGACGCAGCTCACCAACGTGAAGGTTGGCGATGCGGCGGAAATACGCATTGACGAATATCCTGGCCGCGTAGTCCACGGCAAAGTACTAGAGATTGCTCCGGCCAGCGGTTCGCAGTTTGCACTTCTAGCTCCCGATAACGCGACCGGAAATTACACCAAGGTTGTGCAACGGATTCCCGTGAAGATAGCCCTCGAGGATTCGAGCTTTGCGAACAGCTTGCGCCCCGGACTTTCCGTAATCGCCACAGTCCGGACGAGTCGCTGATCGGAGCGAAGGATGTCTGCCTCCTCGATAGTCCTGCCACAGCCCAGTCCGGCGCAACTCGCACGCGGAATTGCCGGAGCCGTGCCAGCCGAACTTTCCAAGAGTCCATTGCTTGGAATCCTCGGGGTCGTCACAGGCGCGGGAGTCGTCACTCTCACGAGCCGAATGATCTCGCTCGGCGTTCCCGACCTGCGAGGTCATCAGGGATTCAGCTACGACCAAAGCGCATGGATCGGTACGGCCTTCGACGTTGGCCTGATGTTCATCGGCCCATTCACTGTGTATTTGGGCGGGCTAGTGGGGCCACGACGAATTCTGTTGACGGCCGCGACAATCTTTACCGTCCTGTGTATTTTTTTGCCGTTTATTCATGGTTACAGCCTACTCATCTTAACCATGGGCTTAGCGGGATTGGCGTCCGGCACTTTCTATCCTCTGACGCTCACCTTCGCACTGCGCAACATTCCACTGCGATACCTTCCTTTCACGATTGCTCTCTACGCTTCGTTCGTGGATGGCGCGGTCAACATCGCGCCGTCGCTTTACGGCTTTTACAGAAATCATCTCTCTTGGGAATGGATATTCTGGAATTCGGCGATGATCACGCCGCTGATGATGTTATGCATCTACTTGGGCATACCGAAATCACCTCCCGCAAAGGAGCACGGCGAAGCGCCGAGCTTCGCGGGATTTTTATACGCGAGCGCGGGATTTGCATTGATTCTGGCCGCGTGCGAACAGGGTGAAAGGCTCGACTGGTTCCACTCGGGGATAATCACGGCGCTTTTCGCCAGCGGTTCATTCCTATCATTGTGCGCTCTCGTTCGCCGCTTGCTCGGTCCCAATCCTCTGGTTGATATGCCCTATCTCCGGGATCGGGACACAATTCTGCTAGGCACTGGGCTATTCTTCTTTCGTTTTTTTCTAGTGACAACAATCATCCTGGTTCCACAGGCTCTGGCCATCCATGGATTTGAACCGGATCAGATTGGGCCGGCGGTGATTTGGACGGCAGCTTCTTTCGTTCCTCTCGCGTTTCTGGCTGGTTTCTTTCTACTCGAGAATGCGGATCCACGCTTACTCCTCGCATCAGGATTCGTGGCAATGGCGGTTGCTTCTCTCATGAACGCTGAAATGACCAGCGCCTGGGCGGCAGCGAACTTCTACCGAACCGAATTTCTGATGGGCTTTGGCCAATGCTTTGCGTTCATCGGTCTAGTCTCGGCGATCATTTTGCAGGGGCTTTTCTCGGGCGGCTTGGTGAAGCCGCAGCGGATTCTCACATTTTCTGCCTTCTTTCATACCATTCGACTCTTCGGAGGAACGCTCGGCGCTGTCCTTATGGGGCGGTTCATTGCCGAGCGGGAAAAGTTCCACTCGAACGTGCTGGGATTGCATGTACAGCATGGAAACTGGATCACTGACGGAAGCCTGCGCCAAATGACGGCAGGTTTATACGCCAAGTCATCGGGCTTGAGCGAAGCGATGGGCCGCGCTCTGGATGTGGTGGGAGGACGGCTTCGCCTTCAAGCCTATACGCTGAGTTTGATCGACGGATTCTACTTGGTCGCGTGGGCCTCGGTGATCGCTTTGGTGCTGGTAGCGCTCTTGCGAGAGCCGCCGCTGAAATATGGCGACCTCAGCGGGATTCAACAGGAACAGGCTGCGCTGAAGGGGGAGAAGTAATGAGATTCCGCTGTAGTGGTCTGGGCATCGCACTCTTTGCAGTTAGTTTCCCTCTTTGCGCTCGAGCGCAGAACGCAGAACCAGCTCCGCGGAAGGTTACTCTTTCGGAAGCAGTTCAGTTGGCCCTGAAGAATAACCATGTCGTGCGCATCGCCGGACTCGAAGTGCAGGTGAAGCAACATGCGAAGGAGGCTGCCCGGAGCGGATATTTCCCAACCATAACGAACGAGAGCCGGGCCTTACGTCTTACGGACACCCAGTTCATTGCAATTCCTACAGGGAGCTTAGGAACTGTAGGTGGCACACCAATTCCAACTGCACCGGCAATTCTCAATCAGGGTGAGAAGACTTTTATCACGAGCGGAACGGGCCTGGTGCAGCCGCTCACTCAGTTGTTCACAAGAGTCAAACCGTCAAACGACCTGGCCCGTGCTGACTTGGACGCCACCCGGGCGAATGAGAAGGCGACTGAGAACGACGTCGCATTGCGGGTTCATGAGATTTATTACCAAATCTTGGTGACGCAGCTGCACAAGAGCGCCACGGAAGCGAAAATCCGGGCTGCCCAGAAGATGGAGAGTGAGCGCGGGCAGCAGGTGAAGTATGGCAGCACGCTCGACGAGCAACTTATCGAGAGCCGGGCGCAAACTCTCGAAGCTAAGCAGGACCTGCTCACCATGGAGCTGCAGCTTTCTGATCTGACCATGGAATTGAACGAGGTGCTGGGATTGCCGGTAAACACGCAACTCGAGCTCGACCCCACCGTCCCCGAAGTGCAAGAACCTTGCCGTCGGGACGAGTGTGTCAGTACGGCGTTGGCATCGCACCCGGAAATTTTGGCGGCGAAGGCGGAAGTGGAGAAAGCGTCGGCGGGCGTTCGCCTATCGAAGGCGGATTACTTCCCGGATGTCTCGGCTATTGCCCGCTACAGTTATCAGGACAATGTTCCTTTTCTCGCCCGCAACTTTGGAACTTTCGGCGTGGATCTGACCTACGATTTGTTCGATGGGGGACGGCGAAAGGCTAAGCTGGGCGAAAGCAGTGCTGGTCTCGGAGAGGCGCGCGAAAACCTCGCGCGGATAACAGACGAAGTTGAGCGCAAAGTTGAAACTGCGGCCAACAAGCTGGCACGGACGAAAGAAATGATCGAGGTGTCGCAAGAGATTCTTACGCTCCGGACGGAATCGAGCCGGGTCACCGCACAACAGCTCGAAAGAGGCGAGGCGCTCCCCTCGCAGGCCGATGCCGCGATCGCTCAGGAATTCGACGCGAAGACCATGCTGCTTCGGTCTCAGCTTGAGTACGCTCAGGCGAGAGACGAAATGATCCATGCAATGGGGCGCACTCCTTAAATAGACAGAACTCTGAATTCGGAAACCACGATTCAGCCGCGGCTTGAGCAAGCTCTCGACTCGCTTGCCTCGAATTAGACGCACCAATCATTTCCCGCCGCAGATTAAAGCTCGCAACTCGGCAGAAGAAATTGGGCCGGTGTCAATATCTGCGCACGCGCGAGCATGCTGACAGCAGAGTCTTGTCGCGTTTCCACGAGGAGGAGCTAAGCCATTTTTTTTCAGCTGGCTAAACATACGCATGATTGGGCGAAAAAATGCGTATGGAAGCTGCGACGGCGCGTTTACGCGTCACAGGGAGCAAGACGCCGAGGAGATTCTCGGCGCGGGGAGAGGTTTCGCAGAACCATGGCAACGGTTGCGTTGGACCAAAAACAGGCCGGGACCCAGACACGTGCATTTGTCATCGCCTGGGGTTTCACGGTGGCTTTTTATTTCCTGGAATATGCGGTGAGGTCAAGTCCGGCCGTGATGATTCCAGAGCTGGAAAACTCAATTCACACCACGGCGCTGGGCCTCAGCGCGATTCTGGGGGCTTATTACTACACGTACTCCACAATGAGCTTGGTCGCCGGAGCTGCATTGGATCATCTGGGAGCCAAGCGCACTGTTCCTGTTGGTGCGGCCATATTGGGTATCGGATGCCTCTTCTTTAGTGGAGGCACCGTGATGGCAGGTGACGTCGGGCGATTGCTCCAGGGAGCAGGGTCAGCCTTCGCATTTACGGGTGCGGTTTACCTAGCCGCGCACGGATTCTCCGCGCGCTACCTTGCGACGGCAATTGGAGCCACGCAATGCGTTGGAATGCTGGGCGGTTCGGCCGGCCAATTCGCTGTCGGACCGATGATCGAACATGGACTGGAAGTGCACACAATCTGGATCGCTTTAGGAGTCATCATCCTCGCGACCGCCGCGTTCTTGTTCTTGGCGACTCCTAAGGAACAGCTTGGACCTCACACGCAGGAAGGAGGAGGTTTTGCTGCGATCCTGAAGCCATACAAGATTGTTTTCTCGAATCCCCAATCGTATCTCTGCGGATTAGTTGCGGGACTGTTGTTCGCACCGACCACGATTGGAGACATGATTTGGGGCGTAGCGTCATTTCAAAAAGATCTGCAATTTTCCTATCACAACGCAGTACTGGTCGCCTCGATGGTTCCTCTCGGCTGGGTTTTTGGATGTCCGCTGCTTGGTTGGCTTTCGGACCGCATCGGAAGGCGGAAGCCGGTGATCATCGGGAGCGCGACAGTCATGATTTTGGCTGCCGCGCAGATCGCGCTCAAACCCATCCCAATGCCGGTGCACGTCGCGATGTTCTTATTCGGCGTGGCATCGGGCGCAGCGATGATTCCTTACAGCGTGATCAAAGAAGTCAATCCAGACAATGTGAAGGGCAGCGCGACTGGCGGAATCAATTTCCTGGTCTTCGGGATTACAGCATTCCTTGGCCCCGTTTATGCAAAGCATATCGGTAAAGGCATCGGAAACTCGATGAACCTGCACTTGCATTTTCAGAGGGGCGCATTTTTTTGGATGGTTTGCTGTGCGGCCGCGATTGTGGTGAGTTTCTTCCTGCGTGAGACGGGACCAGCCGCGCATCCGCAGCTGCAATCGAAATAGCTACAAATTTAGATTCCGGCGCAGCCTGAAGATGACTTTGCCGCACTAAGTCGAATTCATTATATTTCAGGAGTTCAGGAACAAATAACGGAGGCAGAAAAAATGCCACATCGAATTGCAGATGAATTGGTGAGCAGACTTGCCGAAGCGGGCGTGGAAAGAATTTACGGCGTAGTGGGCGACAGCCTGAATCCGGTAACGGATGCACTACGGCTGAACAACAAAGTTAAATGGATCCATGTGCGCAACGAAGAAGCTGGCGCGTTTGCGGCCGGCGCTGAGGCACAGCTCACCGGCAAGCTCACTGCCTGCGCGGGCAGCTGCGGCCCCGGAAACCTTCACCTGATCAACGGCCTTTTCGACGCGCATCGCAGCAATGCTCCGGTGCTTGCAATCGCATCGCACATTCCCAGCAGCGAGATTGGCACCGGATATTTTCAGGAAACCCATCCACAAAATCTGTTTCAGGAATGCAGCCACTACTGCGAGATGATCACGAACCCGGCGCAGTTTGAGCGCGTTCTGCACATCGCCATGCAGAGTGCCATTGGAAAAGGTGGAGTAGGCGTGATCGTATTGCCCGGCGATGTGGTCGGAATGGAAGCAACAGCCGGGAGCGCCTCGCGTTCCCTGGTAACCAAACGGCCGAGCATCCGTCCCAGCGATAAGGACCTCGCGAAGCTGGCGGACCTGATTAATTCCGCAAAGAAAGTTGCACTCTTCTGTGGCATAGGATGCGAGAACGCCCACGACGAGGTCGTCGCTCTCGCGGAGAAAGTGAAAGCTCCCGTTGGCCACACCTACCGGGGAAAGCCGTTCGTCGAATACAACAATCCCTATGACGTGGGAATGACCGGAATGATTGGTTACGGGATGGCTTACGAGGCGATCCACGAATGTGACCTTCTGCTGCTCCTCGGCACCGATTTTCCGTACGACAAATTCCTGCCGACGAAAACGAAGATCGCGCAAATCGATATCCGGGTTGAGCGTTTGGGACGGCGAAGCAAACTCGATCTCGGAATTTGGGGCGATGTGCGCGAGACACTACAAGCACTACTGCCGATGGTGAATCAGAGGGCAGACCGGAACTTCCTGGATACCACGCTCGGCAAACACAAGGAGAAGCTTCGAAAAATGAATGTGTACGTTGACCACATCGGAACACGGCTGCCCATGCATCCGGAGCCCGTGGCTGCAGCACTGAGTGAAGCTGCGGCGCCCGACGCGATCTTTACAGCGGACACTGGCATGTGCAACGTGTGGTCTGCACGGTACATTAAGGCGACCAAGGACCGGAGACTCATCGGTTCCTTTAACCACGGGTCCATGGCAAACGCGCTCCCCCAGTCCATCGGGGCTCAATGTGCCTATCCCGGAAGACAGGTAATCGCAATGTGCGGGGATGGAGGCTTAGCAATGCTCATGGGTGAGTTACTGACACTGACGCAGTACAACCTCCCTATTAAGTTACTGGTATTCAACAACAGCGCTCTGGGAATGGTGAAGCTCGAGATGGAAACCGGCGGTTTTCCGGATTATCAAACGGATCTGAAGAATCCAAACTTCGCCAAGCTTGCCGAGGCGATCGGCATGATGGGTGTAAGAATCGAAAACCCTGCTGATCTGACCTCGGGATTTAAGAAAGCGCTGGCGCACCCGGGGCCCGCACTCATTGATGTGGTGACCGATCCCAATGCTCTTTCGATACCTTCTCATGCCGACAAATCCCAAGCGGTTGGCTTCGCCCTGGCCATGGGAAAGATGATTCTCTCCGGGAACATCGAGGAAGTAGTAGCCACGATCGAGGGCAATGTTCGACACGTCCGTGAGTCACTGGAGTCGATCTAAATCGGTATTCGAGATGGCTGAGGCCGCCTCTGCCGAGGCAATCTTCTTCGGACTGCAATTACCGTCGGACAGTCACGCTCCCGAGTGGGGGTGTGGCTATCCCGGGAACCGGTGTGGGTGGCGACTTGACGCGAGTGCCATCCATCCAAATACAAAGAGGATTACGATGCGAATATTTTTACGAAGTGTATGGCTTCTTTTGATGGTACCGGGGCTTGCGTTTGGCCAGACTGCCGCGCACCCCGCCGATTCTTCTACGAACTCCTCAGACGTTGGGACTCAGCTGGACGCTCTCCGCGAAGCACTTTTGCGAACCCAGCAGCAACTAGCGGCACAACAGCAAGAAATCCAACTCCTGAAGGCGCAATTGAAAGAGGGCAGCGGTGGTGCCACGCTCGTACCCGCTGCGGAAGTGGTTCGGCCCAAACCAACTCCGCCCAACGCGAATCCGTCAGGTCCCTCCCCGGAGATCAACGATGCCACTGCGAGCCCCGTGAGCCGGCCCGCGGATCAGCAGACACCGCAGAATGATCAGCAATCTCCGTACGGGTCAATCAAACTTGGCGATGCCGTGCTGACCCCCGGAGGATTCGTCGATTTCGAGAATATATTTCGAACCACCAACACACAGAGCAACATCGCCACAAATTTCGCCGGCATACCGTTCAGCAACACGGCTCAAGGACGTTCCACTGAATTCCGCACCACGGCGCAGTTCTCCCGCCTCAGTTTGAAGCTCGAAGACAATTTTAGAGGCAATCATATCATTGGCTACGTCGAGGGCGATTTCAGCGGGAACAGTGCTCCCAACGTGTATCAAAGCGTGAACGGTCTGACGAATCGGTTGCGGCTTTATTTTGGGTACGTAAAGCGCGGCAAGTGGGAGTTTGTAGGCGGACAAACATGGAGCTGGCTGACGCCGAACCGTGATGGCATCGGCCCATTACCCTCCGATCTGGCCGTCACGTACAACGAAGATCAGAACCTCGGCGTCGGAGTGCCTTACACGCGGGCGGCCGAATTTCGCGTCGCTTACCACCTCAACGACCATTGGGCAATGGGGATAGGTATTGAAAACTCCAACCAATTTATCGGCAACTATGTCGCTCTTCCAGCGCAGTTTACCTCGATTGGTTCGCAGTTCGATAACAACGCCAACGCGGGAGCGGCTAATCTGATGCCAGACGTTATCGCCAAAACCACGTATGACCAAGATTTCGTCGGCCGACACTTTCATGGGGAACTCACGGGTTTTGTTACCGGCGCGCACGCCTCGGTGCTGCCCAGTGGTTCGACTTTGTTCAATTCGCACAAAGCATTCGGTGGCGGGGGACAAGTCGCCATGAATTACGAATTGGTGCCCAATAAGCTCGTTGTCCTCGCAAATATCTTTTGGAGCGACGGTGGCGCTCACTACCTGGTGGGAACAGGCCCGGAGCTCGTGGTTCGCCCTAACTTTAATGGCACCGACATCAATCTTTCCATGCTGCATGCAGGAGCGGGTTCTGCCGGTCTCGAATGGAGAGCAAGCCAAAAGGAAGCGTTCGCCGTTTATTACGGCGCAGACTATTACGGACGCAATTTCTTCCCCGACACGACGAACACTACAAATCCCGGCACGATTATCGGTTACGGTGGTCCCGGTTCACCGAATACAAACAATCGCGCCATCCAGCAGATCACGTTCGATTGGCTACTGACTTTCTGGAAGAGCGAGAGACACGGCGCACTGCAGTATTACACACAGTATTCCTATCTCACTCGCGCTCCCTGGTTTGTGGCTCCGGATGATCCCAGGAATGCGCATCTCAGCATGGTCTACGCCGGCATCCGCTACGTCTTGCCGTCAACTTCAGGCACCCTGGTACGCGTGCCTTACCCTAATTGAAAATCTGGAGCAGGGTGTCCGAATTGCGGTCGTGTTGTCGGGAAACTGATTCTCGGGAGAAACGCTAAACGTGGACCTTCACAGGGTGAGCGAAGAATGGCGAGCAATCGACTGCGGTGGCTGCGCTGGCCGGTCGTAGTCCATTCGGCAAGAACGGGAGTGGCAACTCTCGCATCGCTCCTGGTGGCGCGGTTGTTCCGCTTGCCAGAGGCGTACTGGGCTCCGATTACAACCATCGTCATCACGCAGTCGTCGCTGGGCGCAGCGTGGGAGGTTTCCTGGCAACGTTTCAAGGGAACGCTCGTCGGAGCAGTCCTCGGTGGGATCGTGGCGAGTTGTTTTGGGCCACGCGCGCTGGTATTCGGCTTCTGCGTGTTTGTGCTGGGGCTAGTTTGCGCAGCCGTGCGCACAGACCGAAGCGCGTACCGCTTTGGAGGCGTCACACTAGCGATTGTGATCCTACTGCCGCACGTACGCTCTCCATGGATTGCCGCATTCCATCGGTCTGCGGAGGTCTCGATCGGAATCGGTGTGGCGCTGATCTGCGCGCTGGTCTGGCCGGAAAAAGAAGAGACCCCCCTCGAGGGAATGCCTTCTTCTCCGCTACGCAAGCCCGATCACGCCTGAAGCTATCAATTTTGTGACTGGGCACGGTCGTGGATTGATCTGTCTGGCGATGATGCCCGAGCGGCTGGATGAACTCGAAATTCCGCTGATGGTTCCACGGAATAGCTCTCGGTTTGAAACGGCGCTTAACGACGAAGAAAAATAAGCTCGGTCACGCCCTGACTGGGCTCTGAGTCTCTCACTTCCGAACGCTCCAGACATTCGTGCGCTTGCTTCGAGCCAGATGACAGCGACTCCACAGTTGTCAACTGGCTGACACCCGGCTATTTGCACAATCCCCAACCGCGAAGTAAGTCGCACGACATCAATGCACCAGGCACTACCGGTTTGGGTGGAGAAGTGCTTTCTATTTTCGGTGTCGCTCCGGCTGAGGCTGCACACTTGATGGCGCGTTCCGACCAAATTCGAAAGCTGCTCAGCAGAGCAGCGGGAATCGCGATTCTGCTCGCAGGGGGGCTGCTTGCGGCCTCGTTGTGTTTTGGCGCTCCCGGTGATCCTTCTCCGATTCCCAGCATTTTCGACCCGCGCTCGACGCCGAGCAAATCGATCGATCATCTGTCGTACTTCGTCCTTTCGATTACGGGTCTGATTTTCTTGGTGGTCTTCGGTTTATTGGCCTATGTGGTGCTGAAATACCGCGAGCGCCCGGGGAATTACGGTCGTGAGCCTGCCCAAGTCTACGGAAGCACACAAATTGAACTGGCGTGGACCGTGATTCCGGTTCTGATCGTAGTCGTCTTGTTCCTTGCAACCGCACGGGTAATCCATTCGATTCAGGATGCTCCGAAACCTGAGACTGCTGTTGAAGTCGTCGCCATCGGACACCAGTTCTGGTGGGAGTTTCGCTACCCACAGCTCGGCGTGGTCACCGCGAATGAGCTGCACATTCCGATAAGCGAACCCGCCCATCCTGTGCCTACTTTCTTGACGCTGCTCTCCGCAGACACTGACCACAGCTTCTGGGTTCCCCAACTTGCGGGGAAAACAGACCTGATTCCAAACCGCGTGAATCACATGTGGATGGATCCGTACCAAACAGGGATCTTTCTTGGCCAGTGCGCGCAGTATTGCGGCACGCAACACGCGAAGATGCTGCTGCGGGTCTACGTCGATAGCTCGGCGGATTTTGCGAGTTGGGTCCACGGTCAACAACAGCCAGCCGTACTCGACGTGAATGTAACGGCCGGCAGGCGCGTTTTCGAAACAACTGCTTGCATAAATTGCCACGCGGTGGGAGGCACCGTCGCTGATGGACGCTTCGGCCCGGACCTGACGCACTTGATGAGCCGACAAACAATCGCGTCAGGCGCGGCCGAGAATACAGAGGCGAATCTTCGCTTGTGGGTTCAGAAACCCGATGCCATCAAGCCGGGTTCGCTGATGCCTGCTATGCAACTGAGCGACGCTGACCTCGATGCGCTCGTGAACTATCTCGAGACGCTTCGGTAGGCAAAGGATTTGGGGGAGTAAATATGTCGTCGGATGCGATGGCCATTACGGGTTCAAGTACGGGGGCGCGTCCTTGGGTGGAAGTGGCGCACGAATGGGTCACCACGGTTGATCACAAGCGTCTGGGGATTCTCTACATCGTCTATGCGCTGGTTTTTCTGGTCGTCGGAGGAATTGAAGCCACGATCATTCGGATCCAGCTGATTCGGCCACATAACGATTTTGTTTCACCTCAGGTTTTCAATCGCATGTTTACGATGCACGGGACGACCATGATTTTCTTCGTGGCCATGCCCATCCTGTTTGGTTTTGCGAACTATTTGGTCCCGTTGATGATCGGCGCGCGCGACATGGCCTTTCCAAGGCTGAATGCGTTCAGTTTCTGGCTGACTGCATTGGGAGGGCTGCTCCTTTACTTCAGCTTCTTGGGTGGGAATGGGCTCTATGGCGCCGGCAACGCGCCTGACATTGGTTGGTGGGCATATGCACCGTTGACGGCGAAGGCATTTTCGCCGGGCCCCAGCTCGGACTACTGGACAATTGCGCTGCTCGTCTCCGGGTTTGGGAGTATCGGCACGGCCATTAATCTCATTGCGACAATTTTATGCGCCCGTTGCCCTGGAATGACGCTCAACCGAATGCCGCTGCTGGCTTGGCTCAACCTGGTGATGTCCGGAATGGTTCTGATCGCGATCACCCCGCTTTCCGCGGCGCAAATCATGCTGTTGATTGACCGTTATTTAGGAGGGCATTTCTTCGACACACAGGCGGGCGGCTCAGCCACGATTTGGATGCACTTTTTCTGGATCTTCGGTCATCCGGAAGTCTACGTCCTGATTATTCCTTGCTTCGCTTTCATGTCCGAAATCATTCCGGTATTTTCGCGCAAACCGATTTTCGGCTACCCCGTCATGGTCGGGGCCACGGTGTGTATCGCGTTCGTGAGCCTGAGCGTGTGGGCGCACCACATGTTCACGATCGGAATGAATTCCTACGCCAACAGTTTTTTTACGATCACCACCATGGCTGTCGGGGTTCCGACGGGAATCAAGATTTTCAATTGGCTGGGCACCATGTGGGGCGGGAGGATTCAGTTCAAGACGCCGATGCTTTTTTCCATCGGATTTCTCTTTCAGTTTTTGATCGCCGGTCTCACCGGAATCATGCTTGCGTCCGCGCCTTTTGATTGGCAGCTCAGCCTCTCGTACTTTGTGGTGGCGCACTTTCACTATGTAATCGTGGGTGGAATCCTCTTTGCACTCTTCGCCGCGTTTTATTACTGGTATCCGAAAATGACGGGAAGAATGCTCAGCGAACGGCTGGGCAAGCTGCATTTCTGGCTTTTCCTGATCGGGTTTCACGCGACATTCGATGTAATGCACTTTGCCGGAATTCTGGGAATGCCGCGCCGTATCTACACGTACGAGCCCCGTCCTGGTTGGGAAACCATCAACTGGATCGTTACGATCGGCGCATTCATTCAAGGCGTCGCCATACTCGTGTTCGTTACGAACCTTGTTTATTCCTATTTCAAGGGACCAAAGGCCGGCAACGATCCGTGGGACGCCTGGACTCTGGAATGGTCGGTAAGTTCGCCGCCTCCAGATTACAACTTTGCTTCCATTCCTGTGGTTGCGAGCCGGCGGCCCCTGTGGGACCTGAAGCACCCGGAAGATCCGGACAGTCGCTATGAGTAAAAGGATTGGGAAATGAGTGCCGTCACGAGTCCCTATCTCGAGAAATCTCTGGAGTGGAAGCTTCCATACAGGGGCAAGGTGGGGATGGCCTGCCTGATCGTCGCCGAGTCTGCAATCTTCACCATTTTCGTCGTCGCATACCTTTTTTACTTGGGAAAGAACACGACCGGACCGACTCCGCGCGAAGTGCTGGAGACACCAATCTTCTTCACCATCTGTCTATTGTCCGGCAGCCTTACGATTCATCTCGCGGGCAAGGAGCTCGAAAACGGCCATCGCAGGACGTTCCTCATTCTCTGGTCAATCACCATTGCTCTCGGCGCGCTCTTTTTGTTCGGCACGGCGTTGGAATGGCACCGGCTGATCTTCGAACGCGGACTCACCATCTCTACGAATCTTTTTGGCACAACATATTACTCACTTGTCGGCTTGCATGCCACGCACGTCACTGCGGGATTAGTGATGCTCACAGTTGTGCTGCTTTTCGGTCTCGCCGATCGTGTCGGAGTGGACCAGTCAGCCCGCATAGCAACGCTTTCCATGTACTGGCATTTTGTGGATGCCGTCTGGGTCGTGGTTTTCACCGTCGTCTATGTTCTGGGGCGTTGAGGAGCAGAGATGGAGAGGTACTCATCCGCGGAACAATCCGGCGAAAGGTCAGAGCTCCCTGGTGTGATCGAAATGCCCGCGCCGACGGCATGGCCCCTTGTTCTGGCTTCCGGCTTCACCTTGATGTTCGCGGGTTTGCTGACGAGCGCGTCGCTCAGCATACTCGGCCTTGTCCTTGCGGTGGCCGGTGGCGCCGGCTGGTTCAAGGAAGTCTTGCCTCGCGAAAAGGAAGTGGAAGTTTCAGCAGTCCAAGAAGAACTCCGCATCGCAACCGAACGCCCAGTTGTTGAGCGTGTTCCGGTCGCGCCAGACCTCGTTCGAGCGTGGCTTCCAATCGAGACCTATCCAATATCGGCCGGCGTCAAGGGAGGATGGGCGGGCGGCGTAGCGATGGCCGTGCTGGCGTGTGCCTTTGGGCTTCTGAAGACCGGGAGCATCTGGTATCCAATCAATCTTCTCGCCGGGACCGTGTACGCGCAATCGCTGAAGCTTGATCCCACACAACTGAACTCGTTTCACTTCGACAGCTTCGCAATGGCTGTGGTTTTGCACGGCGTCGGGTCCACGCTCGTGGGCTTGCTCTATGGTGCCCTGCTGCCGATGTTTCCGCGTCGTCCCATTTTGCTGGGAGGACTGATTGCTCCGGTGCTGTGGTCCGGTTTGTTGTATTCGATTTTAAATCTTCTCAATCCACTGCTCGCGAGCCGCATCGACTGGTTCTGGTTCATGGCCTCCCAAGTGGCATTTGGCGTAGTTGCAGGTCTTGTCGTCGTGCGGCATGAGCGGGTCTCGACGCGTGAGAATTTGCCGTTTGCAATGCGGGCGGGTGTCGAGGCCCCTGGAATCATGGCGGAGAAGCGTGGGAAGGATGAATCCAGATGAAGATCAGCCTTCTCGCTTCCGCAGCATTGGTCCTCTCCATGGTTATGTGCGGGTGCGCCAATGCGCCGGGGAAACCGCTTGCCGTCGACACGCCAATCGTTCCGAGCGAAATTTCGGATTTCAACGTTCTCTACGGTGAAAACTGTGCCGGCTGCCACGGATTAGACGGTCGTGGTGGCGCTGCGATCCCGCTGGGTGACCCAGTCTATTTAGCGGTAGCAGACGACACGATCCTGCGCCGCGACGCGACGAATGGAATTCCCGGAACATCCATGCCCGCCTTCGCGCAGAGCGCCGGCGGAATGCTTACGGAAAAACAGATCGATTTGATCGTCCGCGGAATTCGAGAACGTTGGTCGAAGCCGAACATTCTAAGTGGCACGAACCCGCCGCCGTATTCGTCCGCGAGTCCGGGCGACTCTTCGCGCGGCCCGCAGGTATACGCGACGTTCTGCTCGTCTTGCCACGGCGTTGCCGGCAAGGGAGGAGCGAAGGCAAGTTCCATCGTCGATGGATCTCTTCTCGCGCTTGTCAACGATCAGGAGCTTCGGACAATTGTGATCGTGGGCCGGCCGGATCTAGGTGCTCCAGACTGGCGAAATAATGTCCCCGGCACGGCGATGTCGCCGCAAGATGTCTCCGATGTTGTTGCCTGGCTCGCTTCACAGCGTTCCAAATTCCCCGGCCAGCCTTATCCAAATCCAAGCGCACCGGAATCGTCAGGAGAAGTTCGATGACTTTACCAACAGGCCTAAGCAGGCGCGAGCTTCTCGCGAAGCTGGGAATTTTCTTCAACAGCGTTGTCGCGGTGATTCTTGCAGTGCCGGTCGTGCGTTACCTTCTTTCTCCGGTCGCTCGCGGCCGAAAGAACGGTTATGAATCCTGGGTTCCACTCGGCAATCTCGATCAATTTCCTTCCGGAGAAACGCGCCTGGCGACGTATCGAAATCCTGTAGTGAATTCCTGGGATGGTGATACCGCCGATATTGCCTGCTGGGTGCGCAACGTGACCGGAGAGAATTTTCAAGTATTCGCAATCAATTGTGCACACCTCGGATGTCCGGTCCGCTGGTTCCCGCAGTCGAGTTTGTTCATGTGCCCGTGCCATGGAGGAGCTTATTACCAGGATGGCTCACGCGCCTCTGGCCCTCCCGAACGTGGATTGTTCGAATATCACTACAAAATTGACGGTGGAAAGTTGTTTATCAAGGCCGGCGAGATGCCAACACCGGGGCAAGCCTCGAATATAGTCCAAGGAATACGGCCGTGCGCCTGATTTCACCTATCGGCGAATGGTTGGACGAGCGCTTGCAGCTTGCCGCTACCATCCGTGAGACCGCGGAGCATTCTGTTCCGCGAAAAACGGCCAGTTGGTTCTATGTGTTTGGCAGCGCTGCTTTCGCGGTGTTCATGCTGCAAATCGTCACTGGAATTCTCCTGGCTCTGATCTACGTGCCTTCCGCCGGAGAGGCATGGAGCAGCCTTCAGACGCTGAACCACAATGTCGCGCTCGGCTGGTACATTCGCGCGCTGCACGGATGGGGCTCAGATTTCATGGTCGCCATCGTGCTGATCCACATGGCGCAGGTCTTTCTCTTTGGCGCTTACAAATACCCGCGAGAGCTGACGTGGATTGTGGGTGTATTCCTTCTGCTCGTCACACTCGGCATGGCGTTCACCGGCCAAGTTCTTAGATTCGATCAGGACGCCTATTGGGGCTTGGGAATTGGGGCATCGATTGCCAGCCGCGTTCCGGTGATTGGCCCACTGGTGGTCAAACTAATGCTGGGCGGTCCGATCATCGCCGGAGCGACGCTTTCGCGTTTCTTCGCTCTTCATGTGTTCGTCATTCCGGGGCTCCTCATCGGGTTTGTCGCCGTTCACCTGCTTATGGTCGTAAAGCTTGGGATCAACGAATGGCCGATGCCCGGACGCTTGGTGCGCAAAGCGACGTACATGAAGGAATATCACGAACTGACGAGGCAAGACGGAGTGCCATTCGTGCCTGGCGCGATTTGGAAGGATCTTTTTTTCTCTGCCTTGATTCTTCTCTCGCTTGCCCTCTGCGCGTATCACTTCGGACCTTTCGGTCCCTCAGGTCCTCCGGATCCCACGATCATTCAGACAGCACCGCGCCCGGATTTTTTCTTTCTGTGGCTTTATGCGGTCCTCTCCTATCTTCCGGCCTCTATGGAAACGCCGGCTCTACTGATCGGCCCCGTCATCGGGATTCTTGCTCTCCTTCTGCTGCCATTTTTTTCAGGCGAAGGTGAAAAAAGTTGGCGCCGCAGGCCCGTCGCAGTCCTGACGGTCCTTTTGGCGGCGGTAGCGCTTGCAACATTCACGCATTTGGCTCAGCACACGCCATGGAGCCCGGTGATGGACGCGTGGAGTGGGATTCCCATTCCCGAACAATTTCTGGAAAACCGCACAGCGCTCGAGCGACAGGGCTCCCTGGTTTTTCAGGTCAAGCAGTGCCACAACTGCCATTCGCTCGCAAACCAGGGTGGAAAGCGCGGTCCAGCGCTCGATTCAGTGGCCTTACGCCTTACTCAGGATCAGCTCATTCGGCAAGTGATCCAGGGCGGAGGCAACATGCCGGCGTATGGCAAGAATTTGAGTCCCGCGGAAACGACGGCGCTCGTTGCATTTTTGGAGTCGTTGCATCCGCCAGGACAGCCACCAGCGCGAGACGCCTCGCGCACGATGGCGATCGGTACTGAGACGAGAGGAGCGGCTTCATCCTCCCCCTAGGCCTCCTTATGAATTCAGATGCCCAAGTCGTCTTTCAATTGTGGCCCGTTCCAATTGCGGTAGACGGCTCGCTATGTCTCGCCGCCCTCTTATATGCAAGAGGTTGGAATCGCCTTCGGATTGCATCGCACCGCCAATTTCCAGTCTGGCGACTCGCCGCTTTCTTTGCTGGAGTCGTGACAGTTTGGATCGCAATTGGTTCGCCGCTGGAAGCATTCGATGATGTGTCGCTCACGGTTCATATGGTGCAGCACCTGCTGCTGGCAGCCGTCGCTCCCCCTCTGCTCTTGCTCGGTGCTCCGGAGTTGCCGCTCCTTCGGGGACTTCCGCGCTCGCTGGCCCGTGGCGTCGTGAGTCCATTTCTTCGATTGCCTTTCACGAAGAGGTTCGGCCGCTTGGTCTCCAATCCCACGATTTGCTGGTTAGTCCCCACCCTTGCGTTGATCGGATGGCATATACCTGCGGTGTTTGAGCTGGCGTTGCGGTGGGACTGGCTGCATAAATTGGAGCACGCGTCGTTCTTGGGCACCGGAGTGATGTTCTGGTGGCCGATCGTGCAGCCTTGGCCGAGCAGGCCAAGATGGCCCGAGTGGGCCATCCCTTTGTATCTTTTCTCCGCGACGCTGCCATGCGACGCGCTTTCCGGGTTCCTCACATTTTGTGAGCAAGTGGTCTACCCGTCCTATATTTCTGCACCCAGAGTGTTTGGTCTTTCTGCGCTCGAAGACCAAGAGTGCGCGGCGGCCTTGATGTGGGTCGCGGTGACGATTATCTTTCTCGTTCCGGCAGTGCTTG
>Ga0302325_10005695_pt1 | contig 28237 bp, 40 predicted proteins | sample Palsa_T0_2_FD_201948 | JGI IMG/M metagenome (GOLD analysis project Ga0302325, IMG submission 201948) | Peat permafrost microbial communities from Stordalen Mire near Abisko, Sweden - Palsa_T0_2 | ecosystem: Environmental > Terrestrial > Soil > Palsa > Peat permafrost | place: Sweden: Abisko... | reverse complement strand
CTGAGATTCACGAAAACCTCCAGAAACACGTGAAATATTGTAATTAGCACTCATGGCAGCTAACTGCCAGCACAGGAAATATTAGCAGACTGGCATCCTGAGTGCAAGGGGCGGGGCAGGGCCTTGCCCGACAATCCCGGGCTGCTCGAATAAGCACGAATTTGCCCGAAAAAGGCAAGCACCCGAGATATTCTGATCGTGGGGGCCAGGTCGTAGAGGCGAGAAGGCTTGCGGAACCTCATGCCGCGCGCGAACTATAACAGGGAGTATTCGATCCCAGTCTCCTTTGACGCCCAAGGTACGTCAAGGCAAATCGCCTATCGCCTTCAAGTTGAGCATGGTCAGCGCGTCCGCTTCTGCGTGGGCTATCAAATCCGTGATCCACAGACAGGTCGCCTGAAAGACATTGTTCGATACGACGACTCTGGTGGCTACTTTCATCGTCACTCAGCGGGCTTTCCACCAGGGAATGACCACATAGCGGTAAACGTGCTGCCTGGGCTAGAATTCGATTATATCGATGCGGATTTGGCCGCCAATGCTAAGCTTTATGAAGCTGAAGCCGTTAGATACGGGTATGAGGTTTCGGAGGACGAACCCTAAATGAGACCTTTGTCCGAGGCGGAGCGACTTAAAGCAGCGCTTGCAGTTGCTCGTCATATTCATGAAAACCCCGAGCAGGCGGCTCACTACGAGAATGGCACTTGCTTTACGCCCGTTGGCGTGGAGGACGGGCGACTCTTGGTTGTCGCTGGCCTTCCCAATGAGCCCGTCAACCTGCAGATGGAAGCCATTGGTCTGCCTAGTCTAAGCAGGTACATGACTGGCTGTATCGAAGTGAATGGCCACCACCTAGTGCTTAGCGCGCCTTGGGAATTACATGAGAGGAGTGGCGGGTGATGCATGGCTCTTCGACTGTTAGTGTTCCTGTACTATACGCTACCCTTAGCCTCGAAGCCGACGCCGCGGAAGCCGTTATCGATATGGTCACCCAAGAGCGATCTGCCAAGCTCGACTCACTCGTGGGCGCTGTGGAAGCCTACCTTGACGAGACGCGCGATGGAGGCTGGAGTGACACGGAACTTCAGAGAATGGTCGTTCGCATACCTACCACCCTTTACCGTTTTAGCGACTCTATCGCCCGAGCAAGTATCGAATCTGATATTGCTAAGGCTACGCTAGAGAAGCTGCATGCAGAGTATGTGCTGGGGCACGAAGGGCGCAGCATAGCGGATCGTAAGGCGATGGCGGACTTAGCAACGGCGCGGGAATCTACGTTGACTGATCTAACGAAGATCGTACTGCAGAAGCTCCGAATGAAAGCCGACTACGCGATGGCGCTCTACGAAGCAGTAAAGAAGATTATGACCCAATCCGACAAAGAGAAAGAGACCTTCCGACAGGAAGTCAAACGATGAACGATTTATGGCTTAAGGACTTCGAGAAGAAGTTCGGCAAGGGCGTATTGCGCGACGGCACGGAGATAACGAAGCCGCAGTACCGTGGTACCGGCTCGCTAGCGCTCGACATCGCGCTAGGCGGCGGGTGGGGCCAGGGCCGGGTAGTCCAGCTTATGGGAATCGAAGGAAGCGGTAAGACGCTTCTGTTCGACCTCGCCGCGATTGAGGCGCAGCGCGTCGAGAAGAAGCATAGCTGCATCTTCGACTTCGAAGGCACGTACGACATCAATCGGTTCATTGATTTGGGCGGCGACCCGACGATGTTGAAGATCATATCGCACGAGACAATCGACCCCATGTTGTTCCTAGACACGGCGTTCGACATCGAGAAGTACATGCTCACCACGAGCGCGGACTACGCCTGCTACTGTTTCGACTCGACGGGCGCATGTATCACGAGCGGCGAGTTCTCCAAGAAGATGGAGGAGGGGCAGGACGCGCAAGCTCCGTTCCTCACTGCGAAGTGCATGTCCGAAGGGCTGAAGATCACGGGCGGACTCGTGCTGCGTAACGAGACGAAGCCAACGGTGTTCTTCGTGAGCCAAGGTCGCGACAACATGAACGCGCGGTCGTTTCGTGGTATCCCCGTCGAAGACAAGCAGACCGGCGGGCGGGCGTTGGAGTTCTACGCCAGCCAGCGCGTCAAGGTCAGTCGTGGCGATACATACAAGGGCTCGATCGAAGCGCTAGGGCTCAAGGACATCGAAGTCGGCCATGTGACCAAGGTCAAGGTCAAGAAGAATAAAATGAACGGCACGCAGGGTCGCGTAGCCCAGTTCGACGTTTATAACGAAGGGCTGTTTAGAGGTATCGATCGCGTGACGGAACTCGTCACTCTTGGTGTGTATGCGAGAACGATCGAGCGCTCTGGGGCGTGGTATACCGTATTCGGTACGCGCGTGCAGGGTGTGGAAGCCGTGAAGGACTTGCTTAGTAAGGACGCGCAGGTTTTCGAGAAGTTGTATTCTGAAACGAGCGCCGCACTTGCCGTAATGATGGACGGTAACAAGGAAGATGACGATGGGGAAGAATAACCCAGAAACGAAACGGCGATATGACGCGGCTGCAACGCCAGAAAGTCAAATAAGGTGGTGGCATGAAGTCGAGTAGCCAGAAGGCCGCAGACGGACACGAGGAAATGGTTGCAGCCCAACTAGCGGACATCTACGACCCGGCCAACGTAACGCGCACACCGGGGTCCGGTAACAATGCCCTCTCTTCGGGGGACGTTCGTGTGTCTGGCGAATGGGTCGTGGAGTGTAAGACAACCGCGGCCGACTCCATGATCGTGAAGCAAGCGTGGTTCCACAAGGTCCGCAAAGAGGGCTTCATGGGCGGCGTGCGATCAATGCTGGCCCTTCGATTCAACCACAATCGCAACAGAACGTACTACATGCTAGAGGACTGGGACCTTCTCGATCTGCTGGAGACGGAACGGCAGTACAAAGAACTTGTTGCTCTTCACCTAGTAACGCATGCCACCGCGTAGGCACTATAATCTGAGTGCGTATCGATTCAAGGACACTCGTGGTCTGCGGGCGGCGCTCCGCCACATCGATTCCTGGCAGTATGTCGAGGATGTCAATGCGGTGGTCATCATTGTCGACCTGTTGGACGCCTTGGAACACCCAGACGTGCTGACCGCGAGGCAGAAGGAAACACTCCGATTAAATCTCATTCAGGGCTTGTCGATCAAGGAAGTAGCATCGAAGACCGGCGCCCAGCCCCGGACTGTCTCGGGAACGGTGAAAACTGGGCTTCGGCGCTTGCTGGGCTATTTGCAAACCGGAGAATTACCCCGGCCGAACCAGCACGACAGTTGGAGTGCCGAGGACCTGGCGTATTTGAAGGCGCATCTCGGCGATCCGCGTGCATCGATCGCGGCGGCGCTAGGGCGTACGTTGCCTGCGATCTACCAAGCGATCAGCAACCTTCGTAATGATGGTCTACTCGCGACTCCTAGAAAGTCTGGCCGACCTGTACATCCGAACTTCGGCCGACGCAGAGAAACAGCAGGAGTATCCCATAGCAACGCAGGGCCAGCTTGAGTACCGCGCCCGGCACGAGATACCCATCGCGCCTAACGGAATGTCAGCACTTGAAGGTGTCCGAATCCGAAGACGGCGCATTCACCGTGACAGTGATAGTGGATAGTTATGAATCCGCGAAAGAAGTCGCCGCGTATGCCGCGCTGCGAATAAACCAGCGCTCTGCCAAGAATAGGCAGCTACCCGGCCAGATCGGAATGTTCGATGCCTCATCTGCAGTTGAAAGTGGTACTGACTGACGATAGCGGGAAGATACGTTACCAACGCACGATTGGCGGGCCGTTAAGTCGTATGACCGCCTTATGCGCGCTTGTAGACGAGATATTGACGAAGGCCGTAGGAAAGAAGAAGAATGTCCAACGCACTGATGACTAGACCCGAGAACTTCAAGAAGTTTGTGAATCGCTATACGGCGATCGATCACCATGACGCGAATAGCCATGAAGTCGGATTGATTTATGTGCTGTCTCCGGCTAAGAATCCGGCCGACCTTGCCGCGCTCTATACGATCTCCGAGAACAGCGAGCCAGAGATGGCCGCGGAAATTCGGCAATACATCGCCTACATCGAGGCGCACCCAAAGCGTAAGCTCGGTTCGTACGGGCAGCAGAACCTACCCTTCATCACTCATCCGGCAGTCAAAGAGTTTGCCAAGGAACGTATGCAATAAATGTGGGACCCACCTTTAGACCTTCCCGAAGTCATGTGCCTAATCAGCGATCATCCGACTGGTCACCGACCTCCGCAAATGTTCTTCAAAACACCGCAGAAGCGCGAGCCGCAGCCCACGATCGGTTATGCCGAATCCTGTCGCGAGTTCAATGCGCAAGTGCAGACCCGGCAAGTCCGTAAGCACGACGCGAGTAAGGCGAACAAAGCGAAGCGCGTACTCATCACTCAGGTGCAAGGCCTGACTCGGCGTTTTAGGAAGCATGGGATCACGATCGCGCCGCCGGGGTGAATACTTGGGAAACCGAGCTTCTAGTGCTCGTCGAGTCGCAGAAACCGCTATGCCGACACTCGGTAGTGATTGGCGCGGGATGCCGCGCGCACTTCTCGCGGTTCTGCCTCGAATGCCAAAAGGTCATTTCAATTGTTGAGGATTTACCGCCTTGGCTAAAGTGATGTCCCTTGAGCAAAGCGACATCTTCAATCGCTACGCCGCACTTGGCGCCGAGCGCACATTAGACGCGCTGTTTACGAGTTTACGGGACGACGCTAAGTACGCGCATGTCACGCGCCGTCAACTCGCGCGTTGGAGCGCCCAGTTTCATTGGTCCGATCTTGTAAGGCAGGTAAATGATGCGGCCGTTGAATCCGCTACTAAAGCTATTGCTCCCATTATTGCATCGATGGTTGCCGAGCAAATTGACGCTTTACATCGGGTTCAACGAAGGTTTATTGAACGTCTTGCTATTGACCCCGCTGACCCGGACCTCTCTGACGATCAAAGGCGGCGCGTCATCGACCCAGACTTTCGAGATTTCCAGGACGCCATTCGTACCGAGAAGCTAATCATCGGCGATCCGACCGAAAGCAAAGAGCACGAGGTGAAGGATTCCGCGCTTCTCAAACAGCTTGGTCGAGGCGATGTAATACGTATGACGATCGAACTTGCACAAAAGCAATTCGGCGCGGTCACAGTCGTGCCGCCCGAGCCCGGGCCAGATGACTTTATCGATGCCGAAGTGAAAGAACTCCCTAGTGGCGATTAATGAATCTGACCTCGCGAAAGCGATGGCCCAGAGTAGTTTGATAGGCTACGCGCAAGAGTATGCTGTTATTGAGGGTCGCAAGTTCTCGTTCCAAGAGCACGCATACCTAATTGACATGTATGGCGATGAGCATCCATATCAAGTAGTGGAGAAAGCCGCCCAGATGGGTGCGTCAGTTCTGGGTATGCTCAAAAGCATTTATGTCTGCGACCGTATGGGGAAGAACGTAATTTACTGGTTCCCAACGGACGAAGACGTGCGAGAGTTCAGTAAAGCTCGTGTCGCGCCTATTCTGAAAGACAGCCCTTACTTTAAGTCTTTAGTCGGCGCTAAGGATGTTGACTCGGTCGGCCTACGCCAGATCGGTCGAGGCTTCTTGTATTTCCGAGGCATGAAATCAAATATACGGATGAAGTGCCACGATAATCAGACAGAGGTGCTGACTAGGCGTGGATGGCTTCTGTTTGCTGATACTCGTCACACGGATGAGTTTGCTACATTGACCCCGCATAGTCGATTCGAATGGCAGCGGTCATCCGCGATCTATAGCCATGATGTAGACGGCACGTTGTTAGCGTTTAAGCAAGATGGCCTTGATGCGGTGGTAACGCACGATCACCGCATGTTGCTTAGATCGCAAGCGGGTTACGATTCGTTTGTTTTCGCTAAGGACGTTAAAGGCGGCGAGCGCGCAGTTCGCGCCGGGGCTGTGTGGAAAGGCGAGATTCCCGACTTCTGTGTGCAGACAGGGCGGCGTGAAGATGGTGCGACCTATGGCGTGCCCGTGGGTGCTCGCCTTGTAGACCTCCGCGACTTCTGCGCGTTCCTTGGTTTCTATTTAGCTGACGGCTGTACCGAAGGTGTTATGGGCGGGCTACTCGGTTCGCGAGTGACGCTTACGCAGGTAAAGCCAGCCTCCACGGCTTTAATGCTTAAGTTGCGCTCGCGCTTCGGCGGGCATTGGCGGAGAAATGGTCCCCACAACTATTCACTGCGGGATGCCGCGCTTGCGGATATGCTGCGCCCTCTCGGGAACAAGTACACGAAGCTCATCCCAGAGTGGGTGAAGCAGCTACCGCCGCGTTTCTTGCAGGAGCTTTGGAATTGGGCGGTATTAGGAGACGGCGACCGGCAACATGGGCATGCGCGCTACGGTACAGTGAGTAAGCGCCTGGCCGACGATTACGTTGAAGTTCTGGTTAAATTAGGTTTGAACGGCAGTATTACCGTACATACACCGCCGATCGAATCTCCGACCATTCGCGGGCTAAAAATACAGTCGCGGGTTCCGTTTTACAACGTGTTTGAGCGCACGTCAAAGATTAGTGTTTTACCTGCGCCCGAGTTTAGGCCTTATGTTGGTAAGGTGTATTGCGCGACGGTCCCTAATGGGGCGCTACTAACTCGGCGCAACGGCCAGACACTTTGGTCTGGTAACTCGATCGCCGCCGACATGTTGGTGTTTGACGAACTTGACGAAGTCACTGAAGATGCGAAAGAGCTTGCGGATAAGCGGCTTCTCCACTCCAGTCTCAAGTGGCGTTATCTATTGTCTACACCGACCTTCGATGGTTACGGTGTCGATTTGGAGTTTCAACAGAGTGACAAACGATACTGGAATCTCATCTGCAAGAAGTGCAACACCAGAAACATTTGCGAATTCCAGTTTCCAGATATTATTAAGCGTGTATCTGAAACCAAAGCAATTCTTGCTTGTCGGCGATGCGGCGCTGAACTCGATAGGTGTTACGGCATCTGGGTTCCTGAGCGTAAGACCGAGCGTATCCGCGGGTATCATCTTTGCGGGCTCTATGGAGGAGTAGCCGACCTCTCGGAGATGCTCTACAAGTATGAGAGTGGGCGCGGGCGCGAAGAGTTCATGCGATCGAATATCGGCCTGCCGTGGATCAGCAGCGACATGCGTGTGACCAGAGACATGGTCGAAGCCTGCATTCGCGATCACGAGATGGGTCCGATTCAGCATATCCGTAGCTACATGGGCGTTGACCAACGAGGATCAGAACTCCATATCGTTATCCGCCAACGTGACAAGATTACGAATCGTCCGAAAGTAATCTACATCGGAAAGGTTCCAATTCATGGCGGATCATTTGGAGAACTTGATTATTACATGCGAGTCTACGATGTGGACCTATGTGTTATCGACGGATTGCCTAATCAGCATCCGGCGCGAGATTTTGCCAAGCGATTTCCCGGGCGAGTGTACCTGTGTTACTACAATGACAATCAGAAGGGGGCCTATAAGTGGGAGCGTCCCAAAGATGACGCCCAGGACGAGTTCAAGGATTGGAAGGTTGAGGTCAACCGTACAGAAGCTCTGGACGCGATGTATGAGGAAATCACCCGGCGCGATCTGATCCTTCCGCGCCTGGCCGATGAAGCGCGGCGCGAGTTCATTGAGCAGACGATCAACATGGCGAAGATTCACGAGACCGACGAAGACACCGGGGTCAAGAAGGCGATCTGGAAGCGGCTGGGGGAAGATCACTTTGCCCACGCCAATAGCTATAGTGCGATCGCCATGTCCCAGTTCGCCGGTTCGGGCACCCAAGGCTTCACCGTTGGGAACAGCTTGACACACCGCACGATAACTTATGGCCACTATGATCGTGTATAGTAGGGCAGAGTGAGTAGAGCTAAGAAGGTCGCGGCGGCCCGGCGTCGCTCTGCTAGAGTGGCACAAGTACAGCCTGAGAAGGCTGTTATTGTCGTTTCAAAGGGCGGCAACCCTGTGGTCCCCACAGAGGAATTGGACGCGACGAAGTTGACCGGCGAGCAACTCGTGTTCGCAATGCAGACTGCGATTCAGCACCACGCTTCGGACTTTGACGAAGATTTCAAGGCGCTGGCCGAGCCGAAGTACATTCCGTTCGATATGTTTGCGCCGAAGCAGGCCGATCCGATTACCGGCGAGCAGGTCGATTGGGAAATCCGTGCTTCGTTGTTCGAGGTTTCGCGCGACGGTAAGAGTTACCGTATCAATAAGCTGCCCAACAAGAAGGCACTTCAGGAACGTCTGACCGAGAGCACGCAGCGCTGGGGTAAGCTGCAAGAAGCTGGGCAGACGATCTACATCCAGCCGTCTTACCGGCTCCGTGAAGCACAGCCGGAACGTGACGCCGCGATCGAATACGCCGCGCGGCTTATGGAATCGCAGATGCTCCGTGAGGACGGCTTCGCGCAAGGTGGATGGGGTGATGCCACAGGCGCAGGGCAATATGGAAGTTCACTTCAGGGCACCGGAACCGCGGGCTATGGATCGTTCCTCGACGTTGACGCCGAGTACATCCCCATCATGGGCGGACCAGAGTCCAAACAACTTTACATGTACCAATACTTGGACATGCACAGGAAATCCTTCGAAGCGTACAACCATAATCCGATCGCTCACCAACTCTGCGAGCTTCAAACTGCCTTCGTACTGGGGCGTGGAATCGATCATTCTTGCACCAACCAGGATGTAGAAGCGGTATGGAAAGAGTTCGTAGACCGTACAGACTTCTACAACGATTTGGAGAACATCGCGACCGACTTCTGGTGGGCCGGTGAGACGATGCTGGAGTTCTACGATAACGTACCGAGCAAGGGTCTCACCGATTATCGGATGATCGACCCTTCGACCGTTTGGGACGTTATCACCGACCCCGAAGACATCCAGAAGATATATTACTATCATCAGCAGTATTCGACGCCGTACCAGATGTACACGACGGGTAAGATTCCGACCATGCAGTACATTCTGCGCGACATCCCCGCGAACAATGTATTGCATGTCAAGCTGAACGCCTCGAAGTATGAGAAGCGCGGGCGCACCGATCTGTTCTCGATTCTCGGGTGGTTGAAGCGGCTCAAGGACCTTATGAATGCCCGCGTTGTCAAAGGGCAACTCGAAGCTGCATTCGTTTGGGATGTCACCGTTAATAGCGGTGAAGCAGATGTATCGAAGACTTCACTGAACTTGCCCGATCCGTATAAAGCCGGATCGACATTCGTTCACAACAAGAACCTAACTCTCGCGCCCGTCACCTCGTCTATCAAAGGTAGCGAAGCGGCCCCTGACATTGCGGCGCTGTTGAACATCATTGCGGTAGGCTTCGGCATTCCCAAAGACTTCATCGGCGAAGCGTCCAAGGGCGCGAAAGCCGGTGCGTTGACCGCTACGGAGCCAGGCGTTAAGCGCTTTGAGCGCCGTCAGCGGTTAATCGAGAATTTCTGCTATCGCGTAGCGAATCGCGTTATTAGCAATGCCGTTAAGGCAAAGCAGCTTGACATCGAACCGGCGCTGGAAGACGCAAAGTCAGTTACGAAGCTCGGTCGTACTGGCGATAATCTCCCCAACCGCACTGACATCCAGGGTGCGATGGAGGACACCCAGCAGCAGGCGAACGATAAGGCGCAGAAGGTCACCGACCAACAGAATAAGATGGCGGTGCAAGCGCACAAAGTCGGCGTGGCGATGGCGGTCAAGGATCAGGATCATCAGCACAAGGTCGCCACGACCACGATGAACCAGCAGCACAAGCAGACGATGGCGGCGCTCGATAAGCCTGGTCAGACGAATGTGCAGATGGCGATGCCGGGCACACAAGGCCCTACAGGCGGTTCTGTTGCGCAGCCTGGTGGTATGGCGCCCGCCGGGCAGCAAGGCCCCCCAGGAGCCCAAGGAGCCCCGCCGCAGGGCAATCAAGGCCAACCCCCGCAAGGTGCGCAGCAGCCGATGCGGCAATCGGCCCGCGAATCACTGTCAGAAGCGGCCCTTCGCACTGGCGGAAAGACCCCTAATAATGGGTCGGCTGACAGTGAAAGTGGGTCGGGCGATGCCGGTAGCTTTGGACCTAAGGGCGGTACTGAAGGATCGATCGCCACAGGTAATGAGGGTATTGGCGAACCTGTTACGGGTGAAAACTCGGGCGATACGCCGGACCTTACGGATGCCAGCTTCAAGCCGGTTGATCCCAACGCGCCTAAGGAATTAAACTCTCAGCAAAAGAAGCGCATTACCGCAATCAAGGACGCGGGCCAATACGGCCGCGAGTTCCTTGAGTTTATATTTCCATCGATCGCACAAGAGGATCGTTCCGCAAAGCTGAAGGACCTCGCCCTTGCGGAATCGATGCAATGGTTATCGAAGTCCACTGCCGCGAAGCTCGCGGGCAAGGAACTGGGTATCACGACCTACCAGTTCGCGGATGAATGGGCGCAAATCGGCGAAGAAGCGCAAATGGGTATGTCGATCGCGCACGTCTACACGCAGGACAACGAACACGTTCCGCAGACGACGATCGCGCAAGACATTCAGGCCGAGCTTGCAGCGAAGCAGCCGATCGCGCCGCAGAATCAACAAGTTAACGTCCCGGTACCACCGGCGGTCGCGGGCGACAAGCTCATGCCCGCAGCGCCGCCCGGCGGCGGGCCAGGCGGTCCGCCCAAACCTGGCGGTGCAGGCACGGGTGCTCAATCGAACCCTTCCGCAGCGCCAGGCAAAGCCTCGAACAGCGGAATCAGTAAGGTGAATCAATCCTCGCCGACTAGCGGTCCGAATCCTGTAGCCGGATCACATGGTTACAGCGCCGCAGCAAATAATCCGATGGGCGCAGAAGGCGCGGCGAAGGCGAAGGAATCACTGAGCATGTCGATCAAGCGCAAGCTCTTGCAGGAAGCGCTTGGGCCTTCGATGCGCAGCGTTCGAGCCCTTACCGATAGAATCCTCGAAGTGAATGAGGAAGCAGACGAGCTTCTAAGCGACGGCGACTAATGCCGGGAACGGCAAGCTCGGGTGACCACGGGCATCTAGGCCGTCCCGGCGAACGGGGCGGCTCTTCATCTTCGTCTGGAACCGTAACTCTCTATCACGTTACGCCGATTCGCAATCTGAAGAAGATTCTAGCGAATGGGCTCGAACCGCAAATCGGTAAGCGCAGCCGCGAAATCGGCGAGACGGCACCGGCGACGTACTACTTCCCTAACAAAGACGCGCTGGAGGACGCGCTCGATGGGTGGCTTGGCCTGCAGTTCTCCGAGAACGCTAGGCTGGCTCTTTTGAAGGTCACATTACCGGAATCAGACGTCGATACCTCATGGAACACGACGATCGGCACGGCGGGCTACGAACGCGTGACCAGATCGACCGTACCGCCGTCGCGTATTGAAGTCGTGAGTCGCGACATCATGGGCGAGGAGCAGAGCTTCTTCAAAGCGCTCAAAGAAGCCGTAGACAAGAAGAACACTGCCGTTGCGCTGCGATCGGAACAGACCGCGAATATCGCCAAGCTGTTGCGCGGCGTTCACGGTCGGCATATTGCACGTTTAGAGGGCGCAATACTTCGCTATCAAGCCGACATCACGGATGCGGTAAATGAACATCTGACGCCGGTCAAGTTCAAGGCTCGGATGGCGGCGCTGGCCAGTCAATATGTTACCAATGCAGTAACATTCGGCTACACTCGTGCGCTGATCGATCTTCGAAACCGTAATTGGATCACGCGCATAGAGGGTGATGTAACGCCCTCGAAGGCGATCGTAGACGCGGTACTCGACGAGAATCTAAGCTATCTCGCGGGCTTCAAGGAAGACATTCCTAGTATGTCGCAGGCGGCGATTCGAGCCCGCGCGCAGCAGTATGGGCATGTGTTGTGGCCCGCATCCGAACGCGGCTACAAGCAATGCCTGAAGGACTTTGTCACGTTTTACTCTAGTAAAACGACACAAAAGGTGCGTGAAACTGCCGATGCTTCGATCATAAACCCTAACGAAGTCACGCGTACCGCGACGAAATGGATGCCAGCGTCAAAAGTTGCCGCGTTGCCGGGAATGATGTCAGAGCACAGCCAGAAGCTTGTAGACGAGACCCGCGTCACGTCGATGGCGGCGAAGATGAAAGCGGCGGGCGGGTACGACGCCAGTAAAATACCGCGCATCAAGCTCACCAAGAAAGACGATGGCGCGCTGTGTATCAATGACGGTAACCATCGCGCACGCGGCGCGGCGAAAGCGTTCGGTGATAAACTCATTCCCGTAGAGGTCGAATACTACGGACGTGCCGGTAAGCTGCAAGAAGGCGGTGCTGGTTCTGGCGATCATGGGCACGCTGGGCGTATAGGCGTTCGTGGTGGTAGCGCGCCTGGTACGCACATCGCTAAGATCACTGACGATGACGCGATGCACGATTATTCCTGGGTAGAGCATCCCGGTGTGGCCTTGCACGTTCACGGGTATCCGACTGACACGCGCCTTCGTAATGCGGTACTTCGCGAAATCGATCGCAATATCGAGCTTATCCCCGGCCAGGTTAAGCAAGTCGATGAAGTGTTTCTTACCGATCATATGACGCAGGAATCCTACGGAAAAGTCGAAGACATGGGTACTACGGACGGTATCACGCTCAACTATTACCCGACAAATGATGCTCGGAAAGTAGTTGTCGGTTTTAATACTAAGCAAATTGCCCTTCATACGTCTGACAATTACTCGATTGGCTCTGACGCCAAAAGCGCCACAGGCTACGCGAAGGCTGTGGTCGATCACGAGATGGGGCATGTGTACTACAGCACGTTACCTGACGATGTAAAACGATCGTTTGTGCCGATCTGGCGAGAGGCGTCGCCAGCCATATCGAAGTATGCCATTACCTCGCCCGTTGAAGGCTTCGCCGAAGCGTATAGCGCGTATGTGAACAAATTGCCGCTACCGGCATCGATGACGCACTTCTTCGAAGACCACATCGGCAAGCATTATCTCAAGGAAGCGTCAGCCAGCAGCACGGCCCCGCTCGCTTACCTGTGTGGCTTTGGGCGCAATCCGACATACCACGTATATGCCGATCACGTAGAGAAGATCGCTGCCTACAGCAAGCTCGCAGAGGCTGGCCCTGAAGACGTGCCGGGGTACATCCATGTCGAGCTTTAATGTGTTCTTCGTCGGACCGGACGATTCGAGTACCTGTGAGGGTTGCGAAGATGCGGTTAATGGCAACCCCTATACTATTGACGACGCACCAGAGCCCGGTGACTTTGAATGCGGTAGCCGGTGTAGGCATCTTTTGCAGCTTGACGGCAATGCGCCGGACGATCTTGCGCCCTACTCATGGAGTGGGGCCATTGGATTTGGGGATGCGCCGGGCGACGCTGACCAGGATAAGGATGCACCTGAAGACGACATCACACCTAAGGAATTGACGGACGATCAGATTCTTGCATTGGAACCTTGGCACCTCGATGCGCTTACCCCTGAGCAAGTGGCGTTCTACCTGGATGCGAAAGACTTAGACATTGATGACATCGCGGATTTCGTGAATCCCGATGACCTTGGCGCTATTGATGAGGAGCTTCTCTCGAAGTCGGTCGATGATGTCGGCGTGTTGCTCGACGGCGGTGATCCTGAAGACGTGGTGTCTTTATTGATCGAGTCCCCCGAACTTACGGATCAAGTCGTTCAGATGGGCACCGATGGATTCGATGATGAGGTTCCTGCGTTTACGCTCGCCGATGGATTGAGTGAACATTTCGGCCGTGACTACAAGGTCTATTACGGCAAAGACGGTCGGTACTATGTCACTGATGATCGTTCGAAGCTGCGTGTCGCATTACGTGAAGTCGGTATACCCGCACTGTCTCATGATCTACATGAAGCAGGTAATGCGAATTCCGGCGATCACGGACATTCAGGCAGGCCAGGCGAACGAGGCGGCAGCGCGAGCGGAGAACGTGTCGAAGGGGCAATGGCAAGCGCCCACTTTGGCGATGGGGCGACGAACAATACCACGATGAGTGTTACACTCGAAACAAAGGGCCGGTTTCAAATTCGCCTTCAAGATGGCAGCGCTTTCAAACATACGTTAACCACTGAAGTTGCGAAGAATGAGAAGTTGACTGGTACCTCGATCGTATTAGCAACTGGCATTGTTCTTGATCGTGATGGGAACCAAGTCGCACCTGGAACTTTAGGCGTGACCCTTACGGCGGCCGATTCACGGTTACCGTCTACGGTGGTCATAAACACGAAGGCGGCGGAACATGATTTCAGTAGCCCGGCAATGCAAGCCGGTGTGCTTGGTTCATTCAACACTGTTCCGGCGAATCATGCGGCAAGTATCTCTGAATACATGCAGTTGCTCACCGATCACGAGATGGGTCATGTATTTATGTTATCGCTACCCAAAGCCGACCGAGATGACTTTATCGCCCGCTACACCACGAAGGGTGTTACTGCGGTATCTCGATATGCGAGCGCAAATCCTCAGGAAGGTTTCGCGGAGGCTTATACCTCCTACGTCAATCACTTTCCACTCGACAAATCATATGAGGAGTTCTTCACGCGCGTGTTAAACGGTAAGCGGCTTCACGAGTCTCAAGCTGGCGCAGATGCTGATATGCCTATCGCCTTCTGCTGCGGCTTTGGGCACGCGCCGACAGTCTACATCTATGCCGATGGGTACAAAGAAACCATTGACGCGCCGACGCTGCGCGAAGTAGGTACTGCATCCTCCGGCAATCGTGGACATAAAGGTCGTAAGGGCCTTGTTGGGGGAAGCGCCAAGAGCGACGGTATAAATATCAGAGTTAAGGCCGAGACGTTCCAGTCAAACTCATACAATTTCGTCGTAGCGCGAGTGCCGAGTGCGGAGGAGTTGAACTTAGTAACGACTCAGCTTGCGGCACTTAAGGCGCGGTATCCAATCGTGAACACGGCGGTAAAATCGGCCGCATTCGGGACGATACATAATGCCGCCCAGATCACGGAACTAACTCCAGCCGCACGTATAGCGCGCGATAGTTTCCTCACCTGGCATACGGCGCAGTTCCCCGACCCCCACCTCGATGATACGCTTCCTGACGATAGACTTCGGCAGGTGTGGCAGGGCTCATCAGCCCGCGAAACTATGTTTTACCAGGCATCGAGGACTGCGGAGTCTTATCACGCTCAGCATGCATCGTTCGACGGCGAAATTCCTCCGGGCGTTTTAGGTGAAATTCGCCCATACCGTAGCGGGGTATCCATTGACAGTTTGGGCACCACAATGCCAGCCGACCTGAAAACGTATTTCAATGATTTGGCGGCGGGGGCGGCGGCGTATACAGAAACCAAGTTCACGCCGGGCTCGGAAATTGGCACAGACTATGCAGCGGCGACGATAAGAGAGGGCGATGCCGCCGCACTGATATTCAAAAGCAGTGTAGATGAAGTACGCGGATGGGGCGGGGTTGAAGACTCCACAACGCGCCGATTCTTTGATACGCCCGAAGAACGCTACCAGTCCATTGTAACACATGAGGTTGGGCATGCAATCGAGCACGCGCTTCCCAAAGCCGCCCAGGCTGAATGGCAAAAGATTGCAGGGAAGGCTTTGGCCGAGGACTTTAACATGACTCGTGACTTCATATCATACTACGCGACTACTAATGAACGCGAGCTATTTGCTGAATCATTCGTGAAAGCCGACCGGGGCAAAGGTGGGTACATCGGAAGCGATTCAAGACGATTCTTTGAGAAGTACCTAGGAATTAAGGGGTAAAAATGGCTGAAATCATAGGGATATTTGATGACTTTAAGAACGGCGTATCCACACTTCTGTACGATGACGGCACTCGCGTTGTAAACTCCGTGGGGGATCGAAAGGAAGTTGGTAACGACGATAACGGCGCGCCAGCGGCGGAGAATAGTGACGACATTGACTATGATAGGCACATCTATGCCGATGGGCGCAAAGAGACGATAGATGCGCCAGACCGCACGAAAGCATGGCCTAGCGGGCGACATTACGCGGACGACGATGAGTAATTATCACCCCGACTATCACCCCTTATTCGACGCCAATCTCGAAGAAGCGGGTACAGCGAGTTCGGGCGATCATGGGCATGTAGGGAGAAAGGGTAAAGTGGGCGGGAGCGGCGAGTCCGTACTACCGAAGTACAGCCACGCCCAGGCTGTCAAGAACATTCGAGCGATGTACGAGGAAGCAACTCCCGAGGATAAGAAGTTCGGCGCGCAATGGTACAACGCCGCGAACTCGTTCGCGCATGGTCTCGCATCCAAGTATGGTGTCAGCGTAGACAAAGCCGCTGGTATCGTCGCGGCGTTCAGCCCGAACACTGCGTGGCCATTAAACATGGCATACGCCGAGGATTTACTTGCTAATAAAGGGCAGTACGTCATCGGTTGGAAGGACATTGGCGGGCATGAATTGCCGAGTACGCTGAGCAGCAACATCGAGAAGGCCGAACTGATTTACAAGGGCGAGAACGCACAGCTTACTGATTCGATGAAGAAGGACGGCTGGACCCAGGAAGACATTGACAAGATAAACGCGCATCCGTTCTCGCCCCAGCTAGTTCTGGCTGAGCTTGGCGAGCGCATGAAAGCGTATCGTAAGTGGGCGAATGACAAGGATTACGAGATTCCCCACAACGAAAGCAAGACGCAGAACTTCTACGAGAACATCGCGCGGCCAGAGAAGGATGAAGCGATCACGATCGATCGTCATGCGATTGCTATCGCGTTAGGTCTAAAGACATCAATCGATGGCAAGCAACGTCAAGACGCGCTCGCCCGCATAGGTCAAGAAGAGTTTCGTAGCGCTTATCGTGACGCCGCCGATAAAGAAGGCCATGTCGGCCATGAAATGCAGGCTATAACTTGGCTGCGGTTCAATAAGGCGTACGCTAAGGGCACTGACACGTCGGAATATACCGCGGGGCACCCTGAATACATGGACAAGTTCAAGGGCTTCTATCATGAGTCTGCCTCGTTCACGGAAGCTGCAGACGAACTTCGGCACGGGTACTTCCCCGAGACCTCTGAGAAGCATACGCGCAAGCTAGAATCAATGCGCGGAAGAGTGCCGGTACTGCCGAAAGCCCACCGGATGATAGCCGTCCACAAGGGGTTAGCCGAGTCCAATCCAGACCAACCCCGCAATGAGCGGGGCGAATGGACTACAAGCGGGGCTAGTATTGATTCGATTGCGAGCCGCACAATGCAAGGCGGTGGAAGTTTTAGTATCCACGGTGAAGGCAAACCAACCACCGGATACATGGTGGCGGACAAAGACCATGAGCGAATCCTTAACCTCCGCAATGTGGATAAGCCAGAACTCATCGCGGCGCTTCGGCACTATCGTGATGATTATAAGGACGCGCTCAGCCGAACGGGGGTCTATCTAGGCACCTGGCTCGACAAGGACAAACTGTTCATGGATAATAGCCACCACATCTCTGACCGACATACTGCGTTTGCGCTGGCGCACGAGCATAATCAAATTGCGATCTACAACAACGCTACCGGCGAAACGGAGACTACAATGACTGACGGCGAACGCCCAGCCCAATCAAAGGGGAAACTCAACGAATCAGGCGCACCGACCAATGTGCCGGTTCACAAACACTTCTTCTTAAACGGCGCGACCGATGAGGAAATTGCGGATGCGCTGCTAGAATCGCGGCCCAGAGATTACAGACTAAGGTCTAACCCCTAGTCACCCCATTGTGATACACTGGTCCGACTATGAGCATTGATGCTCGGAGAAATATCGCGCCTGACGGGCCGGATCGAGGGTACGGAAACCCCGATCATTCACAAGGAGACACCATGAGTCTAGCAATTTGGTTCTGGCTGTTCTGGGCAATCGGCCTATTATTCGGCGGCTACGTCGGGTATCAGGGTCGCGCTGCAAACCAGTTTTGGTTCGGCGGCCCCCTGATTTACACGATCCTGTTCTTCTTGCTCGGGTTCGCCGTGTTCGGTAGCCCGGTCCACCACTAATGTCGATCCTGCTCATCATCGTCCTCGTCGTGCTTTTGTTCGGCGGCGGGTCGTACTTCTATTCGCAGCCGGGCGAGACTGGCCCAGGTTACCCGTATCGCGGGTTTGCGCTGCCGGGCCTCGGGACTATTCTGTTTATCTTTCTCGTACTGTACCTGTTGCACATCATTTAATGTGGATTAACAGCGCCTACGATGCCTGGATGTCGATCAACCCCGCAGTGCGGGAGCCCGCCAAGTCGGCTGCGGTGCATTCCTACTTTTCCTCGTGGCCTTCATCCTGGGCGTGGTGTTTGAGTTTGTGCTTTCGGACCGCCCGAATGCCGGTAAGATCGTCATGGCGTGCATCTTCGTGATGTTCGCTGTGCTGAGGCTGCATTAAAATGTATGTGACGCCTGCATTTAGCTGGCCCGCGATCATTACCGTTCTCATTGTGATCGCTGTCTTGTTGCACATCTACGATCCTGGCGACGGTACATTCCCTTATCGTACCAGCGCCATACCAGGCGGCCTCGCAATGGTCATCCTGATACTGATCGTGTTGAAACTTTTCCACACCATCTAGCCCATGTTTCGCCTTGAATTCCATGAACTGGATATTTTCATCGGTAAAATTCGCTCGATCGGGGGCGGGGCCGAGAAATATATGGCCGACCTTGTATTGAAGGCAATGCAAGACGATGTCTGGCCGCAATGGATTCGACATATCAGTCTTACCGATCATTCGCTCAAAGACCTCGCCGCGCTCGGCTATCCTTACTCGACGAAATACGGTAAGAATAGCTTCGTGCATCTCGACGAAGACGTACACATTCAATCCGGCGATTTACTCGCAAGCTCCCGCATCGAAACAGTAAAAGGACCAACAGGAACAAGCGTTCGCATAGTCAACTCATCCCGCGAATATATCTACTTGCGCTATGGTACTTCAATCATGCGCGCTCGTGATCCCGGCGGCGCAGCTATGAGAGACGCTCTTCCTGCTATCAAAGCCAGATTCCGCACTGGTGTCAAGGATGCGGTTATCAAGTACATCGAAAGGTAAGTACATGGAGTACGATCCAGAGAAGTCCACCGCCCAAGCCCACGCTTAAGCCGCCTCGTGATTTAAATGCGCACGCTTGAGTCGTTTCAACAACCCGCGACGATCTACACTGCGAAGCCAGCCGGTGAAACACCAGCCGACTGGATCAAAGCGCGAGCGATGCCATTGTTCATCGCATGTTCGTATGATGGCGTCGGTCAATGTATCATGTCCGTCTTACGAGCTATGGAGATATGGGCGAAGGATAACGGTAAACATGTTGACGATGTCGTGATCGCCGACATGTCATTCGTTCATGGTGATCTTGTGGTGACGTTCAAGTGAGCGCTAATTCGCCTTTGCGGTACGACAGGTTAGGTCGTGTCATCGGTGTAACTAAGGAACATGAGGATTGGAAGCGGCGGAAGAATTTAGACTATTTGCGCGCCATCCTCAATGCTGATAACGAACGCATGATTCGCCAGCTTGTTGAAAGTATGTCGCATTGGGCGGACGGTCACGAGCTACCCTTAGAAGCCGTAAAGACAGTCAGTCCAGCAACATGGACGCAAGATGGGCGGATCGTGATTAGCTTTATCAAAGACCCAGAGTGGGAATGACATACCGCTAGGATTTAGTGCCATCTAAGGAAGGCGAGCGCGATCGATCCGCAGTATCTGTTCGGTATGTGAAAACCCTCAAATCGGGGGCGAAGTGGTGATTCATGCCAATACTAGACAGAGACCAGAATAGGATCGAATACCGCATTACCGCGGAGTGTGCCGCGTGATTTGTCGAGCGTTTCACGCTCCATGTCGAGCGTTTCACGCTCCGGCACCGCACATGTCGAGCGTTTCACGCTCCGGCACAAGCCCGATCCACGTTGTCGGCTCGAATGCAAGTGCTCGATGTCAGTAGTGTTTCACGATACAACATCATGAAATCACGATTCTGGGATGTAGAACGACGAGGGGAATGTATAGCGAGGCCAGTTATATACAAGATATGTATAAGAATGGGCGCAGATCAATGCATAACACACGCACTGACTGCATACGCTGAGCCCCACTCCCGAGACATCCCCGATCCTGACCGGGCGGTCCGGTTTCTTACTGACAAGGGGACCCAAGTCGAAGGGGAGTCCTCCCCGTGGTTGTGGGGATGTAGCAACTGTCTACATGTGATCTACACTCTATCGTGGTTGTGGGGATGTAGCCGTGGGCGCGCAACCCTGGGGCGCGGGGGCGGGTTCACGGGGGCATGGATGCTGAGTGCTGTAGCTGCGGGCGCATAATCCGAGTTCGTGAACGCCCGCAAGCCGTGAGTACCGCGCGATAATGCCGGGCGATTTCGCGCTCCCGACCCTGCGCCGCTTCGACCCCGCGACCGGCGACGTTACCCTCGTCTCGGATGCGGAGGCGACCGACGACGAGCTCGCCCAACTCGAGCGCGAGCACAACGTCTTCCTGGCCGACGTCCGCGCGGCGTACAACGCCCGCATGGCGCAGCTTCGGATCGCCCGCAACCAGCGCGAGCGCGGCCACGACGGATGCGTGTTCGAGGATGAGCGCCACGACGTGCGGCGCTGCACCGTTCACGGCGGCTTCATCCACGAAGACTTCTATAGCGAGGCTCACGGCAACGGCTGGGGCGACGCATGGGACTGCGCGCACGACCAGGGTCACGCCTGCGTAACGCACTGCACGAACCGCGAGCGCCAGATGGAGGGCGCGTCATGAGCACTGACTTCGAGGCCAAGCTCGCCGCGCTGGGTCAATGCTGATCGGATACAACCTAGACCTGTCACCGCTAAAACACCTTGGAGTGTGCTTCAGAGGACAACAAGATGACTGAAATACTATGTGCAATTTGTGCAAACCCGTCTTCTGCGACGTTCGAAGAGCGCGTCGAACACGGATGCGCTATTGGCGACGAGGTGTATTACTGCGCGTGGTGCGGTACGGCTCACCCTCGCGGCGACGGCCCGCGCAGCATTGCGATGTGGTGCGGAAGCGAGTGTCGCGACGCGCACCAGGCCGCTAACCCGACCGCACGCCACTTTACTGGTTGGTCTCCGATCGAGGATACGCTGCCGGGCGGCCCTCTCGACGGCGTGTGGGAGAACAGCGGTTTGTCGCTCAGAGGACAACATTGAGATACCTAAGTGTTTGTTCGGGCATCGAAGCGGCTAGCGCTGCCTGGGCACCACTCGGGTGGACGCCCGTAGCGTTTGCGGACATCGACCCGTTTGCGAGTGCGGTTCTCGCACACCACTATCCCGAGGTCCCGAACCTCGGCGACTTCACAAAGATCGGACCAGACGACGTTGGACAAGTTGACCTTCTGGTTGGGGGGACACCCTGCCAATCCTTCTCCCTCGCAGGAGCGCGAGCCGGACTTGCCGACCCTCGCGGAAACCTCACCCTTGAGTTCCTCGCGCTCGCGGAGCGCATCCGGCCGACGTGGATTGTCTGGGAAAACGTCCCAGGCGTTTTGTCGATTGACGGAGGGCGGACGTTTGGAACCTTCCTCGGGACGTTGGGCGAACTCGGGTATGGGTTCGCTTACCGCGTTCTCGACGCTCAGAACTTCGGAGTCCCCCAGCGTCGCCGTCGCGTGTTCGTTGTCGGATATTTTGGAGACGCAGAACGTGCCGCAGCGGTACTTTTTGAGTCCGCTAGCCTGTCGGGGCATCCTACGCCGCGCCGAGAAACGCGGAAAGACGTTGCCGGAACTCTTAGCGCGCGCTCTACGGCTGGGGGCGGCTTAGGCTCGGACTTTGAGATCGACGGCGGCCTTGCCGTAGCAGGGCCTCACATCGCGAACACGCTTGCAGCCAACGCCGGCCGAAATCAAATCGAGCAAAATTACGTCATGCATACGCTTCGCGCCCGGTACAATGCGGGTGAGGATGGCACAGGGCGCGGGGTCCCGCTCATACCGGTGGAAGTCTTGGGTTTCGGCCTTGGAAGCGACCCGAGCGTGTACGGCAAAGACGTTTCACTGCCGGTGACTGGTCGGCACGGCGATCCGGGCTGCATCGCGTTCCAGACGCGCGGATCAAATGTAGATGTTGGCGACGTAAGCGGAACCATCGGATCGAACGCTGATCGCGCAAGCGGTGGCGCTCCGATGATTGCGTTCGCGCAGAATCAGCTTGGCGAAGTGCGCGCGTCGGAGGACGTGTTCGGGACGATCACCACAAACGCGCACGCTTCTGGTCGGAATACGCCGATGATCGCGTTCTCGTGCAAAGACTCCGGCAACGATGCGGGCGACATCGCGCCGACGTTGCGCTCGCTCAATCACGATCAGTCGCACGCGAACGGCGGCGGCCAAGTTGCCGTCGCCTATCCGATACTAGAGCCGGGATCACGAACGGGGGTGTCGACCGACGACGTTCGGTGCGGCATTGGAACATCTAGTGCTGTTCGTCGGCTGACGCCCCGCGAATGTACTAGGTTGCAGGGATTCCCGGACGATTACCTAACGATGCGGTATGCCGATGCCGAGGAAGCCCACGCCGCTCAAATATTGCACGAATTGTGGAACGCGGCTGGAGCGATCGCGCGAGAAGGATGGCGACCTGGAGTCGTTGCAGCACTTCTCACGCCGGAAATATTGCTCGCGGGCGTGTATGGCGGATGGGTTTCGTGGGAGATGGCGAGACGATGTGCTGCCGCACGAAGGACGTTACAGGGCGCGGAGCCTTGGCCCGAAGGGTTCGTGTTCGCGTTGCGGGACGGAGAAGAACGTCGATCGTCACCATACCGACGAGAATCCTTTGAACAATGCGCCCGAGAACTTGGTCGACCTCTGTCGTCGGTGCCACCTGGCCGAGCATCGTGTTCCGAGATTCTGCGAAGAAGCGGGCTGTGGGCGGAAGCACAGGCGCTATGGCCTCTGCGATATGCACTCGCAACGCCTTCGCAGATCGAAAAAGGACGTATCGACGTAGCCGACGGACCGAAGTACCGCGCGCTCGGGAACTCAATGGCCGTGCCCGTCATGCGGTGGATTGGTGAACGCATCGCACAAGTAGGAGAAGCGCACCGGACGAAAGAGCACAAGGAGAGACATGCCAAAGGATAACCCGGATTCTCGCGTCGCCCCATTCCCGGCAGCCGAACCCGATCGTGAAGAAATGATCGAGCGCTTCCTGAACTGGCTAAGGCCCGCCCAACAGTATCCGATTTTTAAGGTGCAGCAGGAGCGGAAGGGCGCGGAGCAAATCTACTGCGTCATGCAACCATCCGCCCAAAGTGAGGATTCAGAAGGCTCATGAAGTACACCATAGACGTTACACAGGAAGACATCGATCACGGTCATCGATCCAGTTGTCTATCGTGCCCAGTCGCCCGCGCTGTGGGCCGCGCCCTAGCGGCGGACTATCCAGATGCTATGGCCCATTGCGGGCCGTGGAACTTGAGGATGGTCGGGGAGGACGCCAGATTCGGGGAGGGCGACGGAATCGTGACCTTGGCCTTTGCGCATACGCCGCCAAGCGTGAGGCACTTTATGCGTGACTTCGACGCCGGTGACGCAGAGCATCTCACACCCTTCAGTTTCACCGTTGACTTTAAGGACCTAAACCCTAATGCGTTACGAAATATCTGTTGAGGACGTACTCAAGCAACTAGGACCGTCGCGGGCGGTGCAAGACTACCCCGAGGCGGCCCATATTTTTCGTAACGCAAGGGGGCTTACCCACCCGCGTAAGGACACCAGTGAACAAGTATCTACGAATCCAAGTTGACCGTTACCTCGCCGCACTTTCCAAATATCGCACCGACCTCGCGTTCACCGCGATCGATCTTGTGGGCATGCAGGTACGTTTCATCGCGCGTCGCGGCGGCGAAGTCCCAACCCATTTCGACATGCATAAGGACGAACTCTGGCATGGTCAGGACGAGGAGCTTATCGCACGTTTGAAGCTCAATCTCGCCGACACGTTTCAACCAACCAAGAACGGCACCTCATCACTCTGCTACCGTTAAAAGGGAGCCTCAATGATTTACACGATCCCAGTGACGCAGGCGCATATCGATCGCGCCGACCTGTTCGACATGTGCAGCAACTGCATTATCGCGCAGGCGCTGAAAGCGTACTTTCAAACCGACGATGTCGCCTGCTACCTGACGATCGCGCGGGTACTCGGTATGATGCTTGCGCTGCCGCAGAACGCGATCGCAATTACGACTCTCGCGCCCGATAAGTGGTCGCTAGTTGAGCCGTTTGAATTCCAGATCGCTAGCGATCGGCCGGACTACGTCGCCGCGTTAACCGTAACAACTCGATGAACACCAATTCAATGGTGACCAGTGGTACGAAGCCGCGAAAGGGCAGAATGCCAAATCTTGACGAGGACTTCAATGCCGTACGGTACGGCGGCCGCGAATCGAAATTCGTAACCTGGGCTGGGCGGCCTAGTGTTATGGCGGTCATAGACGGAGCCGATATGGCCCCGGATGACGACTTTTACATCGGCGCGGCCGTGAACGCGCGGGATCACGAAACTTACATTCATGCACGTCGGCTCGCGTAAGGGCCAGAAGGTAAAACCAAATGAGTTCAACGATCGAAGACGCAGCCCCGCCTACCGGAGAAGTAAGCCCCAACCTTGCGGATTTGGTGTGCGATCTTCTCAAGGATGTCAGTTCGACGCCTGCCGGAATCCAAGCCGCATTGGCTTCATTCATTACCGCGTTTACGTTCAATCTGGAGACTCGCGAGCCGATTCAGGCGCAAATCGACGAGACGGACAAGGTTCTCGGTATATTCGTCGAGGCGCTGAATCCGGTCCTGATGACGCTTGTGCAAGAGAAGGTTTCGTTGGGCGCGCTCATGACGGCCTCGGCATCGATCGCGTTGCAGATGATTACCGCTGCTACGTACCTGCACGAGCGCGGTAATTACACCAAGGATGCCGAGGCCGTCGATCCTGGGACGACGGCGGGCTAATCGTGAACGATACAGGACCGCGCGAGCCGGTACCCTACGTAGTGGGGCAGATTAGCGGCTCGCGCGAGCAGATAAGCACACTCGTCGAAGCCGCGTTCGAGCCGAACGTGCAGCCGGGGGCCAGGTTCGGATTCCTCGTCACGCTCGGCTTCGAAGTGCTTTTAGACATCCGAGAACTCCTGATCCTAACAAATGAACAACTGGGGGCAGCGCGGTCGCATGACGGCATTCTGCTACCCAGAGCGAAAGGACTCATCGTACCATGAAGCGTTCTAACTTCTCAAGTAAGGCATTCCGCAGTCCCGAGGCGCAGCACGCGCTAAAGCGTGGATTCATCAGCGCGGCGATCCTGTGGGGCGTCAGCGCCGTCGCAGCGTTCTTCATCGGTATCGGCATTGCGATCGAATCGATGCTCCACCACTAGCAATGGAGAACGCAGCTTGTGTCACGATGGACGATTACACCAAAATATGGTACCTCGTGCTTTTAATCTTCGTGGGTTTAAGTATCGTCTTATTCGATCTTGCCCTCTGTCATTACAAGGATCGACCACGATGATCTCGATGAAGCGCATCGAAACGATCAAACTGTACCCGACCCCGAGGCAATCGGCAACTCTCGATGTGAATGCTGCTCGCATGATCCTCAAGAGGGCGCAGTGGGCGCCTTTGGGTAGCTGCGCCGCGTTAGCGGACGGCGAAGACCCAGGAACTGTGCTATCGTCGAGTGGACCTCGACTCACGTCGCTGGATGCGACGCGAGGGCGCAGACTACGAAATGAACGATAACTGCGTCTCGCTCGTCGGCTATTACGGCGGGGACATCACCCATGCCCAGGCTGCCTGGCATTCAACCGGCACGCAAACAGTTAGTGCCGGGATGCTATCGCGCATACCCGCCCTGCTGCGGACGCTCCACGAGGGTAGCGACGGTGTGCCGCATACGTCACCCTTCGAACGATCGCTGTTGCATTTCCAATGCACGGTCGATACTGCGACGCACATTCATATCCTGAAGCATCGGCACATTTCAGTGAACGGCGAATCGGCGCGCTATCGCGAGTACCGCACGGACAAGTACATCCTCCCGCACGATTGGACGCACAAGGAGCGTGAAGACCTTCAGGAGTTCACGCAGGACGGCTACGCGCGATACCATCAGTCGGCGGTCGATCTGCGTCCGGCGTTAGGCGCCCAACGTGCGAAGGAGACCGCGCGATACTACCTGCCGTACGCCATTCAGGTCAACCTCGATCTGTCAATGTGCTTCTTGGAGTTCACGCATTTTCAACGGCTGCGGAATAGTTCGCACTCACAGGGCGAGATTCAACGGTTGGCGGCCGAGATGCTGCACCTCGTAAAAACTGAAACCAACGACGCATTCAAACACTCATTGGAGGCATGGAACCTATAATGGATTTAACGGCACAACAACTGACCCAACCCGCCAAGAAGGCGACATTCAACCGCGCGGTAGACGAGGCGTTCGCGAGATGCACGGCCGTTTCCAATCAGCGCGGTGGCGAGTATGCCGATAGCTGGGCTGTCGAGAACCAAGTCACGAGCTTTCTCGATCATACGATCGACATTCTCAACAAGCACGACAACGCCCCGCAGAACTGGAGTGACGAGGGTAAACGCCTCATCATGCTGGCGTGCTTGTGTGACGTGAAGATCAGTCGTATGCAGGGGGGCTGGAAGCTCGACACGCTGGAGGATTTGCTCAACTACACGGCCGCATTCGCGACACTTTCCCAAGAATACATCGCGCTGTATAACGCGCGCAAGCAATGATCGACAAAGCCAAAATCTCGACCGCCCCCGATACCGTCTTCCTCGAACGGTTGGCCCGGGAATTGATCTACGATCAAATCGACAAGGAACTCGAAACGCAACTCGTCAAGCACGGGCCGAACGCCATCGTCTTTCGCAAGTTGCAGAAGCAGTTCTCGATCACGGCCGAGGAAGGCCTCGAAGCTATCGAAGCGCTGACGCAGCATCTCCTAAAGCTCGCCCGCGGCGTCAACGATGACACCGAACTCATGGATGAGCTAATCCAACTCGCCGCCTGCGCGATCGGGATGGCGGTCTCACTTGACCTACGAAAGATGGGCTCCAGTGTTTAGATATGACGACACGACTCGCACCGTCACGTTCCGCGGCATCGGTGGTGCGCTCGTGATCTTCGGAATCGGCGCGATCTTCTACACGTTCGTGTTCCGTGCGTGGGATGCTATCCTTGACTGGTTGGAATGAACCGCGCGGTCGAACTAGGCGCACTCAACTGGTTGTCGTACTTCCTCTTGACGTGGGACTACCGCGTCGTCGCCCAGGGTAATTACTTCTGGGCGGTTTGTACCTCCATTACCCTCGGCATGTTAGCGTTTAGCGTTATCAAACGCATCTCCGAAGCTAAAGGCCGGGTTGAAGAGATAGGGTACGTTATCGGCGGTACACTTGGTACCGTCTTCGGCATCTTCACTTCCAAACTCATACTCGGAGCTTAAAGCAATGTTCGGACCCGAATATCCAAAGATTCAAACCATCTACAAGCGCGATCCCGCAACGCGCCATATCATTATCGGCGAATACACCACACCGGAGCTTAAGTACCTCGCCGATTCCTATTGGATCTGGACGGAGAAGATCGACGGCATGAACATCCGGCTGCACTTCGACGGCGAGAAAGTCACGATCGGCGGGCGCACAGACAACGCGCAGATTCCAACGTCATTGATCGAAGCGCTATCGAAGTACACGTCCGACATTTCCAAATGGGACGCCGCCTTTTACGATCCCTTAGGCCAGGCGCTCGATGTCACGCTCTATGGTGAAGGTTACGGCGCGGGGATTCAAAAGGGCGGATGCTACATCCCGAACGGAAAGGACTTCATCCTGTTCGACGTTCGTGTCGGGGACTGGTGGTTGCAGCCAGCCGACGTGAAGGACGTAGCCGCTAACCTCGGTATACGTGGCGTGCCTTGTGTTGGCATTAGCAAAATCGCCGATGCCGCGAAGTGGGTGGCTGGAACCCACGGCTATGGGCCTCTGACATCCGTATGGGAAGGCGTGAAGCCGGAAGGGCTTGTCGGCCGTCCTGTCGTCGATCTGTATGACCGCAAGGGCCGCCGGATCATTACCAAACTCAAGGTTAAGGACTTCGAGGACCTTGCGCGTGGTTAATCCATATGAGTGGGTGGTTAATCCATATGAGTGGATTGGGGTCGATTTGGACGGGACGCTCGCGGAGCAT
>Ga0302325_10005694_pt1 | contig 28239 bp, 25 predicted proteins | sample Palsa_T0_2_FD_201948 | JGI IMG/M metagenome (GOLD analysis project Ga0302325, IMG submission 201948) | Peat permafrost microbial communities from Stordalen Mire near Abisko, Sweden - Palsa_T0_2 | ecosystem: Environmental > Terrestrial > Soil > Palsa > Peat permafrost | place: Sweden: Abisko... | reverse complement strand
CACGACCGGTACGCCAATCGCGCTCGTCATCGACAATGTCGATCAGCGCACGAAGGATTATTCCGACATCAAAGACAAATATCGGCCGGGCCATGCCGACTATGCGTACGACGTGAAGTATGGTGTGCGCGATTATCGCGGTGGAGGACGCCAATCCGCGCGGGAAACGGCGATGCGGGTTGCAGCTGGTGCGATCGCGCGCAAAATTTTGCCGAACTTACGTGTGCGCGGCGCGCTCGTGCAAATGGGGCCCCACCGTATCGATCGGGCCCGGTGGGACTGGGAGGAAATCGAGCGCAATCCATTTTTTTGTCCGGATGCCGAGCGTGCGGCGTTCCTCGCGCAATACCTCGACGGTGTGCGCGAGCGCGGCTCATCCGTCGGCGCGGTCATTGAAATCGTTGCCGAAGGCGTGCCGCCGGGTCTTGGCGCTCCCATTTACGGTAAGCTCGACGCCGATATTGCCGGTGCGCTCATGAGCATCAACGCTGTTAAGGGCGTTGAAATTGGCTCAGGCTTCGCTGCGGCCGAGCTTTCCGGCGAGGAAAACGGTGACGAGATGCGCACGGGTAATGACGGCAAACCGATATTTCTGTCCAACAATGCTGGCGGCGTGATGGGGGGTATTTCTACCGGTCAACCGGTGGTCGCGCGCTTCGCGGTAAAGCCCACGTCCTCGATCCTTGCGGCTCGCCACACCGTCGATCGCTACGGTCACGACACCGAGATCGCTACGACCGGCCGCCACGATCCTTGCGTCGGAATTCGCGCCGTGCCGGTCGGCGAAGCCATGGTGGCGTGCGTCATCGCCGATCACTATCTGCGCCATCGCGGGCAGGTGGGTTCATCCCCCGCTTGGCCGTTTTCGCGCGCATCGAAGTGACTACGGCTGGGAACCAACCGGACAATGAACGACGTACACCAACGTATCCGCGCCGCGGTCGACGCGTTCTCCCGTGGCGAACTCGTCATCGTCGCCGATGACGACGATCGCGAAAACGAAGGCGATTTATTCGTCGCCGCATCGCTCTGCACGCCGGAGAAGATGGCCTTTATTATCCGCCACACCTCCGGGATTGTTTGCGCGCCGCTGGCGCAGGACGAGGCGCGGCGGCTCCATCTCGATCCCATGGTGGCGCGCAACGACGCGCCGCTTGGCACCGCGTTCACTGTCTCCGTCGATGCGCGGCATGGCTTGACCACGGGCATCTCCGCCGAGGAGCGCACCAACACGGTGCGCGCGCTGGCCAACGGCAACATGGGCGCGTCCGATTTCGTCCGGCCCGGCCACGTTTTTCCCCTGGTTGCCAAGGAGGGCGGCGTATTGATGCGCTCGGGCCACACCGAGGCGTGCGTCGATCTATGCCGGCTTGCCGGCGTCCCTCCGGTTGGAGTTCTGGCGGAGCTTATGAACGACAACGGCACCGTCATGCGCGGGCCGGAGATCGCCGCCTTTGCCACGCATCACAAGATTGAGCGTGTGACGATCGCCGACTTGATCGCTTATCGGCAATCGCGCGACAAGTTGATCGAGCGCCTAGCAGAGTTTCCGGTAGATTCTGAGATCGGCACGCTGACCGGCTACGCCTTTCAGACTCCGTTCGATCCGTTTTACCACATGGCCTTCGTCTATGGTTCCATTGGCCAAGGCAAAAATGTCCTCACTCGGCTGCATCGCGCCAATCTTATCCTCGACGTTTTCGGCGGCGCGAAAGCCATTCGCCGGACGCTGGAGCGCTTCCAAGCCGAGGGCAGGGGAGTGCTGGTCGTTCTGCGCGACGGAGCGGCCGGCGTGCCCGTGGTCGCGATCCCGAGATCCGACGAGACAGCCTCGGGAGAAGCGCGCACGCGACAATGGCGTGAGGTTGGTTTGGGCGCTCAAATCCTCAAGGACCTCGGCGTTGTCTCGATCAGGCTGCTGAGCTCTTCCCGTCACATGACCTACGTAGGTTTGTCCGGATTCGGCATTGAAATCGTAGGAACGGAGCCGGTCGAGGTATAAGTTCACCGAGCCGGAATTCTTTTCGACCATGAGAGGGTGGCAATGAACAAAATCTGGCGCTGGCCCGCTTCGGCTCTGGGCCTCCTCGCTCTCTGTCTCACGCTTTCGGGCTGCGGCTACAATACGATCCCGACTTTGGAGGAGCAGGCCAAAGCGCGCTGGGCTGATGTGGAGAATCAATATCAGCGTCGCGCCGATCTCATTCCCAATCTCGTCGCTACAGTGCAAGGCTATGCGGCGCAGGAGAAAAACGTCTTGACCGCGGTTATTGAAGCGCGCGCCAAGGCGACACAGGTCAAGATCGACGCTTCGCAGCTTACCGATCCGGACAAGGTGAAGGCGTTCCAGGACGCGCAAAACCAGCTCACCGGCGCGCTTGGCCGCCTGCTCGCGGTATCGGAGAATTATCCGGATCTGAAATCCAACGCCAATTTCCTGGCGCTGCAGTCGCAGCTCGAGGGCACCGAAAATCGCATCGCGGTAGCGCGGCGCGATTACATCGAGGCAGTTCGCGCCTACAACACGGCCTTAAGAACGTTCCCCACCGTGCTTTGGGCGAAGACTGCTTTCTCAGGCAACAAGCCGATGGCTGAGTTCACCGCGAGCGAAGGTTCTGAAAAGCCCCCGCAAGTGAAATTCTGAGCACGTGAGCCTGCCGGCGGGGCAACTCGGAAATGCGCGCATGAAGGCCGGATCGTTTCTGGGCTTTGCTTCCCGCAATGACGGCCCGGCGCGGGCCGCGGCTTTCGCGCTGACCTTCCTCCTCTGCTTGCCGTCGCTTGCCCTCGCCCTCGACTTTCCCGCCTTGAGCGGCCGGGTGGTCGATCAGGCCGGCGTCATGACCGCCGAAAGCCGGAGCGATGTTGAGGCAAAGCTCAAAGGCCTCGAGGATAAGTCCGGCATTCAGCTTGTCGTCGCCACCGTCAAGTCGCTGCAGGGAAGCGACATCGAGACTTACGCCAATCAGCTGTTTCGTTTTTGGAAGCTCGGTGAAGCCAAGAAGAACAACGGCGTGCTCCTTTTGGTCGCGCCTTCCGAGCATAAGGTGCGCATCGAGGTGGGCTATGGCCTCGAAGGCACGCTCACGGATGCGCTGTCGTCGGTCATCATCGCCAGCGCGATAATCCCGCGCTTGAAGACCGGCGATTCTTCCGGCGGCATCGAACGTGGCGTCGACGGCATCATCAGCGTCCTGAGCGGCGACAAGAGCGAGTGGCAGCAGAAGGCCAGAGTCCGCTCTGAGGGTTCGGCCAGCGACTTCAACAAACTATTTCCGCTCCTGTTTTTCGCGCTGTTGATTTTCTTCATCTGGTATCTGATCCGGCATGCGAATGGTCCGGGTGGCCGCGGCGGCCCTGGCGGCCGCGGCGGATATGGCGGTCCGGTTTTCCTTCCGTACGATGGCGGTTCCTGGGGCGGCTCCGGCGGCGGTTTTGGAGGCGGATTTTCCGGCGGCGGCGGATCTTCGGGTGGCGGCGGGGCCTCGGGGAGCTGGTGATGGCGCTCACCGCCGAGGACCATGCCGCTGTCGCCGCCGCTATCGCCGCGGCAGAGAAAAGGACCAGTGCTCAGTTCGTGTGCGTGCTGGCGCATGCATCTTCCGACTACGCGCACGTCCCGATCATAGGGGCGAGCGTCTTGGCGCTGTTGACGCCATGGCCGCTCATCCAATTCACGGAGCGGAGCGTGCAGTGGATTTTTTTGATGCAGCTTGTCGTGTTCATCGCGTTCGCGCTGATTTTTTCTTGGATGCCGCTGCGGCTGGTTCTGGTTCCCCGCGCGGTTCGCCGCGCGCGCGCGCATCGCGCGGCGCTGGAGCAATTCGTCCTGCGCCGTATCGCTCACACCAAGAATCGGACCGGCGTGCTGATCTTCGTGTCGCTGGCGGAGCGGTACGCCCGAATTCTGGCCGACGACGGTATCGCGCAGAAAGTGCACGCAGCCGATTGGCAGGCGGCGGTCGATGCGCTGATCGGCCATATGCGTGAAGGCCGCATCGCCGCTGGCTTTACGGCCGCCATCGAGCGCTGCGCCACGGTTGCGGCGGCGCATGCCCCGCCCGACGGCTCGGCGAACGAGTTGCCTGATCGCCTGTATGTGACTTAGCGCGTCTTCTTCCGTCCATCCCCGCGGGAAGCATGTGCACGTCGCTGCAACGAAGAGGAGCGCTATGCTGGTCGGCGTGCCCAAGGAGATCAAGGACAACGAATATCGCGTCGGGCTTGTGCCTTCGACGGTTCGCGAACTGACCGACAAGGGCCATCGCGTCCTTGTCGAGACCGGCGCAGGAGCTGGTGCAGGTCTGCCTGACAGCGATTACAAACTTGCCGGCGCCGAAATCGTAGCCGATGCCGACGCCGTCTACGGACTTGCCGAGCTGATTGTGAAAGTAAAGGAGCCGCTGGCGGTGGAACGCAAGAAACTCCGCCGCGGTCAGGTGCTCTTTGCTTACCTGCATCTTGCGCCCGACCGCGCGCAGACCGAGGACCTGGTGCAAGCTGGCGTCACTGCGATTGCCTACGAGACGGTGACCGACGCGCATGGCACGCTGCCGCTGCTCACACCGATGTCGGAGGTAGCCGGGCGCATGGCGCCCCATGTCGGCGCGCACTGTCTCGAAAAGGAAAATGGCGGCCGCGGTGTGCTCCTTGCCGGCGTCCCCGGTGTGGCTTCGGCGAGCGTCGTCATTCTCGGCGGCGGCGTCGCTGGCGGAAACGCCGCTTTGATTGCCTCCGGCATGGGCGCCGAAGTCACGGTGCTCGACCGCAATCCTGAGGCATTGCGGCGCCTCGCCGCCCAGTTCGGAAATCGCGTGCGCACGTTGTTCTCCACCCGCGACGTGGTCGAGACCGTGTGCCGGCGCGCCGATCTCGTTATCGCCACGGTCCTCGTTCCCGGCGCGACTGCGCCAAAGCTCATCTCGGCAAAGACGGTAAAGGCCATGAAGCCCGGTTCGGTAATTGTCGATGTCGCCATAGACCAGGGGGGGTGCTCCGAGACCTCGCGGCCGACTACGCACTCGCACCCGACTTATGTTGTCGACGACGTCGTTCACTACTGCGTGACCAACATGCCGGGCGCCGTTGCGCGTACCTCGACGTTTGGGCTCAGCAACGCGACCACGTCCTTCGTGCTCGCGCTCGCCGATAAGGGCTGGAAGCAAGCGCTCACCGACGACCCGCATCTGCGCAACGGCCTCAACGTCCATGACGGTCAAATCATTTATCGCGCCGTCGCTGACGCGCTGAAGCTGCCTTACGTGCCAGCCGAGCAGGCTCAGCGAGTCTGAACGGCTTTTCCGCGCATCTCTAGCGGGGGAAAATAGGTGCGAATAGGTAAGGTCGCGTCCATTTCAACTGTTCGCGAGCAGTGACCTGATCTGCCCGGCGGCCGTATCGCCTGCCCGCCAGATAGCCTAGAAGCACGCGGGCGCGACAACTCCAGCAATGCAGGGGAAGAGGTTTCGATGCCCATCCACGATTTTCTGAAAATTCAGCGTCGCGCACTTTTGCGTGCCGGCGGCGCGCTAATACTGGGCGCGGCTTTGCCGGCCACTCGGGCGGTGGCGCAGGCGAAGCTCAAGATCGGCGTTATCGGGTCTGGCCATATCGGCGGCACCATCGGCACGTTATGGGTCAAGTCCGGCCATCCGGTGCTGTTCTCGTCACGTCATCCGGAAGAGCTGAAGGACTTCGCCGCCGCGCTGGGCGAACTTGCCAAAGCCGGAACCGTTGATGAAGCAATCGTGTTTGGCGATGTTCTCTTTATTGCCGTTCCCTATGGCGCGCTGCCGCAGATCGGCCAGGACTACGGCGTCAAGCTCAACGGCAAGATCGTGCTCGACGCCTGTAACGCGGTCGCCGCGCGCGACGGTGCTCCCATCGCTGACGAGGTCGAGAAAGAGGGGATTGGCGTCGTTTCGCAGAAATATCTGTCGGGCGCGCGGATTGTTCGCGCGTTCAACACGCTCAACTACAAAATCTTCGCGAGCGAAGCGAACCGTCCCGATCCGAAGCTTGCTGTTCCGATCGCCGGCGACGATGCGGAGGCCGTTCGGGTCGCCGAAGGGCTTATTCGCGACGCTGGCTTCGATGCGGTCGTCGTGGGCAAACTTGCCGACGCGCGCCGCTTTCAGCGCGGCGGTCCTGGATACGGCCAGCAAGCGACGGCGGCTGAACTCAGGCAAAAACTTTCGCTCGCTCCATGACCGCCTTGCGGCGATGGATCGAGTGGGCGGTACCGGCGACGCCGCAAGAGCGCGCCGCGGCATTCTGGTCGTTCGCCTATTTTTTCGCGCTGCTCGCCGGCTATTACGTGTTGCGGCCGCTGCGTGATCAGATGGGCATCGCCGGCGGCGTCAAGGCGCTGCCCTGGCTCTTCACCGCGACCTTCGTCACGCTGCTTGTCGCACAGCCCGTTTATGGCGCTCTGGTCGCGAAGCTGCCGCGCCACCTCTTTATCGCCATTGTCTATCATTTCTTTGTCGCCAACCTGGCGCTGTTCTGGCTCTTGCTCATGCTCGGAATCGCGCCAGTGATCGTGGCCCGCGTGTTCTTTGTCTGGGTTAGTGTATTCAGTCTGTTTGCAGTCGCAGTGTTCTGGTCGTTCATGGCGGATCTGTTCACCGCCGAGCAGGGTAAGCGGCTGTTCGGTTTTATCGGAGCCGGCGGTACTGCCGGCGGTCTTCTGGGTCCGGTGATAACCATCGGGCTATCAGTGCCGTTGGGTCCGGTAAATCTTTTGATTGTCGCTGCTGTGCTGCTCGAACTGGCGGTGGTGTGCGTTTATCGCCTCGATCGCGCGGCAGCGGGGTCGGGCGGCGCCCGGCCTGAGCCGCGGAGGGTCGGCGGCAGCGCTTTCGCAGCCTTGCCGGAACTCTTCCGTTCGCCGTATCTGCTCGGGGTCGCGGGCTGGGTGAGCCTGTTGTCGTTTTGCGCCACCATCACGTATTTCGAGCAAGCCAACATCGTGTCCGCGAACGTGCATGGCGCAGGTGAGCAAACCCGCATCTTTGCCGGGATCGATCTGGCGGTCGGATTACTCAGCTTGGTGACGCAGCTCTTTGCTACCGGGCAGGTGCTTAGGCGCCTTGGCACTGGGATCGCAGCGGCCGCGCTTCCCGCGGTCTATGTCGTGGGCTTTGCCGCGTTGTTTTCGGCGCCGACGCTTGCGTTCGTTATCGGCCTCCAGGTGGTGCAACGCTGGATGAATTTTGCAGTCGCCAATCCGGCAAGACAGGTGTTCTTCACCGTTCTCGATCGCGAAGAGAAGTACAAGGCCAAAAACCTGATCGATGTCGTGATTTATCGCGGTTCCGATGCGCTTTACGGCTGGGTGTTTGACAGTCTGCAGGCGCTGGGGCTGAAGCTTGGCGCCATTGCGCTCGTCGCTTTGCCGCTCGCTGCGGGCTGGCTGGCGTTGTCGACCGCCTTGGGCCGGGCGCAGGAAAGTCGCGCCGCGACATTGGTCCCGACCGAGGGGGCAGCGGTGGGAGAAAGCACGTGAGCAAAATTGACCGCCGCACATTTACGACGCTTGCAGGCGCGACCCTTCTTGCGCCGCGAGCCCATGCCCAATCGCCTGAAATTCTGACCCGGGCCGTTCCGTCAACCGGCGAACGCCTTGCGCCGGTCGGACTCGGCACCGCGCAAGTCTTTGATGTCGGGGATGAGGCGACGAAGCAAAAAGCCGATGCGGTGCTGCAAGCATTGATCGCAGGCGGTGGGCGCCTGGTTGATTCGGCCTCGGTTTACGGCGAAGCTGAAGTTGTCGTCGGCGACGTTGCCGCGCGCGCCCATTTGCGCGAAAAGCTTTTCCTTGCGACCAAGCTTGAAGCGCCCGACCCATCCGAGCTCAAGCGTTCGCTCGCCCGCTTACAGACCGACAAGTTCGATCTTTTGCAGTTGCACAATGTACGCAATCCTGAGCAGTCGCTTGCACAATTCAAGGAATGGAAGGCGCAAGGCATTTGCCGCTACATCGGCATCACCTCGACACGCCACGCTGACTTTGCCGCCATCGAGGCCGTATTGGCGCGCGAGAAGCCAGATTTCGTTCAGATCGACTATTCGCTCGATGACCGCGAGGCCGAGAAGCGCATCTTGCCCGTGGCGGAGGAGGTCAAGGCCGGCGTGCTTACGGCGTTGCCGTTCGGCCGTGCACGGCTGTTCCGCGCCGTTCGCGGCAAAGAGCTCCCGGACTGGGGCAGAGGATTTGCCGGGAGCTGGGCTCAATTCTTTCTCAAGTATTTGCTGTCCGACCCACGGGTAACAGCAGTAATCCCTGGCACGGCCGACGCCACGCATATGACAGACAACCTCAGCGCGATGCGGGGGCCTCTGCCGGACGAGGAGCAGCGCCGGCAGATGGTGGCGTTCGCCGACGCGTTATAGGGTTTCGACGCGCGCAAAGCGTCGGGGGCTCCCCAATCTGTCGCAGGCCCGACGTACAGAACCCTACGGATGCCTGCCGAATTAAAACAAATAATCTGCGTCCGTTGCCCGGCGTAGGAACATCTTTCTTTTCACCGGACACCCTTGGCGTCGCCAAAATTCCCTTCTATTTCAGAGGGGTAGTTGACGACTGGAATGTAATGTCCGACGTGTCCCTCACCACAGAATCTTCCACACATTTTCCGCCGTCCGGCCGGGTCAGGACTGAGCCGCCCACTCAGCGGATTTCACCGGCGCTCGCGGCGAAGCTTGCCGATGAGTTCGCCGGACTGGATCTGTTCGGACGGGTCGCGGCCATTAGCTCCCTCGTCTCCGGTCGGATCGTCTTCACCACCAGTTTTGGGCTCGAGGCCCAAGCGCTTGCTCACGCGATATTCTCGCAAGGGCTTCCGATTGACGTCGCCACACTTGATACCGGGCGACTTTTTCCGGAAACGTATGATGTGTGGGCGCGGACCGAGCGCCGCTACGGAGTTCGCATTGCCGCCTTCGCACCGGAGAGCAACGGCGTCGAGCGATTAGTCGCGAAACAGGGCATTGACGGTTTTCGCTCTTCGGTCGCCGCTCGGTTGGAGTGCTGCTCTGTGCGTAAGGTCACGCCGCTGGCGCGAATTCTCGATGGTAGCGCGGCTTGGGTGACTGGCATGCGCGCCGACCAATCGGTCGACCGTGCGGAACTCGCGCCGGCAGCGTTCGACAAACAGCGCCGGCTGATCAAGGTCAGTCCACTATTCGATTGGACGCGCGAACAAACCTTAGAGTTCGTCGACGCGCATCACGTTCCCTACAACGCGCTCCATGACCGCGGCTTTCTCTCAATCGGTTGCGCACCGTGCACTCGCGCCGTGGAGCCTGACGAATCGGAGCGCTCGGGGCGCTGGTGGTGGGAAACAACGGGCAAAAAGGAGTGCGGCCTGCACACCGCAAAGGTAGCCGCTATGCGCGCAGGCTTGCCGCAAGCTTAAATGCCGCCATCTTGCGTCGGCTTACGTTCCGACGCTTTTGTCCGAGCCGCCTCGTTGCGAGCCGGCCGCGATCGTCCAGGGCCTGCAAATCGGCAAGCGTCACGCGGTCGAGTACATCAGAAATCGCATCGCGAACTGTGGTCATCATCTGCCGGACCGCACACGCCGTTACGTCGCGGCAATCGCGGCAAGGCTGAAAAGCGGTGCGGCTGGCACACGCAATTGGTGCGAGCGGGCCGTCGATCACGCGAATGACCCGTCCGAGTTTGATCTCGCTGGGTGCCCGCGCCAGCATATAACCGCCCCCCGGCCCCTTGCGGCTATGGACAATGCCGGCATTGCGTAACTCGCCAAGGATGGCATCGAGGAATTTCTTGGGAATATTGCTTGCCGCGGCGATTTCACTCGCCTGAGCGGTCGCCCCTAGCTCCTGCGCAGCGAGATGTGCAAGCGCCTTAAGGCTATACTTTCCCTTGGCAGTAAGCATTTTTGGGCGTCTCAGAATCGAATAGACTATAATCAGCGTCGACATACAACATTCGAGGCATTTCGGCCCGGAATAAAGGCGTCGAAGCGGGCAGTTGGGCCTGATTGACGCGACTGGCCAACTTCAGGTTAGTGTGCGGCCCGGCGTCGGAGTTCCAGAGAACGTTAAATGCCCTGGCTTTCGTGCAATTCGCGACGAATCCACTATGAGTTAGCAGGGCCGGCCGACGGCCCGGCCTGCGTCCTGGTTAACGGTCTTACGCAGTACGTCAAGCTTTGGCATCCGTTTCGCGATGCCCTTGTCGCTAGAGGCTTTCACGTCGCGAGCTTCGACATGCTCGGACAGGGTCAATCCGATAAGCCATCGCTGTTTATCGATCAGACCGATCAGGTCAATGTGCTTGCCGAACTCGTCGCGGAGCTTGGCGAGCGCCCGATCTTTGTCGCCGGAATAAGCTTCGGCGGCGTGATTGCGTTACGCTATGCCATCGATCACGGCGACCGCATCGCCGGACTGGTGCCGATGAGCAGCTTCGCTGAGATTCCTTCGCAACTTTACAGGCTCGGCGCCGCTCTGCGCACCGGACTGACGCTTGGCGGGACTACCTATCTGCAAGACCTCCTGTTTCCGATGAACTTCTCCAGCGAGTGGCTGGAAGAAAAGAGCTACTTGATCGAACTTGCCACGCATCGCGGATGGCTCATCAACGATGTCTATGCGTTAGCCAATTTGATGGAGTCGTTCCTGGACTTTGAGCCGCTTACCGCGCAACTATCGTCGATCAAAACACCGACGATGATCATGACCGGTGAGTTCGATTTTCTCACGCCGCGCAAGCTGCAAGATTCGTTGCGCGTACATATCCCCAACAGCGCGATGGTGATTTTGCCGCGCGCCTACCACGCCTTCACTCTGGAGAAGCCGGATCTGACTGCTTACCTTTTGGCACATTTTGCCGAAGACGTTCTTGGCGGGCGCTGGCCCGGTAACCGCACCATATGGGTCGGACCGGAGCAAGTCGGCGGCGACCTCACTCCGTTTCCAGCCGAGTTCGATCATTTGCGCGCCATACCGGTGCGCAAAGCGGTATCTGAAGCGGCGCGTAGTGAGCATGCGACCGCCTCATGAGCCCGTTTCTCGGTCCACTCGATCCTGACGGTTGCGTGCCGGCGCTTCAGCAGACGAGACTGTCGGCTTTTCTCATCTCGGCGCACGGTGCGCAGATACGGCAACTTGCCGTGGCGCTGCCGTGGAGCTTGAAGAATGGCTGGCAGGTGGAGCTGCATTCCCAATATTGCCGGGAGATTGAAATCCTTTCGTTGATAGGCCGCTCGACGAAATGGGTGCCCGATCCGACCCTGGCCTTCGTGATGTGGCAGTGGGAGGCCGCCTGGCTACCACGGGCTGCGGACGGAGTGGCGGATCAATCGTTGGCGTTGTTGATTGATCTGGCGGCTTTCGGCCACGCGGTGCATTCGGTTATTCGACCGGCGGCGCTGTTGCCCGAATTCGAGCCGCACGACAACGCTTTTGCGTTGGCAATGAAACGCGTCGAGTTTGAAAGCGGACGATTAATGCAGGCTCAAATCGTGTTTCTCAAGAGCCAGGAACTCGTGCCGGTACGCGGTGCAGTCTCCGCCGCCGTTGAGCGCCGCCACGCTCAAGTTCGCGAACTCTGGGATACAATGCTGAGGGGCCTGGAAATAGAGACGAGCGGCCGGCATAATCTAGCGCCGGCGTACCAGTTGAGATCGAGCATGGCCGCCGTGCCTACAAAGATCATTGAATCTGAAAAGCAATAATCAATACTAATTGATCGATCCACTTGATATGCTCTGAGCAAGCGAGCTTCGGGGGCATCGCATGATTACCGTACCTGAGTTGTCCGCGGAGGCCCTGGGGTCATACCTCTCCTCCGACCTCGACCTCCGCTTCGGCTCGACCGAGGCCGAGCTGACCGAACTTATTCCGTCGGTCGCGCGCCTCGCCCTGGAATGCATCGGCAACAGCGATTCGCTTTACCACAATGTCGAGCACACCATGCTCGTGACCCTCGTCGGCTTCGACATCATGAAAGGGCGCTCGCTTCTTATTCCGACACCGGCGAGCGATTATGCCCATCTCCTTGTCGCCTGCCTGTTCCACGACATCGGATACGTGCGCGGCATTCTCACGGGTGACGACGAAGCGGGATACGTCACCGACGACAAAGGCGGCAAGGTCAAGCTGGAGCGCGGCGCGTCCGATGCCGCGCTGACGCCATATCATGTCGACCGTTCAAAGCTCTTCGCTATCGATCGGTTGGCGAGGATGGATCTCATCGACGCGGCCAGGGTAGCGCACGCCATCGAATACACCCGCTTTCCTGTATCGACAGAGCCGGACGAGCAAGATGGTGAGGAAGGGTCGCTAGTGCGCGCTGCGGACCTGATCGGCCAGCTCGGCGATCCGCATTATCTGCGCAAGGCAAACGCGCTGTATTACGAATTCGAAGAAGTCGGCATGAATCGCCAACTGGGCTACCAGTCGCCGGCCGATCTGACGGATTTATATCCTCAGTTCTATTACAACAGCGTTTCGCCTTACATTCAGACAGCGATACGATATCTGAACGTAACGTCTAGCGGGCGGCAATGGATCTCGACTTTGTACGCCAATGTTTTTCGCGCCGAACGCGAGCTTAGCCTTTCCGGACCGGAGCGCTGAGCGGTACCCCGGTGGCGCAGTCGCCGCGTCTGAGGGTTGCCGGCCGGGCGCTTTTGCGGGACACTGCGATACCAACATAGGCGAGGTGTCGCCATGAAAGTCATTCCGCTTGGTCCCGGGTTTGCCGCAGAATTGCGTGACGTCACGCTTGCGGAAATTGCGACAAATGACGACGCGTACCAGGAAGCGCGTGCGGCATTCGAGCACCACTCCGTCCTGGTTTTTCGCGACCAGGATGTGTCGGACGAGTCACAGATAGCTTTCTCGCGCCGATTTGGACCGCTCGAGGTGACGCATGCCGCGTCGCAAGGCGCTGGAACTAACCTTGTCATTCTCAGCACCATCGGCAAGGACGGCAAAGTCGTACCGGCGGACCACAAGCTTGCGTTGCGAAACAGAGCAAACCAGCTTTGGCACGCCGACAGCACCTTCAAAAGCGTACCGGCGCTGGCCTCGGTCTTGTCGGCGCGGATCATTCCGAAACACGGCGGTGAAACCGAATTCGTCTCGACCCGCATTGCTTGGGACCGGCTCGATCCGCAGTTACGCAGCCGACTGGAGAATGCGTTTGCCTGGCACGATTATTCCTATTCGCGCGGTAAAATCGATGCCAATATCGTTGCCCCCGAAGAGCGCGCGGCATTGCCGCCGCACTGCTGGCGTATGGCATGGACGAATCCGGCCAATGGCCGGACCGCGCTTTACATCGCCTCGCACGCTTGTGCGATCGAGGGGATGGAACAGGCTGCAGCCCAAACGTTGCTCGCGGACTTGATGGAGGCCGCCACCGCGCCGGGCTTGAGTTACGCGCACACTTGGCGACAGGGCGATGTCGTTATGTGGGACAATCGCGCGATCCTACATCGGGGGCGACCGTGGCCCGCGCACGAGGCGCGGCTGATGGTCCGCACTACCATCGCGGCCACCGTGGCTGACGGGCTGGAGAGCATGCGGCCGCCACGACCGCATGCGGCGGAGTAACGCATTTCGAGCGTTAATCGCGGTCTTCTACTTTTCAAATAAGGCCACGATCTCCACGTGGGCGGCGTAACGGAATTGATCGACGGGGGTAACGTCGATCAATCTATAACCGCCGTTCACCAAGGCGGATGCGTCGCGGGCGAATGTCACCGGATTGCATGATACCGCAACGATTCGCGGCACTCCGCTCGTTGCAAGCTCGCGCGATTGGCTCTCGGCGCCTTGTCGCGGCGGATCGAACACCACGACGTCGTATGGCTTCAGCTCCGGTCCGGTGAGTGGCCTCCGGAGAAGGTCGCGCCGTTCGACAGTCACAGGCTTCAGCCCGCTTGTCGTAGACGCTGCTCGATCCAGTGCCGCAAGAGCCTGCTCGTCCTGGTCGACGGCTTGTATCCGCATCCGCTCGGCGAGTCGCAACGCGAATGGGCCGACGCCGGCGAACAGATCGGCGGCGTGGTTGGCGCTAGCGCAATAGGCGAGCACGAGCCGCGCCAAAGCTGCCTCACCCTCGGCGGTGGCTTGCAAGAATGAGGCGGGCGGAAGCTGTACGTTGGCGTTGCCCATGCGCAGACATGGGGCGCGCCTCAGCGCGACGACCTCTCCGTGTCGCGTAAGTCGGGCCAAGTCGCGCTTATCAGCAATACGCGCGAGCGATGACACGAGCGCGGTCGAAAGCGACCCTGAGCCACGCACGTCAAGGTCGAGGCCGGCATCCGTCGCTGTAACATGGAGATCGAGGGGTTTTGCGCTCGGCCCCAGCGCCTCGGCGATCTCCCAGGCGACCTTAATGGCGCCGTCGAGACTTTTCGCGAGTACCGGACAGCGGTCGATTGCGACCACGCGGTGGGCGCGGGCGGCGGAAAAGCCGACTTCGAGCACCTCGTGTGTGCCGCGCCGTGCGTGCAATACGGCCCGGCGGCGGCCGGCGCCGTGTGCGTCGACAAGATCGGCGACCGGGCAGTGGAGACCAACGCGATCGAGCGCCTCAACAACAAGGTCGCGCTTCCACATTCGATAGCATTCGGCATCCCAATGTTGCACAGCGCAGCCTCCGCATACGCCGAAGTGCGGGCAGACCGGCGAAATGCGCTTTGGGCTCGCGGAGACAATCTGCACAATACGCAGCCGGCCGGCATTGCCGACCACATCCTCGACGTCCACGGTTTCGCCAGGCAGCGCGCCAGGAACGTAAACCGCGGCGCCGGAGGTGACGGCGACGCCGTCGCCCAAGTGACCGAGATGATCGATGAACAGCCGCTCAGCCACGCTCGGCCTCGATCAGATATTCGACGTTGCCGTCGCCACCGAGAATCGGGGAAGGGATAGCGTCTCTGACCAGCCATCCTTGGCTGCGAAAGGAAGCGGCGATTTCCTGGCATGCCGAGGCGCGCGCTGATTCGCTCCGCACGATGCCTTTCTTCGCTTCCCGGCGTGCAACCTCATATTGCGGTTTGATCAGCGCGATAATTGTCGCGGTCGATTGGAGGAGCTCGGCGATTGCGGGCAACACCAGCTTCAGCGAAATGAAGCTCACGTCCACTGTCGCCAGGTCAGGCGGCTCAACGAGCCTCGAAGGCTCGAGCGAACGAATGTCGGTTTTTTCCAGGGACACAATTTCGCAATGGCCGCGGAGCGAAGCGTGCAGTTGTCCATGTCCGACGTCGACCGCATAAACGCGCTTGGCGCCGCGCAGCAGCAGTACTTCGCTGAAACCGCCGGTCGATGCGCCGACATCGAGGCAGACGCGACCTGTCACATCGACGCGATAATGATCCAGTGCCGCCGCAAGTTTAATGCCGCCGCGCGACACGTAAGGATGCGGGCGCGCCGCGACTAGTGCGGCATTCGCTGAAATCTCTTGGGAAGCCTTGCGCACCAAAATGCCGTCGGCAGCAACCAAGCCGGCGTTAATCGCCGCTTGTGCCAGCGTGCGGCTCTCAAAAAGGCCGCGCGAGACCAGAAGGCGATCGGCGCGTGGGCGGCTCGTCATATCCGCTATCTATGCTCGCGCAACGGAAGCGGTCGGTTTGTCGCCGCGAAAGCAGGAACCCAGCGCAAAATGAGAACTGGCTTCTCTGCTTGGGCAGAAAATGAGCGCGTTAGAACGAATAGCGCGACGGTTGTTATTGCCGCACGAGCTTGACGACGTCGCCGCGCAGATTTTGCCCTAGAGCTTCGAACGCCTTGGAAACGATGCCTTTGGCGTCGAGGCCGGCCTTGGCATACATCGCGTTCGGCGAATCTTGGTCGATAAAAAGGTCGGGTAATACCATGGACCGGACCTTCAGCCCGCGATCAAGCACGCCATGCTCGGCAAGTGCTTGCATTGCAAAGGCACCGAACCCGCCGATCGATCCTTCCTCAATGGTGAGCAAGACTTCGTGTTCGCGTGCCAGCCGCAGTAGCAGATCGACGTCGAGCGGCTTGGCAAAGCGCGCGTCGGCGACGGTCGTCGACAGGCCCTGGGCGGCCAATTCGTCTGCCGCTTGGAGGCATTCGCCAAGCCGTGTGCCAAAGGAGAGGAGGGCGATCTTCGTACCCTCGCGGACAATACGACCCTTGCCGATTTCGAGTGGCCTTCCCTCGTCCGGAAGCGCCACGCCGCGGCCTTCGCCGCGCGGATAGCGCAATGCCGACGGGCGGTCGTCGATGGCAACCGCAGTCGCCACCATGTGAACGAGTTCGGCTTCGTCGGACGGCGCCATCAGCACAAAATTCGGCAGGCAGCCAAGATACGCGATGTCGAACGAGCCTGCGTGCGTTGGCCCGTCGGCGCCGACAAGACCGGCGCGGTCCATGGCGAAGCGCACCGGTAGCTTCTGGATCGCTACGTCGTGGACGATCTGGTCGTAGGCGCGCTGCAGGAACGTCGAATAGATGGTCGCAAACGGCTTGAAGCCTTGGGTAGCAAGCCCCGCGGCGAAAGTAACACCGTGCTGCTCGGCGATGCCGACGTCGAAGCTGCGGTTGGGAAATTCCTTTTGGAATAGATCGACGCCGGTGCCCGACGGCATCGCTGCCGTGATTGCGACGATCTTGTTATCCTTGCGCGCTTCTTTGATCAGGCTTTCGCCGTAGACCTTCTGATAGGCCGGCGCAGTCGGCTTCGATTTGACCTGGGCTCCGGTCGCAACGTCGAATTTGACGACGCCGTGGTATTTGTCAGCGGATTTTTCTGCCGGCGCGTAACCTTTGCCCTTCTGGGTGACGACATGCACCAAGAACGGACCATTCTTCGCATCGCGAACGTTTTTGAGGACCGGGAGCAAATGATCGATGTTATGACCATCGATCGGTCCGACGTAAAAGAAGCCCAATTCGTCGAACAGCGTACCGCCGGTCACCAGACCGCGCGCGTATTCCTCAATGGCGAACGCACGCTTTTGCAACATTCTGCTCGGGAGGACGCGTTGCGCGGCGCGGCGGAAAAATTTGCGCACGCTGTGATAGGCGCGGCCCGAGACCAGGCGGGCGAGATAAGCTGAAAGCGCTCCGACCGGAGGCGCGATCGACATGTCATTGTCATTGAGGATGACGATAAGCCGGGAATTAAGCGCTCCAGCATTGTTCATGGCCTCGTAGGCCATTCCCGCAGACATGGCGCCGTCGCCGATCACCGCGATGACATTGTTCTGCTTTCCTTCGAGGTCTCGCGCCACCGCCATGCCAAGCCCGGCCGAGATCGATGTCGAAGAGTGCGCGGCGCCGAAAGGATCGTATTCGCTTTCGGCGCGCTTGGTGAAACCGGACAGGCCACCGCCCTGGCGCAGCGTACGTATCCGATCGCGCCGGCCCGTCAGAATCTTGTGCGGATAGGCCTGGTGACCGACGTCCCAAATAAGGCGGTCGGCTGGCGTGTCGAATACGTAGTGCAAAGCGACGGTCAGCTCGATCACGCCAAGTCCGGCGCCGAGGTGGCCGCCGGTCACCGCCACGGCATCGACCGTTTCCTGCCGCAACTCGTCCGCAAGCTGGCGCAGTTGGCCCTCTTCAAGCTTGCGGAGGTCGCTCGGAATTTTGACGAGATCGAGCAGCGGTGTCTTGGACGGAACGGTCACGCGAATGCTCCTTTACTAGCCTTATTGACTGCTACCAGCCTGATGGCTGCATCAGCCTAAACGGTAACTTATGAGGGCCGGCCCCAGAGATCCCGCAATAGCGCAAAACCCTCGATGTTTACACCATTTCGGAGTGGCGTACCATTCCTGCAAACGCCGTTAAGGACGCATTCGTTCAGGGGAACCGGCCGGGGCCTCCCATGTTGTGTCCCAGCCCCTTATGTTGGGCGCTGGCGGCGGGTTTTGCTATGCCCCGGGAGCCACAGGGGCAATTTTTCGGCGTCCGTGTGTTCCGGCAGTTAACCTCCATGGAATGCGGGCCAATTGGGAGTTGATGCCGGGTGGCTCTCGAGATTTACCGGAAAAAGCGCCGTTTTGCCGTGACGCCAGAGCCGCGCGGCCACAAAGCCGTGACCGGGGGGCATCAATATGTTATCCAGAAGCACGCGGCTCGGCGTCTTCACTATGATTTGCGGCTCGAACTCGACGGCGTGATGAAAAGCTGGGCCGTTGCCCGCGGGCCAAGTCTCGATCCCAATCAAAAGCGCCTCGCGGTCCACGTCGAGGACCATCCCATCGAATACAACTCGTTCGAGGGCAGCATACCCGAGGGCGAGTATGGCGGCGGAACCGTCATGGTTTGGGACCGTGGCACTTGGACGCCGGACGGCGATCCGCATAAAGCCTACGCCAAAGGCCATCTTGTCTTTGATCTTGAGGGCGAAAAATTGCACGGGCGCTGGCATCTCGTGCGCATGCGCGGGCGAGACAGCGACCGCCACGAAAATTGGCTGCTGATCAAGGCTCGGGACGATGAAGCACGCGGACCGCGCGATCCGGACATTTTGCAGCAAGAGTCACGATCGGCCGTAACTGGCCGGTCGATTGAAGAGATTGCGGCGGGAAAAGGCGGGAAAAAACGCGTTTGGCACTCTAATCGCGTGGCTAAAACCGAGCCAAACTCGCACCGCACTTTTAAGGACAAAATCGGAAAAATCGCGGCCAGGTCGCCATCTCGCGCACGAGCAAAGACAAATCGCGGTCCGACGGGCGCAAACCGGAAAAAAGAACCAAAGAAGCGAAGATCGGCATTGCCGGACTTTGTATCACTTAGTCTTGCCACACTTTACGATCAGGCGCCGGCCGGGGCCGAATGGCTGCATGAAATTAAATACGACGGCTATCGCATGGAGGCGCGGCTCGAAAACGGAGACGTGCAATTGCTGACGCGGAAGCGTCAGGATTGGACGCATCGCTTCGAGCCGGTCGCCGAGGCCGTCAGCCGCCTCCCGGCCGCCGCTGCTCTCCTCGACGGCGAAATTGTTGTCGAAAATGCTCGCGGCATCAGCGATTTCTCGCTGCTGCAAACTGATCTGAAGGATGGGCGAACCGATCGTTTTATCTATTACGTTTTTGATCTCTTGCACCTCGATGGCCGTGATTTGCTCAACGAGCCCCTGCTTGCGCGCAAGGCCGCATTAGCCGGCTTGGCGAAAGCCGACGGCCAAAATGGGGTTATCCGCTACGCCGAGAACTTCGAGGAGGCCGGGCCCGTTATCCTTCGCCACGCCTGCGAGATGGGACTTGAGGGCATCCTCTCGAAGCGCCGCGACGCGGCCTACCGGCCTGGCCGATCAGACAATTTCGTTAAGACAAAATGCCGTGGCGGTCAGGAGGTGATTGTTGTCGGTTATTCGCCGTCGACTGTGGTCCCAAACGCCATTGGCGCCCTGACAATCGCCCTGCATCAGGATGGCGAACTCCGCTACGCCGGTCGCGCCGGTACCGGCTATAGTCATAAGATTGCACGCGAGCTTTTCCAGAAGCTGCAGCCATTGAGTACCGCAAAGCGGCCGATCGAACTGCCGGCGGACGAGCGACGCAAGGACGTAGTCTGGGTGAAGCCGCAGCTTGTGATCGAGGTCCAATCGGCGGGCATGACTCATGGCGGAGTGCTTCGGCAGGCGGCGTTCAAGGGAATTCGTGAAGATAAATCAGCTAGCGAAATTGTGCGGGAGATTTCCGCCGCGAAACCGTCGGCTTCAGCCATGACACAAAATAAGGTGCCAGTTAAATCGGCGAGCAGGCGTGTGCAGCAAAATAGACCTACGGCCAGCGGGCGCGATCGCGGCGGGCTCGCTCTTCATCTGACCCACCCCGACCGCGTCTATTGGCCGGACGTCGGCGTCACGAAAGCCGACCTCGCCGCATATTACGTCGCGGTCTGGGACTGGATGAGGCCGCACATTCTCGGCCGCGCTCTTTCACTCGTTCGCGCTCCGGAGGGTGTCGGCAGTGAGACCTTCTTTCAGAAACATATTGCGTCAAACGTAAAATCCTCGCCGCTTCGCCGCGTCGTTCCGGGCAAGGATCACGATGTGATCGCCGTGGAGACGGTGGAGGATTTGGTGGCGCTGGTGCAATCAGGCGCGCTGGAAATTCATGTACGCGGTTCGCGGCTTGACAGTTTGGAAACGTGCGACCGGATCGTCTTCGATCTCGATCCGGGCGAGGGTGTTTCGTGGCCGGCGATAGTTGCCGCGGCGCGCGAAATCCGCGAACGACTCAATGCGATACAGCTAGCAAGCTTCGTCAAGCTTTCAGGCGGTAAAGGCATTCACGTCGCGGTGCCGATTGCGGATGCGGATTGGGATACCGCCAAGCTTTTCGCCCAGCGCATCGCTGCGGCGATGGCGGCCGATAGCCCGAAGCTTTATCTCGCCAAGATGACGAAGTCGCTGCGCAAGGGCCGAATCTTCATCGATTATTTCCGCAACTCGCGCGAGGCAACATCGATTGCGGCGTATTCGACCCGCGCCCGCGCCGGCGCGCCGGTCTCAACGCCGGTAACCTGGGAGCGATTAGCGCGCACCGCGAGCGGCAACGAATTCAGCGTCCTAGATCTCAAGAAAAGACTGAAGGAAGATGCTTGGGCGGAGATCGGCAAAATACGGCAGAAGCTACCGGAAACCCGCAAAGGGCGAGGCTAACCGCCGAACATCTCGCGAAACTAGCTCCGAGAGAGGCGGCGCTTGTTGGCGCGCACTCGCTTGTCGAACGCGCCGAGCGTCTTGGAGACGATGACGTGGTCCTGATGACCGTCGAGGACAGCCGAAATGGCGGCGGCTTGCGCTTCGGCAATCGCGGCGATTTTTTCAACGACCATACGCTGAGCTTCGCCTTGAGCGCGAGCGCCGCCTTCTGCCAATCGCATCATACGCAGCGCCATGACGCTCTGCGCATCGACGCAAAGTTGGGTAGCCTTAAACGCTACCTCGAGCCAAGGATTGAACAAAGGACACCGTTTGCAGAAGGGTCGCCGCCAAATGAGTCGCCGCACATTAGTGTCCGGCACGATTTGAGCAACTCTTTTTTGCCTGCTGGCTGACGGGCTTTAGCCAACGTCTGCATTATCGGCCAAATAACCAGGTAACGAACCTATCCGGCGAGCTTTAAGCGCTCGATCTTCGGCTCGAAGCGCGAGCGAAAAATTTCGGCGTCGAGCGGATCCTCAAAACAATAGCGCACAAAAGCCGCGTAATCGTCTTCGACATACATGTCGAATTTGCCGACGTAGGAAATGAGGAAATCTATGATGTCGCTGTCGTCGGCAAGCTGTTGGCGCGGAAGTACCACTTGATAAGGGCATTCTTCGTCCAGTTTTTTCAGCCACACGTTTTTTTTGTCCGCGCCCATCGTCCTCTCCCGTGACTCAGACCGTTCATTGTTCTCTTTTTGTTCCAATGAGTCAAGACAAAGTGCGGAGCCGAATTTTCTATAATTAACAAATGCTTACTAGAAACAGCCGGCAAGGCGCATCTGTTCGGCGCGGCGGGTTCTCGTCCGTGCAGTAACGCCGCTCCGACGGGTTGAAATCGCCGTCGAACCGGGAGTGTACTATCGCGAACGTTGGATATGGAGACCGCGGTGTAGACCGGGAGGGGGAGTTCGGTTGTCTTGAAACGCGGCTCCTTTGTCCGTGCCGCGGATCGCGAAATGTTCGTTGTGGCTTATCAGCCGCCTCGTGCCGCCGCGCGTTGGCTCATCGAGCGGCTATTGGATGTCGAGCGGTTCAGTGCCGGTGGGCGCGCCGCTGGTGTCGAGCGTGATCTTTTGCACGCGCGCTTCGGCTTGCCGCAACAACTCTTCACAACGGCGTTTAAGCGCCTCACCGCGCTCGTAAATAGCGACCGATTCCTCCAACGGTACTTTGCCGTCTTCAAGTCGCCTGACGATCGACTCAAGCTCTTCGATCGCCCGTTCGAACGAAAACTCTTCGACATCGCTATTGGGCGCGTTGCCTGTGCTGCTCGGAGTATTTTGCTCAGCCATTGCCGGCTCCTTGAACCGCCGTCCGAATTACATGAACTCGTATTCGGCGCAAGTCTCAGCCTGAATAGGGGGATAATCGAGTTCTAGCCGTGCATCAGCGCGGTGACGTGAGCGGCCGCTGAATTCGCAAGCGCTTCCAGGTCATAGCCGCCTTCCAAGAGCGAAACGACGCGACCGCCGGCGCAATGATCGGCAATCTCCATAATCTTCTGGGTCGCCCAGGCGAAATCCGCTTCGGCCAGATTGAGGTTGGCCAGCGGATCGCGCATGTGAGCGTCGAAGCCCGCCGAAATGACAATGAGCTCGGGCGCGAATTCGCGCAAACGCGGCAGAACCCGATTCTCAAATGCGGCGTGGAATGCATCGCCGCCATCGCCGGGACGAAGCGGCGCATTGACGACGGTGTTGAAATCTCCCGTTTCGCCGACGGCACCGGTGCCGGGAAACAGCGGCATCTGATGTGTCGAGCAATACATCACCGAACGGTCCGCCCAGAAAATCTCCTGCGACCCGTTGCCGTGGTGAACATCAAAATCGACAATGGCCGCGCGGGTGACGCCGTGACGAGTCTGCGCATAGCGCGCGGCAATTGCGGCGTTGTCGAACAAGCAAAATCCCATCGGGCGGGCGGTTTCGGCATGGTGACCGGGCGGGCGCGTGGCAACAAAGGCGTTGGCGGCCTTTTTCGAGAACACCTCATCGACCGCAAGCACGGCGCCGCCGACAGCGCGGAGCGCGGCCTCGAAACTGCCTGGCGACATCGAGGTGTCGGCGTCGAGTCGCACCATCCCTTCACTGGGCGTCGCGCCGCGGACCTCCGTCACGTAGTCCATAGGATGACACAGCGCGACGATTTCGAGAGCTGCCATTGGCGCTTGGGCGCGCGCAAGCGTCTGGAATTTTTCCGCCTCTAGCGCGCGCTCAATCGCGCGCAGGCGATCCGGCCGCTCGGGATGCCCTGGCGGTGTAAGGTGATTGAGACAGGCTGGATGGGTGATCAGCAGCGTGGACATGGAAGATTATTTTCGCCAAGCCGCAGGTTATTGCAGCGATGCCGGGTCGGCTCCGATCACGCCCGCCGCCCCTTCAACTACCGTGCGCTCGAGGGCTTCTGCTTGGACGACAAAGTTTTCGGCGAAGAAACGCGCCAGCGCAACGCGCGGAGCAGCGTCGGAGTTGAGCCGCAATGCGGCGAGCGCCTGCTGTGCCAATAGGCAGCCACCGGTGGCGAGGCCGAACAACCGCAAATACGGTGTCGCTCCGGCCAATGCCTCATTGGTATCCTTTTCGACGTGCGCAAGCATCCATCGTGTGGTGCGCGTCAAGCTCTCGACCGCCTCTTCGAGCCGCAGACCGCTCCAGCCCAATGCCGGATCGTTGGTCGCGTTTACCGCCTCGACGATGGCGCGCAATTCACCTAGGAAGGTTTCGACCACCGCGCCCCCGGCAAGCGGCAGCTTGCGTGTGACAAGATCAATGGCCTGGATGCCGTTAGTTCCCTCGTAAATCGTAGCGATCCGGGCGTCGCGGAAAAGCTGGGCAGCGCCGGTCTCTTCGATGTAACCCATGCCGCCGTGCACTTGGACGCCGAGCGAAGCGACCTCGACACCGATGTCGCTCGAGAAAGCCTTGGCGACCGGCGTTAACAACGAGGCGCGAGCATGAGCATCGCGCCGTTCCGTTTCACTGCTGCCGCGTTCGGCGCGATCGATCGCCAGCGCGGTCAAATAGCATATGGTTCGCGCGGCTTGCGTGAACGAACGCATGCTCATGAGCATGCGTTTGACGTCCGGATGTGCGCCAATTGGCGCGGATTCAGTAGCCGGCATTCCTGGCGTGCGCCCCTGTCGGCGCTCGCGGGCATAGGCGACGGCCAGCTGAACGGCCCGTTCGGCAACGCCCACTCCCTGCAGACCGACAGCGAGCCGCGCACGGTTCATCATGGTGAACATGCAGGCCATGCCGGCATTCTCTTCGCCGACAATGAAACCGGTCGCGCCGTCACCATCGCCGAGGATCATGGTGCAGGTCGGCGAACCATGAATGCCGAGTTTGTGCTCGATCGAATGCGCGCGTACGTCGTTACGGGCGCCGAGCGAGCCGTCGGCATTCACCAAGAATTTCGGCACCAGAAACAGCGAAATACCACGCGTGCCGGGCGGGGCATCGGGCAACCGCGCGAGCACGAAGTGAATGATGTTGTCGGTGAGATCGTGCTCGCCATAAGTGATGAAGATTTTTTGTCCCTTGATACGATAGGTGCCGTCCGGCGCGCGGTCGGCGCGAGTGCGCAACGCCCCGACGTCCGAGCCGGCGTGCGGCTCGGTCAACTGCATGGTCGCGATCCACTCGCCCGAGACCAGCTTTGGCAAATAAACGCGCTTTAGCTTCTCGCTGCCGTGTGTGGTGAATGCATCGATTGCCGACATGCCGACCAGCGGCCCGACGGCGAATGCCATGGAAGCGGCATTCCACATTTCCACGCAGGCGGCGTTCAACACATGAGGTAATGCTTGGCCGCCCCATTCAGTCGGCGCCGTCAGACCGTTCCAGCCGCCCTTTCGCCAAGCGTCATACGCGTTTTTCCAGCCAGGTGCCGTGGTCACCGCGCCGTCCTTGAAAGTCGCTCCGGTACGGTCGCCGTCCTGATTGATCGGCGCGATGATTTCGCCGGCGACACGGCCGGCTTCAGCCAGCACCGCCTCAAAGTCATCCATGGTGAGATCGCCGAAGAAGCCCTCTCCCAGCGCTTTCGTGAGTCCCGTACCGTATTTGAGCGCGAAGCCCATGTCAGAGACCGGGGCATGATAAGTCACGGGCAACCTCCCTGGCGCCGCCATAAGGGAAAGGACGTAACCGAATATGCGGCTTTCATTGGATTATACGGCTTATCGCAGACATTATTATATAGCGCCGTAATAACAGCGTTGCACCTACGGGCGGGCGTGGTTGTAGTCACAGTTGGAAAGTTCAGCGGCTATTGTGACGTGACCTTTCCCAGGCTTTCCGGCATTCGTTGATCGGCGGCGATTGCGTCGCTATGGTGCGCCGCCCCCGGCCGAGCAGCCGGCGGCGATCCGGTGCGCATTGGGGCGTAGCCAAGTGGTAAGGCAGCGGATTTTGATTCCGCCATTCGGAGGTTCGAATCCTCCCGCCCCAGCCAGCAGACAAGGCACAATGGTCTATTGGAGAATAAAGGCCGGTGGGGCATCCCGCCGTTCGCGGGCATTCTCATGAGCAGTTTGTGTGGATGATAAAAGGCTCAATGGTTTTCGTATTGGCGACGAGAAGCGAACAATGCGACCGGGTGACATCGCTGTGATCCCCGGCGGAGTTGAGCACGAAGGCTATTTTCCTGAAGATACAGAGGTGATCGATTTCTTTGCGCCGGCGCGTGAGGACTTTCTGACCAGCGCACCTCCTCCTTACACGATGCGCCTCGAGCGTAGTGGGCTCCGCTCACCACCCTTCTCGCGCGCGGGATTGGCTTAGTCGGTCATTTGGCCGTTGCGGAAAGCTATTGGAGCCGCGAAAATCTGGCTCCGGTTGGAGAATGGCATCAATCGAGATTGCTCCAACGCGCCTTTGCACTGATGGAGACGCGCCAATGCTACCGCGAATAAGAGTGAAGGGCGCAACGATTGTTTCGATGGATGCAAAGCTCGGCGTCATCGAATCCGGCGACCTATTGATTGACAATGGCAAGATCGTCGCCGTCGGTAAAAACCTAGGTGGTTGGGCGGTGATGGAGATCGACGGTCGTGGCATGATCGCAATGCCGGGCCTAATCAACGGCCACATTCACCTTTGGCAGACGGCGCTACGCGGCATCGCCGCGGACTGGACGCTCGACCATTATTTCAGCGTGCTGATCGGCAAGGTAGTTGGCCTTTACACCCCGCAGGATGTTTATCTAGGCAACTTGGTGGGGGCGCTCGACCAGGTCAATTCCGGCGTCACCACGCTGTTCGATTGGTGCCATATTGTCAACACACCGGCCCACGCGGATGCGGCTGTCGACGCTCTGAAAGACGCCCGCATTCGGGCGGTGTTCGCCTACGGTACGCCGATGAGGCTGTTCGGCACCAAAGAGCCGCACCCCGCCGATGCCAAAAGGATGCGAGCTGAACGGCTGGCGTCGAAAGACGCGCTGGTCACAATGGCGCTTGCCATTCGCGGCACCGATTTTGCGCCGGGTACTGCGGAAGCGGATATCAGGTTCGCCCGCGAACTGGGTTTGACCGCCTCCTTCCACGTTGCTTGCGCCAAGCATGGGCCGCGGCCGCAGTCGATGCAGAGTCTGGCGCAGCAGAACCTCCTCGGCGAGGACATCAACCTGGTGCACGCGAATTTTCTGACTAACGACGAGTTCCGGGTGATCGCCAACGCTGGTGCCAGCGTTTCCGTCACGCCGGAAGTGGAAATGCAGATGGGCCTCGGCCTGCCGCCGACCGGCGCGGCACTCGCGGCCAGAGCTCGCCTGAACATCGGTACGGACGTGGTGACCGGCGTCTCTACCGACATGTTCACGCAAATGCGGTTTTTGCTGCAGACGCACCGCGCCCTTATCAACGACGGTTTTCACAAGCAGGAGACGATGCCGGACAAACTAGCCATTACAGTGCGCGAAGTTCTCGAATTGGCGACCATCAAGTCGGCGCAATGCATCGGCCTCGAGCACAAAATCGGCTCGCTCAGTCCTGGAAAAGAAGCCGACGTCGTGCTCCTGCGCAAGACCGACATCAATATGCGCGCTGCGCCCGATCCGATCGCCGCCATCGTGCTGCACGCCGGTGTGGCCAACGTCGACACCGTCATTGTCGGTGGCAATCTCGTCAAGCAGAACGGGAAGCTTACTCACGTCGAACTGCCGCGGCGCTTGGCGGAATTGGAGCGCTCTTCGGAGCGGCTCTGTGCCGGTTTCGATTACCGCGCTTCGGCCGCCTGATAACACTTAGCGCTCAGCGGCGCTCCCGCAACAGCTCCGAAAAACGTGGCGCAGGTGAAGGGCCACGACTTCCGCCATTACCAGAGGTACGGGCGCCAGCGGGCGAAGGAGCAAGCGGTTCGAACGCGCGGTGCTCGGCAGCGCCGTGGCCGCCAACATCTTCGAATGCCGCCGGGACCAAATCCTGACTGAGGCGTGGATCGGCGCAGGGTACATAGGTTTCCGCAAGACCGTACTCGCGACGCACGATGTTGGCCCCCTGTGCCGTCGCGGCAGTCTTGTAGAAGGCGACGAGGCGGTTGGCGCCCTGGCGGCCAAAGCCGCAATCTGAAGTAACGGCGAGGTTCTCGATGTCCACGTACTTCAGTGCTTTGCGGATCTCGCCAGCAACCTCGGCCGGAGTTTCGGTGTTCAGTGTCCGATGGGAAACGACCCCCAGCGCGAACTTTTTCTTCGTCTTACCCTTCCAAGCGCCCAAGAGTTCGATCTCGGCCATTGCGCGGTCCTTCATCTCTAGAGTCAAAACATCGCATTTGATCCGGTCGAGATAGATCTCCAGCGCGTTGGCGTACGATGTTTTGTCGAACACCCGCTGCATCATTGGATTTCCCCAGCAGGTGTGAATCCAGACCTCGGCATTCTCTAGTCCCTCGAGTTCGTGATTGAGCGCCTCGGTCAGGAAGTTGAGAGTGTCGGTAGCCTCGGGGTGATAGCAGGCTATGAAATGGATAGTTGGCTCCTCGATCTGGATAACGCTGCACCCGGACGCGACGAGTTCGCGTAGCTCGCGGTTGATAGCCGTCGCCATGTCCCAGATCATCTGTCGTTTGTCGTCTTCAATCCGGTATTCCGGTGTGTGCGAGTCGAGAAACAGTGCCATGACTTGACCTGACACGGTCCCGAACTTGACCGGTTTGCGGGTGCGCGCCTGGGTCATACGGTAGATCTTGGAGTATTCGAGTGGATTGCGCGGGTTGTGCTCGATCTTGCCGGTGACGATCGGCCAGCGCCAAGACGTGTAGATTTCGTTCAAGAGCGTGCCGGGCGGATATCTCAAAAGTTCAGAGCGGGTCCCTTCCGGCTGCAATTCGTCATAAGCGAGACCGCGCCATCGTTGCAGGGGATAATGGTGCCACGACCGTCCGGCCAAATCGGCATCGAGGAAGTAATCACCGCAGGTCACAATATCGAGGCCGGCACGTTCCTGCTCGGAAACAACAACCGCGAGCGCATCGCCGAACTGCTCGCGGTAGATGGGGTCGAGCATGGCGGTATCCAGCGGGCGGCCCCACAAGCTCTGTGAGTACC
>Ga0302325_10005690_pt1 | contig 28249 bp, 22 predicted proteins | sample Palsa_T0_2_FD_201948 | JGI IMG/M metagenome (GOLD analysis project Ga0302325, IMG submission 201948) | Peat permafrost microbial communities from Stordalen Mire near Abisko, Sweden - Palsa_T0_2 | ecosystem: Environmental > Terrestrial > Soil > Palsa > Peat permafrost | place: Sweden: Abisko... | reverse complement strand
TCCCGTTCGTCGTGGGACATGGGGCATCTCCGATGAATTCTATGTGAATATGCGTGATTTGCGTTTCGGTCGATTGAGATACCCACCGGGGGTATAGTATAAACCGGGGTGGGGTATCATTTTCACCGTCCTATCGTATCGCGACGCAGCTCATTTTTCGAACGGAGACTTTTCTCTTGGTAAAGTTCAGCCAGCATTGTCCTCGGTTTTGCCTGCGCATGCTGATCGCAATGGCGTTTCCGGTCTGCGCCTTGTCGCAGAGCCTGCCAGATTCGCCGCTGCCGGTGAGTTTCAATCCCGCGCCGCCTGCGTTGTGGGTACATTTTTTCGGTCAGGACGGTATCGGCGCAAGAAGCACGGATGTGAGCCCGCACGGAACTGAGCGCAATGATGGCCCAATCGTCAGCATGACGCCGCACCCGGACGATTCGCGCTGGTGGATTTCAGGACAGGCGAACATCATCTTCCAGGGACGGCCGGCTTTTCACTCGGCCTACGAGGGGCGCAACAGCTTTCGCAATTCAGCCGAATACAAGACCTCCATGCTTGGAACTCTGTATCTGGCGGCCCGACCGAATCGATCGATTCGCTATGCGACGGACTTCATCTATGACGAGGAAGAAGCAGGCGGCAGGGGTTTGAGCGAGGCGCTGGGATTGGCAGGATTTACCAACCTGGACGTGGTACGCAATCCGAATCTGGGGTCGATTCCCTATGTAGCGCGCTACGAGATTCACCAGGTAATTGGACTGACGGCGGCGACTACCAGCCAGGATGCCGGTCAGTTTGCGCTCGCGCCGAGCGTGCCGCTGCGGCGGATCGAATTTCGTGGGGGAAAAATGACGCTCCCGGATTTCTTCGATATCAATTCGGTTGGTTCGGACAGCCACTTGCAGTTCATGAACTGGACGATCGACAACAACGGCGCGTGGGATTATGCGGCCGATACGCGCGGCTACACAGTCGGCGGTCTGGCTGAGTATGACGACCGGATCTGGTCGATCCGCTACGGAATTTTCGCGATGCCGACAGTGGCCAACGGCATTGCCCTGGACTGGGCATTCAGCCGGGCGCATGGACAGAATGGCGAATTTGAAGTAAGGCATAGCTGGGTCCCAGAGCAGAAGGGCGTGACGCGGCTACTGTTCTTTGCCAACCGGGCTCATATGGGCACCTACCGGGAGTCGAACGACTATGCCATTGAGCACCACACGATACCGGTTATCACTCAATTCGAGCGGGATGGCACGCTGAAGTATGGATTCGGCTTCAACACCGAGCAGGAGATCACGGCCAATCTCCGGGTGTTTGGGCGGTTCGGGTGGAACGAGGGTCAACACGAATCCTACGCCTATACGGAAGTTGATCAGACAGTATCGCTGGGAACGGACTATGCCGGCACGGTATGGCATCGCCCGGTGGATAAGATCGCTGTCGCCTTTGTTTCAAACGCCATCAAGAGCGACCATCAGGAGTACCTGAAACTGGGCGGCCTGGGGTTTCTGCTGGGCGATGGCCGGTTGAATTACGGACGCGAAAATATTGTCGAGAGTTACTACAACTGGCACGCGTGGCGGGGCCTGTTCTACGCGCTCGACGTGCAGTGTATCGACAATCCTGGGTATAACCGGGACCGCGGACCGGCGTGGGTCGGTTCGGTGCGGGCGCATGTAGACTTTTGAGGCCTTTGAATAAGGCATAAGTCAATTTCACCGAAGTTGACTTATGTGCTCAGGGCTTCAATCTGCTCTTGCAGAATGGAACCCTGGGCCAGTTCTGTTTGTATTCGCCGCACCGCCGAAACTCGCTTCCGCATTAAGGAAGCTCTGAACAAGTCGCCAACCTTCCCTCAGCGGCTAAAGCCGCGTTGATTTGCTTGGCTTTACGGCGTGGCTGAAGCCACGCCCTTTCAAAGCGTCGACTTAATCAGAGGTTCCTTAAGGCAGCACAGTCAGGGTGCCGTTCACGCGCGTGAACGTGTAGTTTTGAGAGGCCAGCGTTCCGATCGTTCCGGAAATGAGATACTTGCCCGGCGGCGAACTGGAGGTCGCCGTGGTGAACATCTCGGGCGAACCGGTAACTGAGTTGGCCGCGGTATCTCCGTTCACGAAGCCGCTGAGAGTGTAAGTCAACGCCGGTACTGGCCGTCCTTGCGTCATCGTCTGGTTATTGGCGACCGCTAACAATGCTTTTTTGACGACTTCCACGCTCCCTTCGCCTGCCGAAGTGGTTTCAAAGTAGTAGTTTGCGGCTGAAAGCGTTCCAACCTGCACGCCGATCTTGTAGAAACCTGCCGGCGTCGTTGAAGTTACAGTCGTCGTAAGCACCGGCGCGCCGGTAACCACGCTGGCGGTGTCGCCATTGACGAAACCGGAGAGAGAGTATTGGATGGGTTGCGGCGGGGTTTGACCGTAGATCGTGGAAACGTTGCTGGCGGAGATATAAAGCGGCGCCTTGGTGACCTGGAGGTTGAATCCATCGACGGTTAGAGCGAAGTGAGGGGCATCTGGGCCGCTGATAGTCGCTGAGACGGGATACGATCCCACGGGAGACGCAGCCGTAGCAGCCAGAGTATCGGTGACCGTTACGGTTTCAGAGCCGACCAGTCCGGTAACCGTGTTGGTGAGGGTAGGATTGGCAGCTCCGTAGAGCCGAGAGAACGCGGTCGTGTCGATGGTAACCGTAAGCGGAGCCGGCAGAATCTGAAATCCGAAATGCAAGGGGGTAGCGTATCCCGCAATCGTAATTGTGGCAGTAAATGAGCCGACCAAACTTGTAGACGGATACATATAAGCTACTCCAGAGGCATTGGTCGTGGTGGAACTGTGAGCGATGCTGAGGCCGGGGGTTGCAGAAAAGTTGACATCTACACCTTGCAGCAGGTAGCCGGCGGAGTCGGCGACGGTAATGCTGAGCGCCCCCAACCCGTTGCCATACTGAACGATGGCCGGGTTACCGTTGGGATCGGCAAGAGTGATAATCGAGGGAGGCCCTACAACGCGAAAAGTGACCGCTTCATAGTTGTTGGCCGCAGCGACGCTGGAGAGATGAGTAGCGTCGCCCTGGTAGTAGACGCCGGCCGTATAGACTCCTGGAGACAGCGTGAATGAGGTCCAGGTGGCGACGCCGCTTGCGGACCGGGCTTCGCTCCGTCTGCTCCACACGCGAAAGCCAAAGCTCCGACGAGACACAAAATTGCCATCCTGCAATTCATAGATGGCAGTATATGCTAAGGCGCAACGCAATTTACTTTGAATTTGACGGGGCTTTCGGGACTTCGGGCAGTGCGTAGATCACTTCATTGGGCCGCGCATAGCGCAGCCGCTGGCGAGCTTCGTACTCAATGGCGCCGGGGTCGGATTTGAGGTGCTCGACGTGCTGGCCGAGGCGTGCGTTTTCTGCCGCGAGCTGTTCGATTTCCTGGGCCAGGGCTTTGTCTTCGGCGCGCTTCTGCTGCCAGCTTGAGAGGCCGTTGCGGCCATTGACCGCGTGCCAGGTGAGGAAGAGCGCGAAGAGAACCGCGGCAACGGTGCCGATGCGGCGGCGGTTCGCCTGGTACTTGGTCCAGACGCGCTGTTGAAGCGAGAGCTTCTCGGGCGTTTCGGCGGCGGATTTGGGGGATTCTGGCATGGTTACTCGGAGATTTGTGGCTCCCACCCTAGCCGGAAAAGCAGAAACCCGGCGAGGGTGGGGCACCCGGATTTTGTGGTGGCTTGGGCGAAAAGCTGTTCCTGCGTCCTGAAGCTAATTGAGGACGAAGTCTTTGGCTTGGGCGCTCAGAGCGGCCATTTGGCTCTGGTCGCGAGATTCAGTATAGGCGCGGACGACTGGCTCCGTGCCTGACAGGCGATAGCAGACCCAGGAGCCGTCGTCGAGCACCAGTTTCAGGCCGTCCGTGCGGACGACGCTTGTAACTTTGCGTCCGCCCAGCTCGGTGGGATCTACCTTCAACTTCTCAGTGAACTTGGCTTTGGCCTCCGGGGTCAAGTGGAAGTTCTCGCGAACGGGATAGAAGGAACCAACTTTGCCAAATAGCTCCTCAAGCTGTTCCGAAATGGATTTGCCTCGCTTGGCCACCATCTCCGCAACCAGCACGCCGGCGATGATGCCGTCTTTCTCCGGCACGTGGCCGCGGATGGTGAGCCCGGCGGACTCTTCCCCGCCGATGGCAATCTTGTCGGCGATGATGAGTTCGCCGATGTACTTGAAGCCGACCGGCGTCTCATAGAGCTGGACCTTGTGGTAGTCGGCGAGCGCATTGATCAGGTTGGTGGTGGCGACGGACTTGGCCACGCCGTTTTTCCAGCCGCGCGTTTCGACCAAATAGTCGAAGAGCAGCGCGATGACGTAATTGGGCTGGATAAACGTACCGTCCCGATCGACGATGCCGAATCGGTCGGCGTCGCCATCGGTGGCGATGACCAGGCTGGCGCCGGTTTCGGCCATTTTGGCCTTGGCCTCGCCGAGCAGATGATCGTCCGGCTCCGGCGCGTGGCCGCCGAAAAGAACATCGCGGTAATCGTGAACCGTCTCGACATGCACGCCGGCCGAGCGCAAAATATGGCAGCTATATCCGCGGCCCGCGCCCCAGAAAGGATCGAAGACAACCTTGATTCCCGATGCCGCTATGGCCTTAAGATCGACCAGCTCAGCGATCCGGGCGAGGTAGGCCGGCTTCACGTCGGCGGTTTCAAATTTCGGCTCGGGGTCGTTGAGGCGGGGGATGGAGGGATTTTCGCCCAGTGCGACGATGGCGGCTTCAATCTGCTTCGTCACTTCCGGAAGAGCAGGTGCGCCGTCGTGTGTGGAGAATTTAATGCCGTTGTACTCCGGCGGATTGTGGCTCGCCGTGAAGTTGATGGAGCCGGAGGTCTTGAGCGTCTGGACGGCGTAGGCGATGGCCGGGGTGGGAGCGGCATCTGGAATGACGATCGGGGTGATCCCGGCTGCGGCGAGGATGCGGGCGGCTTCGTCGACGAAGGATTCGCCCAGAAATCGTGGGTCTCTGCCCACCAGAACACGGTGCGGCTTGGGCTGGGTTTTGACGTAGGCGGCAATGCCGGCGACGGCGCGGCGGATGTTGGCGATCGTGAATTCGTCGGCGACGATCGAGCGCCAGCCGGAGGTGCCGAATTTGATGGGGGTAGCCATATTGGGAGATCCTCAAAGAGCTGCACTGTAATCTTGCCCGACGCAGGCCGTCTCGGCAAGAGCCGAATGGGGCGAATTCAAAAACTGCGCATTGATATTGTTGAGGTTGGCAAACCTGCTCAGTTTCGGATTCGTCGCCGGGGAGGCCGTCTGGTATTCTTCGGGATGACTGTGCCGATTCGCTGGTTGTTGCTAGGGTTGCTGATTTCGTTGGGGGCGCTGCTCCTAGTGGCGGGCGCGGCAATCCGGCATATCCGGCGCCACAGAAAGCCGTTGGGTAAGCCGGAGCCAGTGGCAAGAGAACGCAGGGGGGAAGAATGAGTCAGATTGCAGAGTCCGTTGGAGTGGTGGCCGTTGCGCCGCGCACCGAAGAAGGCGTGGTTTCCCAGGGCTTGCGCGCCGGGGGCATTGTCCTCGCCGGGAGCGCGTTGGTCGCGGTTTGCGCCCATGTCTCGATTCCGCTGTGGTTTACGCAGGTGCCGGTGACGCTGCAGCCGTTCGCAGTGCTGGTGCTGGGTCTGCTGCTGGGGCCGCGGCTGGCGTTTGCCACGATGGTGGCGTATTTGGTCGAGGGCGCGGCGGGATTGCCGGTGTTTACACCGCTTGGACCCGGAGGTTTGCTCCAGTTATTTGGGCCTACGGGCGGATATCTGCTGAGTTATCCAGTCGTGGCTCCGATGGTTTCGAGCCTCTGGCGTCGCGGCAACCGGAGTTTCTCGCGCGGCCTGTTGGTGGCCGGCGCCGGCAGCCTGGTCACGCTGGCCATGGGCGCGGTCTGGCTGGGGATTTTGACCCACGCGGCGCCTTTATTGGTCCTGAATCATGCCGTGCTGCCTTTCCTCCCAGGCGATGCCCTGAAGGTCTGTGCGGCGGCTGGAATTGCCGCAGGCGCGGCGCGCATGAGTAAGCGAGCGAACTAGTCAGTCACGCGAGAGCCGGATAACGAAACCGGCTCCTCGCGCTACAGGGAAAGAAAGGAAACAACTTACCGTGAGCAGTACTCCAAACAATTCCGGCAACGATGTGCGAACCATTACCATCGCGCACAGCCCGGATTCCGATGACGCATTTATGTTTTATGGCCTGGCGACGAACAAGATTCGCGTGCCGGGCTTTCGTTTCACGCACACGCTATGCGACATTGAGACCCTGAACCAGCGGGCAATGAACGAGGCGTTCTTCGATGTGACGGCTGTCTCTTTCCACGCTTACCCGTACATCCAGGACAATTACACGCTGATGAGCTGCGGCGGCAGCGTCGGCGAAGGCTACGGCCCGATGGTGGTTTCAAGCAAGCCGATCACCACCGACGATCTGAAGAAGATCAAAATCGCCGTGCCCGGGACCATGACTACGGCATTTTTGGCGTTAAAAATCTTTAATCCCGACCTGCAGACCGAAGTGGTGCCGTTCGACCGCATTATTCCCGAGATTCAAGCAGGAAATTTCGAGGCCGGGCTGATCATTCATGAGGGACAGTTGACCTATGCTCAGGATGGCCTGCGCAAGGTGATCGACCTGGGCGTCTGGTGGCGTGAGCAGACCGGCCTGGTACTGCCATTGGGCGGCAATGCCGTTCGGCGTTCGCTTGGCGCGGAGACGCTGCATACTGTGACGCAGGCGCTGCGCGACAGCATCCAGCATGGGCTGGACAACCGCGAACAAGGCTTGGAATACGCCATGCAGTTCGCGCGGGATCTCGACGCCAACCTGGCCAACCGCTTCGTAAGCATGTATGTAAATGAGCGAACTCTCAGCTATGGCGCGGACGGGCAAGAGGCAATCCGGAAATTGCTGGCGCTGGGATACGAGCGCGGCATCATTCCAATGGAACCGAAGGTCGATTTCGTCGATTGAGCTTGAAATCGCCGATCCCAGGTCTGAGATTGGGGGCCTGGGCTCGGCACGGAACTCCCGAGTGCCACAAGTGAATCTTTCCTTGCTACAGGGGTATCTTAATTAGAGCGGGATTGTTCGCCGGGGAATCTGAAGTGGCTGAGATTACATTACGAATTGAAGGCATGCATTGCGGATCGTGCATTCGCCGAGTAACACAGGCAATAGGCAGCGCAGGACCGTTTGCGGTCGAAGAAGTACGGCTGGGCGCGGCGCGTTTCCAGGCTCCCGAAGAGGCGGAGACGGCGTCGGCAGACCTGGCGGTTGCGGCCCTGGCCAAGGCGGGATTCGCGGCACGCGTGGAAGTTTAGCGTGGCGGTGACCGCCAACATTGCGAAAGAACCTGCTTTTCCGCCGCCGGAATCTGCCGGGAAATTGCCGAGCACCTCTCCTCCACTCGAATCGAAAACGGAATCCATTGTTCTGCCAGTTCTGGGCATGACCTGCGCGGCTTGCCAGCATCATGTCGAGGCGGCACTGACAGGTGCTCCGGGGGTGGTTTCGGCTCGCGTGGATCTGATGCGGCATCGAGCATCGGTTGAGTTTAACGGGGGCGTGACCGACCCGGCGGCGCTGGTTACGGCCATTCGCGATTCGGGGTACGATGCGGTTTTGCCGCGTGCCGAGGGCGCTTCCACTCAGGCATTCCCTGAAGAAAGCAAGATGGGCTGGAAAGCCGCGCTTACGATTGCCGCCGGTGTCCTGGCCATGCTGCTGGGTATGCCGGAAGGACTGGCACGATGGGTGCTACTCGCCATCACGGCTGCGCTGGCGGTATGGGCTGGCGGCGCAATCTATCGCAGTGCGTGGAAGGCGCTGCTGCATGGCGAAACGAATATGAATACGCTGGTCTCGCTGGGAACCGGCGTGGCGTTTCTATACTCCGCGTATGGAACGGCGCGGCCGGCGGCGATGGCCGCTTCCTACTTCGATTCGGTGCTGCTGATTCTGGGCTTCTTGCTGCTGGGCAAGTGGCTGGAAGGGCGAGCGCGGCATCGTGCCCTGACCGCGGTAGACGCGTTGGCGGAGTTGCAGCCGGCGACGGCGCGTGTGCGCCGCGACAATGCCGAAGTCTCCATCGCCGTCGACGACCTGCGAGTCGGCGACCTGGCGGTGATTTTGCCGGGAGAGCGAATTCCGGCCGATGGCGTGATTGCGTCCGGGCGAACGACGGTGGATGAGTCGATGCTGACCGGCGAATCGATGCCGCTGGAGCGCAACGTTGGGGACCGAATCCTGGCCGGATCGCTCAACTACGACGGCGCGGTGACGGCAACGGTCGAATCGGCAGGCGAGGGGACGACGCTGCGGCAGATTGCGCGGCTCGTGGAGCAGGCGCAGAGTTCGCGCGCTCCCATGGAGCGGCTCGCGGATCGTGCCAGTGCGATTTTTGTGCCAGTGGTGCTGGGGCTGGCGGTGCTCACGTTCGCAGGTTGGCTGCTGGCGGTGCATAGCTTTGCCCTGGCCATTGCCGCAACGGTCGCAGTGCTCGTGATTGCCTGCCCCTGTGCGATGGGCCTGGCGGTTCCGGCGGCGCTGACAGTGGCCATTGGACGCGGGGCGCAGTTCGGCGTTCTGATTAAAGGCGGCGAAGCTCTGGAGCGTGTGGCAGGGCTCACTACCGTTGTGCTGGACAAAACCGGGACGCTGACCATGGGCAAGCCGGTCCTGGCCCACCTAAAGGCGTTTACGGGATTCGCTGAGATCGAGTTGCTGCGCTGGGCGGCGTCAGCCGAAGATCAATCGGCGCATCCACTGGCGCATGCCGTAGTCGATGCGGCGCGGGAGCGCGGGTTGACGTGGGCCGCTGCGGAGAATGTTCAGACAATGCCTGGGCGCGGACTCTCGGCAACCGTAGAAGGCCGAAGCTGCCTGCTTGGGAATCTGGAGCTCATGCGGGAGTGGTCGATTCCCTTCCCGGCAAACGAGTTTGCTCAGGTATCTCCTGGGCCTCAGGCCGGTGTCACACGGCTTTGGATGGCGGTCGATGGCCAGTTGGCGGGATATTTCGATGCGAGAGATGCGCTGCGGCCTTCGGCGGTTGCGGCTGTGGGTTGGCTAAGGACGCACGGGATTGCGGCGGAGATCTTGACCGGCGATTCGGCCAGTGCCGCAGTTCCGATTGCGGCAGCGGTCGGAATCACGGAAGTTTTCGCAGGCCTGTTGCCGGCCGATAAGGTGAGCCGAATTCGCACCTTGCAGGCCGCGGGCAAGCGCGTGGCGATGGTCGGCGACGGAATCAACGACGCAGCGGCCCTTGCGCAAGCCGATGCGGGAATGGCCATGGGAGCCGGCGCCGCGCTGGCCCAGGAGGCGGGCGACGTGTTGCTGCTGAGCAGCGATCCGGTGGGGATTGGCACCGCGATCGGGCTCGCGCGCGCAACGATCCGTGTCATGCGGCAAAATCTGGCCTGGGCTGCCGGATATAACGTGGTCGGGATTCCGTTGGCAGCCGGGCTGCTGTATCCGGTTTTTCACGTGATGCTAACGCCGTGGATGGCGGCAGCTGCGATGGCCTTCAGTTCGGTGAGCGTGCTTTTGAATAGCCTGCGGTTGCGGGATTGGAAACCAAAGCCCGTGGAGTCAGGTCTAAGGTAGGACCAGCAAATTTGATGCACTCGGCGCAATAGAACATGCGTCGATGTAACCGCGATAGACTCAAATCAGGCCAATTTTTCTGTGCGCATACTGACCAGGTACATCCTCGGGGAAATCACCTCGCACTCGCTGATCGGGTGCGCGCTGTTTACGTTCATTCTGTTCATGAAGCCGCTGGAGCAGATTCTGGAGATGATGGTCCGGAACAGCTCCGGTTTCATGACCGTCTTTCAGCTCTTCGTTTTCATGCTGCCCAACACATTTCTGCTCAGCATCCCCATGTCGGTGCTGGTGGGGGTCTTGCTGGGATTGAGCCGGTTGGCCGCCGACTCGGAGATTACCGCGATGCGAGCCTCGGGCTTCGGCATCTGGTATTTTGTGCGTGTTTCGGCCGTAATCGCTTTATTTGGGACTGCGCTGGGCCTGGTCAATTCCCTCTATGTCGGACCGCTCGCCAATCAGGGCATCCTGGACCTGCAGAAGGAGCTGGAGACTTCGCAAGGGGCATACGAGATCCAGCCGCGCGTCTTCTACGAGGACTTCAAGAACACCGTGATCTACGTGCAGGATGTGGTCTCGGGAGCAGGAGCTTCAAACTGGCGCAAGCTGTTCATTGCCGACCTGAGCGATCCGGCGTCCCCAGGGATCACCACAGCTGAAACCGCGACGGTCACGGAAGACAAGGGGCCGGACAGCCACGGCATGTTGATCCGGCTGCGCAACGGCTCCGAGCATGAACTGGCCGCCAATGAGCCGGGACAATATAACGTTTCGACTTTCAAAGTCACCGACCGGCCCATGGCCTTCAGCCCGCAGAGCGAGATTTCCCTGGGCAGGATGGACACGCCACTCTACGCCCTAGGAAACCGCCAATTGCTTGAGATGTCGCGCAATCCCAAGGATAAGGACGCCAAGCGCTACCTGATCGAACTCAATCGCCGCTTTGCCTATCCCGTAGCGTGCGTGGTGCTCATGCTGATCGGCGTTCCTCTGGGGACGGTTTCGCGCCGCGGCGGCAAGAGCGGCGGCTTCATCTTCACCATCCTGCTGGTTCTGGTCTACTATTTGCTCTCCGACTTCGGCCTGGCATGGGCCAAGCAAGGACGCCTGCCCGCATTCCTGGGCGTTTGGCTGGCCAATATCCTCTTTACCGCGGCCGGACTTTTCCTCTTGAGCCAGTTGGCGACGGGCGGCCAAATTTTGAGCTCGGTTACTGGGTGGTTTGCACGGTCTCCGAAACAGAAGCCTGAGGACCTGGCAACGCAGACGGCGTCCGATGATGCACCGGCAGAAGATGCCGGTCGGCAAACGGAGTTGAAGGCCCGTTATCGCCGGCGCTTTCGACCGGGCCTGGGGCGTCAACTCACTCGTTTCAAGCCGCGCGGTTTTCCATTGATCCTGGACGAATACGTTCTGCGCGAGTTCTTGAAGATGTTTGCGATGGTGCTGGCAGGTTTCGTTCTAATGCTGCTCGTCTTCACTTTCTTTGACCTGATTGGCGATATGTTGCACAACCATACGCCAGTAGGAGTGACTTGCGAATATCTGCTGAATCTGACCCCCAGCATGATCTACCAGCTTACGCCGCTGAGCGTGCTGATCGCGGTCTTGGTAACCTTCGGCATGTTCAACCGGTCAAGCGAGCTGATCGCGATGAAAGCAACTGGAATCAGCATCTACCGTCTGGTCATTCCGGTACTGGTGATCTCAGCTACGTTGGCGGGCGGGCTGTTCGCCTTCGACCAGTATTACCTGCCCCAGGCCAATCGGAAGCAAGAGGCGCTGCGCAATATCATCAAGGGCAAACCGGCGCAGACGACGCTCAATCCGGACCAGAAGTGGATCATTGGACAGCAGTCGGGGGGCGAGCCGGAGCGAGTCTTCTATTACCAGTTCTTTGCGCCGGACCAGAACGCATTTGCCAATATCAGCCTCTTCGAGCTGGATCCGAAGTCGTTTTCCGTGATCAAACGCATCTTTGCGGAGCGCGCGGTCTGGAACGCGAACCAACGCACCTGGAACTTTGAAAATGGGTGGGAGCGAACCATGACCGGGGCCAACGTGAACAGCTTTCACGAGTTCCAGAGTGCTACCTTCGCCGAAGTGCGCGAGGAGCCCGGATACTTCAAGAAAGAAAGCCTGCAATCGCAGGAGATGAACTTCGGCCAACTGGAACATTACATCCGCGACTTGCAGCAGAGCGGCTTCGACACCATGAAGCTGCGCGTGCAGTTACAACATAAGCTGGCCTATCCGCTCGTCACCATCGTGATGGCCGTGCTGGCGGTGCCGTTTGCGCTTTCGATGGGCCGTCGCGGGTCGCTGACAAGCGTGGCATGGGCGATCGGAATTGGGCTTGGCTATTGGGTCGCAGCCAGACTCTTCGATGCCATGGGAGACGTGAACTTCCTGCCCGCCGCGATTGCTGCATGGTCGCCCGATGTACTGTTTGGGCTGACAGGCGGGTATCTGCTGCTGAGGACGCCAACGTAGAAGGCAATCTCTTCAGCCTGGGAACAATTTCTAACGGACAGCCGTATGCAACCGGGTAGCGCAAGTCAGCGTTTCTTTTCCCCGCCGGAAACCCAGGAGCATCTCTGTGCCAACGAACTTCCAACTTTTTGGAACGGTGCATCTCGCCATCCTCGGCGCCGTTGTCGTGCTCGCCGGTGTCTTCGCTTTGATTCAAAGGAGACTCACGCCGGGAACACGCTGGCTAAGGCTCGGGCTCGGCAGCCTGCTGCTGCTGGACTCCCTCGTCTATTACGGCTATCTCGCCTATCGCGGCCAACTCACCTTTCCGGATCATCTGCCGCTTGAGCTATGCGACGCTTCGCTCTTTCTGACCATCTTTGCGCTCTTCACCCTCAACCGCGCGGTCTATGACCTGGCCTATTACTGGGCGTTAGCCGGGGCGACCATGGCGCTGCTCACGCCCAATCTCTGGGAGCCGTTTCCCTCCTTCGGGACCATCCAGTTCTTCGTCGATCATGGACTCATCGTCGCCTCAGTTCTCTTCCTTGCCTGGTCCAGACTGATGCGTCCGCGCGCGTGGTCGGTAATGCGAGCGATGCTGGTTCTGAACATCCTCGCCGTCTTCATTGGCGCCTTCGACTACTTCTACAAGACCGACTACATGTACCTGCGCGCAAAGCCGCGGAACGCTTCGCTGCTCGATTTGCTGGGCCCGTGGCCCTGGTACATCGCAGCCACAGAGTTTGTGGCGCTCCTGCTCTTCGTGCTGCTATATCTTCCCTTCCGGAGGCGCTCGTTACAGGATGCCGAGGCCTGATCGATCTGGCGCCCTTGCAGGTGGAAAATAAGCCCGAACCAAAACTATACAGTGGTTAACGGAGAAATCCGCGCGACGGTCACGTCTTTTTACAAGAGAACCAAGATGTCTAATTTCAGCCGCTTACCAAGGGATATCTCGCGTAACAGTTTGACTATCCCCTCTTACAGGTAACTCTTGTGAGTCCGGCGCAGATAAACCAAAAGTACTCCAAGTCCTGTGGAAAATTCGTGTAAGGGAGTCAGCAGGCTCACGACCAGCCAGCCGGACGGGCTCATGCCGAAAAAGTAGCCCGGATGCACCCAGACGCCGAGATCCAGCAACTCCCGCACCGTTGCTTCGTCAGACTGTAGGGCCGGAATGCGCAGAATCGCATACCAGCCTCCCTCTACGAGCAGCCGATTGACGAGAACCCCGCCGCCGTCTTGAGACTGTTGGGCAAGCGCGCGATCCAGTTCGGCGAGGTTTTCACGAACCCGCCGCCGAATCTGGTCCTGAATTGCATCGCGCGAGTCGAGCCAGATTGGCAGAGCCTGCTGGATAGGCCCGCTCATCGAGAGCCATGTGTCCGCCAGCACTTCGAGTCGTGCCAGCGCCTGCTCCGAACCCGGCCCACGAGCCACCAGCCATGCAACCTTCATCTGAGGTAGTCCGCATATCTTACTGATGCCACTCACGATAAACGTCAGCACATCCAGGTCGCGCACGATGAAGCTGGAGCGATCCGGGCCGGAATCGGAGGCATCCAAGGCGTAATCGAGGAAAACTTCATCGACGATCAGCGCCAGATCGTGTTTGCGGCAAATCGCCGCCAGCTCTCTTGCTTCTTCCAGTTTGGTGAAGTGACCGGTGGGATTGTTGGGATGCACAAGCACCACGGCGCGCAACTTCGGCGTGATCTGGCGGCGCAGACCTTCCAGGTCCAACTGCCAGCCGTGATCGTAGAAAAGCGGGGCCTGCGCCAACTGGACGGACTCCGCCTGGGCGAGAAAATCGAAGAGCGGATAGCTGGGCTGGGGAACCATAACCGTATCCCCAGGATTCATCAATAACTTGAAGAGATACCCGTAAGCTTCACTTGTGCTGGTGGTTAGCAAGACCTGCTCGGGCGCAATCCTGGCCCCGTGAGAGGCGTAGTAATTGCAGACAGCCTGACGGGCTTCGAGTTTGCCTCGCGGGTCGGGATCATAGTCGAATGCTCCTTGACCCGTGAGAGGAACAAGCATATCCCCGGCGTATTCAAAGCCGCAGCGAGTCGGATTCGAGGCGGTCAAATCCGCCACCGGAAGCCCGGCGGCCAGACGCTCGCGATGCGCAACCGCCAGATCGCTCTCTTCCGTGTTCCACGCAGTTCGCTTTGAGAATTCCATAGAAATCGTTGATTCTGCTGTATTTATTGTACTAAAGCTTGAGCTTTCGCCAGAAAAATTTCCACATTGCGCCGGGGATTTGCACATTCCGATATTTTTCCAAAGCCGAATTTTGATATGAAAATAGGGCTAATCTTATTTTCAACGGAGGAGCAATCTTCCAGCAGGAGAAAGCGGACTAGGTCCACAAAGAGAATCGGCGCCGAGACTCGCGAAGAACTCCAAGGTACCTCGGAGTTTGGGGTGGAGACCGGAAGGCTTTTACAACGGGAGTAATGGCGGAAGAGTCAGGGAAACGCCGGCGACGGTCGGCGGGAAGCTGAGGAGACCGGGATTACAAAGTTGTAGCCTGGATGACGAAACCAGACCTTCAAAAAATTCGGACGAAAAGGCGATTACCCGCAAGGGCAATCGCCTTTTCGCTTTCGACCCGCTATCTCAAGACGAATCTCCGGCAGAACAAAGCCGCGCCCATCTACGCCTTCTTCTTCACACCACCGCGCGGCGGCACAGCAAAAGTGGAGATTTCTAAGTCGCGCACACGGGCGCCACGCTGCTGACCGGAATCGCAACCTGCTCGACGATTTCAAGGCCAAAGCCCTCCAACGCCGGAATATGCATCGGAGTGTTCGAGAGCAGGCGAATGCGGCGGATGCCCAGATCGAAGAGGATTTGCCCGCCAAGCCCTACCGCGCGAACAATCCGCTTGTGCCGCTCTTCGTGAGGCTCAACCGCGCGCAGGTCGCTGTGCAGCATCAGCTTAGCCGGATCGACCTCGTTGTCAATCTCAAAGCCGCGGCTGGTATTGTGCAGATAAAGCAGTGCGCCGCAGCCGGCCTCGGCGATCATGCGCATGGATTGGTCCAGAATCTCCCGGCATTGGCAGTCTGCGCCAAAAATATCGCCGGCAGTGCAGCGGGTGTGAACTCGCACCAAGACCGGTTTCTCGGGATGAGCAGCGTCACTGCAAAGATCGCCCCTCACCAGAGCAATATGACTTTCGCCGCCATTCACTTCGCTCTCGTAGGCGATCATCCGGAACTCGCCAAACCGGGTTTGAATCCGGCTTTCCGCGGCGCGCGTAATGTATCGCTCATGCTGCAGCCGGTAACGGATCAGCTCCGCAACCGTAAGCATCTTCAGTCCATGATCCGCGCAGAACTGGGTCAGGTCGGGAACGCGCGCCATGGTCCCATCGTCATTCATGATTTCGCAGATAACGCCTGCCGGAGTCAGACCGGCCAGACGGGCCAGATCGACCGAAGCCTCAGTTTGACCGGCGCGGACAAGCACACCGCCTTTGCGCGCACGCAACGGAAAAATGTGCCCGGGACGTGCCAAATCGGCAGCCGTGGACGCCGGCGCAATGGCCGTGCGGATCGTGTGCGAGCGGTCGGCCGCGGAAATCCCCGTGGTCACGCCTTCGCGCGCTTCGATCGTTTCGGTAAAAGCCGTCCCAAAACGCGAAGAATTGTGCTGCGTCATGGGCGGCAAATTGAGATGATCGGCGCGCTCTTCCGTGAGCGTAAGGCAAATGAGGCCGCGGCCGAATCTCGCCATGAAATTGATGGCCTCGGGCGTAACGAATTCCGCGGCAAGGGTCAGGTCGCCCTCGTTTTCGCGATCTTCGTCATCGACCACGACAATCATGCGCCCCTGGCGGAACTCCGCCAGTGCGGTAGGTACATCGACAAAAGGAGCGGTGAGGGTACGATTCGACATAGCGTAGTTGAGATGACAGTAAATCGGTAGCAGCTTCATTGTCTCGCAACCATGGCCGAATCGCCAAAACAGCTTTGAATCGCGGATTCGATTGCATCGAACTTTCGGCGCACTGGCCGGGATCGGATACTATGGCAGACAAATGATGCGCTTTTCCAGGATTCAACCATACCTGCCCGTCCTTTGCGCTGCGATACTGGTTGCCATGGCAAGCAAAGCCATAGCCGCTCCAGCCGAATCAGGCGTTTCTCACGCCCTTGCTCAGGAGCGCGCCGCCCGCATCTCTAACCTGCGCTACACGCTGGCCTTTACGCTGAAAGAACATCAAGACGCCGTCGCAGGCTCTGAGACCGTCACTTTCGACAGCAAGACGGCAGGCGATCTGGCAATCGATTACCGCGACGGATCGCTCACGTCCGCGTTGCTGAACGGCCAGCCGATTTCGACGGCCCTCGAAAATGGCCATCTGCACCTGGCGGCAATTGCCGGCCAGAATACCCTGACCCTCGCCTTCACCAGCAATGCGGCGGCTGCGGGCAAAGCCTTCACGCGCTACCAGGATAAGGACGACGGCAGCGAGTACCTCTACACGCTTTTCGTTCCCATGGACGCGAGCATGGCCTTCCCCTGCTTCGACCAGCCGGATCTGAAAGGCCAATTCACACTGGGGGTCGAACACCCCGCAGGCTGGACGGTCATCGCCAATACGGCTCCCGTTGAAAACAAAGGAACGTACACAAAATTCAGCGAAACGCGGCCGATCAGTACCTATCTCTTCGCTTTCGCCGCCGGCCCCTGGGCCGCCGTCCCATCGCAAAATCCCGCCGAGCCAACAGTTTATGTGCGCAAGTCACAACTGGCACAAGCCAAACAGGAAGCTCCGCAGGTGCAGCAGATGGCCTTGCGCGGCATCGCCTACTTCGAAGACTACTTCGCCCAGCCGTTTCCCTTCCCCAAATACGACCTGGTGCTGATCCCCGGCTTCCCCTTCGGCGGCATGGAGCACGCCGGCGCAACTTTCCTGAATGAAGACAGCGTCCTCTTCCGCTCCACGCCCACCGCCAGCGACTACTTCCGCCGCAACATCCTGGTGCTGCATGAAACCTGCCACCAGTGGTTCGGCGACTTTGTCACCATGCGCTGGTTCAACGACCTGTGGCTCAAGGAAGGCTTCGCCCAATACATGGCCTACAAGGCGCTGGCTCAACTGGAACCGACTGCAAACCCATGGAAGCGTTTCTACGAAGAGATCAAACCGCTGGCCTACGGAATCGACGAAACCCAAGGCACCACGCCAATCTTTCAGAACATTGCCAATCTCAAAGACGCGAAATCGGCCTACGGGGCCATCGTCTACCAGAAAGCGCCAGCCGTCCTGAAGCAACTCGACTATTTCCTCGGCAACGAAGCCTTTCGAAATGGCCTGCGCATTTACTTGAAAGACCACGCCTACGCCAACGCCGAGTGGGCAGATCTGGTACATGCCTTTGAGCAGGCCAGCAGCCAAGTCGGCCTTCACAAAGACGTACAAAGCTGGGCCGAAAGCTGGATTACCCATCGCAGCATGCCCGAAGTCACCGTCAACTATGCCTGCAACGGCGGCAAGATCAGCGAATTCACGATCAATCAGCGAGACGTACTCAACGAAGGCCATCTTTGGCCAATTGCGAATGAAATTCTGTTGATGTCGCCTTTTGAATCAACGGGCTCAGGGCCTCATTTCGACTCTCAGACCTTGAAGGTGGAATGGAACACTGCAACTCATGCTGTTTCCGAGGCGCTTGGAAAGAATTGTCCGGTCCTGGTTTTTGCCAACGAAGGCGACTACGGTTATGGCCGTTTTCTGTTGAACGCGCAGAGCGCCACAGTCGCTTCATCACGGCTGAATCCTCGCGCCTTGGAACCCGTCACCGACCCCCTGCGCCGCAGTATGCTCTGGGGCGCGCTTTGGGAAAACGTCCACATCGCCCAATCGGCACCACGCGGTTACCTCGATCTGGCACTCAAAGCTTTGCCTGAAGAAGCGGACGAGTCTCTCGCGCGGATTCAGGGTGCCCGCATAGCGATCGTGTTGCACGACTACCTGTCGGACCCCGCGCGCAAGGCCGCCGCACCCCAGGTCGAGGCGGTAGTTGCCGACCGTATGCTCCACGCGCCCACGCTCGGCTTGCGCATCGTCAACTTCCGCACCTTCACCTCCATCTCTGAAACTCCCGCAGCACTCCAACAAGTAAAGGATCTGCTGACCGACAAACTCGCCGTTTCAGGACTGACGCTGAAGCCGCTAGACCGCTGGAACCTCGTCGGCCATCTGGTCGCGATGAACGACCCTGATTCTCGAGCGACCTACGCAGCCGAGCAGGCGCGCGACCATAGCGGCGAGAGCCAGAAATACGCCTACGCCGCAGCCGCCGGCGCACCCTCCGCCGAGGTCAAGGCCCGCTATTTCGACGAATTTCTCCATTCGCCGACCATCCAGGAAGATTGGATCACGCAAAGCCTGCGCCCTTTCAACTCCTGGAACCAGAGCGCGCTGACCGCACCCTATTTGCAGCGCGCGCTGGATGAACTACCCAACATCAAGCTGCACCGAAAGATCTTCTTCCTCGGCGCATGGCTGGGCGCTTTCCTCGATGGCCAAACGAGCCCGGAAGCCCAGGCTACCGTAAAGAACTGGCTCTCCAGCCATCCAATCGACCCAGATCTGCGGCTCAAGGTGCTGGAAGTCTCAGACGGGCTCGACCGGACGGTGCTGATCCAGCAGCGTTACCCGGATTAGGAGCGATTTTCAAAGCCTTTCGCCAAGTGTCCGTTCCCACAACGGCACCAATCAGTCCTGTCGACGATACCTGCCAAAAGATTCTCTATACGGCTCTGCTGCAGAGGTTTATGGTTAATTCTGATTAACTCACAACGAGAACACCGATTGAAGCCGCTGAATCACTACGAATTTCTCCAGATCAGTCCCAATGCCGAGCCGGACACCATCCACCGCGTCTTTCGCTTTCTGGCGGCGCGCCTGCACCCGGACAACCCCGAAACGGGCGATGCCGACAAGTTCTTCCAGCTCAAAGAAGCATACGATGTACTGTCGGATCCAGAACGGCGCGCAGCCTACGACTTGGCTTGCCAAACCGGAACTGAAGCGCCCGACCCTCTTTCGCAGTCCGTCGACTTTATGCATAACATCGACGGCGAACTGAATCGCAGGCTCGCAGTTCTGGCTCTTCTCTATATCCGGCGCAGAATGAGTCCCGACAACCCGCACGTTTCGCTGTACGAAGTCGAAATGCGCATGGGATTTCCCCGCGATTACCTCGAATTCACCCTCTGGTACCTGCAAAAGAAGGGCTACATCTCCCGCGCCGACAACGCCGCCTTCACCCTGCTGGCCGACGGCGTCGACTTCGTGGAGACCCAGCGAACAAGCATTCCAGTCCTGAACAAGCTACTCACCGACGGCGCGGGTCTGGCCGCTCCACCTCCACCCTCTGGGATTCCAGAAGGCATGGCGGATCGGCGCAAGAAGCCTGATCGGCGCAAACGCAGCCCGGCGTAAGCGGCCGCTCTCATTCAGGTCCGCGCCGCCATCTCTTCGTCTCGTACCGATTCCGGCAGGAGAGCCTCTTCTGGCGGTGGCGCCGGCCGGTGAACAAGCGATACCAGGATAAAGCTGATAATCATCAGCAACAGCCACGAGCCGAACTTCCCAAACTGCACCATCTGCCAGCCGTTTCTCTGGTTCGGGTAAACCCAGGCAGCGGTAAACGTGCCAATATTTTCTCCAAACCAGATAAAAAGCGCCACCAGGCAAAAGCCCAGCAGCAGCGGCATGCGCCGGTATTTCCGATAGCACCGAAAATACACCCATGTGCGCCCGAAAAGCACGGCAACCGCTGCGAAAAGAAAGACGCGGATGTCCGGCAGATAGTGGTGAGTAAAGAAATTCAAATAAATCAGAACCGCCAGGACCGCTGTAGCACTTCGGTGCGGAAAACGGGTGTAGCGCATGTCCACAATGCGCGAAACCCGCGCCAGAAAGCTGCCCACCGAAGCGTACATAAAGCCGGAAAACAGCGGCACATGGCCGATATGAAAAAAGCTGTGCTCCGGATAAGCCCAGGAGCCCACCGAAGTCTTAAACAGCTCCATCACCGTCCCAACCACATGGAAAGCGAGAATAATCTTCGCCTCGCGAACGGTTTCCATCCGCAACACCAGCATCAGTATCTGGATCGTCAGCGCCGCGAGGAAAAGGAAGTCGTAGCGCGCAAGCCAGAAGTGCCCCGGCCACACGGATTTCGTGAGCAGCAACAGCGCCAGCATCGTTCCACCAAAGAGGCAGGCCCACCCCTGCTTGAAAACAAACAGGAAAATCTCCCACAAAACAGCGCGGAACGGCGAACCGGGAACGTGGTTCTCAAAGCGGATGCGAACGGAATGGAAGCGGGTCCGGGTATAGGCAAGCATCGCGTCACGCCCCGCCGCGGGCGACAGGCGAGCGATACATCCGCAGCCTGATCTTCTGTTTGATCTGCTCAAAGCCGGGGTCGCCCGCCATGCGATCGTTGAAATCGCCGCGGAAGACCGTCATCGCTTCATAATCGTCAGCGTCGACAGCCGTTTGCAGATAGCGGTCGGCATCGGCCTTTTCCCCAAGCAGAGCGCACATATGCGCAAGATTGAAGCTGGAAGACTTTCCCGTCTCGTACCCATGCCGGTAAAGGTCGCGCAACTGCTCCAAAAGTCCTCGCTCTCCTCCACGAGACCATCCCCGCTCGGCAGCCTCGGCAAGCACTGCTCTTTCGGGATCGCGAGAAACAGCCGCCGCCCGCTTCAGTTCTGCGATGTAGGCCGGAAAATCGCGTTCGACAAAAAATATCTGAGCCAGATAGAGCGGCGGAGAAAGATAATCAGGCTCGTTCCCCTCCAGTTCCTTCAGCTTGGCCACGCTTTGCACCCGCTCGCCCGCCCAGAACCGAACGAAAGCCTCATTGGCGAGAACCACGCGGGAGGTCGGGTCAAGCTCTCTGGCTTTTTCATTCTCGGCAACGGCATCCGCGCCTCGACCGGCCAATTGCAGCGAGTTCGCATACCAGTCGTACGCTTCCACATCTTTAGGGTCCAACTCAATAGCGCGTTGATACTCGCGAAACGCTGCGTTCACGTCCCAATCCCAATAAAAAAGAGCAAAAGCCAGCGCCCGATGCGCCTCAGAGAGCGAATCGTCCAAGGCCACGGCCTTGCGCGCCGCCGCCAATGCCAGCGGAAACGCCTGCGACTTGGGCATGGACGAAAACTGCGGCATCAGATTGTAGCTGTCGGCCAGCCCGGCGTAGGCAGGAGCATAGTTCGGATCGCGCACCACAGCCTGAGTAAATGCATCGACCGCCTGGCGAAGACTGCCATCCGTGCGATGGTTCCAGTAATACCGCCCCTTGAGGTACGCCTCCTGAGCCGCGGAATCGACTGGCCTCGCTGCGTTGAGTGCCTTTGAATTCGAAACGTCACTAAAGTGCAGAAAGAGAGAGTGCCGCGCCAGGGCCGCCTCGATCAAAACAAACGCGATGATCGCAAGAGCGGCAAACAGAACGACCCGGCTATGGTGTTTCTCGGGTAGGTCTGAGTCTTCAGCTGCTGCTTCGAGGGTTTGCGGCTCGGCAAGTTCCGGAAATTCACCGGGCAAGAAAGAACTCTGAGGCTCCTCAACCGGCTCGACAGCCGCTTCCTGCATTGCGCCCAAACTCGCATCGTCCGAAGACCGCCTGCGAAATTTGGAAGCTACCGGCGTAGCAGTCGCCGGCTCCAAAGCATCGGCGGACGCCGAATTGAGCCACACCGTAAGCTCCCGGCGATAGGCGAAAACTCCGCCCTTTTCCCCAGGCAAGCGGTGAATTGGAAGACTACGCGTCTTTTCCCACCGCCTCACGGTACGCTCATCGCGCCCGAAGTAAGCTGCGATCTCTTTCCAGGACTCGATTCTGGAATCTTCCGCTCGATTCCTGCTGCCTGGCGCCATGCACTTGCCTTTGACATCCTCTGATTCGAGGGGATTCGCAGTCTCAGTATAGCCGCGCCATTTCTGGAGTTGACGTAGAAAATGCGCCAGTCCACTCGACGCCGATCAACAAGGATGCGAATCCGGCAAGCCCGAAAACAGCGCTTCCCGCGACGAATGTCCGATTTTGTCCGGTTTTGCCCTTTCGTGCCTCTTTCGCCTGACCCGCCAGGAGTGCAACGCTAAAAGCACACCGGACAGGGCAATCGTATCCTCGCTTGAGCGAGTTGCCGCGCGCGAATCCGGCCAATTTCTGGAGGTTTTCATGTCTTCCCCAAACAGATTCCCTACGGCCATCGCGCTGCTGACCGCCACACTTCTTCTCTTGCCGGCAACGATGCAGGCCGCATCCCAGACGGTCAGCCAAGCCATTCTAAGAAATAGCTCCGGCGCGAATCTCCCCCTGATGCATCGCGGGTGCCAATAAAACAGGACCGCCAAAGTGCGGCCGGAGCCATGAGAGGGTACAAATAAGCCCTCAAGCATCATCGGTCTCCTTTCGATCGGACCCGGTCCAATTTCTGGTGAATGTTGTGGGATTGAAACCCGGTGCGGAAGACTGGATCGGATCTGTTTCCGCACCGGCTCAGGTGGGCGCCGGATCATCCGGCGATGATTGCCTGCTTCTCCGACGGAATCTTCCGAAGCGTCGCCGCATCCAGATTCAAGTGGGCGGTCGCCATCTCCGGCGGCATGCGCCTGATCCAGTTGTTCCACGAAACATCCTGGAACCGCGACGCTTTGAACATCTCCAGAAACACAAGATCGGTCTTGCCCGTGTTCTCGATGTAGTGTCCGGCGACCGCGGGAACAAAGCCCACATCGTTCGCATTGAAATCCATCGTCCGCGCCCTGCCTTCGGGCATCACGATGGTCATACGGCCCTGTCCCGCCAGCCAAAACTGCCATTCCGAAGAATTGGGATGCCAGTGCAGTTCGCGTATCCCTCCCGGTTTGATCCGAATCAGCCCAGCCGCAATCGAGGTGCTGACCGGGAAATTCGAGGAATCGACAATGCGCACTTCGCCGCCCGCGTTCTTGACCGTCGGCGCCATCGATCCCATCTTGAAGGTGTACTGCTGAGGCGCCTGCACACTGCTTCCGCCGATGGACGCGCGGTCCGCGGCCAGCGATTGGGGCAACTCGGACGGGAAGATAAAGAGCTGTTTCTTGGGAAGCTTGGCTATATCGCTAGCCGACAGACCCGAGTTCTTGGCCAGAATCTCCGGCGGAACATGCGCGACAAATTCCGACAGCAGGAAGGTATTGTCTTCGGAGAACACCCCTTCATCGAATACCAGCAGGAACTGGCAACCGTCCGGCCCCAGCCCCTGAATCGAGTGCGGATACCCGGCCGGGAAAAACCACAGATCTCCCTCGCCCACATCGTCGATAAACATCGTTCCATCGGGATTCAAGACCGTCACGCGGGCATTTCCATACTCCAGGAACGCCCATTCGTTGGCCGTATGCCAATGCAGCTCGCGAAAGCTTCCGGAGGTCAGGCGCATGTTCACTCCGGCCAAATCCTTCGACGGAGACAGTTCCCGCTGAGTCACCTGATGGGTCCAGCCGCCCTCCTCAACCCGCTTGCGCGCCAGGTCGAATGAGTACCAGATCGGGCCAATGTCGCCGTGGTCGGTCGGCGGAGGCGTGTTGCTATTGGGGTTCATGCCGAGTAGCCCGCGATTCTCGGGTCCTGGATCATTCGAAGAATGGTCCTTCTCTGCCTTGGCCGTGTCTTCGCGCTCTTGTGCATGGGCCGTGAATCCCGCCATCGCTACGGTTGTCAGCGCGGCAGTTCCAACCCCCAGGAAATTACGTCTTGTTACTCCTTCGTGAAGTACCGTCTCTTCAGTGTGTTCGCTCATAACTTTGCTCCTCCTTGTCCTTTTGAGAGCATTCCAAGGGCCATTTGGTTCCCTCACACTTTCAATTTCCATTAGAAGCGGCATCGACATATTCGTCTAATCGTATTATTCGTATTCAGTAATTGGATTTACTTATTACGCAAAGCCCACAAGATCATACGTCTTTAAGGAAAAATGAACGGCAATCTAGCCGGCCATCTTGCACACGCTGCGAGCCACTGTCACGAAGGACCGGACGAGCGACGAGTTGTTCCCGGCCCTTGTGGCAAGAGCGATCTCGGAGTGCCGGGTTGATTCCGGCAACGGCTTCATCACAATCTTTCTGGATTGAGCAAGCGCCACCGATTGCGGAACGATTGCAATGCCTACCCCCGCCGCAACCAAGGCGATCGCGGTATACATCTCGCCTGTTTCCTGAACGATGTTCGGACTGAAACCCTCGCCCGTACAAATCTGAATGATGGAATCGAAGAAGCCGGGCGCCCAGCGGCGTCCATAGGCAACAAACGGTTCGTCCTTCAACTGGGCAATGTGATGCAGCTTCTTCCTCGCAAACGGATGCCCCTTATCCAGAATCACCACCAGCTCCTCACGGTGGATGACCGTGATGTTCAGCAGGTCGTTTGCCAGGGGTAAACGCAGAAACCCAATATCGACAGTATTCTCAAGCAGTTCATGCACCTGGCTGGCCGTTTGTAAGTTCAACAAATCGAGAGTCACTTCAGGATATTGTTTTCTGAATTCGATGACGATGCCGGGCACAATCTCAAGCGCTGCTGAGGAAACAAAGCTGATTCTCAGTCTCCCGGCTTCGCCGCGAGCTGCCTTTTGCGCACGCTCCGCAGCTTGCCGGGCCCGTTCAAGTGTAGCCCTCGCCTCGACAAGAAAAATCCTGCCCACTTCGGTAAGCCTGACCGTCCGCTTGTTGCGAGCCAGCAATTGAACCCCGAGTTCCTCCTCCAGCTTCTGGATCTGGCCAGTCAGCGCCGGCTGCGAAATGTGGAGCTGGTTGGCGGCACGCACAAAGCTCAACTGATCGGCCACGGCGACAAACGATGTCAGGTGCTTCAGCTCCAATGCGTAACCCCTTCCCAATCAGGTCTTACCATCCTAAGCGGGGAATGCCGAAAGATGCCCCAAAGGAAAAAGGCACCTCCCAAAAACCTGGGACGGTGCCTATCCTGTTTCGCTCATTCTGTTCCGGCTGAATTTCAAAGTGGTCGTCCAAGCCTTGGCTTTAGAGCGTCGACTCGATTTCAAAACCCCAGGCTTCGAGCAGAGCTTCCGGAATATACTTGGAGTTCCGGTTGCGGCGCGCCCATTCGCGCAGGCGGGTAGAGCGGATGTACTGATCCGGGGTGAGCTTGAATTCCTTTACAATTTGCTCAAAGGATGTGACAGTAGGAACAACCGGGCCGATAGGCTCGGGTTTGCCCCAGTTTGGATTACCACGACGTTTTGCCATCGATTTTTATCCCTCTTGTTGGATAAGGTGACTTTCCGGATTGCCCGCGAACACCCATTACAGGCACCCATCGTCCGCTCAGTTTTGAACGCGATCTGACTCGCTTCGGGGGAACCAACGGGCCTGATTGGAGTGGGCATAGCAGACACGCGGACGAGAAAGCCATGAGTCTCTTATTTTAGGGATATTTTGTTCAAAAATCAATAGAAAAGTGAGACGTCAGCCGCCGGGAGACCGAGTTTGAATTTCCTCAAAGTTGCAACATAACTTATTTACATTGAACAGTTTACGTGGAAATACCCTCCGAACCTCAAAGGCCGAAAGGAACGGAATTGTGCGTGGAATCGTATTTCTTGTTAATCAGCCGCGAGCGAGCCGCGCGATTATTCTTGAGTTCATAGGCTTATGCAACGATCCTGGCTTCTTTTCTTATTGGTATTCACGTCATGCCTCGAGTTCCCCGCTCTCGGCCACGCAGTTGAGCTGCGCATGAGCCGCCCGGCCCTCGAGCGCACGCTCAAACAACAGCTCTTCGGGGCCACGGATGGGCGCTATTACCTCAAAGGCGATGCCAAATCCGTCTGCTACGTCTACGCCGACCAGCCTGTGCTCACATTCGTGCAGGACCGCGTAGTCGTGCAGGTCAAGATTCACGCCAAAATCGGCAAAGGGCTGGCCGGCAAGTGCCTGGGCGTAACCCTCAATCCCACCGCCGAAGTCTCCATGGTGCCAGACGCCGAAGGCGAAACCCTCGGCTTTCGCGACGCCCGCGTCGAACACGTCAGCGAATCGAGAGAGCTGAATTTTCTGCTCATGCCGTTTATGAAAGACGATATCCCCTCCAATATGAAGGTGAACGCCGCGGACGTGATGCGCAAGGCCCTCGAAGGCTCCACGCTCACCACCGGCTACAAACTTGTCCTCGACCGGCTCAAGATTCATTCCCTGCTCATTCAGGGCGACTGGCTCATTTTGGACGTTGACGGCGACCTCAGCGTGAAATAGTAAAGCATTCCCACGCGGCGCCCCGCGCCGCGGCACAAACCGGATAAGATTTTCTAGAGGGCCGGAGGTGGACACTCGTCATGCGCATTGTATTGAAAATATTAGTATTTACGGCACTTTCATCCCTCAGCGGCGTCTGCGAAGCGCAAACCGCGGCTCCGCCCACCGCGCAGCAAACCCCAGCACCCCAGCCGGTGCCAGCCGCACAACCAACACCGGCAGCTAAGCCCTCCGCTCTCCTCAAAACCTCAATCGACGGCCTGCAAACCACGCTCACCGGCCTCCGCCTGGAAAAATGGAAAAACGGGACAGTGCGCTCGGAAGCAACGGCGAACATCGCTTCTCTGCAAAAAGATCTGCAAGATACGCTGCCCGTTCTGCTCGCCGCGGCAGACGCCGATCCCCAGTCCATGAGCAAAACGCTGCCGGTTTCCCGCAACCTGGATGCCCTCTATGATGTACTGCTGCGGGTCGTCGACGGGGCGCGCGTCGTCGCCCCGGCCGACCAGGTCGACCAGTTGATCCAAACCATGGCGTCGGTAGAAAAAGGCCGCCTGGCGCTCAACGACCAATTGCTGCAGCTCGCAACCGGCCAGGAGAAGCAGGTTGTCGACCTGAGGTCAGCGGTAGTCAAAGCGCAGAACCAGACGCCCCCGGCTCCCGTCTGTCCTAAGCCTCCGCCCACGCCCGCACCAGTTGCCAAGAAGAAAGTGGTCAAGAAGAAGCCGGCAACTCCAGCGACCACCCCACCTGCAACCCAAACGCCAGCTCCCGCAGCGGCCAAGCCAAATTCTCAGTGACCGCCGTATCCCTGCCAAAGGTATTCAAGCGCCTCCGGCAGCGTCTGCAATTTCGTCGCATGATCCACGTGTCCGGCGTTTTCGGCAAACACGAATTGATAGTGGTACCCCTTCGCCGGGAGCACCGCCGCCATTCTTTCATTCGCCAGCACCCAGTCGTGCATGCCGTCATGCATCGCATTTGGGTTGAATAAATCGCGGTCACCCACCTCCATCCAGATACGGATCGGCTTGCGCGGCGTTTCCGGAATCAGATGCTCGTGAAACGCCCACGCCCCATGCGGCGTTTTCGGGTTTGACGGCCACTGCTGGTTGATATACGTCCCGGAATAGGTCAGGACCCGGTGATACCACTCCGGGTGATACCACGCCATAATCAGCGCGCAGGAGCCACCCGAGCTGCCGCCCATCGTGGCCCGCCCCTCCGGATCGTCGGTCAACTTGACTCCAGCCTTAGCCTCCACCAGCGGCAGCACTTCTTTCTGCACAAACTCGGCATAGACGCCGGACATCGTGTCGTACTCCAGCCCCCGCTCGCTACCCTGAGCGTCGCCGCTGCCGTTTCCAATCGAGATAAACACCAGCGCCGGAATGCGATGCTCGGAAATCAGGTTATCCAGCACCGTAAACATCTCCCGGTCCGGCCCATCCGCCCCCACCAGAAAAGGCGCGGCCGTTCCCGGAACATACTGCTTCGGCACATACACAGCCACATGGCGCGTATACGGCGCAGGATGGCTGGTCGTCACGATCAGCTTCGCCGGATCGGCAGGATCGGGAGTTCCATGCGTGTTCGGCTCACGCGCGATGCCGGGATAAATCTTGCTGTCGGCCGACTCCATCGTGAACTCAACCACCGTCCCCTTCGGAACACCCTCACGCGGTTGCGACTCCGGCGCAGGCGTGTGAGTCGGTCCAAGAATAAAGTTGCCATCGGCATCGGCAGGCGGTACCGCGCCATCGGGCAACTCCTTCGCCGCGACATATCCCGCCGTATGCGGGTCACGAGTGGGGATAGCCG
>Ga0302325_10005689_pt1 | contig 28250 bp, 19 predicted proteins | sample Palsa_T0_2_FD_201948 | JGI IMG/M metagenome (GOLD analysis project Ga0302325, IMG submission 201948) | Peat permafrost microbial communities from Stordalen Mire near Abisko, Sweden - Palsa_T0_2 | ecosystem: Environmental > Terrestrial > Soil > Palsa > Peat permafrost | place: Sweden: Abisko... | reverse complement strand
ATCCGCAAACTCCTGCCGAAAACCGTTTCGTGCAAATTTGAACTGCTGAGTACCGGGAAGCCTTGGGTCGCGCCGTATAGCCACCCCATTTTTCAGACCGCCATCCATGCGCTCGAATCCGGGTTTGACAAGAAAGCGGTTTTCATTCGCGAAGGCGGCTCGATTCCTTTTGTCACCCAAATGCACGACACTTTCAAGGTTCCTTGCGTGCTCCTGGGCTTCGGGCTGCCCGACGAAAACGCCCACGCGCCCGACGAGCACATTGCCCTCGAGAATTATTTCGGCGGCATCAAGTCCGTCGCGCTCTTCTACGAACAACTCGCCGCGCAGTAAATTTTGCCGTTAAACCCGGGCGCGAAGAAAGGCCCGTTTTACGGGCCTTTTTCAACCTTTCGCTTGCGTTCGTTAACTACTGCGGCTATAGTCCGCAAGGCATCCCGGTCCACGGGTACCACCTGGCAATTACACTTTAGGAGGAAAACGTAAATTCGATGGCAAATCCGATGAGCAAGTCCAAGATTATTGCGTATATGACGGAGAAGGTCAGCACCGAGGAAAAACCAATCTCCAAGAAGCAGACCGTAGCCTTTTTCGATGAACTCTTCAAGCTCGCCGTGAAAGAAACGCGGGGCGCAGGCAAGTTCGTAATCCCGGGAATCGGCCGTGCAGTCAAGGCTCACCGCAAGGCGCGCATGGGCCGCAACCCGGCTACTGGCGAAGCGATCAAGATCAAGGCCAAGACCGTTGTGCGCTTGCGCGCAGCAAAAGCCTTCAAAGACGCCGCCCTCAAGTAGATCCATTCGGCGCAGGGATTTGCGACGAAACCCTCAAGCATGCCCGGTTCGAAATCGTACCGGAGGCTTGGGGGTTTTGTCTTTTCACTTCATACTATTCCTGTTCCACTTTGAACCGTGGCCCGTTTGGTTCGCGCGATCCTCGCCCCGCAGCATCCGGGGATAGTCGTATGGGACTAATCTCACAGGCGGAATAGAAATGTCCGAGTACTCTGGGCTCTTAACCGATCTCTACGAACTCACCATGGCTGCGGGATACTTGCAGACTGGCTTCGATGCTCGCGCCACCTTCGAACTCTTCGTCCGGCATCTCCCGCCGCACAGAAATTACCTCGTCGCCGCGGGCCTCGAGCAGGGCCTCGAATTTCTCGAAAACGTGCGCTTCAATGCTCAGGAAATCGATTATCTCCGGCGTCATCCCGTTTTTCGCAACATCCGCGACGAATTTTTCGATTATCTCGCGACCTTCCGGTTTACTGGCGATGTGTGGGCCATGCCCGAAGGCTCGCTGGTATTTCCCGGCGAGCCGATGCTGCGCATCGTCGCCCCAATCATCGAAGGCCAGATCATGGAGACGTATCTTCTTTCAACCTTGAGCTACCAAACGATGATCGCCAGCAAGGCCGCTCGCGTCGTCACCGCCGCGCAAGGACGTCAGATTGTCGATTTCGGCGCGCGCCGTGCCCACGGCAGCCAGGCCAGCTTACTTGCGGCGCGCGCCGCATCCATCGGCGGCTGCGAAGGCACCTCCAACGTTCTCGCCGGTCAGCAGTTCGGCATGACCACTTACGGCACCCAGGCACATTCCTGGGTTATGGCCCATGAGGACGAAGCCGTGGCCTTTGCGCATTTTCTCGATGCGTTTCCCGAGCACGCCGTGCTGCTGCTCGATACTTACGACGTGCGCCGCGCGATAAAGAAAATCGTGGCCATGAAGCGCAAACCCGCCGGCGTTCGCCTCGATAGCGGGAACCTGGCCAAAGACAGTCAGTGGGTGCGCCGCGCACTCGATCGCGCCGGATGGAAAGACGTGAAGATTTTCGCCTCCGGCGATCTCGATGAAACGCGCATCGCGTCCCTGCTCAAAAAGCACGCCGCCATCGACGCCTTTGGAGTGGGCACCGCGCTCGCCACTCCGGGAGACGCGCCGCACCTCAACCTCGTTTACAAACTTGTGAAAATCGAGCGCGGCGGGCAGGCCCGCGGCGCCGCAAAACTCACTGAAGCGAAAGTCACCTATCCCGGTCGAAAACAGGTTTTTCGTTACTCGTCGCCGCGTGGCGAATTCCTTCGCGACAAAATTGCTTTGGACGACGAGCCGGCTGCGGGCGGCGAACCGATGCTCATTCACGTGATGCGCGACGGCAAAAGAATTTTGCCCCAGGTCGCCGTCGGCGATTCGCGCGCGCTTTGTGCCGCGAATCTGGCTCGCCTGCCTCGAAAATATCGTCAAATTAATCGCCCCGCCGACTATCCCGTAATCTACACGACCGATTTGGAATCCTTGCTCGAAACAGTGCGCAAAAGGGTCCAAAGCTCGAAGCTGCGAAAATAGCATGGGGACTGATCTGCACGCTCGCGCTTGGTCATTGTTGCAAAAGGCCTATCGCGCCCAGATGGATGGCGACTACGACCAAGCCGTCTCCCTGTACAAGAATTCGCTGGAGATTTTCCCTACTGCCGAAGCCCACACGTTTCTGGGCTGGACCTACCATTTTCAAGGAAAAATCGAAGAGGCTATCGCGGAATGTAAGCGGGCCGTTGAGGTCGACCCGGAATTCGGCAATCCTTACAACGACATCGGCTCGTACCTGATCCAACTGGGTCGCTACGATGAAGCGATACCTTGGCTCGAACGCGCCATCGCCGCGCCGCGTTACGAACCGCGCCACTTCCCGCACTTCAATCTCGGCCGCGCTTACCTCGCCAAGGGAATGTTAAGTCGTGCGCGCGAATGTTTTAGCGAATCGCTTCGCATCGAACCCAACTATACGCTGGCTCGCCAAGCCCTCGAAAACCTTCGCCGCATGGTGAACTAAAAGGTTTCCGTCGACGCCGCGGTCGGTTTCAGAATGCGATCGTAGATCCACAACATCAGCGCGGTCGCCACGCCCACCGAAACCACCGCCCACCAGATCATCTGCGGCTGGTGTTTCACTTCCCCGAAGTGGTGGATCAAATGCCCGCCGAACCATCCGCCAATCAGCGACCCGATTCCAATCGGCAGGAACGCAAAACCCATATAGGTGCCCTGCTGCCCAGGCGGCGCCAGCCGCGAAATATATTCGTAGTAGCGCGGTGACTGGATAATTTCGCCAATCGAAATCGCAAACAACGTGACGATCACCATCGGCGCGCTTGGATGAACGATCAGAATGATCCACGCCAGCGCCGAAATCAGCGTGCCCAAGGTGATCGCCCGAAACGCCGGAATTTTGCGCGTCAGCGCGCTCATCACCAACTGCAGGCAGATCACCGTCAGCGGCCCGGTGATCAGCATCAGCTCCGTATCCATCTTCGAATCCACGTAGTTATGCACGTACAGCGGAAGAATAATAAATTCCTGCCAGTACACCACCCAGTAGCCCGAGAAAATGATCAGGAACAGCATGAACTTCGGATTGCGCAGCACGGTCCCAAAATTCCGAGCCGCTTCCCCAAAACTTGCGGCCTGCGCTTCGTTCGATCGCCGCGGCTCCTTGAAAAATAAGACCACGCCGATAAACATCAAACCCACGCTCAGCGCCGCGACGCGGAAAACATTTTCAACCTTCATGTGGCTGTGTACGTAAGACGCCACGAACGGTCCCGCCGCCCCTCCGATATTCACCAGCGTGTAGTAGATCGAATACCCGATCGACCGCACATTTTCTTTCGACGACCGCGCGATCGTTCCCACCACGCACGGTTTCACCAGCGCGATTCCCAGCGCCGGCAGCATCAACACGAACGTGACCAGAACTATCAGCGGCACCGCGGCGCGCAGCGGCGCTACCCACGCCGACCCCAGCGATCCCAGCAGAAAATACGCGCAGGTTAAAATGAAGTACGCGAGCGACAGCGACCGCCGGAATCCCAGCCGGTCCGCCAGCGTCCCGCCGAACGCGGCCAGAAACCACACCAGCCCCCCGAACAAGCCCGTCAGGCTGCTCGCCTGCTCCACCGGAAAATTCAGCGTCTCATTCAAGTAACGGGCCAGCGAAGCGAACGCCGCATAGTACGAAAGGCGCTCGAACAGTTCGCTGATGTTCGCGACCCAGAACGGCCGCTCGAATCCGCTGCGAACCTCCTCCACACGCTGTGAAAAACTCAGGGTGCCTCCGTGCATCCACGCCCGCCGCTGCGGTGGCCGCGATTGTAGCGGAACCCGCTTTCGCCCGCCGCCGGTTTTTTGCGGATTTTTCCTTCGTTTCGGCGTGTGCTAAACTTGCGGTTTTGGCGGCTGCCCTTTGCCGCTTCGTACTCGATGCCCACCTCCACCATGAAGGCTCTGCGCAAGATGCGCCCCGGCCGTGGCGCCAATCTCGAATCCGTTCCGATTCCCACTCCCGGGCCCATTGAAGTGCTGGTGCGCGTACGGGCGGCTTCCATTTGCGGTACCGACCTCCACATTTACGGTTGGGATCGCTGGTCCGCGTCCCGCATTAAAACTCCCATGACTTTCGGCCACGAATTTTGCGGCCACGTGGAAAAAGTCGGCTCCGAAGTTACCTCGGTAAAGCCGGGCGATTTCGTCAGCGCCGAAATGCACGTGAATTGCGGGCATTGCCGCCCCTGCCGCATGGGCCAGCCGCACGTTTGCCAAAATGTAAAAATCATCGGCATCGACGCGGACGGGTGCTTTGCCGAATACGTCATCATTCCGGTCCGCAACCTCTGGAAAATCGATCCCGCGATTCCCGAACGATACGCCGCAATCCTCGATCCTTTGGGCAATGCCGTACACACCGTGCTGGCCGGCGAAATCGCGGCGCAAAATGTGCTGATCACCGGCGCTGGCCCCATCGGATTGATGGCGATCACCATTGCCCGCGCGTGCGGCGCGGCGGCGGTCTTCGCCACGGAGGTGAATCCGCACCGTCGTGCGCTCGCCAAACAAATGGGCGCGGACGAAGCGTTCGATCCGGCGCAAGGTGACGTCGTCGAACGTTTGCGCGAAGCCACCGACGGCGCCGGCGTGGATGTCCTGCTCGAAATGAGCGGCAACCCCGCCGCAATTCATCAGGGATTTCAGATGCTCCGTCAGGGCGGCCGCGCGTCGCTGCTCGGCATTCCGTCCGATCCGGTAACTTTCGATCTCGTAAACGACGTCATATTCAAAGGCGCAACGGTTCAGGGTGTCTACGGGCGCAAAATGTTCGAAACCTGGGTGCAAATGACCGAACTTCTGAAACATGGCCGGCTGAATCTCGACCCGCTTTTCCATGAACATCTGCCCCTCGAAAAATTCGAGCAAGCCTTTTCGCTTCTCGAATCCGGTCAAGCCGGAAAAATCCTTTTATATCCCCATGGCGTGAGTGCCTAGAATCGGTTTTGACCTGCGCTGGCCGCTGGAAAATTCCAGCTCCACATATTTCTTGGAGGAATTATGAGCGCTACCGGAACACGCCCTCAGCTTCAATATCTCCACGAGGCCATCGAAGAACTGAAATCCAAGCATCTCTATTTCAACCTGAAGATTCTGGAAGGCGAACAAAAACCCGTAGCCAATTTTGACGGCAAGGAAGTCATCAATCTCAGCTCGAATAATTATCTGGGCCTGACCACGCATCCCAAGCTTCGCCGTGCGGCAATTGATGCCACCCGCAAATTCGGCGTCGGCTCCGGCGCCGTCCGCACCATCGCCGGAACCATGAAAATGCACATGGACCTGGAAAAGCAAATCGCGAAATTCAAGAACGTGGAAGCCTGCGTCGTTTTCCAGTCCGGCTTCGCCGCAAACGCCGGTACCGTCTCCGCCATCCTCGGCAAGGACGACCTCGTCATTTCCGACGAATTGAATCACGCTTCCATCATTGACGGCTGCCGTCTATCCCGGGCCACCATCAAGGTGTTCAAACACAAGGACACGGCTGATTGCGAGCGTGTATTGCAGGAAACCAAAGACTGGAACGGCAAAAAGCTCCTGATCACCGACGGCGTGTTTTCGATGGACGGCGACATCGCGAATCTCCCCGCGCTCTGCGATCTCGCTGAAAAATATAATTGCATCATGATGGTCGATGACGCGCACTCTTCCGGCGTCCTTGGCAATCGCGGTCGCGGAACAGTCGATCACCTCAATTGCCACGGCCGCGTCGATATTCAGGTCGGCACGCTCAGCAAAGCGGTCGGCTCCATCGGCGGCTACGTTTGCGGCTCGCACGACTTGATCCATTTCCTCTATCAGCGCGCTCGCCCGTTTCTGTTTTCCACTTCCCATCCGCCCTCCGTCACGGCCACCTGCCAAGCTGCCTTCGAGCTGCTCGATTCCGAAGCGGGCGATAAGCTCATCAAGAAACTCTGGGCAAACACCAAGTTTTTCAAACGCAAACTGAAGAAGCTGGGATTCGACACAGGTAGGAGCGAGACACCCATCACGCCGATCATGGTCGGCGATGCAGGCAAAGCTTTTCAGTTTTCGCGGGAGCTATTCGCTGCAGGGGTCTTTGCAGGTGCCATCGGCTTCCCCACGGTCGCCGAAGGCAAAGCACGCCTGCGCACCATCGTCACTGCCACGCACAAACGTGCCGACCTCGAACGGGCGGCCGATACCATGGCCAGTGTCGGCAAAAAGCTCGGTGTGGTCCCCTAGCCCTTCGCCGAGCGCCTAAATCGCCGCAGCCTGTGTCAATTGCGGCCGCATGTTCCGGTAGATGGCCAGAACGATCGCGCCCAGACCAAGGCAAACGACGAGAGATGAAAACCACACACCCAAGTACGGCACCACGCCAATTACGCGCAAAATCAACAGGCCCAGCGCCATCCTGCCCAAGGCAGACCCCATCCCCACCGCCGCACCCAGCAGTCGATCTCCTAGCCACGTCCCGACGATGACCTGCGCGGCATAGATTGCGACGATCCAAAACATCAGAGCCGCGATTCCCACTCCGATGCCGACAATCGTAATGCATATCACTACCGCCAGGATCGGAAGCGCAATCAAGAACAGCGCGCCAAAGCCGATCGCCGGCATCGTCCGTTTGCATGCCCCCGCTGCGTCAAAGAAGAATCCCGGCATCACCAGCAACATGGCGAGCCCGAAAATAAAACTTGCTCCCCACAGCAGGACCTCGTGCCAATAGAATCTGGGTGAGGAATAGCTCTTGTCCGAGCGATGCTTCACAATCGTCACGTCAATTGGGCTTCCCAATTTCGCTGTCGCCGCGATTTCAGGCTGCTGCCTGCCTTCGAACTTTGTTTGGCCTTGGATTTCAGCTTTTGGCCCGATCGAAAGATGACCCGCGTGAATCAACGCGTTCCTTCCCAGCGAACCGTTGATCTGTATGTTTCCGAGAAATGCCAAGAGATCGCCAGCAATCGCGCCGTTCAGTTCTGCGTCACCCGCGAAAAGCGTCATCGTCCCGCCGACCTTCGCCGTCTGGTCGAGCGAGACATCGCCCACCCACGCCATTACGTTACGCGCCACCGTGCTGTTCAGTTGCATGACTTGGACAAAAGCCCGCACATTGCCATCCACCTGCCCGTTCACGCGCAATTCCTGGCTGAACGCAATCACGTCGCCCTTGATATGGCCGTTTACCGTCACGCTGCGTGAAAATGCGATCAGATCGCCGTCGACGTCGCCGTCGATCATCGTTGTATCAGCCGAAACGATTAGGTCGGTTTTCACGACGTCGCCCACGGCGAGCGTATAGCTTGGATTTCCGTGCTTCACGTCGGCCGCCTGGCCGGCCGGCGCAAACGCCAGCGCCGCAAGCACGGCGCCCATTACCACCGCAACCGCGGTCACCCGCCGCAGATGCCGTCGCAACAGCCAGATCACCAGCACTCCGAGTGTCGCCACGGCTAGAAATTCGGTTAGGCTTCGCATCGCGTCCCATCCTTTCCAGAATGCACCGCTGAAGAACAGCATCGTCAAAATATTGCCTTGCGTAAATCCAGACTGCGCGGCCTGCGCGCGCCACGGTTCGACGAATCCGCTCCACATGGTGTACGCACCGCCCGCGCTCAATCCCAATGCCGATAACCAGCCCCATGGTGTGCTGCCGCGCTCGGGCGCCTGCACCAGTCGCGCGGGAACCGATTCATCGTCCGCTTCAAGAGACTGCCGCAGCCATACCCCTTCCAGTTCGAGCGCCCGAAGAAGGTTTCGACATTCGCCACATCCCGCGACATGCACGCGAACTTCCTGCGCGTGCGATGCGTCGAGTTGTTGTTCGAGATACAGCAGCCCCGTCATTTCGTCGAAATGATTCATGGCTTTCCCCCAGCCGTCGCACTCCGCATTCCCCCGCTGCCCTCCGCCAGAATTTCGCGAAGCTGATGCCGCGCGCGCAGCAACAAAACTCCCACGAACGCGCGACGTACCCCCAGCGTGTCGGCAATTTCGTCGTAGCTCATATCCGAGTAGTACCGCAGCACCAACGCCATCCGCGCGCGGTCCGGCATCTTCGCCAAACCGGCGCGCACGTGCTTGCTGTCATGCTTCAACTGTAATTGCTCCAACTGATCTGGATCGGGATGCTCCAGTGGCAGCGTTTCCAGGTCCCCGGTTTCCAGGTCCTGGCGAATTCGGCGCCGCCGCAGCAAATCCCAGCAATGATTGCTCGCCACTTTGTAGAGCCAGGCCGTAAACGGCCTGGACGAATCGTACGTCCCGAGTTTTTGCCGCACCTTCATAAAAATTTCAGTTGTGGCGTCCTCCGCGTCTTCGCGCGTGGGCAGTGCGCGCCGGCAGAAACGGAAAATCGCCGGAGCGTATTGCCGGTACAGTTCGCCCCACGCATCCGAGTCGCCCGCCCGGACCTGCGCAAGTACATCCGCTAGTTCGGCGGCGCTCATGTCTCGGGTCGTCTTCCGTCGCTCCATAGGTAAATACGCAGGACCCTGTCGAAATATTTCACACGCATTACAGCCCGAACGCCTTAGGGTGCCACGAGCGCCCGCCTCGGGCCTTGCTGCTAAACCGCCCTTTTTGCTGAGCTTGGCGCCCCGGTCGAGCTACCCAGGCCTCTCAAATTCTCGCTTAACTGCGCCGGTCATCTCCAAAAGTGAAACGGCCCGTCAGCCACGCTTGCATGGCCGCCGAGCCGTCGCTTTCCTTCCAACCGCTAACCCGAAGTGAGCTTGCTGTTTACCCGGCCAGCCGAGGTCGGCTAAAACGTGAACTTCGCAGCTAACTGTATCCCGCGCGGACCGCCCCCGCCGAGGAACGGGTTACCAATGCCAACGTCTCCGGTTGCCGAGAGCTGGTATCCGCCAGAGCCTGTTTCGCGGTTGCCATTCTGGGCAAACCCTCCTTGCGCCGGATCGGCAACGAACGCGGGCAGAAAGGGATTCGCAAAGTTCGGGTGGTTCAGCAGATTGAAGAATTCCGCGCGCAGTTGCATCCCCAAATGCTCCGTGATTTTCGTGTCTTTATAAATTGCAAAGTCCCACTGCTTGAAGCTGGGCCCGCGCAGCGAGTCACGGCCTTCGTCGCCGAAGTGTCGCGTCCCCGGCGCGCAATCCTGTGCGCTTCCGGTGATGCCATTCGCCTGCGCATAAGCGGACAAGGTGCACGGAATCGCAAAGGAACTGAGGTCCACATAATCCGACGGATCATGGGGATGATATACCACAGGGGCGATTACATCAGGGCGGTCGAACCCCTCTCCGCTCCCGCTAAAATCGTCTTCGAAGAAATAATTCATCTGAAATGGCTGGCCATCCTGAAGCGTCACAGTGCTGTTCAAACCCCAACCATTCTTGAGTTTCTGCCAGTCTCCACCCATATGCGGCAGATTGTAGGCAAAAATCCAAGTGAAACGGTTGCGAATATCGAAGTTCGAAGGGCCGTATTCCAGGTTGGGTTCGGTGCTGTTATTCGGTTGCGAGGCATTGGGCTCGAAATCGAAGCTGTCACTCGCCGTGTCCAGCGAATGTGACCAAACATAGTTAACGATCGACGTTACGCCGTGCCATCCATTGACGCGCAGACTGGCCTGCAGCGAGTTGTAATTCGATCTTGCGTTGGCCTGCAGCTCGTTGATGTATTCGGCTTCGTAGGGATTGTTCACGTAGTTGGTCGGAACGCCATAACTCGAAATACAGCCGGGCCCTCCATTTGGAAAGCACGGAGCTCCGTTTGCCGTATTGTTGTTCGCTTGCGCGAAAGCCGTGTCGAACGCCGTGATGGCTGCTTGGCCCGGCTGATTCACATCGAGATAGTGCAGCAGGCGGTGCCCTTGCGAACCAACATATCCAACCTGCAGGACAACCTTGCTCGAGATTTGCTGCTGCACATTCAGGTTGTAGTTTTCCATGTAGGGCGTCGGGAGATTACGGTCGATCGCAAAGATGTTGCCAGAGGGCGATCCCGACGGCGCGCTGAAAACCGGTGTATTGGTGATGATTGACCCGGTGGTACCCACCGTCGAAATCGGCGCGGGGCCAGCCGGGTTGTAAGCAACGCCGGGACAAAAACTGCAGTTGTAAGGTAACTCGCCGAGAAATACGTCCTGAGAAATCGCGTCAAAGAAGAGTCCCCACCCGGCGCGTATGACTGTTCGGCCTTTGCCAAATGGATCCCATGCCGCACTCAGGCGTGGCGCGAAGTTTTTGTAATCAGGCTTGTAGACCCGGCTGAGCCCTGGCTGGCCGAGTTGCGTGAGAGTTACCGTCTGACCCACCGGATCGAAGTCGGTAATGTTGGTAAACAGATTGTCTTTCTCTCCCACCACGCCGTAATAGTCCCAGCGCAATCCGTAATTGAGGGTCAGCCGCTGCGTCGGATGAAAACTATCCTGTGCATACAAACCATGATTGTTTTCGTAGGTGTGGCGAGTCGCATCCCCCAAAGACTGGCCTCCGCCGTCCACCGTCCCGCTCAAGAAATCGCCGAGATCGTCGAAGCTTAGGGCACCGCGGTAATTCACGCCGAAAAATTGCTGAATCGTGGTCCGGCGGTACTCGTATCCAATTTTTATATCGTGCTGGCCGACCTTCCATGAAAAATTGTCCAGGGCTTGCCAGTTCGAATCAAAGCGGTGCCGCGGCGTGGAATGGTTCGCTCCGAGCTGGGCGAAGTCTCCAACATTAATAACCGGCAGACCGGAATTCGATGCGCTTACCCCGGTGCACCCTGCCGCCGAAGTAGCAGCGCACAGTCCCACGCTGCTGGGCTGAAAGCTTTGGTCCTGTGGAAAAAATCCTTCCGCAAATCGATTCCACCCTAGCCGCGCCTCGTTCAGTTTTGCAGCCGATATCACGCGCACGTACGAGATCGAAACCAGCTGCACCCTGGTTGGCGTGTACGTATTGAACCCCGGCAGAATTCCGCCGCCCGTCAGCGCCAGCGGAAAACTCTGCTTGCTGTCGCCGTAATAATAACGGCCCGTCAAAATATTATTCGCATCGAAATTGTGATCGACCTTCGCAATCAAACTGGTCACGTTGTTGTACGAAGGCGCAATCACCGAGGCGTTGTCTGTCGTTGTGCCGGTAATGCTATTCGTGCAGCCGCTAAGCCCGGCGGCAGGCGCGCCCGCTATGTTCGGCAACGGCCACGGATCGCCGTTGGGATAGGCGGCAAGTAAGTTCGCGATGACGGGATTCGTCGCAACCAAGTCAGCGGGATTCGGCACGCACGCTAAGCTTACCGTGCCCACCCGTTCTCGTTGTCCTTCGTAGTCAAAAAAGAAAAATGTCTTGTCCTTTACGATCGGCCCTCCGATCGCCCCGCCAAATTGGTTATTGTGAAAAGGCGCCTTCGCCGTTCCCACCGGATCGAAATAATTTCGCGCATCCAGCCCGTCGTTCCGGAAGTAATCGAAAAAATCACCATGGAACGCATTGCTGCCGCTATTGGTCACGATGTTAATCACCGCGCCAGCATTCCGTCCGTATTCCGGCTCGTAGTTCGAGAGGACGTTCAACTCGCTGATGGCGTCGATCGGCAGAATGGTCGCCGGAGTGCCGAATACCCCGGCTTCGTTGATCGCCGGGTCGTTCCGGTAGCCATCATTCATGTCCGTGCCATCGAGCAAGAAATTGTTCGAACGGCCCCGCGCCCCGTTCATCGAAAAAACCCCGTAGGAGCCCGGCGAATCTGAGATCTGATCGGGCGAACCGGCGATGCCCGGCGTCAAGTAAATCAATTTCGTGTAGTCGCGCCCGTTTACCGGCAAATCCTTCACCGTATCCTGAGTCAGCACGCCGCCGAGTGTGTCGCTCGTCGTCTCCACCTGCGGCAAATCTTCGCCCGCCACGATGACTTGCTGGTTCACTTGACCGGGTTTGAGTATCGCGTCAATCCGCTTTTCGCCCGCCACGTCCACGACGACGCCGGTCGTCACGGCCTTCTGAAAGCCGCTGAGCTCCACCGTGACGCTATATATCCCGATCTGCAGTTCGGGCACCAAGTAGCTGCCATCAACGTTGGTTTGCGTGATGCGATCGATCCCGGTCGCAACATTATGGATTGTCACCGTCGCGCCGCTTACCGCCGCGCCGGTCGAATCCGTAACGGTGCCGAGAATCGTGCCTCGAAACGTCTGCGCCCAGCCCGTCGTCGCGCTCAGCATTACGGCAAAAACCAGGCACGCGAATGCGGCGAGGGTACTGCGCCGGCAAGAAATCCTCATGATCTTCTCCTGTGAATGACTGCTGAACTGTGCGAAGAGTTATACGGTGCGCGGGGCAGACTTGTCCCATCGAAAGCGCTTATACAAGTAATCATTTTTGCGGGATACGACCCCGGCCTCACACCCTCGCGTCAATGGCTCGTATACCTATAAGCCTGTAACTAAAGCGAGTCAAGGAGGTTATGCGAGTCGCAGGCTGGCTGTCCTGGATGGGACCGGCGCCTTTCAGATTGGCTTTGCTCGGAGTGGCGGCGAGCCGATCAGTTGTGCGCCGCGCTCGCGCCCAGAATCACTTCGAAATATTGCGCGGGTCTGGTCCCCACATTTTGAATCTGGTGTTGGTCGCCCGAAGCCGCAAAGGCCGCCGAGCCCGGACCGAGCCGAGTCGTCTTCCCCGCGATCGTCACCTCAACCTCGCCCTCGCTAATCAGGAATAATTCGTCCTGCAGGTGATGGTGCATGTGGTGCGGCAAGCTGCCAGGCAGAAGAAACACTTCGTGTACGTCAACGTGGAATCCGCTTCGTGTCAGGCCGTCAAGGATCGGGCGAAACGTCGCGTTCGCCTCTTTTTGTTCCGTTAAATCTTCAAAACGGAACATGCCCGATTTCAAAGTGCTCTGACCAGAGTCCGGAATCGGCAGCAGAAAAAATACAAAAAGTACCCAAGCCAGCCTCGTTTTCATAGCCACGGTTCCCCCCTGCGAGAGTCTATCCGGAACGGCGTCGCCCTTCCTCTAAACCCGCAATCCTGTGCCGAGGCGAGCACCCCCTAAAGGCACGTACCTGGCTGCCCCCAATCCGGTGCCGCTCCGTGGACTAGTCTTCGAGCGGGGCTGTTTCGGCTAGACTCTCTTCGCTGTCGCATTCCCGCAATTTTCTTGTTCTTCCCCTCTTCCAGACTCCGTCGTCCCAGAGCCTGCTATAATTTATTTTTGTCCTTGACGCAAAAGTCCGGCATGTCATCGATTCCCAAAAAACGTCTCTTCCTTATCGATGCGATGGGTTACATCTTTCGCGCGTTTTTCGCGCCGATGGACCGCCTGCAGACCTCCGCCGGCATTCCCACAAAAGTTCCCTACCTCTTCGCCACCATGATGCGGCGTGTGCTTGAGAACAAAGACCGCCGGCCCGACTACGTCGCCGTCGTTTTCGATCATCACGCGCCGACCTTCCGCGACAAGCTCTTCGCCCAATACAAAGCGCAGCGCCCTCCCATGCCCGACGATCTTTCCATCCAGATTCCCTTCGTCCGCCGTTATTGCGCCGCGATGCGCCTGCCCATCCTCGAATATCCCGGCTACGAGGCCGACGATGTCATCGGCACGCTGGCTCGTCTGGCTTCGAACCAGAAAAATGGCGAGCAACTCGAAATTTTCATCGTGACCAGCGACAAAGATCTCCTCCAGCTCGTCACCAAAGACGTCACCATCCTCAATCCCACCAAGAACGATTTGCTCATCGACGAGAAAAAAGTCGAAGAAATCATGGGCGTGCCGCCCTCGAAAGTCGCGGACGTCATGGCGTTGATGGGGGATTCGATCGACAACATTCCCGGCGCACGCAATCCCCACGATAAACCCGCGCCCGGCGAGCGCCGCAAGGCGGGAATTGGCGAAGTCGGCGCGCGCCAGCTCATTCAGCAATATGGCAGCGTGGAAGAGGCCCTGAAAAACGCCGCGGACGTCAAGCGTTCCAGTTATCGCGAAGCGCTGCAGAATTGCGGCGAATTTGTTCTGCTCAGCAAACAACTCGCCACGATTCCCACCGATGCCCCGGTTCCGCTCGATCTCGATCTCATGAAAATGGGTCCGCCCGATACCGAAGCTCTTCGCGAGCTTTATTCCGAGCTTGGTTTCACTTCGTTGCTGCGTGAACTCGCTCCGCTGACGGACCAGCGCAAAACCAGTTACGCGCCACTCGAGACGCCTGCCGAGCTGCGCAAATTCCTAAGCTCAATTAAAAATGGCCAGGAAGCCGCGGCGTGGCTGACTCTCGATGCGCTCGAGCCGGATGAAGAAGGCTTTGGAACGCGCGCCCTTTCCGTCGAAATTTCAACAGCAATCGGCTCCGCGCAAATTGCCGCGAACGATTTCCACGATAAAACCTTGCAAGCGATGGAAGACTGGCTCGCCGACGCCCGCAAACCCAAAATCGTGCATGATCCAAAGCTCTTCCATTTGCTCGCCACCAAGTCCCGCGGGAACGATTCCGCGGCTCTCGCGGGAATCCGTCACGCGACCATGCTGTATTCCTATTTGCTCCGCCCCACCACCGCGAATCATGAATTCGCCGAAGTCGTCCTGCGCCACTTGAATCGCACGCTCTCCGGCGCGCCGGGTGAGCGCGCGGATTTTCTTCTTCGCGTCGCTCCGGCCTTGCGCGAGGAAGTCGAAAAACTCGGTTTGCTCCAGGTTTACGACGAAATCGATCTGCCTCTCGCTCCGGTGCTCGCGCGTATGGAAGCTGCCGGCGTGCGCGTCGATCCGGTCGAACTGGATCGCATCTCCGCCACCACCACCGAGGAAATCGTCAAGCTGGAAAAAAGCATCTACGCGCTCGTCGGATGCGAATTCAATGTTGGTTCGCCGCAACAACTCGCCGAAGTGCTCTTTGACAAACTGAATCTCCAACCGCCCCGCCGCAGCCGCGCGAAATCGCGATCCACCGCCGCCGATGTGCTCGAAGAGCTTGCCTCCGTCCACGAACTCCCCAAAAAAGTGATCGAATTTCGCGAACTGACCAAACTGAAATCCAATTATGCCGACGTACTGCCGCGCCTGATTCATCCAGAGTCGGGACGCTTGCACACCCGCTTTTGCCAGACCGGAACCGCGACCGGCCGCCTGAGCTCTTCCAATCCAAATCTGCAAAACATTCCGGTGCGTACGGAGTTGGGCCGCGAAATTCGCGCCGCGTTCGTCGCGTCGCCCGGCTCCCTGCTGCTCTCCGCCGATTATTCTCAGATCGAACTCCGCATTCTCGCGCACCTTTCCGCAGATCCGGTGCTCGTCGACGCCTTCCGCCGCGGCGAAGATATTCATTCGCGCACCGCCCAGGAAGTTTTCGACGTTGCGCCGTTCGCGCAGACTCGCGAGCACCGTCGCATGGCCAAGGTCATTAATTTCGGCGTAATTTATGGGCTCTCTCCGTTTGGCCTCGCGCAAAACCTGAACATCGACCAGAAAGAGGCCGCGCGCTTCATCGCCAAATATTTCGAACGCTATCGCGGCGTGAAAGACTTTCTCGATCGCCAGATTGCGGAGACTCGCAAGACCGGCATCACCAGGACGCTGTTCGGGCGCATCCGCCCGATTCCCGAAATCAATTCGCCCCAGCCCAATCTTCGCAATTTCGCCGAGCGCACCGCGATGAACACGCCCATGCAGGGCGCAGCCGCTGATCTCATAAAACTCGCCATGATCGAACTCGATCACCGGCTTCCGGAAGAAAACTTCAAATCCCGCATGATCCTGCAAGTCCATGACGAACTTCTCTTCGAAGGCCCCGAATCCGAGATTCCGGGCCTCACCATCCTCGCCAAAGAAATAATGGAAGGCGCTCACAAGTTCACGGTCCCGATTCTCGTCGACACAAAAGTCGGCCCCAATTGGCGGGATATGAAATGACCGCCTTTCGGCGGTTCCACACTCGGCCCTCTGCCTTTGCCCCGTGTGGTAGTCTTTCCCTTGGTTTCATCCGCGTTTCGCTGTGTCCGTCCGTGATTTGGCTTTAAGGAGCATTTATGGACCATGCTGAGGGATTTCTGAATCTTGTCCGCGACGCAAAAAAGCGAATCAAGGAAGAAAACGTTCAAACCACCAAGAAAAAGCTCGACGCCGGCGAACCGCTGATCCTCGTCGACGTCCGCGAAGAAAGCGAATGGGCGCGCGGGCACATTCCCAACGCCGTGCACCTCGGCAAAGGCATCATCGAGCGCGACATCGAGAAAGCCATTCCCGACAAAAGCGCAACCGTGGTTTTGTACTGCGGCGGCGGTTTTCGTTCCGCTCTCGCTGCCGACAATCTGCAAAAAATGGGTTACTCCAACGTAATTTCGATGGACGGCGGTTGGCGCGAATGGACTCAGGCTGGCTTTCCCACAATTCGAGATTGAAAGAGAAGTCGAAAATTTAGGTCCAGCCTCAGCGTTGTGTAAGCAGGATGAATGCTTCGGGAGGAGCATCGATCGTATGAGCCAAATACCAGAAGATGAGGCTGCACGCCTGGCACGGGAGCATGAGGCCGCCACAAACAGGTTGGCTAAATTGCGTGAGGAAGCTAAAAAGTTGGGCGCAGAATTTGAAGAGAAATTCAGGCCGGAGATACTGGAAGCGGAAGTCGAACTTGTGCGTTTGAGTGCTTTGCTGGGAAAGATCGGGTTGTAGCGCGAAAAATTAGAACATTGGGAGCAGTAGCAAACTCCCCGCTGAGACGCCGAACTGCTTCGATGCCGGATCGATTTATTTTGGCTGGGGCGGTTGGACTCGAACCAACACCGGCCTCATTAACAGTGAGGTGCCCTACCAATTGGACCACGCCCCAGCCGCGCTTCAATTCTAAATGTTGCGCCGCTAATTTTCACGCTGTGATTCTCTATGCGCCCGATTATTGTTTCGGCGAGGACGGAAGCGGTACGATTCGATGCGTTGGGACCGGTCGGGAGGAACTCTTTCGAGGTAGGCCGAAGGAAGGAAGCCGGCCCAGCCCTCAATCCCCTAAAGGGATCCTCGGCTTCCTTCCTTCTGACGCGCTAAGCACCCGCACTCAAATTGCCAAAGTTAAACGCCTGAAAATAGGGCACTTCACCCGCGTGCCCCAAGGTAAAAACTCCCTGACTCTCGGTAAAATTTAGCGGCGCCCCTGCTGATTGCAGAAACTCCGGGCGCGCACTGCTGCTCTTTTCAACGGCCAGAGAAAATTCATCGTCTTGCATCCGTCTTGAATTCATAAATCCGTTTGTGACATCGCATCCGCCTTCTTGACCCTCCCGCCTCGTCTTGCTATGTTGAGAGATTACCTTGGACTCATTGTAGCCACTGTGCGGTGCTGGTTCTGTAGGGGAGCCGTTCCTTTCGTTATGGGCTTAAAGAAAATCGTCGTGCGCGGCGCCAGGCAGCATAATCTCAAGAATATCAACCTGGAAATCCCGCGAAATACTCTTACCGTGATTACCGGTCTTTCGGGTTCGGGCAAATCTTCGCTCGCGTTCGACACTCTGTACGCGGAAGGCCAGCGCCGCTACGTGGAATCGCTGTCCGCCTACGCGCGTCAATTTCTCGACCAGATGGAACGTCCTGATGTTGACTCCGTGGAAGGCCTCTCCCCGTCTATCGCCATCGAGCAGAAAACCACGACGCGTTCGCCCCGCTCCACGGTTGGCACCATCACGGAAATTTATGATTACCTGCGGGTGGTGTATAGCGCCATTGGTACTCCCCATTGCCCGAATTGCGGTAATTCCATCACGCGCCAGTCCACCGAACAGATCGTGCAGTCCGTCCTCGCCCTGAAACCCGAAGAGCGCATCATGGTTCTTGCTCCTGTCGTTCGCGGGCGCAAAGGCGAATACAAAAAAGAATTTGAGAAATACGCCAAGGAAGGTTACGTCCGCGCCCGCGTCGATGGCGACCTTATGAATCTCGACGAACCAATCCCTCTCGATCGCCGCAAGAACCACACCATCGAGATCGTCGTCGATCGCCTGCTGCTCAAGAATGGGATCGCGCAGCGCCTAGAACATTCCATAGAAACCGCATTGAAACTGACCGGCGGACTTGTCACCATTGCCGTGGTTGGTGGCGACGAGCACGTCTACTCCGAAAAACTCGCCTGTCCCGATTGCGGCATTTCGGTTCCGCAGCTCGAGCCTCGCTCTTTCAGTTTCAATTCGCCTTACGGCGCTTGCACTGAATGCCACGGACTCGGTTCGAAATACGATTTCGATCCCGCGAAAGTCATCGTGGATTGGACCAAGCCTCTTTTTGAAGGTGGCCTCGGCCCTGGCTCTGGCTCAACCTTTCTGCAGCGCACCCTTCGGCTGGCCGCCGCGGCCTACGGTTTCGATCTCGACATTCCCTTCGAGAAGATGTCGCGCAAGACGCAAAATCTGATTCTGAGTGGGAATCCTTCCGACGGGAAAAACAAAAAGGAACTGAATTTTCAGGGCCTGCTCGCCCATCTCGAATCAAATCTTGAGGAATCGAAGTCCGACACCTACCGCGAATGGCTTACGCAGTACATGTCCCCTGCGCCTTGCGCCGCCTGCAGCGAGCGCCGCTTGCGGCCGGAGAGCTTGGCCGTGAAAATCGCAGGGCTTTCGATCGCTGATTTCACCAACCTGCCGCTCAGCGGGGCGCGCGCTGCCGTGGACAAGATTCGCGCCAAATTGAATGCGCGCCAGGAGAAGATCGCGGGGCGCGCACTCACCGAAATCGCCGAGCGTCTGGATTTTCTACTCGATGTCGGTCTCTCCTACCTGACGCTCGACCGCTCCGCCGCCACGCTTTCCGGAGGTGAGGCGCAGCGCATTCGCCTTGCCACGCAAATCGGCTCCCGCCTTCGCGGCGTGTTGTATGTTTTAGATGAGCCTTCGATCGGCCTGCACGCGCGTGACAACGGCAAGTTGCTCACCACCCTGGAAACTTTGCGTGACCTCGGCAATACTGTACTGGTCGTCGAGCATGATGAAGAAACGATTCGTCGGGCCAATTACGTGCTCGATCTAGGGCCCGGCGCCGGCAAAACCGGAGGCTACCTCGTGGCCGCGGGCTCCCCTGACGACATCGCCGCGAATGAGGCATCGCTCACCGGGCGGTATCTCTCCGGCCGGATGAAGATTGACGTTCCCGCCAAGCGACGCGCGCCCAACGGAAAGGCCATCGCCATTCTGGGCGCGCAAGGCCACAACCTGAAGAACGTTGACGTTTCGCTTCCGTTAGGCCTTCTCACCGTGGTTACTGGCGTTTCGGGTTCGGGGAAATCCACGCTCGTTAACGATATCCTCTACCGCTCGCTTGCACAAAATCTCTACCGCTCGATGGAAAAACCCGGCGAGCATCGCGCGATTACCGGCATCGAACACATCGACAAAGTCGTGCAAATCGATCAGGCTCCCATCGGGCGCACACCCCGGTCAAATCCGGCGACCTATACGGGAGTATTCGCTCCGATTCGAGAACTTTATGCGATGTTACCCGAGTCGCGCGAACGTGGTTACAAGCCCGGGCGTTTTAGCTTCAATGTGAAAGGAGGGCGATGCGAAGCGTGCCAGGGCGACGGCCAGCGCCGCATCGAAATGAATTTCTTGCCGGACGTCTACGTTACCTGCGAAGTCTGCCGCGGAAAACGTTACAATGCCGAAACTCTCGCCGTGCGTTACAAAGGCCTTTCCATTTCCGATCTCCTCGATCTGCCGATCGAGGAAGCGCTGAAAGTCCTCGAAAATATTCCCGCGATCCAAATAAAATTGCAAACCCTGGTGGATGTCGGGTTGGGTTACGTGCAACTTGGACAGTCCGCTACGACGATTTCGGGAGGCGAAGCGCAGCGCACCAAACTTGCGCGCGAACTCTCCAAACGCCAGACCGGCCGAACCCTTTACATTCTTGACGAACCAACCACCGGCCTGCACTTTGACGACGTAAAAAAGCTGCTGGACGTTTTGAACCGCCTCGTTTCGCTCGGCAACACGGTTCTGATCATCGAGCACAATCTCGACGTCATCAAGCAAGCCGATTGGATCATCGATCTCGGCCCCGAAGGCGGCGAAGAAGGCGGTCGCATCGTCGCGCAAGGCACGCCCGAACAGGTGGCACGCGTTAAAAAATCGTATACGGGTGAAATATTGGCCCGTTCGCTGAACGGCAACTCCACAAACGGACAAGTTGTAAACGCCAAGCGTGCAAGCTGACCCTCTCTTTGGCGTTACGGCACGTTGCGCGGTGGATCCGAAAATGCCGTGGCAATCGCACTCGGCTAGACCAACACTTTCTTAGTGGACTGCAAACGACACGATGAATTCCAACGACGAAAACCAAAATCCTTGTGAACCTGGCAGCGGCCCCGAATCCCCAGCTCAAATATCTTCTCGGTCGACACTGAACATCGTTACCCCGGAAACGCTACCGAAGGCTGCTCCGCGAGAATCGTCCACGAATACGGAGAGCTTTCGCCATACGAACCGCGCGATCGCTGACGATCTTGGCGTACCGTGGGGGTGGCTGGATCTGAGTCTACTGGTGCTGATCGCTGTGGCTGGGCTAGTTCTATTCTGGATGTTCATCGCTGTGGGTTTTCACGCCGCGGGTATCACCAGAGATCAGTTTCAACACTCTATGGCGTATCAAGGTTTTTTCGCGATCGTCGCGATGGCGTTAATGTCTCTCTTTTTACTAGCGTACCTCGCGGCGCAAATGCGTTTCCGGTTTCGGTCTCCGGTATGGCGCACCCTCGGATGGCGGCCGCTGGAAACTGGCGAAAGCCATCCGCAGATTGCCTATCTGCGTTTGATAGGCGGAGGGATTCTACTGTCCATGCTAGTCGCATTGGCGTCGTCAGCTTTTACGCCAAAAAATAAAATGCCAATCGCGCAATTCTTGCAGGATCGCCACACCGCTCTGTTGCTTCTGATCATGAGCGTAACCCTTGCCCCTCTTTTCGAGGAAACGATCTTCAGGGGTTACATCTATCCGGTCGTGGCACGGACCTTCGGAGTTATGCCCGGAATCATATTCACGGGCTTAATCTTCGGCTTGATGCATGCTTCGCAATTGGGGGGCAATGTGCCGCAAGTCGCTTTGCTCGTGAGTGTGGGAATTGTGTTTACCGCTGCGCGCGCGAGAACGGGTACGGTGCTCGCCAGCTACCTTCTCCACGTCAGTTACAACTCATTCATCGCCGCCGCCTTTCTTATCGCCTCCCATGGACTTCGCCACATGCCCACAGCTTGATATAGCCGCGCTTGGCCATTGCCAAGCTGCCGATGCTACGGGCGTCTACCCGGCAGTTGCTTCCTCAAGCAGCATCGTGCCGTGGTCTACCAATTGAGAATTTCGGTTAGAATATATATTCGAGCACGCGCCTCGCGCCGCAGGGAAATGTAGTGCAGGGCCGGCACTTGTCTGCAACCTAGAACGGAGAGAACTACATTGCACAGAGTTGAGCCTATTCAATGGACGGCGGAGGGGGTGGTGATCCTCGACCAGCTCAAGCTGCCGGGCGAGGTGGTCTATCACACCTACACGGACTACCGTGAGGTGGCGCTGGCCATAAAGACCATGATCATTCGCGGAGCGCCAGCCATTGGAGTGGCGGCAGCCATGGGGATTGCGTTGGGCGTGCAGCACTCGCGGGCCGGGACCGTGGAAGAGCTGCGGTCCGAGTTTCCAGTGATCTGCGAAACCCTTGCGACTACGCGACCGACGGCGGTTGATTTGTTCTGGGCGGTCGCGCGCTTCAGGAAGCGGTTCGAGGAGATCGCCAACTTAGCCCCGGCAAACGGTAGAGGAGCCATCGACCACATCCGCAAGGGCTTGATCGCCGAAGCGCTGCTCGTACACGAAGAACGGCGCGATGCCGACCGCCGGATAGGCAAGTTTGGGGCGGCGCTGATGCCCCAGACCGGGCGCGTGATGACGCAGTGCAACGCTGGGGCGCTGGCTACGGCGGGGATTGGGACGGCGCTGGGGGTGATCCGGGTAGCCGTCGAAGAAGGCCATACCTTGGAGGTGCTGGTGCCGGAGACGCGGCCGTACCTGCAGGGGGCGCGGCTGACTGCCTGGGAACTACATCAAGACCAGATTCCACTCACACTCATCACCGACAACATGGTGGGCCACTTCCTGAGGACTGGGAATGTAGGAGCAGTGGTGGTGGGCGCCGATCGGATCGCGGCGAACGGCGACACGGCGAACAAGATTGGCACGTACGGAATCGCGGTACTTGCGAAGGAAAACGGTGTCCCGTTTTACGTGGCGGCGCCCATTTCCACGCTGGATCTGTCGCTGGCGTCCGGCAACGAAATCCCCATCGAGGAGCGCTCGGCGCGAGAAGTGACCCACCTCGCAGGGATTAACATCGCCCCGCCGGTAAACGCCGCGCATCCGGCGTTCGACGTTACGCCAGCTCGATACATTTCCGCGATCATCACCGAACGCGGAGTAGCGCGACCGCCATTTAATACCTCGCTGCGTAGCTAAACAGCTCCAATCCACCCAACGTAATTCACTTGCCGAGCTTCGCCCGAACAAAAGAAAACGGCACTCGCTTGAATCAGCGAGTGCCGTTTTCTAAGTTACAGAGTTAAGTTAGAACTCCAAACGCAGGCCGAATTCAGTCTGACGCGGAGCGCCCGAAGAGAACACGCCTGATCCCACGCCAGTCCGAACAGGATCGTGCGTCGCGTTGTAACCACCTATCGTTCCGTTAATCGAGCCCGGAGCTCCGGTCAAGGTGCTGAGCGCACCGTAATTTGCGAAGTTAAACATATTAAAGAACGAGACGCTGGGCTCGATAGTGAGCTTGTCCTTGATTCTGAAGGGCCAGCTCAACACCGCATCGGCGTCCTTATACCATGTGTTTCCCGAATTGTTTGCCGGTGGCGCCGCAACCGATGGAATTACGGCTCCGAGCGCGACCAATTGGGCCTGACTGAAAAGTCCTGCGTTCACCAAAGCCTGGCCAGCCGGAGTTAGCGTAGTCCCGTTGCCAAAGTTGGTGTTGAAGTTATTGATGGCGCCGACCAAGGCTCCTTTCGAAACGCCGTGATTGAACGTTCCGGGCTTACCAATGCCGGTCGCGGCAGAGTTAATTAAGTCGCCGACGGTGCCATCACCCGTCAAGTCCGTACGGAAAATCTCTCCCGCAGTGAACTGGCCACCCGAAGGAAGAACGAGATCGGATTGGAACGGAGAAGCAAAGCCGCCGATAAAGCTGATGCGGGGGCCGTGATGGGCGATCTCAAACGTGGTACCGAACCGGAGGTTATGGGTGCGGTCCAGACCGGTCGGTCCGAAGAATGCGGTCGGGTTCCGATCATCGAACGCTACCGCGCTGAAGTTTTGGTCCAGTCCGCCGTTACCTTGATAGCTCGACAGGGTGTAGGAAACCTGGATGTTCATCGAGCTGACTTCACGGAAAGGGCTGCGGACTTCCTGCTTAAATTCCGTTTGCAGGCCGTCGTAAGTAGAGCGGCCGGCCGGATACTGGAAGTAACCGACACCGACATTCGGGTTGATACCGCCGAATGCGGCGCCAGTGTCGGGGGTTAGACCGAAGGCTGGCGCGCCGTAGCCAAACAAGAGAGCTCGTCCAGAGTCCAAGCCATTGGTTGCGAAATCGTTGATCGTGGCCCCACCCGTGGGATGCAATCCGGGACACGCTGCAATTGCGGCGTTAATACTTGCCACGCCACAAGCCGCCAGCGTGTTGTTGATGGCATTGGTCGCCGCGGTAGTGTTCAAAAAGCGGGCGTCTCCGACATGGTTGGCATCAATCGTTAGTGGGAAGTGAAGGCTGAGGTTCCGGATGAAATCGACCGAAAGCACGCCGCCCTTGACGATCTCACGCTGGAAGCCAATGTTCATCTGGTAAGAGCGAGTGGGTTGATATTTCGGGTAGTAAGCCGCATAGCCCGCCGCAGGTCCCAAGGTCAAGGTGTTGCCGACGAAATTGGCGTTGGCAGCCGGTCCGGCAGCAGCAGTAGCTGCCGCATAAGCGGTCTGCAGGTCCGCGACAGCGGGCCCTGCCGTACCTAGAGGCTGGAAACAAACCTGGGTGGCCAAGTCGAGACCATCAATAGAGGTCACGTTATTGAACCCGCCGCCTGCCACGGGAAACGGAACGCTAACCGAGCCGGTCGCAGCACCCGGGGAGCAGGTTAATTGACCTGTTCCGAAAAACAGTCCCGTCGCGAGCTTGCCCGGGCGATCAAACAACACGTTGTTGAAGATTGAATTTTCATAATAGATACCGGCGCCGCCGCGGATTACAGTTTTGGAGTCACCCCACGGGGACCAAGCAAATCCCAGTTGCGGGCCCAAGTCCTTGTTGGGCTGACGCACGCGATCACCTAGGCCCAAGTTGTTTCCAAATTGATCGAGCAGATTTCCGGTGCAAGTGATTAAGGTAGTGGCCGAGCACGGAATCGGGGCCAGATCGCTATCGGTGCGACCTGTGTCGCGCCCATATTTCAGGCCGTAAATAAGGGTGAAATTGGGCTTGATCTTCCAAGAGTCGCCGAGGTAGCCCTCAACGCGGGTATCGCTTTGTCCGCCCGCTGGATAGTTAAAGCCTGGCTTCTCGGTGAAGAAGCCTTGACCATTGCTCAGAATGGCTCCCTGAATCGGGTAGTCGCCAGGGTTGGTATCGCAGCCTGAAAAATTTGCGAGGCCGCAAGCCAAGAACGGGGTCGTTTGCACCGTGCCTGGCGCAGCAGTATTCGCATAGTTCACCCAACTGGTGATATCTGGCCCGAGACCGTAGAACGCAGCAAACCCGCCGCCTTCAATGCGGTTCACAGCGGCACCAAATCGAATGACGTGATTCCCGAGAACTTTCGCGCCGTCCCATTTGACCTGCTTGTCGCTCTGGTAGGTTTGCTGAGCCGCGAGGAAGTTCGGACCCGAGGAAAAATTGGCATCGCCAAAGGAGATTTCCGCTGTCGGAACGGGGTTCGTTGGACTCACGGTGGTGCCCGTGCCGCCGCCAATCAGGTTGTGAAATTTCAGATAACCGAACCGGAAGCTGTTGGACCAACTGCCTTTGTTCCAGTCCACACCCGCAGCCTCCGAAGGGGTGTTGTCGCGATTCGAATAGATCGAATATCCACCGGCAAACGCGTCGCTGTTCGAAAAGTTCCAATCGTACGTGAATTTGTAGAAGACGCGAATGCTAGGGGTGGCCTGCCAGTCCAAGCGCGCCACGGTTTGGGTGCTGCGGAAAGGCGACGAGTAACCACCCGAAAGACCATCAAACGGCGCGCCGAGCGCGACGGCATCGAAGCTGTTCTGCTGGATGCGCTCGGTATCGAGGAAGAAAAACAGCTTGTCCTTAATGAAGGCGCCGCCAAACCGGCCGCCATACTGATTTCGCTGGAAGGGGAGAGCCTGGCCGTCAGGCAAATTGGCGAAGCCGGCGCGTTCGTCTCGGAAGTTGTAAAAAGCCAAACCATGGAAGGCGTTTGAACCAGAGCGGGTGACGACGTTGACCGCACCCGAGGCAGTTAGTTCCGTAGAGAGATCCAACATCGAACGGCTGATACTGAACTCCTCGATGGAGCTCATGGCGATGTTTTGGGTCGTGGTACCGACCGTTTCGTCGCTGACGTCCAGACCATCGACTTCGATACGAGGAGTACGCCCATAAACGCCGTTAATCGAAACCGAAGAATATCCGGCCTTGGTAGGGTCGAAATCCTGGCCGTCCTGGAGCTGGACGCCGGGTTCCAACTGGGCTATATCCAGGAAGTTTCGTCCGTTCACGGGGAGATTGTCAATCTGCTCACCAGTAATGGTGCCTTGAACCGTGGCCTGCTCGGTATTGATGGTATTCGTCGAACCCTGAACCTCGACAACGGTGCTGCCCTGTCCTATTTCTAGCTTGATGCTTCCGTTGGAAGTCTGCACGATTTGGACAACAATCGTATCGACCTGGGTCTTGAATCCAGCCGCTTCAACCCGCACGACATACTCCGCGGGGATCAGACCACCAGAGCTGTATAACCCGGAGGCGTTGGAAGTGACGACGATCGAATCGCCCGTCGACTTATTCGTGATGGTGATCTTCGCATTGGGTACCACGGCACCGGTAGGATCGGTGATGGTCCCTTGAATACTGCCCTGGGAAACCGTGGTCTGCGCGACCAGTCGCGTGGAACCAAGCGACAAGGCTGCCAGGAGCGCGAACATCGCTACAAAGAAGCGCTTCCAATTCATACACTCTCCTTAGAGTAAAAAGATCTGTGTGTTACTGAACTCCACCCCAATGCCCACATCCGAAAAGTGAAACAAAACGTACCGCGAAATCGACAATGGTTTGCCGGACGAAAGCTCGGCTGCGTACGGCTTTGCACTTAGAGACCCAACTCGACACAAAGATAAGGCTAGTGTTTGTAGCTAGATGCGGAGCATGGTTCGGAGGCGGACACTTGGGACATATGGAATACAGTATTCGCTGCCGTCTGCAGTACCGTTTTTGGTATAGCGTCGCTGCTCCGTGGCTTAAGGGAAATGCGTGGCCGGAGCGGCGTGTCGAAGCAAAGTTCCGCGCGAAAACCAGAAGCGAGGCCGCTGAGATTTTGTTGCGGTTAGACATGGTCCGCTTACTTATTTTTCAATACTTTAGGTCGGTTTCTGATCGCAAGGCATTCCCGATTAGAATCGCGCGTTTGCGGCGCTGCGGGCTGGGTTTGCAGACCAAAATCGGAGGTCGAAGGGCCCGAAACTGAGGCTGAAAGCGCGGGAGATAGGGGTGGAGGAGCGTCCACGACAACGGCGGAGGTCGCCGGGCTCAGTGCGCTGGGGGCTTGTGGCGCGGGTGGCGCGGCGGCAACAATGTGAGTGGTGGCGGGCTCGACCCAGTCGCCATTCTCGGTGAGGCTGGCATAGGTGCGGACGGCGCGAACCAACGAATCGGCGGTGAGGCTGACGTTGCCGGCCCTTTCGAACATCCGTTCGAGCATGGCGCGGAGGTTGCGGGCGCGCCGGGGAAACAGGTTAAGGGCGTGCGCGTGACGGTAAACGCCCGAGACGTTGTGGAGGCCAAAATCGGAGGCGATTTGATTCGCGCTGTGCCAGCGGATGAAATAGGACTCGATCATCTCGCGCTCGGGATGGTGGCAGATGGCGCACCTACGCTGGTGGCGATTCAATTCCGATTCGGCCGGGGCGAGCTCTCGCCGCGCCGTCTGGGAGCCCTTCGAGTCGCGACGGGCCCGCGATTCCAGGGTCCGGGCGCAGAACTCGGCGTTTACGGCGGCCGGAAATTCACTCAGTGAATCGAAACCGCGCTGGAATAGGGGCCGGTCGGCCAACATAAACCCTTTGGGCGGTTTCGATTCCGCCAGCAGGTCCACCATTTGGGAGAGCGAATCGAGGAGGGAAGGGCTGGACGAAGCGTCCACGGGGAGCTGCGTTTCCGTGGGACGGGCTGCTCGCGGAGGCGCGGAGATTGGGCTTCTCCGCGGAGACGTGTGGGAAGCCCGACGCTTAGTTTTAGGCGAACGAGCGATGGGCTCGATTGCCGGCTTTGGCGCGGGACGAGGCTGGGGTGCTGCCGAAGTGGCGGCGGTCGATGGGCCTAGAGATCGCGGCATGGGCGCAACGGGTGACGGCGTGGCCGAGGGTTCGGGAGCGTCGCCGTGCCGGACTCTGAGTCGGCGGACGGTGGACGAGGCCGGTGGGAATGAAGGAGGCGAGGTCGTCGGGGAGGTGCTGAGCGCGTGCTTTTGGGACGTGGGGCGGCTGCGCGCTGGGGACGGAAAATCTGCGGTTCATGATGGATCTCCTTGGGCCGCAAGCGGCCTCGCCGGGGCCGTCAGGCGCCCGGAGCGCTCGGGGCGGAGGGGCGATCAGCGATGGCGCCCCGATCTATAACTACTCAATTAACTCAGCAAAAGATGGCAGGTTGGAGAACAGGCCCAAAGGACAGACGCAGTACAGCTTTGGTACAGGGG
>Ga0302325_10005688_pt1 | contig 28253 bp, 16 predicted proteins | sample Palsa_T0_2_FD_201948 | JGI IMG/M metagenome (GOLD analysis project Ga0302325, IMG submission 201948) | Peat permafrost microbial communities from Stordalen Mire near Abisko, Sweden - Palsa_T0_2 | ecosystem: Environmental > Terrestrial > Soil > Palsa > Peat permafrost | place: Sweden: Abisko... | reverse complement strand
TCTCCTCTGACCGATCGGGAGGAAAAGGTGCTTCTAGGGATACTTGGAGGTCTTACGAACCGGAAAATTGGAGATAACATCGGCCTCTCGGAAAGCACGGTGAAAGGGGTCGTGCAACAGTTGTTCCGGAAGGCTCGCGTACGCAAACGCGGACAATTGGTACGCGTGGCACTGGAAGGATCGTTATCTACCGCTGTGGGACCTTCAGAGCGGGTGGACGTGGTTTGATTGCGCGTGTTTCCGGCGGCTCGAAAGCGGTTACAAGGTGGCTACAGAGAACTACGGAACTGTTCCAGAGCGACCCGTACGAGTTGACTGCGTGTGCGCACGCCGGTTTTACCAAACAGTTGCTGAATCGCATTCTTGACCGCGCTTTCCGATATCTCCATCCGCGCGGCTATCTCCTTGTTGGCCAAGCCCTGTACCAGCAATCGCAGAACCTCCGTTTCGCGCGCATTCAATACCGGCAGTTCCCGTTGCTCGGCGGAAGGTGAGTTCAGGCTGTCAACGTCCGACTCCTCGGTGACGTCTGCAATGATTGCAGCTACCTTGGGTACGGCGCCCTCCTTGTACGTGGAGAACCAAACGTCGGCAGTGAAGGTGTCGCCATTGCCGCGGTGGCCACGGCATTGCATCGATGCGCGAAACTGGGGTGCCTCTTCCCATCGCAGGGCATGGTGGAGTTCGGGAAGGAAGGCGGCAATCGGATTGCCAATCAAATGTCCATCTCGGGGAGCCATCAGCTCAACAGCCGCCCGATTCGCGAGCTCGATAAAACCGCGCCCATCCACGGTCACGATGGCCGCTGGGCTGGTCTCCACCAACGCCTTCAGCCGCGCCTCCCCTTCGGTGCTGAGGCGCCGGTTTCTTACCAGCTCGCCAACGAACAATCCACAGCCGGCGAGCGCCAGGGTTTCAAAGCCCAAACGAACGAACGACTGGTCAAGTGAACTGAAGACCTCAGCCAAACCAGCGCAGGCGAATCCGAGTAACGCCACCAACCACCGGGGCAGGAACGCCGCCACCAGCATGATGGGAAACAGGTAGAGGAAACCCAGCGAAACGTATGGCTTCGTCCACCAGTCCACAGCGGCGACTATCAAAATGATGCCACCGCTAATCGCCAAGACAGGAGCTCGGTTGCGTTCTTCCCACAGCTGTTCTAAAGGCGGCATTTTGTTTTTTGGAGAAGCGTCCATTATCCCGCGCTTTCCGCCTGTGGATCCCTAATCAAACGATTGGCCGCGAGATTCAACGAGATTCCGCGAGATTCGGCGGGATTCAACATGGTTTCTTAACTTTCCGCGCAGAATCTGGCCGCAAGACAGCACATGCTACATTGGAAAATGGTCCCCTCAGAACCGGCGGAACTGCTCCGCTACATCAACCTGAAACTCGTGGCGCTGGGCCAACCTTCCAGCCATAGCACCGCGGACCCGTACTTTCTTGAAATCGCCGGACCCCTGCTGCGCAACTACTATCAGAAAGACCAGTTGCTCGGCGACCGGCTGTGCCCCGCCGATACCCGCATTCAGCAGTTTCTGGATGCATACCTGAAAGACGTCTCGCCTGGCGGCGCGGCGCGGCTGCCTCCCCATACCTTCGTGCTCGACCGGCCCGGACTGGCGCGCGTGATGTCGTTTCCGCCCGGCGCCGACGATTTCGCGTCCCCCTATCTGCACTCCTATCGCACTGTGCAAGGAGTCCTGCACAATCCCAAGAGCGACCGGCGAACCACGGAAGGGATCTTCCACATTGTCGAAGGCGGTCTGCCGATACCCGCCGATAAACTGGCTGTCCCCAGGCCCGCTTTCGCCAAACTGCTGGCCGCGGCCCTCAAGCCGCCATCCGAAACGGCGGCTTTGCCGTTCACTGCGGGCCAGGACGATCAGGCGCGCCTGTTCGTGTCGCTGCTGCTGCGGCCTATGGTGTGCCCAGCCACCGGCACGGATCCGGCCAAGAGCATGGAGATTCGTTTCTTTGCGCCGGGCAACCTGGTGAGCAATCTGGATTTCGTGGAGATGATTTTCGGCAACGGCGGGGATCCCTACCTGCCGGAAAACGATGCCGCGCTGGATGCGCTGCAGTGGACCGGGCACACGGGCTGCGTGATTCTGGCGCCGCATATCGTGGGCATGCGCAAGACAGATCTGGGGCTGCCGCATTTCGACCTGGCAACGGAACGCCAGAGGCGCGACGGCATGTGCTGGCGGGACGTGGGCGAGCGTTACAACAACGGCGGCGCATTCAAGCTGGTCTGCCGGGACCGGCGCGGCGTGATCGTCACCTTGATCGCCGACAACTATTACGGCTACTGCAAGAAAGAGGTGAAGAGCCAGATCAGCTTCGCCGCCAACCTTTACGGGTTGTGCGAGGAGGAACACGCGGGCGGCGCGATCGCCTATCCGGCGTATGTGCTAGGCCAGGATTTCCACGCCGAGCGCTCCCGCTCCATCAAGAAAAACCGGTTCGAGGATGCCATGCGCCTGTTGGGCAACCGCGTGGAGCGCAGGCCGGAAGGCTATGCGGTGGACCGCAAGTATCCGAACATTTTCTACGTCCCGGAAAGCGCGGAGTTTCACCTGGGCCAAGGCTGGGTGAGGTGGCCTGTGGAAGGCGGGCAGGGCGAACTGACGCTGCTTCCGGACCGTGTGTATATAGGGCCTTCCGGCTACCAGGTCCGGCTCGAGAAGCAGCATGGCGGGAGCGCGTGGCGGCTGGTGGGTTCGGTGGCGCACGGCACGCTTTGTCACAAGCCGTGCACGGTTTCCGGCGGCGGCAAGTCGGAGATTTCCAAATCCATCTCGAACGTTCTGCTGCAGGGTCCCGTGTTCGTCAGGGATTACTACCACGACATGGACCAGGTAGCGGAGATCCTGGCCCGCGATTTCACGCCGGTGTATAAGCAGCCCGACGAGCGATGCGGCCGGCCTATCCTGAGCCCGGAACGCTCGCTCGGGTCGGTGATCAAGTTACTGACGGCTTCGCCCGACTACACCGCCGACTACAACGACTGGCTGCACAACCTGCCGCAGACTATCCGCCAGCTGGTATTCACGGTGAAGCGGTATTACCGGCCGGAATGGGGCGAGAGCTGGCGCGAGCATTTCACTGTCGATCGCATCAACGGCTTTCTGGGGCATGAGCTGAAATACGACAACCAGAAGCTGGTCGGCAATTATCTGCGCGTGGGTTTCGACCCGCAGGGCTCCTGGCGAATTTACAAGCTGCGGCCCGATTTCCATCCCGCCGAGAAGGTGCAGGTGGAGGACGATATCACTGCGTCGGTAGTGGTTCCGCGGCAGAGCTTGAAGGACTTCGACTCCAAGTATCCCAACCGCAGCGCCAAGCTGGTGGAGAATTGTGAGGCATTTCTGTTCCAACGTCCGGACGACGCCGTGCACCGCGGCTTCGATGCTCAGGCGGAGGCCGATATCGCCACGCCGGGGACGTTTCTGTCGAACTTCGAACCGCTGACCGTGGCACAGGTGAAATCGATGGCGGATCACGTGGTCGAGTTCGACCAATATACCGAGCCCATGAAGGTCCTGCTGCGCGGTTTTATCACCGATGCGAAAGTGACTTACGCCGTCTCTTCCGCGCACGCCCGCCTGGTGGACGGCCGGCCGTCGAAGAATCCGCGCTATCTGCAAAAGCGGCCCGGCCTGGTGGACCCGCAGGGACGTTATCTGGCGGAAGTATGCGCGCGGCTGGACCGCGGGATTCCGGCGGACAAGCCGGTGCGTTTCCCGGTAAATGCAGTGCTCGCGGGACGCCGCGGCAATCCCGCGGATGCCAAGATCGGATTGCCGCCGCTGGCGGTCTACAATCCGATTCACTATCAGGAACTGCCCGAGCTGTTCATGGATTTCATTTGCAGCCTGACCGGCAAGTCTCCATCCACCACGGGATTCGGAAGCGAGGGGGCGCTGACCAAGGGCCCGTTCAATTCGGTTTCGCCGGTGGTGGATCTGAACAACGCGCTGGTGGCGGCGGTGTTGACCGAGGCCGCCGGCTTCACCACGGCCGCGGGATATGTGGGCCCGCGTTACCGGGTGGATCACGACATCAGCATGCTGGCGCCGGAGGTGTGGTGCCGGGTGCGTGTGCCTGAACGGGACCCGCGGTTCCTGATTGAAAATGGCTTTCTGGAGAAGATGACCGACTTCGAATGGCAGGGCCGCACGGTGCTGGCGAGCCGGCTGGGTTACCGCATTACGTCGTTGTTCGCGGAGCGCTTCATGGGGCGGATTTTCGAGACACCCGACACTGTCTTCCCCGAGGATATGCTGCGGCCGGAGAAGCAGGACATGGATGCGTTCGCCGCCGGCGTGGATGCCATTGTGGCGGCGCAGAAGCGTGTCGCCGAAAACTACTTCTACGACGGGAGCGTGGAAGCCGCATGCCCGCCACTGCAGGCTCTGCTGCACATCATGGCGCACGGGGAGTGGGAAGGGAAAGGCGTGGCCGATCCCTCAGTGCGCGCGATGTTCACGCGGGAATCGGTCGTCGCAAGCGATTGGTACCAGGAACGATTGCGGGCAAAACAGGCGCGCGACGTGGCGCTGTGGGGCCGGCACATCGCCGCCTTGGAGGGGTTTGTCTCCGGGCCTGGTTCGGGACAGTTCGACGTGCGGGGGCGATTGGCGGAGGCGCGGGCGCAGATGGCGCGGGTCAGTTCGGTGGCATACCTGACGGAACTGGTGGGGACAATCGGGGCCGATCCGTTCACGGATGTTTAGTGACCATAGGAGATGGGGGCGCGAACTCGCTGCGTTAGCGCTTTTCGGGAGCGGCTGATGCGCCTGCGCGGAAGGTCGAAAAACCCACCGTAAGGCTATTGAGGAAGAGGGCGAGTCTAGAGACCCGCAGCAGGCGTGGACGCCTGCCCCACATCGACCCAAAATCCCTTCTGATACGATAGGCGTTCTATGAAAGCCCTGTTGCTGCTCGTGGCTATTGCGGGAGGCTCCATGCAAGCGCAGCCTCCCGAACGCTTCTCCCCCGGCAAGATGGACACCTTCCTATACGGCGCCGCCTTCTACGAAGAATACATGCCGGTAGATCGCCTGGACCAAGACGTCCAACTGATGCAGCAGGCCGGTATCACGGTGGTCCGGGTGGGCGAATCCACCTGGAGTCTTTGGGAGCCGGAAGACGGCCGGTTTGAGTTCGCCTGGATGGACCGCATCGTCGCACGCCTGGCGGCCGCGCACATTCGCGTGATCATGGGCACGCCCACTTACTCGATTCCGCCGTGGATGTTCAAAGAGCATCCAGAGATTCTGGTGACCCGGCTGGACGGCGAAAAGACCACTTACGGCATTCGCCAGAATATGGACATTACCAACCCGGACTTTCTGCGTTATGCCGAGCGCGTAATCCGCAAGATTGCGGAGCACTATCGCGATAATCGGGCGATCATCGGATATCAGATCGACAACGAGACGACTTCGTACGGCACGGCGGGTCCCAATGTGCAGGCTGGCTTCGTGCGCTACCTGCAGGAGAAATTCGGAAGCGTCGACCGCCTAAACAAGATCTGGGGATTGGTTTATTGGGGCCAGAGCCTGCATGACTGGTCCGAAGTTCCGCCGCGCAACGGGATTCTGAACCCGGGGTGGAAACTGGAGTGGGACCGATACCAGGACTCGCTGGCTACGCGCTATCTGGCCTGGCAGGCTGCGCTGGTGCGTGAATACCTTCGTCCAGACCAGTTCGTGATGCAGGATTTCGGCGGCGCCACGCGGTCGGACGTGGACGAGTACGCCATCTCGAAAAGCCTCGATATCGTAGGCATCAATCCCTACCATCCTACGCAGGATCTGTACGACGGCGAAGGCTCCAGCTACGGCGGGGATTTTGCGCGGTCGCTGAAAGGCACCAATTACCTGGTGACCGAGACGAACGCCCAAACGATCGGCTGGGATTCGCGCTCGCAGTTCCCGCCTTACGACGGTCAACTGCGGCAGGATGTCTACCTGATGGCCGCGACCGGGGCCAACATGGTCGAGTACTGGCATTGGCACTCACTGCATTACGGCCAGGAGACCTATTGGAAAGGCATCCTATCGCACGACCTGGAACCCGGCCGCATCTATGCCGAGGTGGCGCGCACGGCCCACGAATTGCAGCGAGTCGGGCCGCGGATTGTCGATTTGAAGGCGTCTCACCCAGTGGCGCTGCTTTATAGCAACGACTCGCGCCACGGCACGGATTACATGCCGTTCCTGGTGTCGCAACCGTCCGGCGAAATGCCCTGGAGCCATCCGGGTGGTTATGAACTCGAAATGCGGCGCCTGTACCGGGCTCTCTACCGCCTGAACGTTGGCGTGGACTTCGTGTTCCCCGAGACCGAGGACTTGAGCGCCTACAAAGTGGTGGTAGTGCCTCCGCTGTACATTGCCAGCGACGCGCTGCTGGAGCGCCTGGCCGGCTATGCGCGCGCGGGCGGGCACCTGGTGCTGACGCTGAAAAGTGGATTCTGCGACGAGTACTCGACCGTGCGCCACGTGATGGCTCCGGGGCCTCTGCGCGAGGCTGCCGGCTTTCACTACCAGGAGTTCTCGAACTTGGCAAAGCCCTTGGCACTGAGAGACGACCCCTTCCAGGCCGGCGAAGAAAACCGGGTGAGTGACTGGGCGGATATGCTGCTGCTGGATAAGGCCTCGGCGCTCGCTTACTATGACCATCCTTTCTTCGGGAAGTATCCGGCCATTACCGAGAACCATTTCGGCAAAGGCATGGTGACATACGAAGGTTCCGTGCTGAGCGATAAGCTGCAGATGAAAGTGCTGGAACGTGTGCTGGTGCAGGCGCAACTGATGGGACCGGACCAGCAGTTACCCGCCGCTGTCAGGGTAAAACACGGCACCGGCGGCGGCGGCAAGACGATCCACTATTACTTCAATTTCTCGGCGGGGGCGCGACAGATAGTCTACCCCTACGGCGCGGGCCGGGAATTGCTGTCGAACCATTCGATCGATAAAGGCGGCGCTCTGATGCTGGAACCTTGGGGTGTAGCCATCGTGGAAGCGGATGCGGCATAGCATGCCAAGCAGCGACTAAAGCAGCAGCTTTGCGGCGCCGAGATACAATGGGACCGATGCGAGTTGCCGCGCTCGCCGCCGTATTGCTGTGTGCCTGGTTGCCGCTGCGCAGCCAGAATGGCGAAGTGGAGCGGACGATCGAATCCATCCAGACTGCGATCGAAAGCGGGGATTCGTCCAGCGCTTCGCGGTTGTTAGCCGCGGCGCTGGCGCGGTACCCATGGGACGCGGGACTCCTCAATCTTCGCGGGGTGATGCACGCGCAGCGGTCGGAACTGGCGGAGGCGCGGGCGGACTTTCAGGAGGCCGTGCATCTGTCCCCAGGGCTCACGCCGGCGTGGCAGAATCTGGCGCGGGCCTGCCAGCTTATGAGCGAGCGGGACGCTGCCGCGATTTCGTGCGCGGCCGGGGCTTGGGAGCATGTGCTGCGAGTACGGGCAGCGGACGTGGAGGCCCAGGCCGCGCTGGCCACGGTGTACGAATGGCAAGGAAAGTTTGCCGATTCGTTGCGCGCGATGGAGAAACTGCCGCCGGAGGAGGCTTCCCGGGCGGGGCTGCTGGCGCTGCGCTGCGGCGACCTGGCCGGGTTGCATCGTTCGCCTGAAGCTGCGCAAGCGGCGGAGACCCTGGCGCGGGCCGCAGACTTCTCCGAAGCGGATGCGGACTCCATCTTTCCGGTACTCGAATCGGCGCGGCAACCGGATTTGATCGTCACGCTGGTGCAGGCGCTGGACGCGCGCGGGAAAGCGTCGGCGGACGGCCTGCAGCACCTGGCAGTGGCATTCGAGCAGTTGAACCGCCTGCCGGATGCGCGCCAGACGCTGGAACGCGTGGCTGCCGCCGATCCCCACAATCCGCGGCATCTGTTGGAATTGGCGCGCGTCGCGCACCTCGCGCATGACCGGGAAGGCTGTCTCGGATACCTGGGACACGCGCGGGATCTCACACCGGACGATGCCCGCATCCATTTCCTTTTCGGATTGGTGGCGGTGGAGATGGAACTGCCGGTGGAGGCGCGCCGCTCGCTCGACAAAGCCCTGGCCATCGATCCCGAAAACCCGGAGTACAACTATGCCATGGGCGCGCTCCTGTTAAGCGGAGGCAGAGCCACGGAGTCCCTGCCGTACTTGACCAAGTATGCGGCGGCACGCCCCGGCGACCCGCGGGGCCGCTTTGCACTGGGCGCCGCGTATTTCGACAATATGGATTATGAAAAGTGCCGGGCGGAGATGGCGGGCATCAGCAAAGTTCCCAAGATGGAGGCGGGCGCGGCGTATTTCCTGGGACGGGTCGCGCGTGTGGAGGAGAACTTCGATGAGGCGCTGGCGGATCTGAACCGGGCCATCAAGCTGTATCCCGCGTTTGGCGAAGCGCACACGGAACTCGCCCGCGTCTATCTTGCGCGGGGAGAACTGGCGGCCGCCCGCGCGGCAGTCGACCGCGCGGTGGCGCTCGATTCAGATAACTACCAGGCGAACCAGGTGTTGTTGACGGTTCTCGAACGCACGCACGATTCCGGCGCGGAGCAGCAGGCCGCGCGTATGGATACGCTGGATGCCGAGCGGTCGCGGCGCCGCGAACTGCTGCTGCGGACGATTGAGGTGAAACCATATTGAGGCGCGAACTGCCCGTGCTGGCGATGCTTCTGGGGGCGGCGGCGCTGCCGGCGCAGAAGACGGACAGCCTGCCGGAACGGATTCGCAACTGCCACTTGCCGGCGGAGCAGCGCGATGCGCTGGTGCGATCTTTGGCAGCTAGAGATTACGGCCACATGGAGGACATCCTGGTGCTGCGGACGGCCGCGGCGGATACGCCGGCCGACGCCGCCGAATTGCGGGCCCTGGCTGGGGCCGTGGAATTCCTGTACGGCAAAATGGACCGCGCCGCGGCGGCTTTCGGTCAGTCGGACGCGGCCGCTCCGCTGGGTGACGCCGACCGCTTCACCTGGGCCATGGCGCTGGTTAATCTGGGCGATGAGAAAGCGGCGCGCGAGCAGCTTACGCGGCTCAGCGGCAGCCATCCGGACGGTCCCCTGTATCTTTATTGGCTGGCCAGAATCGATTACGACCAGCGCCTGTATGCGGAGGCCGTGGCAAAGCTCAAACGGGTGGTCGGCCTGGACCCGGCGTGGGCGCGAGCCTACGATAGCCTGGGGCTGGCTCTGGACATGTTGGGCCAGCCGGAGGAAGCCCGCGCGACGTTCCAAAAGGCTGCGGATCTGAACCGCAAACTGGCGGCTCCATCCAGTTGGCCGCCGCACAACCTGGGGGCTTTGCTACTGCGTCTGCAGCTACTGAACGAGGCGGAGGATGCGCTGCGCGAGGCGCTGCGGTACGATCCGAAGTTTGCGATGGCGCACTACCATCTGGGCCGCGCTTTGGAAGCCGAGGGCCGGGATGGCGAGGCGATGGAGGAGTACCGGGCGGCGATTTCGCACGATCCGGTGGTGGTGGAAGCGTTCTATTCCCTGGGGCTGCTGTACCGGCGGCACGAGCGCGGGGCGGAAGCGGAAGCGGCCTTCGCCGAGTATAAGAAACGCAAGGCGGGAGGAGTGCAGTAGGCGCGCCGCGCTCGACGAAGGCAGAGCATCGCGGCGGCCGCGCGCGATTCCTTGGTACCTTATACGGCGTCGCGCGTCCAAAACAATCATGGTCTCAGCATCGGGTAAAGCCTTGACTTTCGGGTACGATTCCGCATAGAATTTTTGGAAACCTTTGCAGAGCTTTGAGGAGGAGGGGCCTGTGCGTACGAACGCTGAAAACAAGAAGCTGAATTGTCTCTGGGTGTGTGTGCTGGGGATGGCGCTCTTTATGCCTACGCGAATCTGGGCGCAGGCCACAGGAGCGATCGTAGGGACGGTAGCCGATCCCTCCGGGGCGGTGATACCCAGCGCGAAGATAACCGCGACAAATGTAGCGACGAAAGTTTCGCAATCCACCGTGACGGGCGGCTCGGGGACGTACACAATTCCGAATCTGGTGGTGGGCACCTACGACGTCACCGCGGAGGGCGGCGGGTTCAAGACCGCAAACGCTACCGGAATTACGCTGGACGTGAGCCAGCAGCGCGAAGTGGATTTCAAGCTGACGCTTGTGGGAGTGGCATCAACCGTGGAGGTGGATGCAACTCCCGCGCTGCTGAACACGACGGATGCAACGATTGGCGGACTGGTATCGGAAGAGCAGGTGGAGAATCTTCCGCTCAACGGTAGAAACATATCCGGACTTGTGATGATGCAGCCGGGCATGGCCCAGGACACCGGTGGAATGGGGTGGATGGGCCCGCAGTGGATCAGTAATGGCAATCGCGGGGAGACCATGACAGGCACCTTGGATAATGCGGACATCAGCGATGCGGAGATGGGCACACTTCAGTTTACGAACTTCAACCTCGACGCGATTGCCGAATTCAAGGTCCTGACGAACAATTACTCGGCGGAATATGGGCAGGGCGCCGGCACCGTCACCCAGATGGTAAGCAAAACCGGCACCAACGAGTTTCACGGCAGCGGGTTTGAGTTCGTGCGCAACAGCGCCTTCGACGCACGGAATTTTTTCGCCACCACCGTGCCGCCCTTCAAGAGAAATGAATTCGGCGGGACATTTGGGGGGCCCATCAGGAAAGATAAGACATTCTTCTTTGTCGAGTATGCCGGCCTACGGCAGCGGCTGGGCGAGCCAGACATCGTCGCGGTCCCCACTCAAGCGGAGAGGACTGGCATCATTTCGGAGAATGGCTATACCTACCAGGTACCCTTGAATCCAGTGTCCAGCCAGATCCTGGGTAAGTATCCGATGCCGAATCAGCCGGGCGGAATATATGGAGCCAATACCTACAACTTCATGTTCTCGCAGCCGACCGACGATAACCAGTTTTCAGCGCGCCTGGATCACCACTTTGCAAAGGATACTCTGTTTGTGCGCGCTTCATTCGCGAACCAAACTGCCGAAGAAACCGATCCCTGGGCTGCCGAGTTGGGCGGCTCAAACTTCTCTACGAGTAATATCGGCGACGCGCGTAATTACGCGATAAGCGATACGCACCTTTTCTCGCCGACTTTGCTGAACGTCTTCACTTTCACGCTCAATCGAGGCATTGAGGGGGTGCCGGAGGCTACGGCGGAGCAAGACACCACCGCGACCAGCTTCCTGGACGGCAGCCTGCAGGGCTGGGGGCCTGACACGTTCGAGACCAAGTATGTCACTACGCTTTTCGATTACAAGGACGACGTCAACTGGACGAAGGGCCGCAATTCGTTCAAGTTCGGCGGGCAATTTCGCCGCGAGTGGGACAACGGCACGGGCGTGACTTCGATCGGCCCAAGCGGCGTGTTTAACTTCAACGCGGGCACGCCCCTTACCGAGACTATCCCTTCGACCAATGGAGGCCCCCCCATGCTCGCGGGATCGGCCAGTCCGAGCGGCCTGGTCAGCATGATGGAGGGTGATGACGTCAATTATGCGCGTGCCACGACGGTGCCCGGCTATGGTCCGCCCGGAGGCGGCGGCGCATGGTGGGGCCTGCGCCGTTTTACGCTCGCGGGCTACGTTCAGGACGACATTAAAGTTAGCCGGCGGATTACGCTGAACCTGGGTCTGCGCTACGAATACGCATCCGTTCCCTCGGAAGTCGGCGATCGCTTCGCCAGGCCTGACGACTCCGGCAGCTTGTACGGCCATTTTGTGGTAAACCCCGAGCCTCTGTGGAAGCCGGACTATGTTGCCGGGAATTTCGCCCCTCGGTTTGGCTTCGCGGCTAACCTTGGGAACAACACGGTCCTACGGGGCGGGTTCGCGCTTTTCACTAACATGATCCCCACTGTTTATCCGGACCAGGCGTTGGTGAATTTCCCTCTTGCCTCGCTCAACTATCTGCCCAATGCGACGTATTCCCTCACCCCGCAGTCCGTTTCCCTTCCGGTGTTGACAAGCACTTCGGGGCAGCCGATCGCGGCCAATGGGAACACCAAATCAATTCCTCCAAATACCCCCGTGAACATTGCGCCTTACGCTGCAATCCTGGGTCCGCTGGGTGGGGATTATCCGTCCGATCAATTGAAGAACGGGTACACCATCAGCAGTAACTTAACACTGGAGCACGAATTTGCGGGCGGCATTGCGGCACAAGCTTCCTATGTCATGAATAACGGCGTAGGTCTTTATAACCAGTCCTATCCCAATTCGTTCAGCGGGGCGGAACCGCAATATACTCCCTACACCGACATCACCCCGGGGTTGGGCGAGCTCCAGGTGTTCTATAATGGCGCTCACTCGACCTATAACGGCCTGCAGGTCCAGTTGCGCAAGATCTCGCCTGCGCACGGGATACAGTTCCAGGTCAATTACACCTGGGCAAAAGACATGACCGACGCCGATGCCGTTTGGAGTTCCGGCGGTGTGAGCGGCGGGATCAGCCAGAACAATCCACAGTGCATCAGTTGCGAGCGTGCGCCTGCCAGCTATAGCGTAGCCCAGCGGTTCGTGGCCAACTTTGAGTACGACCTCCCCTTCGGCCATTTGGCAAAGCTTCCGGCGCGCCTCACGCAAGGGTGGAAGGTGCTGGGAATCGTCAGCGCCCAGTCGGGGTTCCCGTTCACGGTTGCCACTCCCTATGGCAGCCTGCAATACGGATACGACATTTTTGACGGCTTCGGCGCGAGGCCATTCTTACTCCAGACGCCCACGCGGGCCCCCAGCGGCACCCCGCAGTTTTTCTCCAATGCGGTGATTGGGAATAACAACGGGATCGGTGACGGGTACTTCGGCGTACCCACCGTGACCAGCCCCGTGAACGGTCAGGCGGTGCTGCCCACGCCCGGAAACTTAGGACGCAATACGTTCACAGGCCCGGGTTGGTCGAATCTCGATTGTTCGCTGATCAAGGACACAAAAATCACCGAGTCGAAGCTGCTGCAGTTCCGCGCTGAATTCTTCAACTCTTTAAACGAAGCTACTTTCGGGACGCCCGGCCAGTTGCTGGGGTCCTCCAGCTTCGGCATTTCGACCGGCACGGCAACCACGGAGCGGCAGATTCAGTTCGGGCTCAGGTTTATGTTCTGACCTGACGGCTACCACTTCCTGGCGTTACATGGCAGGGGTTTATTGCGCTCCAAAATGGGCACCTTAAACCGCAGCGTGCGTCCCTAAAAACGCCGTAGTAGAAGAATATTAAGAAAAGCCCTTGACTTTGGGCTTGCTTCCGCATAATATCGACTGCAAACGCTTGCAAATGGTTGTCGATAACGGCTTCAAGGGGTCCTGTTGGAGACGTCTGCATTGCCGTAACGGGACCAACAACGGGAGATTGCTATGCCACGTAACGCATACCGGGTGCTTCCGGTCGTCCTGGTGCTATGCACAGCGACGGCTTGGGGGCAGAGTCAAAACGCTAGCCTGAGCGGTCAGGTTACAGATAAAACAGGGGCGGCCATTCCGCAGGCGACCGTTTCCTTACGTTCCATGGACAGGAACATTCCGGCGGCGGCTGCAACGGATGCCGAGGGCCGGTATTCATTTCCGAATAACCCGCCAGGCACGTACGAACTGACGATCGACGCCAAAGGCTTCAAGTCGTACGTAAAAACCGGCATCGAACTGACGGTCAGTTCGCCGCGGCGCGAGGATGCCCAACTGGAGGTTGGCGATGCCGCCACCAAGATTGAGGTGACGGCCGAGGTGACACAACTGAACGTGGACACCGGCGCCAAACAGGAAGGCGTGGCGCCCCAGATCGTCAACCAACTTCCCTTGCTGGTATCGGCAGGCACGCCCCGTAATGTCTTGCAGTTCGCCACTTTCCTGCCCGGTGTAAATACGGGCACCAGTGTGCAAACCTTCAATGCACGCATCAACGGCGGCCTGCGAATGGGCGACGAAGCGGTCATGGACGGAGTGAGCATGCAGGAAGGGACCATGTCGCAGAGCGGTATTGTTTCGTTCTTCGACTTCGCCCAAACGCCCGATATGACCCAGGAGGTGCACCTGATGACCTCCAGCTATGAGCCCGAGTATGGCACCACAACCGGCGGCGTGATGGTGGTCACCTCCAAGAGCGGCACCGACCAAATCCACGCCAGCGCATTTGAGTACCTGCGCAATCGGGATCTGAACGCCCTGCAGTTCACCAATGATCGCGGCCCCGGCGACCAGCGCCCCAAGGACAATGAAAACGAATACGGCTTTTCCGGCGGGCTCCCCATCAAGCTGAAATTCCTGCCTTTCGTGTGGGGACCGAAACACAAGACGTACTTCTTCAACGATACGGAGTTTTTGCGTTCTCTGGGCGGCGCCAGCCGCTCCCTGCTTACGATACCTTCCATCCAAGACCGCACGGGCGACTTCTCCGACTGGAGCACGCCGATCTACGACCCAAGGTCGACGCGGAGTGTCAACGGCGTGGCCACGAAGACACCGTACCCGGGGAACGTTATCCCTGCTACGGACCAGAGCCAATTGGCGCTGCAATGGATGAAATACCTGCCGGCTCCCACGGCACCGGGCCCCATCAACAATTTCCTGGCCCCAGCCGTTTCCGATGGCATTCTGTCGAACCTGAATGAATACCTGTTCCGGATCGACCACTATTGGGGCGACAAGGATCACTTCTTCTTCACCATCTGGCGGCAGGTGACCCAACCGATCGCGCAATGCCAGTTGCCGGTGCAGTTGTGCACCGCGGACCCGGCAAATCCGGAGGATGCCTGGGTGAACCGCTTCAACTGGGACCACATCTTCAGCCCCACTCTGTTGAGCCACTTCGCTTACGGCTACTTGAATCGCAACGAAGGCTACGGGTCGGTGCCCGCCCAGAATCCGGCCGACCTTCCGCACATTCCGAACGCGGCTGCCTATCTAGCTTCGCCCGCGGCCAGCTTCGGTGGGGCCGGAGTCTCGAATTATGCAGGCTTCGGGAATAGTGGTGGCCTTGGCTCCCTGAACAAGACGACGCGGCCTTCGAACATCCTCAATGAATTAATTACATCGGTACACGGCGCACACACCATCAAGTTCGGCGGGGAGTTCCGTCACTTGCAGCAAGTCTGGCGGCAGAACGGAAACCAGTCCGGAACGGTTAACTTTTCGGCCGGCTCCACTGGAATACCGAACGTGGACAGCGGAAACCCCTTCGCCAGTTTTCTGGCCGGGGCTGTCGACACGGGCGGCCTGAATGTATACAATATTGCCCATTACGGCGCCGAACAGCACGCCTATTCCCTGCACGTAGGAGACACCTGGAAGGCGTCGCCCAAACTGACTCTTAATTACGGTGTCCGCTGGGATAAGTTCTCACCGACGTGGGAAAGCAACAACTACCTGTCGTTCTTTTCCTTCGCGCCCAACCCCGGCGCAGGAAACCTGCCGGGCAGCCTAGCGTTCGCCGGGAGTAACTGGGGCGCCGCCAGCGCCGGGGTCCGGTATCCGGAGAACGAGTGGAATGGCGGCATCGCGCCAAGAGTGGGCCTGGCGTATGCGGTAAGCGACAAAACCGTGATTCGCGCGGGCTACGGGCTCTTCTATACACAGGCGTTTTATCCTGGATGGGGCGGCGGCATGTCGCTCGACGGATTCAATCCCAGCATTAATTTCGGCGATTCGCTGGCAGGCTACAATCCGGCGTTTTACCTGGACACCGGTTTTCCGGCTTACAGCAGGTCGGAGGACATCAGTGCGAGCGCCGACAACGGCCATAGTCCACTGTACCGTCCGGCGTATGCCAACCACCTTTCTAATACCCAGCAGTGGAACCTAACCATCGAGCACAAGTTCGGTCAGAAGAGTTTCGCCAGCGTGGCGTACGTGGCCAGCAAAGGCACGCATTTGCCCTCGCAGATGCAACCACTCAACGTACTGAACCCCTCGCTGCTGTCCATGGGAGCTTCACTGAACGCCGTGTTTGCGCCGGGACAACAAACGCTCGACGGCGTCAGCCAGCCGTATGCCGGTTGGGCGCAGCAGTTGATTAGCGCGGGCGGTTGCTCTCCTTCGGTGGCGCAAGCCCTGGTGGCCTACCCGCAATTCTGCGGCGGACTCGTCGGAGAAAACGAAAACGAAGGGACCTCGCATTACAACTCGTTCCAGGCGAAGTGGGGAAGGAACCTCTCGAACGGCATCTACGTGGAGGCTAACTACACCTACTCACACCTGACGACCGACGCTTCTTCGACCACCCAGGCCACCGCGGAATACGGCGGGATCGGCGCTGTCATCAGCCCTTACCAGGGCAGCAGGAACATGTCGATTTCTCCGGACGACATCGCGAACGTCGCATCCATCATGGCAGTGTACGACGTGCCTTTCGGCAAAGGCAAACAGTTCCTGAACAACGACGGCATGTTGGGGCGCATCGTGGGCGGTTGGACGCTGGCGACCACTATGAAATTCACCTCCGGCATGCCATTCTATTTCCGCGATTCGTCTGTTTGCGGCCTTCCCTCGCAGTTCCAGGCGGCTTGCATTCCGGCGATCACAGGTAACGTGCTGGCGCAATCGTGGGGGAACGTCAATGTAAACGAGCCGATGTTCAACGCCTCCGCCTTCACGCCCGCTTCGGCTTTCAACGGGACCTACCTCGGCACCGGTCCTCGGGTCAGCGATGTGCGTGGTTCGCCCTACCGGGACGTCAACATATCGCTGTCGCGGAAGTTCGCCATCAGGGAGCGCCTGGGCTTCGAAGTGCGCGCCGAGGCCTTCAATGCTTTCAACAATCACTACTTCACGTGTGACGGTGAAGCATTCGGCGATTGCATTCCGTTTAACAACGATCCTTCCAGCGCCACCTTCGGCACCTGGAACGGTACGGTGACCCAGCCGCGCAACATCCAGATGGTCGGCAGAATTACGTTTTGATCGTTGCGAGGACGAGCCGGGCGCACGGTGGCGAGGTTTTCGCTCGCCAGGTGCGCCGGTTTTTTTGCGGCCCGTCCTGCCATCCTGCCAGCGCTGAGTACGCTTCCTGTGCCTCCAGCCTCAGTCCGCCCGGCGATTGTACCTTACACTAATACTTATGCAGTTCGAACCGCCGCGCGGTATGCGCGACTTCTATCCCGAAGACCTGGACCTGCGCGACCGCATCTTCGCCGCCTGGACGGATGCCTCCACGATTCACGGATTCCAGCGCTTCGAGCCGCCCGTGGTGGAATCTTTCGAGTTGCTCGCGCGCAAGGCGGGCGAAGAAGTCGCACAACAGATCTATCACTTCGAGGATAAGTCGAACCGTCAGCTGGCCCTGCGTCCCGAGGTCACGCCGTCGCTGGTGCGCATGATCGCCGCGCGCCCGCAGCAGATTGTGTTCCCCGCGAAGTGGTGGACCATCGGGCAATGCTTCCGCTACGAGCGCATGACCCGCGGCCGCAAGCGCGAGCACTTCCAGTGGAATCTCGACATCGTGGGCGAGCCGTCTGTCCAGGCGGAAGCCTGGATTCTGGCATCCGTCACGCAGGCGCTGGGCGCTTTGGACCTGGGGCCGGGGGACGTGCGCATCCACGTCAATAATCGCCAGGTGGTGGCGTATTTGCTGTGTGAGTTGGGCGTCCCGCAAGAGCAGCATGTGGATGTCTTCATGGTGCTGGATAAGAAGGGCAAGGCGCCCGTCGAGACCCTGAAAGAAATGCTCGCCGAAAAAGGGATCGCCGCCCATACGGCCGATGAGGTAATGGCGCTATTGGGCGGCGAAGCGGCGGACAGCCTTTCGTCCGGGCCATTGGCCGCCAGCCCCGCGGCGGAGGACGTGCGCCGGTTGCTCGACCTGGCCGGCGCCATGGGCTTCGCCGACTACCTGCAGTTTGACTCCGGCGTGGTGCGCGGTCTCGCGTATTACACCGGGACCGTGTTCGAGGGGTTCGATGCCGAACGCCGCTTCCGCGCCATTTTCGGCGGCGGCCGCTACGATAATCTGTTCGGCGATATGACCGGCGCCGCCCGACCGGCTGTGGGCATGGGCTTCGGCGACGTCGTCATAGCCGAGATCCTGACCGAGTTGAAAGGGCTGACGCCCCCAAAGCCCAGGGTCGAAGTGTGCGTCGGCATGTTCGATGCCGTCTTAAGCCGGGACGCAGCGCGCATCGCCGCCGAACTCGTGGCGGCCGGCATCCAAACCGACCTGGCTTTTTCCGCCGGCAAACCTGGAAAACTCTTTGGCTACGCGGACCGCCGCGGCGCGCGCTTTACCGTATTCCTGGCGCCGAATGAGTTGGGCGGCGGCGCAGCCGCGGTAAAGGCGATGGCCAGCGGAGAACAGACCACCGTGCCCCTGGCTCAACTGGCGAGTTGGTTGCGCGCCCGTCTGCGGGGCGAGGCAACTCACACGGGCTAAGCCTGGACGGGGAATTCCGTCAAGCCATCTCGTCACTCCACTGTAACCACCGCGTCCTCCGGGTAAGCATGCATGCCGAATTCCGGTACGTCGAGGCCCTCGAGTTCCACCTCAGGAGCCACCCGTATCGACTTGACTTGATTCACCACGAAGAACACCACGTAAGTGGCGCCAAAGGCCCACACAGCCATTAACGTCGCGCCGCCGAGCTGGGTGAAGAACTGGCGCGTGTCCCCATAAAGTAGGCCCGTAACGCCTTGGCCGGCGTGTCCAAGGTAAGCCGTGGCGCCAACGCCGTTCCAACCGGAACCATAAGTGCCATCGGCAAAGATGCCCACGCACACCGCCCCCAGCCAGCCGCAGAATCCGTGCACGGAAATAGCGCCGCATGGATCGTCGATTTTGGCCACGCGCTCGTTGAACAATACGCCCATGCACACCACGACGCCGGCCAACACGCCGATGACCACCGCGGAAGTGGGAGACACAAAGGCGCACGGGGCGGTGATCGCCACCAGGCCGGCCAGCATCCCATTGCAGGCCATGGTGACATCGGGCTTGCCGAACATGAAGTACCACAGCAGCATGGCTACCGCCGATCCGGCCACCGCCGCCAGGTTCGTGTTGATGGCAATCACGGAGATACGCAGATCCGTGGCGCCCAGAGTCGAGCCGGGATTGAAGCCCATCCAGCCGAACAAAAGGATGAATGTGCCGGTGACCACGTAGACCAGGTTATGGGCCGGGAATGCGCGCGGCTTTCCGTCCTTGCCGTACTTGCCGATGCGCGGTCCCAGAATTATGGCGAGCGCCATGGCGCAGAATCCGCCCACGCCGTGCACCACGGTGGATCCCGCGAAATCGACGTAGCCGTGGCCCAGATGCAGCGTGGAACCGATCTGCGATAACCATCCGCCGCCCCACACCCAGCAGCCGAAAACCGGATACAGAATCGCGCCGATAAACAGCTCGCACAGAAGAAACGCCCAAAACGTGATGCGCTCGCAGATGGCGCCGACGATGATATAGCCTGCCGTCTCCATGAACACGACTTCGAACAGTGCCAGGCAGTTGCTGCCGGCGTCGTAGGCCGGCCCGGACATGAAGAACCCATTACCGCCTAGAAATCCCCACATGCCGTTGCCGATCAGATAGTGGTTCAGGGTGGGGATGCCGCCCAAATTTGTAGGCGCCGCGTTGATGGCCACGCCCCCAAACTGAAACGCGTAACCCACCGCGTAATAGGCCAAGAAAGCGAAGACGTAAGCCGCGAAATTGAGCATCATCAGATGCCCGGCATTCTTCTTGCGCACCAGGCCGCACGTGAGCAGCGCGAATCCGGCTTGCATGAACAGCACCAGATAACCGGTGTTCAAGGTCCACGCAAAATTGGTGGCCACGCGGATGTGGCCGACCGAATCCGCCAGCTTCACCGCCAGCGGTTCCTTGGCAGCCTGCGACTGATAGTCGTCGAAATCCTTCTTGTTCTTGGGATAATCCGGCGAGCTCTTGTCCGTTGGGGCCGGCACCGCGAACGAGTTGCCCCCTGCATCCACTGCGGTGGACTTGTCGCCTGTGGCGATACCGGCCGGGTCCGCTTTAGGCGCGTCGTCGGCGCGGCCCGGTGTCGACAGAAGGCCCAGCAGGCCTGCCGCCAATAGTACGGCCAGTCGTCCGGCCCGTCGTCCGGCCATCATGGCAAAGAATCGGGATCCGTGCCAGCCACGCCTCTGGGCGCTCTTCGTCATCGTTGCATTCTCCTTAAACCTGGTTAAAGTAGGAATTATCCCGCGCGGTCGCAGCGCTGGTTGGACCGGCCCCGCTCATAAACAAACCATAAAGAGACGATGGTCAGCCATTTAAGTAGAGTGAACCAAAAGGGCGCTGATGGGGTCAAGACGAAATTTCTTTTGCGCCCTATAAGGTTTTTTGTGGTGTGGGCACCTTTGATTGATCGGGGGTTGCGCGGGGAATTCACAAACGGGCAGAATGGATGACAAGAGGAGTATCGCACAGCTTGCCGACAGGCATCGACAAACGGCCCAGCCCCGAAGAGCTATTGCGCCGGGTGCAGGCCGAAGAACGCCGCGCCAGACGCGGCCGGTTAAAAGTATTCCTGGGTTACGCCTCGCGGGTGGGAAAGTCGTTCCGCATGTTGGACGAAGGGCGGCGGCGCAAGGAACGCGGCGAAGATGTGGTGGTGGCATCCATCCAGTTCCCTCTCACGCCCGATCTGGAAGCTTTGATGTCCACCCTCGAGTACATCCCCGTGCTGAAGGAAACGTACGCCGGAAACGAGTACGAAGTGCTGGACGTCGCGGCGATCTTCCGCCGCCATCCGCGCGTCTGCCTGGTGGACGAATTGGCTTATGATAATCCGCCGGGCACGCGCAATCCGAAACGCTGGCAGGATGTGGACAACATCCTGGATCAAGGCGTCTCAGTAATCACCGCCGTCAATCTGCAGCACATCGAAGAGCATCAGGATGCGGTGGAGCGCATCACAGGCAAGCGCGCGCGCCAGACCGTTCCGGAGCGATTCCTGCGATCCGCGGATGAGATTGTGCTGGTGGATGCGGCCGTCGACGATATGATCAAGCGCGCCGGCGACCGGGAGCCGGTCGATCTGCGCCGCCGGCTTTCGGAATTGCGGGAACTGGCGTTGCTGCTGGCCGCCGATGTGATCGACGGGCAACTGGAGAACTATTTGCGGTCGAACGGCGTGGAGTTGCGCTGGGGATCGCAAGAGCGCATTTTGGTTTGTGTCACGCCGCGCAGCGATGCGGGCGCGATGCTGCGCAGTGGGCGGCGGAATGCGGACCGGTTCCACGGTAATCTGCTGGTCTGCTACGTGCGCCAGAGTGGATTGGGCGCTAAGGACCAGGCCACCATGGACGCGAACCTGGCGCTCGCTATAGAACTGGAGGCAGATGTCCACGTGTTGGACTGCTCGGACCCGATTGCGGCCATCATCCGGTTTGCGCGCGAGCAGAAAGTGACGCAAATTTTCGTGGGTCACAGCGCTCCGGATCGCTGGAAGGAGATGTGGTCGCGCAGCCCCGTGGACCGCCTGATCCGGGCCGCCACGGACATCGACGTCCGCATCTTTCCGCATCCGCAAACGCCATGAGCGACTCCGCGGAAGCACTGCAATCCGATGCCGTGTCCGCGCCGCCCAAGGGCCGGCTGAAGGTATTCCTGGGCTATGCGGCGGGCGTGGGCAAGACGTATCAGATGCTCGACGAAGCGCAGGAACTGCGGCACAAGGGAGTGGATGTGGTGGTCGGCTATTTCGAACCTCACGGGCGCCAGGCCACCATCGCCAAAACGGCGGACCTGGAATTCATTCCGCGCCGAAGGGTCGAATACCGCGGCTCGGTGTTCGAAGAAATGGATGTGGACGCCATCCTGCAGCGCAAGCCGGCAGTGTGCCTGGTGGACGAATTCGCGCACAGCAACGTGCCCGGCTCGCCGCGCTTGAAGCGGTGGGAGGATGTCATGGTGCTGCTGCAGGCTGGTATCGATGTTTTCACCACCCTCAACGTGCAGCACCTGGAAAGCCTGAACGACGAGGTCTGGCACATCACCGGCGTCCGCGTCCGCGAAACCGTCCCGGATTGGGTAGTGGACGCAGCCGACGAGGTGGTGTTGGTGGATTTGACCGCGGAGGCCTTGCAGAATCGCTTGCACCGCGGCGTTGTTTATACGGCCGAGAAGGCCCAGAAGGCCATGGAGAATTTCTTCACCGAGGCGAATCTGACGGCCTTGCGGGAGATGGCGCTCCGCCACACGGCGCATGAAGTCGAGGGGCGGATGTCGGACCTGGATGCTCCGGCGCCCGGCCGGACGCCGACGGCGCGGCCGCAGACCGAAGCCCCGGCGCGACATGAGCGCATTCTCATCTGCCTGACGGAGCGGCCATCCACCGCCGTGCTGATCCGGCGCGGAAAACGCGTCGCGGATTATCTGCATGCGGACTGCCTGGCAGTGCACGTGGAGCGCAACTCCGGGCGCGCCGGGACGCGCAGCGGCGCGCTCGAGAAGCACCTCAGCTTCGCACGCAATTTGCATATCGAAACGCACGTCTTGAAAGGCAAGGATGTGGCCCGCACCATAGTGGAATTCGCGCGCGAGCGAAATATCACACAGATTTACCTGGGCCGGGCGGGCGCGCACGCGTTCTGGGGTGGGGTGTGGAGTACAGTTCACAAAGTGGTGCGGCAGGCGCGGGACCGCGAAATCACGGTTGTGGCAGAGCGATTGCGGTAAGAGTCAGCACAGGCTTCCGCCTGCGACCAGCGCGTCTGCCGCGGGCGCTCTGTTAATATAGGTGAAAAATGTTCCGTTTCTGGGTAATGGGATTCCTTGTGTGCGCGCCCATCATGGCGGCGACGGTGGGGGGCGACGGCGCTTGCGGCGCTGAGTCTCCTGACCTCACGGAAGCTTTCGATCGCCTCTACAATTTCAATTTCCCGGCGGCCCACGTGGACATCAATCGGTATATCGCGGCGCACCCGAAGGAGCCGTTGGGGTATGCGATTCGTGCCGCCGCGTACCTTTTCTTTGAACTGGACCGGCTGGGTATCCTGGAGTCCGAGTTTCTGACCAGTGACAAGCACATCGCCGACAAGAAGGGTCTGCGGCCGGATCCGGACGTGCGCGCGAAGTTTCTAAAGGCGCTGGAAGACGCCCAATCGCGCGCGGACGCGGCCTTGGCGGCCAACCCCCAAGACCGCCAGGCGCTGTTCGCCATGTCCATCGTGGAAGGCGTCACCACCGACTACATGGCGTTTGTGGAGAAGCACCAGATCGCCAGCCTGTCGCCCGCCAAGCGGTCCAACAATTACGCGCAGCAGCTTTTGAAGCTGAACCCTCCTTGTGTGGATGCATACATCACCGCCGGAATATCGGAGTATATGGTGGGCAGCCTGCCGTTCTTCATCCGCTGGTTCGTGCGGTTCGACAATGTGCAGGGCAGCAAGGAGCAGGGCGTCAAGAACCTGGAGTTGGTGGTGCGCGACGGCCACTACTTTAAGCCGTTCGCCAAGATCCTGCTGGGCATCATCGACCTGCGCGAGAAGCGCCCGCGTGAAACCGAGAAGTTGCTGGAGAGCCTGGCGCGCGATTATCCCTCCAATCCGCTATTCCGAAAAGAGCTGGCCCGCATGGCCGGATCGCAGGGCGCCGGCGGCCAGAATTAGCTGTGTCGCACGCTATTCGATAGAATAGAAAACGGCCAATCGGCGGGAGGCATCGGATGGCAATGCAAGTTTGCATGGGAGCGTCGATGATGTGCACTTTCGGCGCGGCGCCGAGTTCGCTGGTGGTGCTGCCGGTGAACAAGACGTTCACAGGCGAGGTGCCTGACGCGAACATCATGGACAACGTCCCGATGGAGAACATCATGCCTTTCGGCATGTGCATGTCACCCGCAAACCCGGAAGTGGCGGCGGCCACCGCAGCCGCCCTGGGAGTACTGACGCCCATGCCCTGCGTACCGAACACGCCAGCCCCGTGGACTCCTGGCGCGCCCACCGTGCTGTTGGGGAACATGCCCACGCTGGACAACTCATCCGAGCTGATGTGCATTTGGGGCGGCGTGATTACGTTTGTGACACCGGGCGAGTTCACCGTGGAGGTGCCGTAGTCCTTACCCCGATCCGATTCGGGGATGCTATTTCAAGCTTGAGTTCTTCAGAGCGTGTTCCAGGAAAATAGCCGGCATGAGCTGGTGCACGTCTTTGTCCGGGTCCTTCGGGTCGGCCGAAGGAAAACTGAACGTCTGGTACTTGCCAACCGCGGGCGCCAGGAACGAACCCGAGTTGACGTCATCCTGAATTCCTTTCCAGAAATTGTAGCCGGGCACATAAACCAGGGAGCTGCGGGCGCCCTGCCACTCCACCGCACCCCCTGCTCCCATATTCTGCACGGCGCTGCTGTCGACTGACCGAAAGGCCTGGTACCAGCCGTTGGCAGTTGTGTAAATGCGGTAGATGCGGTCGCCGCCTCCGTTGAACCAGGCGCTTAGCTTAGTGGCGAAGGCCTGCGCACCGACTTGCCGCAGATCGAATCCGTAAACTTCCTTCAGCACGTTGTTGTGAAAGCCGCTATCGGTATTAGTGATCGCCAGATTCACGCCGATACCGCCATAACTGAAACCGGAAACCGCGCATTTTCCCACCGGCTGCAGCGGATACGGTATGTTGTCCATACGCTGCACGAAATATTTCACTTCATAGAGGAGGCGAAGAATCTGCGTCTGGCTAAAACCCTGCGGAAAGTTGCTGGAGGCGATTGGAAACAGGAAGACCGGTTTGGCCTGAGAAGCCTCTTGCTGGTTGGCCATTTCTTTATGAAAAAACGGGTAGAAGAAAAGGTAACGCCGGATGAAGTCGATATAGTTCGGACCGAAAGGATAGCTTCCAGTTAGAACGCCCGTCCACGGTGGATAGAATAGGTGAAAGTTCAGGGGCGACTTCTGCGGGTCCACGCTGCCGCCAGGTTTGGGGGTCACCGTGACCCCTGGCGGCAAATAGATGGCGAGGAACTTAGGCTCGTTGATTCCCGAGGCGTATAGCATTTTGCCCGTCGGAGTGACTGACCCAAGCAGAGTGTGCGCAAATTTGTTCCAGCCGGCGCCGGTAGCGTTCAGGGCGTTCTTGCCGGAGAAATCCATCACGGGATTCGGGTAGGCCGAGGCATCGATTGAGCCGATTCCCATGCTTACCATTGTGGCTCGCGCATCCTGGAGTTGCCCCAACACGACGGTAACGCTGACGGTCCAGTCGCCGCCCGTGCGGCCGACTCCTCCAAAGCCCCGCGCGTTCAGTTCCTGAATGCCGCCCGTATAGGACAGTGAGGGCGGCGGGCCCGGGTTCAGCATCAGATCCTGATGCATCGGGAAGAATCCGTCCTGATGGACGTTGATAGTGAACTGGTTCACGCCAGGAGTAAGCTTCACCTTGTATTCGCCGGTCTTGCCGGTCGACGTCAGACGCGTGGTGCTCGCGCTATGGCTGCTTAGTTGGGCCTGCAGGCTCACGCGTTTCGCGTCTAGTGGATTGTAGTAGGCATCCAGAACACTGACCACCAGGTAGATACTCAAGAGTTGCCGCCTCCGTATCCGGGCTGGCCGGGAAGGCTGTTTGGCGGAAATAGGGGGATCGTGTTCTGCTCAACCTGCGGGTCGAGTAAACCGAACAACTCGGTTAAAGGGAAGAGGCTGACCAACACCTGGCCGTCGCGAATCTCGCACGCGTAACGCACCCCCGGCTTGCATTGACTGAACGTAAAGTACAGATAGTCGCCGGCGGTCTGGCCCTGGCTCATCTGGAACACCTGTTCCTGGCTGCCATCTTCGCTGTAGACCCGCAAGCGTGCGCTACTCGACCATGGCAGATCGGCGGTCATCTGCAGCCCGTACTCAAAATCGAACACCCTGGTATCCTCGCACGGAGACGAGTCCACCAGCCGCTGGTAGAACCGGCAGGCAAACGTGTCTTTGGTCTGGGCGAACTCGCGGCGCTGGCCGGAAAGAAGCTGACTGCGGCGGTTCTCCCCGTTTGACCAAAAGCGCTTCTGACAGCCGCTGATACCATCGTCGGCGCTGGGACACGGCCATTTGTCCGGATCGACCTGGCTGCCGGGCGGGAACAACAGCGCCATCACCCGGCGGTTCGGCGCGTTCTGCTGGTTCCTCAAATCGTGATTGTCCGCCTGCTCATACTCCGTTTGCTCCTCCTGCGAAAACAACAGTACCGGATTGAATTCGCTGCAACCCTGGTAATCGCCCTTCCCCGCCGAGTTCGCGCCCTGGGCCAAGAAGTCGGCCGGCTTCAGTTGGAACCGTACCGGATTGCCGTCTTCGCCGCTCTGCGGCTGGCCGCTACTATCCGAAAGCACGCAGATTGCGTCCATATACTGCTGGAAAAGCGCCGCTCCGCCCTGGGCAGGCGTCACTCCCGGCGACGATTGGCTCACGGTCTGCTGCATGAGCTGAACCGCCGGCTGCCCCCAGCTCTCCTGGCTGGAGATCACTTGCCACAGCTGTGTGTTGCGCGTGATCAGCCCGTAGATCGCCTTCGCCCGGCGCCCGCTCAAACTTTTGTTGTAGTCGTCGGTGCCGACCGGGTCGGCATGCCCAAAGATACCAAGCGGAGGATAGACCGTCACCGGCGGATTCACGCCGTCCGCCTGTCCCAAGTCCTTTTTATGCTGCTCGCGCAGGTTCGCCAGCTCGCGGATCTCGGCGCCGATCTCGGGCCGAACAAACGAGGAGTCGAAATCGAAGCGAATATCGTCCACCCGCCAGCAAGCCACGGGCAAAAGTGCGGTCCGCACCAGGTTTTGCTCGCTCGTGGTAGTGGTACCTACGCGAGCCGGGTTGCCGGATGCGGGCGGATGGCTGGCCGACAATCCGCCGCCGGTAGACTTGCGATTGATGCCCGTGGATGAGTCGCCCATGGAATTGCCGCTCACTATGCGCCGGACGTGCCTGGCTGGCTGTTCAGCATCCGTAGACGTCCTTCAGCTTGGCCTGGGTAGCCGGACCGCAGATGCCGTCGAGATCCAGTCCATTGTCACACTGGAACTCTTCCACTGCCGATTCCAGCTCGGTAGCATCGACCGTGTCCAGCGAGCCCCGGTAATATCCGAGGTTGGCCAGGCGGGCCACTTGCCCGGACTGTTGATCGATCGGATCGAGGGAGCCGATCTTGAAATCGAGTTCGATCTGCCACGGTACGCTGGCGCCCTCTACTGTGATGGTGTCATTCACCGTCACGGTGGCGTCGGTCGCGGTCTTGGATATGCTGTGCTGAACCAGTCCATTACCGTCCGAGGTCACGTTCCACTGGTCCAACCCAACGGTCAATTGGCAGGATTTGTTGGCAATCGGCTCGTAGTACATCTGCTGGAGCGTGACCTGCAGCGTAAGCGGTTTAACGGCCGATGTGAATTTGTGCTGCTGGTCAGTCGCGCCGGAGTACGAGCCGGCGGTCTTGTCGGGTATATAAACCTGATCGCCGGGATTCAGCACGTTCGGATTCTGGCGCTGCGCCTGCAATGCCGCGTTATTCGGATCGTTCCAGATGGTGTTGTAATCCGAAAAACCGTATTGTTGCGCAATCCCGGACATGTGCTCCCCTTGCTGAACTGTGTGCATCCCGGGCATCCTAGATTCCTGACTCCTAAAACAGTATACACGCGTTGCCGCGACTCTCTATGCCGGGCTCCAATCCTTCTTATCGAGGTTCGGGAAGGTAACCTGGCAGTTCCCAGGGTCGATGTTATCCACGCGCGCGAGTCCTTTGTCGTCGAGCGTGCCGTCGGCCACGGTCGTCCCATCCGGAAGCGTGATCTTATACGGTTCGCCCGGCACCGGATTGCCGTCATCGTCCACCAGCTTGATTTCGATCCAGTGCTCCTTGGTCTTGTTGTCCGGAGAATTCGGATCGTGCGTCGGAGCATCGGAGGCCGCCGACTTCTTGCCGGGCGTGGCGGGCGGAATATCCTGCAGCGACATGCCGGCCGGTGTAGCTGCGGTGCCCGCCGTCACCGATGTCACTGCCCCCGGATCGGCATCCGACGCGTTGGTCGCATCCGTCGGTGAAATGGGCGAGACCAGCGAGCCGGCGCTGCCCGAAAGCGCCGACCCGGCACTGTTGATCTGCACCATGGGCGTGCCTGAAATCGCCACACCGCTGGGATCGATGGTGATGAAGTTACTGCCGGCCTTGATGGTCAGGCCCACCGACGCTTCGATCACCACCTGCATGGCCTTCAGATACAAGTTCTGCGTCACCTGGCTGCTGTGATTTCCGCTGAACTGCTCGATCACGTCGCCGGTCACAGCCAACGAATGCGAGCCCGTAATCGAAATCGCCTCCTTGCCGC